>Ga0137409_10002913_pt1 | contig 18157 bp, 8 predicted proteins | sample CZODoug1_16funga_FD_122059 | JGI IMG/M metagenome (GOLD analysis project Ga0137409, IMG submission 122059) | Vadose zone soil fungal communities from Angelo Coast Range Reserve, California, USA - CZODoug1_16fungal (Hybrid Assembly) | ecosystem: Environmental > Terrestrial > Soil > Vadose zone... | reverse complement strand
CGATAATCGAGCCTGATGTTGTCCTTGCGCTGATCCTGCGGGTTCTCGCTGTTGAAGATGGCGTTCGCGCTCCCCAACTGGAAGCCCGGCGTCGGCTCGGGATACGCGTTGAGCAGGGCGACCCCGTTCGACGACAGCATGTTCGCGGGAATCACATTGCCCGGGAACGGCTGGCCGGTCAGCGGGTTCGTAATCGTCACCGCGCGCCCGAAGAAGGGATTCGCCGGATTGAGCAGCTCGCTGAAGTCGCCGCGCCGCATCGCGAGCGACGGCACCGTCGCGGTGTTGGTCTGGACGGCGCGGTAGTTCACCCACTCCTGCGCGCCGAAGAAGAACAGGCGATCCTTGAGCATGCTGCCCGGCACCGGTCCGCCGAAGGAGTACCCGTATTGCTTGTACTTGACCGGCGCGGGACCGCTGTTCTCGATGGCATTGGGGCTTCGGTTGCGCGACCACGTGTTGGCCTGCAGCTTGTCGGACCGCAGGAAGTACGATCCGCTGCCACTGTAGCGGTTGCTCCCGCTCTTCGTGACGAAGCGGATCTGCCCGCCGCTCGCGCGTCCGTACTCCGGCATGTAGTTCGCGGTCAGCACCTGCACTTCCTGGATGGCGTCGACGTTCTGGATGCCGACGATGGCGCCCGAGGATCGCGTGCGAATTGCCGTCGCGCCGTCGATCGTGATGTTGTTCTCGTCGCTGCGGCTGCCGTTGATGTTGAACCCGCCGTTGCCGAGATCGGAGAAGCCGCGGGAATTGAAGTTGCCGCCCATGACGCCGGCTTTCAGGCCGACGACGCCGATCGGATTGCGCCCGGAAAAGGCGAGCAGCTCGATGTCCTTGGCTTCGACCGTTTTTCTGATCGCCACGTCCGTCTGGAGCAGCGGCGAGCTCGCCGTGACCAGCACTTCCTCGCTGATGACCCCGGTCGGCATCGCGAGATCGAGCGTGAGATTCGCGGTCGCGTCGAGCTGGACATTCTCCCGGCGGATGGTCTTGAATCCCTGGAGCTCGGCCACGACGTCATACCGGCCCGGAAGCAGATTGGGGAAGGTGTAGAACCCGGTCGATTCGGTGACCGTCGTCGTCGTTCGCTGCGTCTGCGCGTTGTGGGCCGTGACGGTCACGCCGGGCATCACGCCGCCCTGCTCGTCCTTGATCGTTCCCGAGATGGTGCCGCGATCGAACTGCGCGATGGCGGGTGCTGCGCTCGCAAGCAGCAGCACCACGGTCGTCCATGCCAGTTTGCGACACAAGGGCAGCCGGCGATGCGTCTCACGTTGGCACCAGGCCATGGTCTCCTCCTTGTAGGTCGTACAAAGTGGCGGAGGCCAAGCGGGCCCTCCGCTTCACGCGGCCCAGCGGGCGGCGCGGCGCGGATATTACTACTTCCCGCTCAGTTGCGCACGGACGTATTCACGCGTCATGCGCGCGATGTTGGAGATGGGAATCTCTTTCGGGCACACTGCTTCGCATTCGCCTTCGTTGGAGCAGCTGCCGAACCCGTCGCTGTCGGCCTGCGCGATCATGGCCGTGACGCGCCGGTAGCGCTCCTGCTGACCCTGCGGCAGCAGCGCCAGGTGCCCGACCTTCGCGCTCATGAAGAGATGAGCCGAGGCGTTCTTGCACGCGGCGACGCACGCGCCGCAGCCGATGCACACCGCCGAATCCATCGCGGTCTCCGACACCGCCTTTGGAATCAGGATGGCGTTGCCGTCCGGGGCGCCGCCCACGTTGGCCGAGATGTAGCCGCCGGCCGCGATGATACGGTCGAACGCGCTGCGATCGACGACGAGGTCCTTGACGATGGGGAACGCCCTGGCGCGCCACGGCTCGACCGTGATCGTCTCGCCGTCGCGGAAGCGGCGCATGTGGAGCTGGCACACGGTGGTCCCGCGGTCCGGTCCGTGCGCGATGCCGTTGACGACGAGGCTGCACATCCCGCAGATGCCTTCGCGGCAGTCCGAGTCGAATGCGATGGCGTCTTCGCCCTTCTTGATCAGCCCTTCGTTGACGACGTCGAGCATTTCGAGGAACGACATGTCGGGCGACACCTGCTCTGCGGTGTAGCTGACGAGGCGTCCGGCCGCGGATGGACCCGCCTGGCGCCAGATTTTCAGAAATAGCCTCACTGGGTGATCCTTGTCGGGATTCGGGATTCGGGATTCGGGATTCGGGATTCGGGATTCGGATTCGGATTCGGGGTTCGGGATCGGCGCTCGGGTTCGGATTCGGGATTCGGCGGGGTTCGCTCCGAGGGCGAATCCCCAATCCCCAATCCCTAACTAATCCCTAATCCCTAATCCCTACGCCTCACTTATAACTCCTCTGCATCGGATGCACTTCCTCGAACACCAGCGGCTCCTTGTGGAGCTCCGGCTGTTTGCCGACGCCTTTGAACTCCCACGCGGCCACGTACGCGTAGTTCGCGTCGTCGCGCAACGCCTCGCCGTCGGGCGTCTGGCTTTCTTCGCGGAAGTGCCCGCCCGCCGATTCACGGCGATGAAGGGCGTCGAACGTCAGGAGCTCCGCGAACTCGAGATAGTCGGCCACGCGGCCGGCGTACTCGAGGCTCTGATTGAGATTGTCGGGTGTGCCCGGCACCGACACGTTGCGCCAGAACTCGTCGCGCAGCTTCGGGATCTGCTCCAGCGCGCGCCGCAGGCTCGCTTCGGTCCGCGCCATGCCGACGTCGTCCCACATGATGCGTCCGAGCTCACGGTGGATCTCGCGAATGCCGCGCGTGCCTCTGACCGAGAGCAGCCTGGTGATGTGGTTTTGCGCGGTCTCGGCCGCTTCCTTGAACGCGCTGTGTTCGGTCGTGATTCTCGGCAGGGGACTGGTGGCGAGGTAATCGCCGATGGTGTACGGGATGACGAAATAGCCGTCGGCGAGGCCCTGCATCAGCGCGCTCGCGCCGAGGCGGTTGGCGCCGTGGTCGGAGAAATTCGCTTCGCCGAGCACGTGCAGCCCCGGAATCGTGCTCATCAGGTTGTAGTCCACCCACAACCCGCCCATGGTGTAATGGATCGCCGGGTAGATCCGCATCGGCACCTTGTACGGATCCTCGTCGGTGATCTTCTTGTACATGTGAAACAGGTTGCCGTACTTCTCCTTGATCACATCCGGCCCGAGCCGCTGAATCGCGTCCTTGAAATCCAGATAGACCGCCAGGCCGCTCTCGCCGACGCCGCGCCCTTCGTCCGCCGCCTGCTTCGCGTTGCGCGACGCGACGTCGCGCGGCACGAGGTTGCCGAATGACGGGTACTTCCGTTCGAGGTAGTAGTCGCGTTCGTCCTCCGGAATCCGATCCGGCGGACGCCGGTCGCCCTTGGTCTTCGGCACCCAGACGCGCCCGTCGTTGCGAAGGCTTTCGCTCATCAGCGTCAGCTTCGCCTGATGCTCGCCGCTGACCGGGATGCACGTCGGGTGAATCTGTGTGAAGCAGGGATTGGCGAACAGTGCGCCTCGCTTGTGCGCGCGCCACGACGCGGTGACGTTCGAGCCGACCGCGTTGGTCGACAGGTAGTAGAGTGTGCCGTACCCGCCGGTCGCCAGGATGACGGCGTCCCCCGCGTAGCGCTCGATCTCGCCGGTCATGAGATTGCGGACGACGATCCCGCGCGCCTTGCCGTCGACGACGACGAGGTCGAGCATCTCGCGCCGCGCGAACAGCCGGACCGAGCGCTCGTGCACCTGGCGCATCAGCGACTGATAGGCGCCGAGGAGCAGCTGCTGGCCGGTCTGCCCGCGCGCGTAGAAGGTACGCGACACCTGCGCGCCGCCGAAGGAGCGGTTGTCGAGCAGTCCGCCGTACTCGCGCGCGAACGGCACGCCCTGCGCGACGCACTGGTCGATGATGTTCACGCTCAGCTGCGCCAGGCGGTAGACGTTCGCCTCGCGCGAGCGGTAGTCGCCGCCCTTCACCGTGTCGTAGAACAACCGGTAGACGCTGTCGCCGTCGTTCTGATAGTTCTTCGCCGCGTTGATGCCGCCTTGCGCGGCGATGCTGTGCGCCCGCCGGGGGCTGTCCTGGATGCAGAAGTTCAGGACGTTGTAGCCGAGCTCGCCCAGCGACGCGGCCGCCGACGCGCCCGCGAGCCCCGTACCGACGACAACGATCGTGTATTTCCGCTTGTTCGCCGGGTTGACCAGCCTCATCTCGAACTTGTGCCGGTCCCATTTCCCGGCAATCGGGCCGGTTGGAATCTTCGCGTCCAGCTTCATACGCGCACACGCCCTGGCTGCTGCGCGTAGGCCCACGCAGCGATCACCATGAACCCGCCGGCGATCAATACCGCCAGCACTTTGCCGGCCACGAGCAGCGCCGGCGTCACCCTCGGATGATCGACGCCGAGCGACTGGAACGCGCTCGAGATGCCATGCCACAAGTGCGAGCCGACGACGATCATCGACAGGAGGTAGAAGCCGACGATGAGCGGGTTGGAGAAGTTCTCCATCTCGAGGCGGTACAAATCCCGCCCGCCTTCAGGCCACGCATGCTCGACGCCGTATCTGAACGCCCTGACGTGGATGATGATGAACGCGAGCAGCCAGAGGCCGGAGGCGATCATCGTCGACGATGCGAGTGACTTGCGGCTGGGCGATCCGGCGCGCTTCTTCTGCGCGTACCCGATCGGGCGCGCGCTCTGATTGGCGAGGAACATCTTCACTGTTTTATATACATGCGTCAGGAAGATGAGCAGGAGTCCGATCTCGATGATCGGGATCAGCGGATTGCTCTCGAGTGTGTACGCGTACTTGTTGAAGACCGCGGGGCCGAAGAACACCATCAGGTTGCCGGCGATGTGAATGAGGAGATAGAAAAAAAGTGCAAGACCGGTAACGCCGATGAGTAGTTTCGTGCCGACTGAGGAAGAAAAGACACGCACACGTGTCAACATGTAGACGCTCCGAATCGTCTGGAGTCTACCGTACTCAATTTCAATTCGAGTTCTTGACGCGACACCACTCTGGTGCAACGCTTGCTATACCCCAGGCGTCACGACCTGCGAAAACGCCGTACGTAGCGTCCGCCTTCAGGCGGACCTCGTCGGTCCGGCTAAAAGCCGGAGACTACGTACTCTTCGCGATGGCCGTCAAGAAAGAGCGAGCATGCAGACGAGAGTTCGACTGGCGTGGCTCCTGGTGTGTGTCGTGATGGCGTCGACGACGTGGGCGCAACCGACCGTGCCGGCGCCGCTGAGCGTCGTCACCGCGCAGCCGACCGGCGAGATCGCCAATCTGGCGCAGGCGGCCGAGATTCGCGTCCGTTTTTCGGAGCCGATGGTGCCGATCGGACGCCTTCCCGACGATGTGACCGCGCCATTTTTCTCGATCAGGCCCGCGGTGGCCGGCACGTTCCGGTGGGCGGGCCCCACGATTCTCGTCTTCACACCCGACCCGAAGGCGCCGCTGCCCAACGCGACGCGCTACGACGTGACCATTGCCACGACGACGACCGCGGTCAGCGGGCGCACGCTCGCGCGCGCCTATACGTTCACGTTCACCACGCCGACCGTGAAGCTGGTGCAGACGCAGTGGTATCGCGTGAACGGCCGGTTCGATCAACCGGCGATCATCGCGCTCCGCTTCAACCAGGCGGTGCGGCCGGCCGAAGTCCTCGCGCATGTCACGGCGCGTTATGCGCGCCACGATTGGGACCGGCCGCAGCTGACCGCCGCGGAGCGTGCGCGCATGAGCACGCCCGAGGCGGCGCGCTTCGACGCCAAGGTGGCGGCGACGGCGGCGACCGCGACGTCCGAGGCGCCGGTCGCATTGCGCCTCGCGCCGGATTGGGACAAGAAGCGCTTCCCGCCGTCGCCGGACCTCGTCGTGTTGCAGACCGCGTCTTCGCCGGCGACCGACGGCTGGCTGCTGCTCGCGCTCGACACGCGTCTGCCCGCCGTCGAGGGACGCGCGACGCCGTCCGTCGGGCAGGTCTACGTCGTCTATCTCGATCGCACGCTGTTCGTGGACAGCTTTGCCTGCAGCAGCCGGTGTGATGCGGACAGATACAACTACGCGCGGCTGCGGGCCGAAGTCCGGCTCGATGCCCTGCGGCGCGCCGCGACGGTCCGCGACGTGACCAACCCGGCGCTTGAATCGGCCGTCCGGCCGTTGTCGGTGCCACGCAATACGTTCCGCACCCCGCAGGAGACCGTGCGCGCGTTCACGTTCGAGGATCTCGGCTTCGATCGCCAGACGCCGGCACGGACGTGGGCGGTCACGATCGACGGCGGACTCTCGGCGCTCGATGGTCAGACGCTCGGCTATTCCTGGACGGGCATCGTCGAGAACTGGCACGACCGCGCGTTTGCAAGCTTCGGAGACGGACACGGCGTCTGGGAAACCGGCGGGGGCGCGCTGCCGTTCCACTCGCGGAACTTCACCGACGTGCGCCAATGGGCGCAAGCGCTGGCGCCGAACCAGTTGATGCCTACGATTCTGCAACTCGCGGAGGTTCACTTCCGGGCGGCGCCTTCGGGCGCCGGCACGAGGCGCACGCTCGCGGTCACGGCCGACCAGATTCAGTCGCACGGCTTGAATCTGGCGACCGCACTCAAGCCGTCCGGCACCGGCCTGGTCTGGGCCGCGGTGCAACCTGGCGCGCCCATCGCGCGTGCGCGGCTGCTCCGCGAGCGGGAGGACGAAGACAAGGACGATGGCAAGAAGCCGGTTGCGACGCTCGTGCAGGTGACGAATCTGGGCATCACGGTCAAGGACAGCCCGCAGAACACGCTGGTGCTCGTCACGCGGCTCGACACGGGCGCGCCGGTCGGCGGCGCAGACGTCTCCATCATCCGGCTGGACAACAGCGTCGCGTGGTCGGGCCGCACCAGCGATGAGGGAGTCGCGATCGCGCCCGCGCTGCAGCTGCGCGACGAGCAGCGGTGGTGGAAGTTCGCCTTCATCGTCACCGCGGCAAAGGACGGCGACGTCGCCTACGTGGGCAGCGACTGGAACGAAGGGGTCGAACCGTTCGCGTTCGGAGCGCGCTACGACCTGAACGAGTCGCAGCCGCTGCTGCGCGGGACGGTGTTCAGCGATCGAGGCGTCTACAAGCTCGGCGAAGAGGTCCACTTCAAGGCGATCCTCCGCCGCGACACGCCCGCCGGGATTTCTCTGATCGCGAGCGGCGCGCCCGCCTACGTCGTCGTGCGCGACAGCCGCAACAAGGTCGTCGACCGGCGCACAGTGGTGATGACGCCGTGGAGCGCAACGGAATGGGTCACCCGTCTGCCCACCGATGGCGCGCTGGGCAACTATGCAGCCACTGTCACCCTGGAAAAACCGATCGAGCCTGGGTCGGCGGCGGCGCCCGTCGCGCGCCGCGATGAGCCCGACGATCAGGAGTCGGAGGCGGCGGCGAAAAGCATCAGCGGAACGTTCCTCGTCGCGGCATATCGGCGGCCGGAGTTCCGTGTCGATGCGAACCTGGCGGGCGATTCCGCGCTGGCCGGCTCGACGCTCAAGGCCGTCGTCACCGCGCGTTACCTGTTCGGCGCGGCCATGGGCAATCGGCCCGTTGCGTGGACCTATTCGAAGACCCCGCTGTTTCAGGCGCCTGCACAGGTGATGACGAAGTACCCTGGCGACCGCTTCGTCTTCGCGGGGTGTTGCGAGAACGGCGTCCGCTTCGAGGCCGGCGGCGTGGCCGCCCAGACCGCCACGCTCGATGCACGCGGACAGCTCACGCTCGATCTCGCCACGCTGCCCAGCGACGGCGTGCCTTATCGATACACGTTTGAAGGCGACGTCGAGGATGTTTCGCGCCAGCACATCGCCGGCAACGCGAGCTTCGTCGTGCATCCGGCGCCCTGGTACGTCGGCCTGCAGCGGCCGTCGCTGTTCGTCGATCAGAAGACCGGTCTCAACACGGGCGTCGTCGCGGTGTCGGCTGACGGCGTGCCGGTGCCGGGCGTGAAGGTCGACGTCGCCCTGATCGAAGTGCAGTGGAACAGCGTGCGGCGCGCCGAGGGCAACGGCTTCTACACCTGGGATTCGGAGCGAAAAGAGATCGAGCGCGGCCGCTTCACCGTCACGACCACGAGCGACCCGGTACCGCTCGCCATACCACTGCCGACCGGCGGGTCGTTCCTGGTGCGCGCGACGGCGCAGGACGGCGCGTTCAAGTCGTTGACCCGGTTCTCGTTCTACGCGGTCGGCGCCGGATACACCGCGTGGGCCCGCTACGATCACAATCGGATCGATCTGGTGCCCGAGCGCGAGACGTACAAGCCCGGCGAAACGGCGCAGCTGATGATCCAGTCGCCATGGGAGCGCGCGACCGCGCTCCTGACCGTCGAGCGTGAGGGCATCCGATCGCACTCGACCTTCGCGCTGACATCGACGCAGCAGACGGTCTCGGTGCCCATCACCGCCGCCGACATTCCCAACCTGTTCGTCTCCGTCGTGCTCATCAAAGGCCGCTCCAAGCCGGACGGCGCCGAAGACGACACCAGCGATCCCGGCAAGCCCGCCTTCCGCATCGGGTACGCGAAGCTCGCGATCGAAGACGCGTCGAAGCGGCTCTCGGTCAGCGTCAGGGCGAACCGCGAAGAATTCCGGCCGGCGGGATCCGCGAAGGTCGAGGTGCAGGTGCACGATGCGCAGGGCCTGCCGGCGCTGAGCGAAGTGACGCTCTGGGCCGTGGACTACGGTGTGCTGTCGTTGACCGCGTTCCGGACGCCGGACGTGCTCGCCTCGGTGTACGTGCCGAAGGCGCTCCAGGTGATGAACACCGACAATCGTCAGCGCATCATCAGCCGGCGCGTGCTGACGCCGAAAGGGACCGATGAGGGCGGCGGCGGAGGCGCCGATGCCTCGGTCAGTCAGATCCGCAAGGACTTCCGGGTGCTCGCCTTCTGGCTGGGATCGGTGACGACCGATGCGAAAGGCCACGCCGCGGTCGACGTCAAGCTGCCGGAGTCATTGACGACGTATCGCATCATGGCCGTCAGCGGTGACAAGGCGTCGCGGTTCGGATCGGCGGAAAGCGAGATCCGGATCAACAAGCCGGTCGTGCTCAAGGCGGCGTTTCCGCGGTTCATGTCGCGCGGCGACAAGGCCTTCTTCGGTTCGGTCGTGACGAGCCAGCTGAAAGTTCCCGGCACGGCGATAGTCACGATGCGGAGCCTCGACCCCGACGTGCTGCAGATCATCGGCGAGACCCGCCGGGTCGTGCAGATCGGCGCGGGCGCATCGAGCGAGGTCCGCTTCGATGTCGCCGCCAACGCCGTGGGCCGCGGTCGCGTGCAGACCACGGTCCGGCTCGGCGGCGAGAGCGACGCCTTCGAAGACAGCATCCCGGTCGAAGTGATGGTATCGCCCGAGACGGTCGCCAGCTACGGCGAGGCTGCGCCGGACGGCCGGCAGCCGTTCGCCATGCCTGCCGGGATCGTGCCCGGCGTCGGCGGACTCCATCTCGAGGTGGCGTCGACCGCGCTCGTCGGCCTCGGCGAAGGCGCGCGCTACGTCGTCGAGTATCCGTACGGGTGCGCGGAGCAGCGCGCGTCGCGCGCGTTCGTGATGGCGGTCGCATCCGATCTCGGCGATGCCTTCCATCTGCCCGGCATCGACGTGAAGGATCTGCGGCCTCGCGTGCTGACTTCGCTGCGCGAGCTGGAAAAATTCCAGTGTCCCTCGGGCGGCTTCGCTTTCTGGCCGGGCGAATGCCGCTCGGTGTCGCCATATCTGACCAGCTACGTCGCGCACGTCTATCAGACCGCGGCGGCGCTGAAATACGACGTCGACGCCGGCATGATGCAGCGCGCCTACGATTACCTGGAGAAGGCGCTGTCGGGCGAGCAGCCCGTCAACGAAGGCTGGTGGCCCGCGTACACCGCGTGGAGGTCCTTCGCGGTGAAGGTGCTCGTCGAGGGCGGACGCAATCAGGACTCCAACATCAACCGCCTGTACGGCTATCTCGATCGCATGCCGATCTTTGCCATCGCGTACCTGCGCGACGCGCTGCTGGCGAAAGGCGAAGCCGGTGCGCGGCCCGACGAGCTCCGGCGTCGAATGAACAACGCGATGTTGCCCGAAGCCGGCTCGATTCACGTCGAGGAGCTCTCGGATCCGTACCTCCTGTACTTCTGGAATTCCAATATCCGCTCGACCGCGATTGCCCTGAACACCCTCGTGCGCGCGGGAGAGTCACAGACCGTTGTCAGCGGGATCGTCCGGTGGCTGATGACGGCGCGCACGAACGGGCGCTGGGGCAATACGCAGGAGAACGCCATCGCCATGCAGGCGCTGGTGAACTACTACCGCAAGTACGAGAGCGTGACGCCGAACTTCACGGCAACCATCCGCATCGGCACCCAGGATCTGCTGCGCGAGACGTTCAAGGGGCGATCGACGACCGCCTTCGCGAAAGATGTACCGATGGCACAGCTCGCCGCGCGTGCGTCAACGGCCACCGAGCTGACGGTCCGTCGCGACGGCGAGGGGACAGCCTTCTACGTCGCGCGGCTGACCTACGCGCCTGACGCCGCCACGCTGACCGCCCGCGACAACGGATTCCACGTCGAACGCCGGTACGCGCCGATGCTCGATGGCCGGGCCGGCGCGCCGGCGACCACTTTCAACGCCGGCGATCTGGTCCGGGTCACGCTCTCCTTCGATCTGCCGAAAGAGCGCCGGTTCGTCGCCGTCACCGATCCGGTGCCCGCCGGGTTCGAACCGGTCGAATCGTGGTTCGCGACGACGGCCGCCGACGTCGTGAAGACGAGCGACGAGGCTCGGCCGGATGACGGCGAGGGCGTGGCATGGGACATCTGGCGCCGGGGGACGTTCGACCACGTCGAACGTCATGACGACCGCGTGCTGCTGTTCGCGACGCGGCTGAGCGAAGGCCACCACGACTTCACGTATGTGGTCCGCGCGACGACCGCCGGCACGTTCCAGGCCGCCCCGGCGCGGGCGGAACAGATGTACGAGCCGGAGATATTCGGCCGCACCGCGACGCAGCCCGTCGAGGTCAAGCGATGAGAGTCTCTCGCCTGCGTGTGGCCGGCGCGGCTGCGCTGGTTCTCGTCGCGGTCGCCGTACGGCTGCGCGCCGGACCGTTGCCGGACGGCCTGCTGGACTTTCAAAACGTCGAGTCGACCGACATCGTCGATCGCCACGGCGAGGCCTTGTACGAGGCGCGCTCCGGCGACGGGAGCCGCGCGTCGTGGCTCGCGGCGTCGTCGCTCCCCTCGACGCTCGTCGACGCGACGATCGCGGCCGAAGATCACCGGTTCTTCCGTCATCCCGGCATCGATCCGATCGCGGCCGTGCGCGCGGCGCTGCGCAACCTCAGATATCGCCGCGTCCTCGAAGGGGGATCGACCATCACGCAACAGGTGGCCAAGCTGTTGCTCGCGCGGCACGCTGCGCCGGGCGCGCGCCGCACCGCCGTCACGAAGCTGCGCGAGGCGGTCATCGCGCTGCGGCTCGAGCATCGCTTCAGCAAGCGTGACATTCTTGCGCTGTACCTGAATCTCGCGCCGTACGGCAATCAATTGTCCGGCGCCGGCCGGGCCAGCCGCGCCTACTTCGGACACCCGCCCTCGCTCCTGACGCTGGCGCAGGCGGCCTTTCTCGCGGCGCTGCCGCAGCGTCCGTCCGCGTACAACCCGTATCGCGACGCAACGCGCGCGCGGCGCCGTCAGGAGCGGGTGATCGCCCGGATGCGGGCGCTCGGCACGCTCAGCGCCGAGCAGGCGCGCGAAGCGAGCGACGAGCGCCTCGCGCTCTCGCGCGAGCCGGCGGCGTTCATCGCGCCGCATTTCGTGGAGCGCGTGCTCCTGGCGGCCGGGTCCGACCGCCCGCGCCGCATTCAGACGACGCTGGACGCCGAACTGCAGCGCGAGGTCGAAGGCATCATCCGTGTCGAGCGTCCATCGCTCGAGCGTCACGGAGCGCACAACGTCGCCGCCGTGGTCCTCGACAACGTGTCGGGCGAATGGCTCGCGTGGGAGGGCAGCGGCGACTACGCCGATGCCGCGCACGGCGGAGCGATCGACGGCACGGTGGTGCCACGGCAGCCCGGATCGGCGTTGAAGCCGTTCACCTACGCGCTTGCGTTCGAGGGCGGCGCGTCACCCGCCACCGTGCTGCCCGACGTGGCCTCGTATTTCCCGACCGCGCAGGATGGCGTGTTATATAGCCCGCGCAACTACGACGGGCAGTTCCGCGGGCCCATGCTCGCGCGGCGCGCCCTGGCGGGATCGGAAAACGTGCCGGCCGTCGCTCTCGCCTCACGCGTGGGCGTTCCGAATCTTCTGCGCTTCCTGCGCGCGGCCGGGTTCTCCACCTTCGACAAGAGCGCCGCGTATTACGGCCTCGGCGTCACGCTCGGCGACGCCGAAGTCCGCCTGGACGAGATGGTGGCAGCCTATGCGGCGTTCGCGCGTGGTGGCGTGGCGATTCGGCCGACCATGGTGCGCCGGCCGGCGCCACCGCTCGAGTGGCCGCTCGTCTCTCCGCGCACCGCCTTCTGGATCACCGACATTCTGTCCGACGCCGACGCGCGAGCCTACGCGTTCGGCCGGGGCGGCAGCCTGGAATTCCCGTTCGCTGTTGCCGCCAAGACCGGCACGTCGCAGGCGTACCACGACAACTGGGCGGTCGGCTACACCCGCGCGGTGACGGTCGGCGTCTGGGTCGGCAACTTCGATCGGCGGGCGCTCACCGGATCGTCCGGCGTCACCGGCGCCGGCCCGATATTTCACGCGGTGATGCTCGCCGCGATGCGTCACGTCGCGGGCGCCCTGCCGCCATCCGGCGATAGGGCGACCGTGGCTTTGCCCGCCCAAACGGCGCGCGTCCGCGTCTGCGCGCTGTCCGGCATGGCCGCGTTGCCGTGGTGTCCGACCCTCGTCGACGAATGGCTGGCGGCCGGGGCGGAGTCGCCAGGATGCGCGTGGCATCGCGCGACGCCGCGGGGTGTCGTCGTGGACTGGCCGGCCGAGTACCGCGCGTGGGCGTCGACCGAGCGCTTGCTCGATCGCGCGGTCGCGGCGCCATTGCGGGTGCCTCCTGCGGCCGCGCCGCGCGCCAAACCGCCGATCCAGCGGGCGCCGGTCGAACTGCGCGTCATGAACCCGCCGGACGGCGCCGTGTACCTGATCGATCCGACCCTCCGTTCTGAGTTTCAACGGATCGGCCTTCGGGCTACCTCGGCTGCGAACTCGCGCATCGAGTGGCGCGTCGACGGCTCGCCGGTCGGCACGAGCGAAGTCGACGGGGCGCTCGACTGGCCGCTGGCCGTCGGCCGGCACGTGGTGACCGCGAGCGACAGTCGCGGTCGTCGCGCGGATGCGGCCATCGTCGTGAAGTGATCGCGTTGCCTTGACGCGTTGGTCCCTGCTAGCATGTGAAGTTCTGACTCCAGATGAAAATCCACGAGTATCAAGCGAAAGCGATCCTTGCCCGCCACGGCGTACCCGTGCCGCGCGGCGAGGCGCTCTCCGACGCGTCTGAGGCCGGCGCAGTCGCCAGGCGGCTGAGCACCAAAGTCGTCGTCGTGAAGGCGCAGATTCATGCCGGCGGCCGCGGCAAGGGCGGCGGCGTGAAGCTGGCGAAATCACCGGAGGACGCGGAGAAGATCGCGCGCGGCATGATCGGCATGACGCTCGTCACCCACCAGACCGGCGCCGAGGGGCGGAAGGTCGGCCGCGTGCTGATCGAGGAAGGGCTGCAAATGAAGCGCGAGCTGTATCTCAGCATCGTGCTCGATCGCGCCGAAGGCAAGCCGGTGATCATGGCGAGCGCCGCCGGCGGCATGGACATCGAGGAAGTCGCCGAAAAGACGCCCGAGAAGATCGTGCGCGTTCACGTCGAGCCCGGCGTCGGCGTGGTGCCGTTCGAGGCGCGGCAGCTCGGGTTCGGCATCGGCCTCGACGGCGCCCAGGTCCACAAGTTCATCCAGGTCGTGGCGTCGCTGTACGACGCGTACCTGGCGACCGACGCGTCGCTGCTGGAGATCAACCCGCTCGTCGTCACGGCGTCCGGCGATCTGCTGGCGCTCGACGCGAAGATGAACTTCGACGACAACGCGCTCTATCGCCATCCGGACATCAAGGAGCTGCGCGACCTCGGCGAGGAGGATCCGCTGGAGATCGAGGCGTCGAAGTTCAACCTCAATTACATCCACCTCGACGGCAACATCGGTTGCATGGTCAATGGCGCCGGCCTCGCCATGGCGACGATGGACATCATCAAGATCGCGGGTGGGGAGCCGGCGAACTTCCTCGACGTCGGCGGCGGCGCCAACGCCGAGCAGATTCGGAACGCGTTCAAGATCCTGATGTCGGACAAGAATGTGAAGGCGGTGCTCATCAACATCTTCGGCGGCATCCTGCGGTGTGACGTCCTGGCGCAGGGCGTCATCGCGGCGGTGAAGGAGCTCGGCGTGTCCGTGCCGATCGTGATCCGCATGGAAGGCACCAACGTCGACGAAGGGAAGCGCCTGCTGCGCGACAGCGGGATGAAGCTCACCACCGCGGACAGCATGGACGAGGCGGCGGAGAAGGTGGTGGAGCTGGCAGGCTGAAAGAACAACCACGAAGACACGAAGAGGACGAAGCACACGGAGAAGAAAAGCACAGGTCTTCTTCGTGTTCTTCGTGGGGTTTCGTGCCTTCGTGGTTGCCCTTGAAACATATGGCTGTTCTGATCGATAAATCGACGCGTTTGCTCGTGCAGGGCCTGACGGGTCGCGAGGGGACGTTTCATGCCAAGCAGGCGGCGGCGTACGGCACCACGGTCGTCGGCGGCGTGACGCCGGGCAAGGGCGGGACGGAACACGAGGGCTGGCCGGTATTCGACACCGTGCAGGACGCCGTGAAGCAGACCGGCGCGGACGCCTCGGTGATCTTCGTGCCGCCGCCCTTCGCGGCCGATGCGGTCATGGAAGCGGCCGATGCAGGTGTTGCGCTCATCGTCTGCATCACCGAGGGCATCCCGACGCTCGACATGATGCGCGCGATGACCTTCCTGAAGGAGCGTCCCGGCACGCGGCTGGTCGGCCCGAACTGCCCCGGCCTGATCTCGCCCGGCAAGGCGAAGGCGGGCATCATTCCCGGCAACATCTGCAAGGAAGGGCGAATCGGTATCGTCTCGAAGAGCGGGACGCTCACCTACGAGGCGATCCACCAGCTGACGCGGCTCGGGATGGGGCAGAGCACGTGCATCGGCATCGGCGGCGACCCGCTGATCGGCACCTCCCACATCGACGCGCTGAAACTGTTCGGAGACGATCCCGACACCGACGCCGTGATCATGATCGGAGAAATCGGCGGCAGCGCCGAAGAGGACGCCGCGGCCTGGATCAAGGGACATTTCCACAAGCCGGTCGTCGGCTTCATCGCGGGGCAGACGGCGCCTCCCGGGCGCCGCATGGGACACGCCGGCGCCATCATCGCGGGCGGTAAGGGCACCGCAGCGGAGAAGATGGCGGCCCTGACCGCCGCCGGCGTCACGGTCGTCAAGAGCCCCGCCGACATGGGTAAGGCGATCCAGCAGATGGTGTAGCCCTCAACTCTCAACCCTCGAGCCCTCGAGGTTCAACGGCCGGCTCTGCAGACGCCTGCAGGCCCGGAATTGAGACTTGCGCGTTGAGACTTGATATACTTCCAGGGTTGTCCTTGTGCGGCGGAGCTCCCCCAGAAATCCTCTATCTTCATACGTTGTAAGGACTTGAGAATGTCACCGACAGATCTCGCGGTTCAGGAACAGCAGGCGGCGCGCAACAAGCAGCGTGTCGTCAACGACTTCAGCATCCAGATCGCGACGGTCAACGGCTCCGGCAGCCAGACGGCGAACATGGTGCTGCTGCGGTCGATTCTGCTGATGGGCGTTCCGGTGTCGGGCAAGAACATGTTCCCGTCGAACATTGCCGGGTTGCCGACCTGGTACACCATTCGCGCCAGCAAGCGCCACTACGTCGCGCGCAAGAAAGAAGTCGATTTCCTCGTCGCCATGAACCCGGAAACGGCGAAGGAAGACGTCCTGACGCTCGAGCCCGGCGCCGCGGTCGTCTACGACGAGCCGCTGAAGCTCAACGCGCTGCGTGGCGATCTCATCTTCTATCCGGTGCCGTTCGACGCGCTCGTCAAGCCGGTCTGCCCCGACGCGAAGCTCCGCCGCCTCGTGCGCAACATGATTTACGACGGCATTCTCGCGAAGCTGCTCGGGCTCGACCCGGTGCTGATGGAGCAGGCGCTCGCCAAGCAGCTCGGCAAGAAAGCCAAGGCCGTCACGCTGAACGCCGGCGCGCTCAAAGCGGGCTTCGATTACGCGGAAGCCAACTTCACGAAGCAGGATCCCTACTTCATCGAGCCGATGAATGAGACGGCCGGCAAAATCCTCATCGAGGGCAACACGGCTGCTGCGATTGGCTGCATGATGGCCGGCGTCACCGTCGTCGCCTGGTATCCGATCACGCCGTCCTCGTCGCTGTGCGAGTCGCTCATCACCTACATGAAGAAGTACCGCGTCGACAAGACGACGGGGAAGGCGACGTTCGCGATCGTGCAGGCGGAAGACGAGATCGCCTCGCTGGGGATGGTGATTGGCGCGAGCTGGGCCGGTGCGCGGTCGATGACGGCGACGGCCGGGCCCGGGATCTCGCTGATGGGCGAGTTCGCGGGGCTGGCGTACTACGCCGAGGCGCCGGCGGTCATCTTCGACGTCCAGCGCGTCGGGCCGTCTACCGGCCTGCCGACGCGGACCGCTCAGGGCGACTTGCTGCAGGCGGCGTTTCTCTCTCACGGCGACACCAAGCACATCATGATCATGCCCTCGTCGGTCGAGGAGTGCTACACGATGTCGCAGGAAGCCTTCGAGCTCGCCGAACTGTTCCAGACCCCGATCTTCGTGATGATGGACCTCGATCTGGGCATGAACAACTGGATGTCGGATGGCTTCAAGTATCCCGAGAAGCCGATCAACCGCGGCAAGCTGCTGACCGACGAAACATTGAAGAGAATCGGCGAGTGGGGCCGCTACAAGGACGTCGACGGCGACGGCATCACCTACCGGACGATTCCGGGGGACGGCATGCCGGTGTACTTCACGCGCGGATCGGGGCACAACGCGAAGGGACAGTACAGCGAGCGCCCGGACGATTACGTCGACAACATGGACCGGCTGGCGCGCAAGTTCGAGACCGCCCGCAAGTTCGTCCCGAAGCCGGCGATCGATGCCGTGCCGGGCGCAAAGATCGGGTTCATCGGCTACGGCACGTCGGACTGGGCGATTGGCGAGAGCCGCGATCAGCTGCGGGAGGAGACCGACCTCAAGACGTCGTACTTCCGGCTCCGTGCGTATCCGTTCAACGAGGAGCTCGGGAATTTCATCGACGCGCACGAGCGCGTCTATGTCATCGAGCAGAACCGCGACGCGCAGCTGCTCCAGCTGATGAAGCTCGAGCTGACGCCGGAACGGCAGACCAAGCTGCGCAGCGTCCTCCATTACAACGGCCTTCCGATCGACGCGCGCAGCATCACCGACGACGTGCTGTCACAGGAAGGCTTCGAAGTCGCGAAGAAGACAGCTGCCCGGGTGAGTGCGGGCAGCGCAGGTGGTGAATAGACCAATGGCGACACCAGTCAAAATGAATCGAATCGGGCTCGAACCGCAGGTCTACAAGGGCGGCAAGACCACGCTCTGCGCGGGCTGCGGTCACAACTCGATCTCCGAGCGCATTATCGAGGCGTTTTACGAAATGGGCGTCGAGCCCAGCCAGGTCGTGAAGTTGTCGGGCATCGGCTGCTCGAGCAAGAGCCCGGCGTACTTCCTCGGCAGCTCGCACGGTTTCAACGCTGTGCACGGCCGGATGCCATCGGTCGGCACCGGGGCCATGCTCGCGAACAAGAAGCTCATCGCCATCGGCATCAGCGGCGACGGGGACACCGGCGCTATCGGCATCGGCCAGTTCGTGCACCTCATGCGCCGCAACCTGCCCATCATCTACATCATCGAGGACAACGGGTGCTACGGCTTGACCAAAGGCCAGTTCTCGCCGACGGCCGACGTCGGATCGAAGCTCAAAAATGGTGTGGTCAACGACCTGCCTCCGATCGACACCTGCGCGCTGGCAGTCGAGCTTGGCGCCACCTTCGTCGCGCGTTCGTTCTCGGGCGACAAGAAGCAACTGCTCTCGCTT
>Ga0137409_10002912_pt1 | contig 18157 bp, 17 predicted proteins | sample CZODoug1_16funga_FD_122059 | JGI IMG/M metagenome (GOLD analysis project Ga0137409, IMG submission 122059) | Vadose zone soil fungal communities from Angelo Coast Range Reserve, California, USA - CZODoug1_16fungal (Hybrid Assembly) | ecosystem: Environmental > Terrestrial > Soil > Vadose zone... | reverse complement strand
CCCCTTGTGGTTTTGCTGGCATTGGCCATGACCTCCTGGTCTATAACAAGAACGGCAAACGCTGACTCAAGCTCCGCGCAGGGTCAGTCGACTGCTTTGGAACGCGGTTATCGCACCGGCTATTCAGACGGCTACAGCGCCGGTTCTCGAGACGTCTCCGATCACGCCGGGCGTGATTATCAAAGCAACCAGGACTACCAGCGTGGCGATCGGAATTACAACGAAGCGTGGGGAACTGTCGAGAATTATCGCGACGGTTACCAGCAGGGGTTCGAGGCCGGATACACCGCCGGCTACGACCGCCGTAATTTCGACTCTTCCATACCCGCCGGACTTACGCGACGCGGTACAACCGATGCCGCGCCTGCGAACAACAACTCCGGCAATACGGATCAAAACGCGCCGCAGAATAATTCGAACAACCCAGGACCGTCGGGTGGGCCAACAAACGGCCCGCTCTCGATTCCACGCGATGCGATTCTCACCGTTGAGTTGCAATCGAGTCTTTCCAGCGATGCCAGCCAGCGTGGCGATCGTTTCCAAGCTCGTGTGCTTGACCCGCGCGAATATGAAGGCGCCATCGTCGAAGGTCGCGTGACGCGTGTGAAGCGCGCCGGAAAAGTGAAGGGAACGTCCGAACTGCAACTCTCGTTTGAGACGATCCACCTGCCTGATGGCCGCACCACGGCCATCAACGCTGACGTGGTTGAAGTCGTGGATATGGGTAACAGAGACGGCGCGGGCACGGCCGACTCTGAAGGCGGCGTTAAGGGAAGAAGTTCTACCAAGGATGACGTCTCGAAGGTCGGCGCGAGCACCGGCATCGGCGCGATCATCGGCCTGATTGTCGGCGGCGGCAAAGGCGCTGCGATTGGCGCCGCGATTGGCGCGGGCGTTGGCGCCGGGAGCGTCCTTAGCAAACGTGGCGAAGATGTTCGCCTCGCTCGCGGCCAACAGCTAAAGATTCGCACGGCCACTGAAACGCGAGTCCAGTGAAACTCTTCCAGTGAAAAACCGACGCGGAGATTCTGCGCCGTTTAGAGGCGGGCATTGCCCGCTGTCTCAACTTTGCGAAGATCGAACCGGCGGGCAATGCCCGCCTCTAAACAATCCAAGCGTATAACGGTGACGCGGCGACACGATGACAAAACTCGTTCTTCTCTTGTCACCGCGTCATCGCAGTCACATGTTCCGCTCATCACCCTCCTTACCGACTTTGGCACCGCCGATTATTTCGTCGCGGCTGTTAAAGGAGTGATTCTTTCCGCTAATTCCCAGGCGCGCGTCGTTGACATAACGCATGACATTCCGCCTCAGGACATTGAAGCGGCTGCCTTCACTCTGCTCGCCGCCTGCCCCTCGTTTCCTGCGGGAACGATTCATGTCGCTGTGGTTGATCCGGGAGTTGGCTCAGCGCGTCGGGCAATATTGATCGAGGCCGGCGAGCAGTTTTTTGTAGGCCCGGACAATGGAATCTTTAGTTATGTCTGCGATCGTTTCAAACAGGAAATTCCGCTCAAACTATTCCATCTCACTAACACGAAGTACTTTCGTCATCCCGTGAGCACGACCTTCAACGGGCGCGACGTTTTTGCGCCCGTCGCCGCGGCACTCTCGCTGGGTGTTGGACCGACCATGCTGGGCAAGCGAATTAGCGATGTCGTCCGGCTGTCGCCGCTTGAGCCTGAGAAGTTAGGGAACGGGAAAATCAAAGCGCGAATAATCCATATCGATCGCTTCGGAAACTGTGTAACCAACATCACTCGGGATGAGTTGACTACGGAGATGATCGCCCGCGGCGCCAGACTCCAGCTCAACGGAAAACGGGTGAAGTCGTTTCGCAATTACTTCGCGGAAGAAACTAATAGTCGCGACAAGGTGTTTGGGATTTGGGGAAGCGCAGGCTTTCTTGAGATCGCCGCGGCAAACGATTCGGCAGCAAAACATTTCCGTGCGAAGCGCGGTGATTCGGTGATCGTCGTGAGTGGTTAACTACGACCGTGTCGAGTTAATTTACCTCTGTGCTCTCTGTGTCTCTGTGGCGAATGTCTTTTGGGCGATTGATAACCAGAGAGACACAGAGAACATAAAGTTTGCACAGAGAAAGCGGTTGGGATCTTAAGGCCCAAACTTGTCACGCTTTGTTCTGTTTGTTATCTTCGGTCCACACGAAAAACTTTCATGACTAACAAAGCAAACACGTCCGTCGGTACTTCCGTAGCCGGGCTCAGAGGAGTTGCGGTAGCGAGCTCGTCGATCTCGGATGTCAACGGTGAAAAGGGCGAGCTCATCTACGAGGGCTACAACATCCACGATCTGGCGAAGCATTCCACTTTCGAGGAAGTCATCTTTCTTCTTTGGAACAAGCGCCTTCCCAATCGTGCGGAGCTTTCGGCGTTGGAGCAATCGCTGCGCGCCTCGTATGCAGTGCCTGCCGAACTCATCGATCTCCTGAAGCAGTTTCCGCCTGGCGCCGATCCGGTTGACGTGTTGCGGACGGCGGTTTCAGCGCTCGAATTCTACGATCCTAACGCGAAAGATATTTCACCGGAGAACAGTATTAAGACTGCTACTAGACTCACCGCACAATTTCCGACGATCGTCGCGGCGTCAGATCGAATTCGCCGTGGACTTGAACCCGTACCCCCAGCGGGTTCTATGAATATTGCAACCAACTTTCTCTACATGCTCAAGGGCGAGCAGCCTTCCGAGCGCGACGCGCGCATCTTCGATGTCTGTCTGATTCTGCATGCCGATCACGAATTGAACGCGTCCACGTTTACCGCGCGCGTAGTGGCCGGAACCCTGGCGGACATGTACGCAGCGGTGACGGCCGCCATCGGCGCGCTGTCAGGCCCGCTTCACGGCGGCGCCAACACCAACGTGATGAAGACGCTGCTGGAGATTGGCGCGCTTGAAAACGTCGAGCCGTTTATTAAAAAAGCGCTCTCCGAGAAACGCAAGATCATGGGCTTCGGTCACGCCGTTTATAAAACGGAAGATCCGCGCGCCACTCATCTGCGACAGTTTTCGAAGGAGATGGGTGAAGCGGCGGGCGACTCGAAGTGGTATGAAATGTCGCGCAAGGTTGAAGAAGTGATGATGCGCGAGAAGGGCCTTTATCCAAACGTCGATTTCTTTTCCGCTTCGACTTACTACATGATGGGAATTCCGCTCGACCTCTACACGCCCATCTTCGCCATCAGCCGCATTTCGGGTTGGACCGGCCACATCCTCGAACAATACGCCGACAACAAACTCATCCGCCCGCGCGCGGATTACGTCGGCCCCCGCGATCTTCATTACCTGCCGATTGACCAGCGGTGAACGGTAGGAGCTGTTTCACCTGGGATGGGCCCAAGCGGGGCGCTGCGTGTTAATTCCAGGAGTTGGAACGTATCAGCGATGAGTTCCTGGCAACACTAACTCATCGAGCTACTCTTGTTCCGGCTGAGAACATCACCAAACCTGCGCGCAAAATCCGCCAATGCAGGGGATTCCAAGAAAGCAAGTATTGCCCTCGCAACAAGGCTCTCCCGGGAATCCACAAAACGGGATCCCGCAAAACCCACCCAAACAATCCAATCCACGCTGACAGCCGGTGCCACCGCTTCCGAGGATCACTGGGCAGCAAGGCTGTTGATTCCCGCCACACAGAAACGGTCTAGGAGGGCGGATACTGGCGACAACGCTATCACTACAACGGGCCGCGACTCCGGCGAAGCCCTTGTAGTTGTTCACTGATCTGTAAAGGGAGAAGTCTCCCGTGAACGCAGGTAAAGTCATTTTGTCGTTCTCCTTTCTAAATGTAGAACCCGCTCGCATGAGCAAAGACTTCAGCAGCTTACGTTGTAGCAAAAGCTAAAGCCGGAGAATAATGTACAGCAACGCGTCTTCTGATGATTAACGCAAGCCGTTTTGTCACGGCAAGTGGGCGGAGGGTAATAAATCGATGGAATGACATTCCCGCCGCGGCTGTGGTCAACACGCTGGCCTACAGATCTGCGGCGCGTGCGCTCGTTCGAGAGCGAAGCTTCTGCGGTAAATCCTGGCATCTTCATTTTGTGAATCTCCTTTCAGATTTTTGATTTGACGGTTATGTGCAGGTCACTAGCCTGCGCACAAATTCTGCCGACATCACGCGATCCGCTGGCCACAATCCTCGGTAGTGTTCATCGTACGGCCACGGCTACAAGAATTCGCCATGCGCCGAGATGATCATATGGTTATTACGAACGTCGAGCAGTGCTGTAGACATGCAATGAGCGGCGCGAACCGCATCCATGGAAAATGCGATGCAACTCCGCACATTCTACCGCCGTAACCCTATCTTACGCCCCGTGGTAAAAACCGGCGTCGGCAACTGGCACGACTGGAATCCTTTGAACACCTGGCATGTACACTTCCCGCCAAAGCCCGGGGAACAGAAAGAGTCTATGCAGAACTGGCGGCCCGGTGAAAAAATGCTGGGTCCCGATGGGAAACACCCCGAGCACCAATGGGAACCTAGGCAGGGCCCTACATCGCCGCCGCCGCCTCCGGGGTCAAATACCCCTCCGTTACCGAGCGACTTCCCGAGGCAGTTCAACTCCGCACACTGGGCGCCGACACAGCTGTCGCAGTTCACACCCTCATCCTCGTTCTTTAGCCTTGCTGGGTAAACCTGGCCTATCGAGTTGCCGGACGAAAGAATCCGTCTACTGATTTGTAGTCCTCCCTGCAAGCTGTTGAGCGACAGATCCGCGGTAAATCCTGGAATACTCATTTCGCTACCTCCTAATTGCGGCTCCTAATCTTTCCTGATCAACGGTCAAAATAAGGTCACATCTTGGTGACCACGAGAAACGGAAGACCTAGGTCCCCAGTCATCGCCACAATCCTCTCTCTCCCGCGAGCAGTCGGCCAAAATACATGTGCGAGAAGATCCAGAGGGCGAGCGCGTGTCATGGTGACATTTCCCACACGTGGGATGACAAAAGTGACCGCCGCCTCCACCTCCTTGATCACCATCGCCACTATGTACGAAATCGTCCCAATAACATGTGTTTATACAAGCGATGCGATTTTGATCATCGTCGTTGTAAGTAAAGCCGCAATCTCCCAAACAGTTCATCAGAGATATCTGTCTTGGTAGTTGTGGCAATACTCCCCGCCCTCGTGTCATGGAGTTGGCAGCGCCTGCCATCGCGCGATACTGCCCAGTCGCTTTGTAGAGTGAAGCATCTGCGGTAAATCCTGGCATGTTCATTTTCGTAACTCCTTTGAGATGCTATCGATCAAAATACGGCGACATCTTGGTGACCAGGAACGGAAACTCCTCAGTCACATCAACGCGCGTAGAGAACTTCTCGACGACGTCTGTGTTGCGGTTGGTGAACGAGAAGATTGCATCCACGACGTTGCGTGTCCCGCTGAGCGGTGACGACTGGACATCAACTGCGCTCAGCGACGAGTCGCGCCCGAAGGCATCCGCTACCGTTTAATAGACGGCGGGATAGCGAACTGACAGATAGTTCAGCGCCCGATGCTCGTCAGTCGAGCCGGCGTTATCAGCCAGAAGCATGATTCGGTCAAACAGTTCGGTGGCCGCGTCGCCGTAGTCTTTCGCTTTCGCTCCCTTCGGCGCCGGCAGCGCTTTGATGAGCGCGTCGCGATCAAACGAATAAATCTGATCGAAGGCGACGATCGGGACCATCAGCCCGTTGCACATTTCCGGCGGCGCAATTGGTCCACGTACACCGACGACGACATCGAGGTCGAGAGGGCTCGGCTGAGGACGCACCGCTTCCAGCAGTTGGTCATAATCCGCCGGGTCGCGCGGAACAAGGATATAAGTCTCCAGACCTTCGATGGTCAGCACCCAGCAGACCTGACGCGCGATATAGCGATTCGAGCGTTCGGACAGAACGGCGTGGGCCGCCGCTCGGTCGGTGAGCCCCTTGGTGTCCGACCGACCCGTCGCCTGCGCAAATTCTTTTTCCACGGCGAGGGTCGGAAAACGCATCTCCACTCTGCCGATGGCAAAGACGTATGAAGGCGCAGTCATGCCATTGCTGTTCGAATCCGCCGCGGCTCCGCAACTGGCACACGTCGCGGGACTCACCGAAGGGTGAAGAGCTGTTCGAGTGTTACCGTTGTCCGGCGGCGCAATTGTTGGTGCTTCATTCACAGCACCAGGTTGGTTTGTGGCTTGTTCATTCAATTCAGTTTGCTCCATGACATTCTCCTTTCGGGATAAGGCCGATCTCTATCGACTAGCTAGCGCTTGCCGGAGAAAACCATCCAGCGGTTAAGTGCAGCGGCACGACCTGAACAGCCGCCGCAAGGATTGATTCCGATCGCATAAGTGGCGCGCTTGATAACGTCGCCGAGCCCAATTTCCTTCTCGCTAATAAATCCCGGCAAACGCACGCGGTAAGGCTGACGATCACGACTCTCTGAAACGTCGGCCTTTACGGCTTTCTTTTTCATGACACTCGTTCCTGTTCATGAGTTGCCGCCATCGCCTGGTATGCCGTCCAGGCATTCAAGAGAGGCGGCACTACTGTGGAGCGTCGCAACACTTGGGATCGCGTCATTGCCCGCTTCACTTGCGCCGCCGTCGCCTTAGGAAACTCCGACCACACCAGCGCAATAGCGCCAGTAACAAAAGGCGCGGCGGCGCTCGTCCCCCCGAAAGTGAGTTCCTTGCCATTTGCGACCAGGCTGGTGATGTTCTCACCGGGCGCACTTAGTCCGCGCCGGCCGATAGAATTGCCTAAATTTGAATAGCTGAGTGGTCTACCGCGACTGTTGCTGGCGATGACGGGTATGACCCAGGAATGGCGGGTGATGACCGAACTGCCGACGGTTCCCTGGTTTCCGGCTGCCGCAACAACGATGACGCCCCGTCTTGCCGAATAATCAAGAGCCTCTTCCAAGAGGCGCTCGCCTTTAGACGACGGTTGTATCAAGGCAGCGCTTAAGTTAATGACGTGAGCGCCCGCGTTGACGCAATCGACGACGGCCGTGGCTAACTCCGCTGGAGTAGCGCTGGGCATCGGTGCATCAGTTGATGAGGTCTCCGCAAAAATCGGCCGCACCAGCAGTGTACAACCAGGGCAGATCGCCGGGGCCGATGATCCTCTCTTTGCGACCAGGATGCCGGCCACAAATGTTCCGTGCATACACGCGAAACTCCTGGTTCGATCGCACGTGCCGCGCAGTTGGCCGGGAATCTCGCGGATATTTGAGCCTGACAGATCCGGATGGTTAGTTGCAATGGGCCCATCTATCAGCGCAATCATCGTTTCAGGTCGTCCCCGGCTGAGCTCCATGAGCGGCGTGAGATTAACCAGGTTCAGCGGTGCGCCAGATTGCAGCGCAGCTTCAGAAGCAACATCGTTGGTAATGAGTTCGCCGCGTCGTCCGGCAGATGCAATGTGGGCCGGTGTACCCATGCATTACTCTCCTCAATGCGACTAGACCAGGATAATTGCGCGAAGGCTCGGTGATCAGAAACAGCCTTGACGACTACCCGATCCTTTTTGACGCCCACCTCCAAAGGAGATCAGCCGAAAAAGATCCGTCCAGGCTTGAAAGATTAACCATTGACAGTGCTACTGGCTCTTGCTTGACGAGGGAGCCATTCGCTTGTCGAGGGCGCACCGTGAAAATGAAGGACTACGCGTGCGTGGGTTCGGCAAGTGTGAGCAAGCCTGCTTATATACCTGCCGGTATCGCTTGTCAACGAAAAATGAACACGAAAAATGGACACGGAAATGGGCTGATGAGCGTTGCGTTCAAAGTAGTCGGCGGGTTTCCAAAAAACAGACAAGTCTACAAGTCAGGTTTCGGCTTCATTGGAGTTCATAGAGAGGCGACCTGGCTTCCAGCCTGCGGAGTTTGCCTTTTGCGTCGGCTGCTTTGCTCGGGCTTCAATTCCTGCGTTTGGGTTTGAGTTTCGGGCGCTGCTCGATTTGCAGATCCGGGATGCCAAACTGTCCTTCAAGCTGCGTCAGCTTTTCAAGATCCACTGGGCCAACGATATTGACCACGGTGACTTCCTTCGGATCGGTGGCCAGCACGGCGAGGCCGCTGATCTGGTTGCCGTTTCGCATTAGGTAAACTTCGACGCTGCCTTCCTTTTTGCTGTTCACGTTGACAATTCGGTTCCAGGCCGGGTTGCGCAGTTGCGAGCGAATTCCTTCAAGATCCGCCTCCGTATACTGCCCTTCGGTTTCAAACTCGTAGCTCTTCACGTAAATTCCTTTCAAGCCGTTGACGATTTCTTTCACCTTCGCCTCGTCCTCGTCTTTGGAAAGAAATTTGGCAGCGAACTGCATCAGCCGCTCATCGAGGTTCACGTCCACGGTCTGGCTGGCCTTAGCCGCGAGGGCATCGAGCTGACTGGTTTGAATCCTGGCGTCCTGTGCCGACGCGCCGGCAGCGGCGCCCAGAATCACGAGGACCACGAGCGAGACGAATTTCAATAGTGTTCGGGAAAGTGATTTCATAATGCTCCGTTCATCCGATCTTGTGTTGGTTGTGGACTGGATCTCGGGGATTTGTGTTTTGGGTTTTCCTTTGCGCAAAGTTCAATTTCGCGCTGGCCAGACGCAGCGCCAGCATCAATTGATCTTTGGCAGCCTCGGCCTCGCGCCGTTGTTTAGCTGCAAGCTCGGGATTCTTAACGAACCAACCGCGAGTTTCATGGCGAGCGCGTCTTGGTTCGTCCGTCTGCTTCTGTGCCGGTGGAGACGTTGTACCCGCTAGAGTGCTCTTCGGACTCTCGTCCGGAGTTTGAACTGACTTTGGACCACTGTTCGGCACGGGCGGGTTTTGAGTTTTGACAACTTCCGGGGCGGGACGTTGCTGCGAGCGTTGCAGGCCGAGCCACAATCCCACGCCGACGAGGATAGCGGCCAGGGTTGCGGCTATGGCGAGACCAGCTAAAGTACGCGGCGTGCTTCCGGAAAAAAAGCCTGGCCGTGAGTCAGTGTGCGGGTCCGTGGGAATCTCCAACGGCCGCGGTTGATAGCGCAGCGTGCCGAGAATCTCCTCGAGTTCCTGGATTTCCGCATCCGGTTCGCCGGTCTTGTCCCACAAATAATCGCCGTCGATATTCATAATAAGCCCTCCTTAAAACCGAGCTTCGCGCGCAAGAGTTTCATGCCCCGATGCAGGTTGACGCGCACCGAAGTCGGCGTCAGACCGGTGCGCGCCGCGATTTCCGGTCCCGTCATGCCTTCGACTAATCGCAGTACCAGCGTTTCGCGATAGGCGTCGGGAAGTGTGCAAATGATCGCCAGGATTTCTTCCGCCTTTGTCATGCTCGATTCAACGCTACGCAGATCAGCCGTGCACTCATCCACGGAAACTGTGTCGCGCGATCTGCGGTGAAAGTCCATCGCTCGATTGCGGGCGATCATCGCGATCCAGGGTCCGAAGGCATGCGCGTCGCGCAGAGTATTCAGCTTCCGATACGCGTGCAGGAAAATATCCTGCACCATGTCCTCGACTTCGCTTCTCGGCAGGCGTGCCAACAGGACGCCGTGCACGAGCGGCGCGTAAAGTTGGTAAAGACGCCCAAACATGTCGCGGTCGCCGGCGAGCACGGCCGTGACCAGGGCGGCCTCCGTAGCTGCCTCAGTAATACTCTCGACGCTTCTTTTAGCGATCGAAGGTTGCGCTTGAGCGGTCATGAGAAGTGCGTCCGCTGTGGCTTCGAGCTCATACATTGCGCTGTCTCATTCAGAGTCTTACGATCGTATTCCTGACACCAAGTAAGACGGGAGAGACGGGAAAAGTGTTAACAAAGAAAACGGGGCGCGTCAGCAAGGGCGTGGCGACTGGCCGATCGAGACCCAGGAATCATTGAATCGACGACGCCCTTCCTTGCGGTCGGGCTACTGCCCCGGAGACAGTCAACCCTGGCGCGGGGTTCTCTTGCGAGGTCAACAAAATCATCTCCGGCGTCGCGGAAACCAACCGCGTGCGCCAGATGAAAATAGTCGACACGATCAACGTAATCGTGCAAGCGAGTCCGCCTTCGATGCCATAACTGCCACCCGTCAACCAGGCCGGACCTAAGTCAGTTCCATGGAGCAGTGGATGGGGAGCGAGGTCGGTGATGCCGCTGACGGGTAGACCAAAAAGCGATCCCAGCGCCCAGTTCCAGGCCCAGTGAACGCCCAACGGAAACCACAAACTACGCGTGCGCAGGTACGCGGCCGCGAGCCACACTCCCGCCAGCGCCGTGTTGATGAAGGTGAAACCTGCCGCCACGTTCGGATTCTTCAAGTGCACTAACGCAAAAGGAACGGACGTCAACAACACCGCGAGCCAGGCGAGATTTGCTCTGGTCAGAGTTTGTAAAGGATAGCCGCGAAAGAGTGCTTCTTCCGCGAGCGCCGCAAGAACGAAGAGCATGGCGGAGAAAACCAGCGTCTGGGCCACCTGAAAAAGTAAGGCGCGGCCGGAGACCGTGAAGCTGAGTCCACGGCCCGCGGTGGCGATCGCCGTTGCCAGAGCCAGGGAGAGAACGCCGATAAGTGAACCGACGAGCAGATCGCGTAACCAACCAGCGTGTAGCCACAAGCCCAGCGCGCGCCAGGGCAAGCCTTCGAGCCAACCCGTGCAGATGTATCCCGCAAGAAGCGCGGCCACCAAGAGCACCACTCTTGCTACGAAATTCTCCAGGTAGTGGGCGACAACGAGGCTGGGCGTCAGTCGAGCGAATAATGGAGAAGCCAGCCTGACTGCGAAGCCCATCAGAATTAACAGGATGACGAACAGCAACACGAAGATCAGCACTCGCCAACCGCTGCGAAGGCGACCGGCGGGATTTATGAAGGCTTGTTTGAGATTCATTTGGCTTGGGACTGGAGAGCCGCAATCGGATTACGATTGTGCGCAGGCATTCTAGACGATGGCGGTGAATAATGCAGTAAGCAAGTATTTTGCCGATCCTCGCTCTCCCCACGTTTAGAAAAGCGCACTTGTGCGCCCCGACGACGCGGCGGACAAGTCCGCTTTCCAAACGGAAGTCGTTCTTACAACATGCTGTGCTAAACTTGCTTCCAATTCTTCATGAACAATCAGCACGAAAATCCCCGCGAGCCACTACCGGAACCCCCCGACGGCAAATTGACTCGCCGCCGGCGAATCCTGTTATGGACTCTCGGGTTAACTGTGCTGCTGCTGCTTTCGATCATCGTTTCGCAGCAGTTATGGTTATGGACCATCATCCCGCCCGACACCGCTTCAGACACGTTGCTGCTGTATGCGTTATCCACGCTCAACTTCGTCGCTTTCGTCGTGTTCTCGTTTATCTTTGTCCGCAACTTACTTAAGCTGCGGCGTGAGAGACGCGAACGCCAGCTCGGTTCCAAGATAAAGACGCGCCTGCTGGTCTATTTCATCGCCATCAGCTTCCTGCCGATTATCGCGATGGCGGTGTTTTCCTATCTCTTTCTCAATCGCTCGCTCGAAAAATGGTTTGGTAGTTTGCCCGCGCGCGTCGTGAACGAGGCTCAGGAGGTTCAGCGCGAGGCGGTTGACGCGCAGACGCGCAACCTGCACGAAACTGCTTCGCTGCTTGCGGTCGTGCTAAAGCCGCAGTCAGAAAGTGAACAGCAGCAGACGCTGGATCGAGTTGTTGGGAGCGGCCAACTGTCGGCCGTGGAAATCACCGACTCGAGCGGACGCGTGATGGCGCAGAGCAGGACGGCATTGTCGGCAACGGCTGCAAAGGAATTGGAGGGCCTGCTGGAAAAGGCGCGCACGCTAAACGGCCCTGATGACAGTCTGGCGGATGGAAAGGACCTGGACGCGGTCGTTGTTCCAATCTCCGAGAACCAGAAACTGGTAGTGGTGCCGTTGCGGCGGGCGAGCAGCGACCTCGGCGACACGATCACCGGTTCGCAGGGCGAGTATCGAAAACTGGTTGAACGGCAGCGCCGGGTGCGGTTGCTGGGTCTGTCTACGCTGGGGCTGATGACCCTGATGCTGTTGTTCGTTTCGAGTTGGGTGGCCATCTATCTTGCGCGCGGCATTGCGACGCCAATCAAAGCGCTTGCCGAAGCGTCAAACGAGATTGCGCGCGGAAATCTGTCACACCGCGTCACCACGATAGCGGAAGACGAGCTGGCGTTGCTGGCCGACTCGTTCAACCAGATGACCACGCAACTTGAAGAGAATCGCAGCAGCATTGAGGCCGGCTCCGCCGCGCTGCGTGAAAAAAATCTGACGCTCGAGGAACGACGAAATTACATTGAAACGATACTAGAATCTCTTTCGACCGGTGTAGTTTCGCTCGATGAAAACGATTGCGTCACCACCATAAATGCCGCGGCCTCGCGCATGCTACGGCTGCGAGCGACGCCGGCAAGTGAACGAAAACTCGAGAGCCTGATGCGAGCGGACGACTGGTTAGTTTTCGATCGCCTGCTGCGGCGCGCGCGGCGCACCGGACAAGCGGCAGAGCAGGCGCAACTGGCGGGACGTGATGACGGCTCGGTTGACGCCACGCCGCTTCCGGTGGCTTTGACTGCGACGGCTTTGCGTCCTTCTTCCGCACAAAGGCGCGGCGTGGTGTTGGTGCTTGAGGATCTGTCGGAGCTGTTGGCGGCGCAACGCGTCGCGGCCTGGAGCGAAGTTGCCCGGCGCATGGCCCACGAAATCAAGAACCCGCTGACGCCGATCCAACTTTCAGCGGAACGCATCGCCAGGAGTTTCCACCGCGCTTCGGCGAATGGCGATCAGAATGGAGCAAACGGAGCACATGAATTCACCGCGGGCACAAGCGAAGACGTTCACGTAACTGCGGTGATTGACGAGTGCACGGAAACCATAGCGCGCGAAGTCGCGGGGCTGAAAGCGATGGTTGATGAGTTCTCGCGATTTGCACGTTTGCCCCTGGCGCGGCTGGAAACCGCCGATTTGAATGAAGTGGTGCGTCACGCAGTTGCGCTGTACGAGGAACGGCTCGATGGTGTGACAATGCAAACGAAACTCGATCCAAACTTGCCCGCGGCGATGTTGGATACAGAACAACTGCGCCGCGTGTTTGTAAATCTGATTGACAACGCCAGCAACGCGCTTGCAAATCTTAACGGGGAGCGACAGATCAATATCGCCACAAGTTTTGATCCGGTGCGGAGTTTGCTGGTTGCGGAAGTTTCCGATACCGGGCATGGAATTCGTCCTGCCGATTTCAAACGATTGTTTCAACCATATTTCTCTACCCGCGGCAGCGGCACCGGACTGGGCCTGGCGATAGTGCAGCGAATAATCCTGGAGCACGGCGGAAGAATTCGCGCTGAAGCCAACTATCCACGCGGCGCCCGGTTTGTAATTGAACTGCCGGCGATGAACGGGTGAATAAGTGAGCAGTAAGCAGTAAGCAGTAAGCAGTAAGCAGTAAGCAGTAAGCAGTGAGCAGTAAGCAGTGAGCAGTGAGCAGTAAGCAGTGATCAGTAAGCAGTGAGCAGTGAACAGTCGACAGAAAGCGAAAGCAGAATGCAGAGAGTAACAGACAGCAAAAGGCAGAACTGCAAAAACTGGCTCAGCCAACTTTTTGCTGCTTACTGCTCACTGCTTACTGCTTACTGATCAAAATGGATTCCATTCTCATAGTTGACGACGAACCCGGCATCCGCAATACCTTGCGCGCCGTGATGGAAGATGAAGGCTTCAGCACCGAGGCCGTCGCGACCGGTGAAGAATGTCTCCAGGCTGTTGAGCGTCGAGCCTACGGCTGCATCCTGCTGGACGTTTGGCTGCCGGGCATTGACGGCCTCGAGACGTTGCGGCAGTTGCGCGCGGCCGGGTCTGAAGCCGCGGTGGTGATCATTTCCGGGCATGGCAATGTGGAAACGGCCGTGCGTGCAACAAAACTAGGCGCGTTTGATTTCATCGAGAAACCACTTTCGATCGAGAAAACTTTGCTGACGGTTCGCAACGCTCTGCGCCAGCAGCGACTGGAACTGATGAATGCCGAAATGTCGGCGGAGCTCGCGAAGGAATACACGATGGTGGGCCAGTCGGTGGCGATGCGTGCGCTCCGCAAGCAAATCTCGGTGGTGGCTCCCACGGATGGACGCGTGCTGATCTATGGCGAGTCGGGCACCGGCAAAGAATTGGTTGCGCACGCGATCCATGCCAAGTCGCGACGAGCGGCCGCGCCGTTCGTGGAAGTTAATTCAGCCGCCATTCCCGAAGAGTTGATCGAGTCGGAGTTGTTTGGTCATGTGAAGGGCGCGTTTACCGGCGCGACCGCGGCGAAGAAAGGCAAGTTTGAGCTGGCAGACGGCGCGACGCTTTTCCTGGATGAGATAGGCGACATGAGCGCTAACGTCCAGGCGAAGGTTTTGCGCGTGCTCGAAGAGCAGCGGTTTGAGCCGGTTGGGAGCGGCACTTCGGTCCGCGTGGATGTGCGTGTAATCGCCGCCACGAACAAACGTCTCGACGTCGAGATCGAACAGGGAAAGTTCCGCCCCGATCTTTTTTACCGGCTAAACGTTATTCCGTTTGAGTTGCCGCCGTTGCGCGAGCGGCTCGAGGACGTGCCGCTGCTCGTCGACTATTTCAATCAAAACTTCTCGCGGGCTTACGGGAAGATTCCCAAGGAGTTTGCCGCCGAAGCGATCGAGGAGTTGCAAAACTATTCCTGGCCGGGAAACGTTCGCGAGTTGCGGAACACGATTGAACGAGTGGTAATCATGAACCCCGGCATCAAGGTGGCCGCCGGCGACTTGCCGCCGCACGGAAAAGAAGAGGCGCCGGCTGCGTCGTTCAGGTTCCCGTCGTTCAAGGAAGCCACCGATGCTTATCACCGCGAGTTTATTCAACGAAAGCTTGACGAGGCCGAGGGCAACGTCTCGCGCGCCGCGGAGCTGATGGGAGTGGATCGCAGCCATTTGTATCGCCGCATGCGCGCGCTCGGGATTCCCAGCCGCAGCGAACGTGCGGGAGTTTCCTAATATCGGGTCGACTTCGGTTGCTCCCCTCCCGGCAAACGGGGAGGGGTTGGGGGTGGGGGTTTGCACAGCCGCCTACCTCTCCCCCTACCCCCTCTCCGCTTGCGGAGAGGGGGTCTTTGCTTGTACCGGAAGCGGCGATTTTCAATGAACACACTAAGACGCTAAATCAATTACAAAACTTTTACAGTCGGCGATCGCGGGTTACGTTAAAAGTTCTTATCTGTTAATCTTTGCTTTTGGCATCAAACGATGCCTGTTAGTAACAAGAGGTTGAAATGGATTACACGACAAGAGAACTTTTGAAGCGCTATGCAAAGCTGGCGATTGGTCAGCCGTTTTCACCAGTCCTGCTGAACATATTGGTGACGTCGGTCTGCGACATGCGGTGTACCCACTGCTTCTTCACGGAAGAGCTGGACGATCGGCCGCGCAAAAAGTTGCAGATGAAGACGCACGAGATTGAAAAAATTTCGGAGACGCTGGGCGGCAACCTTGGCGTCTTGATTCTGGCCGGCGGCGAGCCTTTCACGCGCAAGGATCTGCCGGAGATCGCGCAAAGCTTTTATAAGAACAACAAGCTCGAGTCGATCTACATAATGTCGAATGGTCAGATTCAGAAGCGAATCTTCCCCGACATCACACGCATCCTGGAAGAGTGTTCCGATCTGAACGTCACCGTCGCGCTCGGCATTGACGGTCTCAAAGGGCCGCATGAAAAAATTCGCCAGAAGCCGGGCTCCTGGGATATCGCCATCGACACCGCGCGCCAATTGCAATCGATCAAGAAGGAGTATCCGAAGCTCGACGTGCAAACGTGCACCTGCTTCATGAACTCGAACCAGGACACGATTTTCGAGTGGTACGACTTTTTGAAGTATGACCTGAAGCCGGACAAAGTTAACTTCAACTACATTCGACCGCCTTCAGCCGATCCGATTGAGCTCGAAATCGATCACTCGCGCTATGCAAAGCTGGCGGGCATGATTGACGACGACTCGCGGCACGCCGCAATCAAGAACAACTACGGCGGTAAGGCGGGCTATTTCAAGGCGGCGATCGATATCTACATGCATGGGCTGATCGCGAAAACGCAGGAAACGCAAAAGGCGCAGATGAAGTGTTACGCGGGCACCGCGGGCGGCGTCATCTATGACGAAGGCACCGTTTCGTCCTGCGAGAACCTGGCCCCGATCGCCAACCTGAGAGACTTTGACTGGAATTTCCAGAAGCTCTGGCTGTCGCCGGCGATGAAGGAAAGACGGAAGAAGGCGTTGGACGGTTGTTTCTGCACGCATGAGTCGAATAGTTACTACCCGTCGCTCCCTTTCAATCCCGGCCACTTGATCCAGATCAAGAAACTGGAAAGAGAGATGAAGAAAGCGCGGAAGGATATGGACCGCATGCCGCCGGAGCCGGAAGGGATGACGGTTCGCGCGTAAGCTCTTGAGATCTGAGATCTCAAATCTGAGATCTAAAATCTCTGACACCCGGCACCAGACACCTGTTCTTATGTCGCAGCGCATTCCCAAAATTCTAATCCTCTCATCCGACACCGGTGGCGGCCATCGTTCGGCGGCGGCGGCGATCGTCGCCGGCGTGCAGAAGTTTTTTGAGGGGGAGTCGTATGCGATTCGCGTCGTCCGCGCCGTTGAAGAGTCACATGCAATCTCGGCGAAGCTCGTTGCGCTGTATAACTGGCTGCTCAGAAACAAGCAACACTGGATGAAGTATCTCTACTGGGGTATGAACCGCTTTCGCCCGGAAACGCGGCAATTCTTCCATAAGCGATGCATTGGCTACGTGGTTGAACTCTTCGAGCGTTGGTGCCCGCATGTAGTTGTTAGCGTCCATCCGCTAACGCAGCACATCTTTGGGCGAGTCCTAAAAGAATTGAAACTCGCCGACCGAATTCCGCTGGTTTCAGTGGTTACCGATCCATACTACGGATTTTGGAAAGGTTGGGCGTGCGACGACGTGACGCTTTACCTGGTGGCGAGCGATGAGGCGAGGCGGCAGTTAGTGGACTACGGAATCGCGCCGGAGCGAATCAAGATCTCCGGGATGCCGGTGCATCACAAGTTTGCTTATCCGGGCGAAGAAGCTGCGCAGGCCGCCAGACAGGCGCTGGGTTTGGATCCGGAAAAATTTACGGTGTTTGTGAATGCGGGCTGGGAAGGCGGCGGCAACATCCCGCAGATTTTCCGCGAGTTGGTTCGCGGGGAACTCGAGGTTCAGGCAATTTTTCTGGCTGGACGAAATGAAGAACTGCGGGCAGACGCGGAGTCGCTGGCCGAGAGTGCTTCTTTTCCGATTAAAGTTATTGGCTACTCCGAACATGTCGAACAATTGATGGGAGCGGCCAACGTCATGATTTCGAAACTGGGCGGACTGACGACCTTCGAAGCCTTCGCTTGCCGCCTGCCAATCATTGCTGACGTGATTACCGCGCCAATGCCGCAGGAAGCCGGGGCCGCAAGCCTGCTGGCAAAGCGCGGCGCCGGAGTGTTGCTGCAAAAGGCCAGCGATATTGTGCCCGTGATCCGTCGCATGGTTGAAGACACCGCCCACTACTCGGCGCTGCGGGCCGCAACGATTGGTCTCGCCATTCCCAATGCCACTCGCCACATTGTTGAAGAGATCACTGCGCTCATCCCCGCTGCGACCGAGGTCCCGGACCAGGTTGTTTTGGCCGAGGTTGCGTCTGCCTGACGATGAGATCTGAGATCTCGCATCCTGGAGTTCAGATCAGATTTCAAATTTCAAACTCGGAACCCCGCCCCAGATGCTCGCTCGTTGACTGTTGGCAGTTTTCAGAGTTTAATCTTTCGGCAAATAATTCAAATTTGAGATCTCAAATTTCAGATCTGAGATTTAAGACCCAGGCCTGAGTTTTGCCCGCTTGCGTTCTTCGAAGCGGGCTTTTTAGGAGACAAGTTAGACAGTGAGTCTATTGCTCGAAGGTAAGCGCGCCTTCATAACCGGGGGAACGCGCGGCATTGGTGCGGCGCTCTGCGAGGTCTTCGCGCGCGAAGGCGCCGACGTCGCTTTCAACTATAACACCCGCGACGATCTCGCCGCCGAGACCAGCGCGAAGATTGAAGGTCATAAGAAACGCGCGCTCAGCTTTAAGATTTCAGTTACGGATCGCATCGGCCTGAAGAAGCTAACGCGTGAGCTGGTGGAGAAGTGGGGCG
>Ga0137409_10002911_pt1 | contig 18157 bp, 14 predicted proteins | sample CZODoug1_16funga_FD_122059 | JGI IMG/M metagenome (GOLD analysis project Ga0137409, IMG submission 122059) | Vadose zone soil fungal communities from Angelo Coast Range Reserve, California, USA - CZODoug1_16fungal (Hybrid Assembly) | ecosystem: Environmental > Terrestrial > Soil > Vadose zone... | reverse complement strand
GGGTCACCCGCCACCGCGATGATGTCCGCGAACAGGCCCGGTGCGATCGCGCCGAGGTTTTGCTCCTGCCCCAGGAGCGCGGCGGCAACCGAAGTTCCGGACTGAATCGCCTGCATCGGCGTCATGCCGTACTGTACGTAATACTCGAACTCCTTGGCCTGATTGATCTCCGTCCACGGGAACCCGCCGACGTCGGTCCCCATGGCGATCTTCACGCCCTTGCGCAGCGCGCGACCGAAGGCGCGACGCTCGAGGTTCACGAGCGCGGGCCAGACCCCGCCGCGCGGCAGCACATGCACACCGACGGTGACGGTGGGCACCCAGTACACGTTGTTCTTCACCATCGCGTCCATCAGCGAATCGGTGAGCCCGTCCCCGTGCTCGATCGAGTTCACGCCCGCGCGCAGCGCCGCGGCGATGCCGTCGGAGCCGATCGCATGCGCCGCCACCATGCGGCCGAGCCGGTGCGTCTCGTCCACGATCGCCCTGGCTTCCGCATCGGTGAAATTCACCCAGCTATGCAGCACGCTGTCGGGCGTGAAGTAATAGCGCCGATCGCTGTAGTACTTGATCCAGTCGGCGCCGTGCTGCACCTGCTCGCGCACCGCCAGCCGCGCGTTGTCGACGCCGTCGACGGTCTGGACGCCGTGCGGCAGCTCGATCTCCCAATTCGGCGTCCCGATCGGATACATCCCCGTCGGGGCCATGGCGCGGGTCGACGCGAAGATGCGCGGGCCGGGAACCTCGCCGCGGTTCACGGCCAGCTTCACATCCACGTCGGCGTACATCGCCCCTTCCGTCTCCACGTCGCGGATCGCGGTAAAGCCGTGCTCCAACGACAGGCGCGCGTTGCGGGCGGCGAGAATCGCGCGATACGGGATCGACTGCTTGAGCAGCTGGTCCTCGTATTCCTGCGACGTGACGTCCCCCTGCAGGAGCAGGTGCGTATGCGCGTCGATCATCCCCGGCAACACCGTCATCTGGCTGAGGTCGATGACGCGCGCATTCGGCGCCTGTCCCTGCACCTGCGCGAGCGGGCCGACGGCCTTGATGCGTTCACCCTCGATCAGAATGCCGACGTTGGTCTGCACCTGTTGCGAACGGCCGTCGACGAGTCGGCCGGCTTTGATGAGCACCTGCTGCGGCGGTGTCTGACCGGAGAGCACCGCAGATGTGGCGAGGAACAGAGCGGCGATGCTGAGCGTGCGCACGAATTCTCCAAAGGGAAACGGGACGGGAGAAGTTACTCCCGTCCCGTGTAAGCGACTACCTGCGCGTCAGCGCGATGCGAGCGGCTTGCCATCCGCGTCCAGGAACCGGATCTCGCCGAAATTCAGCTCGCGAATGCCGGCCTCGATCTTCGCACGGTCACCCACGACCACCCACACGAGGTGATCGGGCCGAATCGCCTCCTGCGCCGCGGTGGTCGCATCCTGCAGCGTCAGGCTCCGCACGCGCTGTGCATACGTGTCGAAGTACCGGTCATCGAGCCCATAGGTCACCATGTCTTCGAGCGATCCCTGCACTGCGCCCATCGTTTCCCAGTTGCCCGGCAACGTGAGCGTCAGGTTCGCCTGCGCCTTCGCCAGCTCGTCGGCGGTGACGGGCTTGGGACCCAGAATCCCGCGCAGCTCGCGATCGACCTCGATCATCGACTCCTTGGTCTTGTCGGTCTGCACCGGCGCATAGGCGATGAACGGCCGCTGGCCGCGCGCATCCCACACGAACGTGAATGCTCCGTAGGACCAGTGCTTCGCTTCGCGCAGGTTCATGTTGACGCGCGAGGTGAACTGCCCGCCGAGCAGCGACGTCATCGCCTCGACGGCATACTCGTGCGGATTGGCCTTCGGCGCGGCGAGGTCGGCCGCCAGAATCACCGACTGCTCGGCACCGGGCCGGTCGAGGATGTAGACGAGCGGCTTCGCCTGATCGGCCACCGTGCCGACGTTCTTCTGCGGCACGTCGCCCGACTGCCAGCGGCTGAACAGGCGTGCCAGCTTCGGCTGAATCTCCGCCAGCGACACGTCGCCCACGATCACCAGCGTCGCGTGATTGGGCTTGAACCAGGTGCGGTGGAAGCGCACCAGGTCGTCGCGCGTCATGCGCGACACGGATGCTTCCGTGCCCGATCCCGTGAGTGGATTGCCGTACGCGTGATTCGTTCCGTAGAGCAGCTGCGGGAAGACGCGCAGCGCCATCTGCACCGGCTGCACCTTCTCCCGCTGAATGCGCGCCAGCCGCTGGCGCTGCAGCCGCTGGAAGTCGGCCTGCGGGAACGACGGACTGAGCAGGACGTCGGCGAAGATGTCCAACGCCGGATCGAGATTCTCCTTGATCGTCGATAACGCGACTTGCGACACGTCGAGCCGCGAGCCGGTGCCCAGCGATGCGCCGAGTTGCGACAGGGTATCGCTGATCTGAAGCGCCGTCCGTCGCGTCGTCCCCTCGTCGAGCATGTCGAGCGCCAGGCTCGCCGTGCCGGGAGCCGCGAACTGATCGGCTGCGTATCCCGCATCGATGAGCAGCGTGAGATTGACCTGCGGAATGGAGTGGCGCTCCGCCAGCACGATCTTGAGGCCGTTCGGCAGCGTCGCGCGCGCGACCGCGGGGAAGCGTGCGTCGGGCGGCGTGCCCGCGTCGGGGACCTTCGAGCGGTCCGCTCCGCTGGCCGTGGTGCCGAACTCCGGATACGGATGGACCTCGAGTACGTACTGGCCGTCGGTCAGATAGCGCGCCGCCGCAGACCGCAGATCGGCAGCGGTCGCCGCCGCCACACGCCGCTCGGTCACCAGGTAATTGTCGGCATTCCCCGTGAATACTTCGTAGTGGGCGAGCACGTCGGACTTCCCGCCAAAGCCCCCAATCCGCTCGACGCCGCGGATGAAACTGGCCCGATATTGCGTCTTGATGCGGCGCAGCTCGCTGGCCGTCGGGCCGGACTGAACGAACCGCGCCAGCTCTTCGTCGATGGCGCGCTCCACGCGGGCGAGATCGCCACCCGGCTTGGCGGTCGCGCGAATGACGAGCTGCCCGCCGATCTCTCGCAGATCGGCGTAGGCGATGACGTCCGTGGCGATCTGCTCGTCGTACACGAGCCGCTTGTAGAGCCGCGACGTCTTCCCCTGCGCGAGCACGTCGGTCACCATGTCGAGATATTCGGCGTCCGCGGACCCGAACTGCGGCACGTTCCATTCCTTGTAGATCCGGGCCTGCGGGACGCGGTCCTGCATCACCTGACGGTGCGACCCGGTGCGCCGGGCGATCCACACGTCCTGTTTCGCGATCGGCGGCGTCGCGGGAATGTCGCCGAAGTATTGCTCGACCTTCTGACGCGCGGCTGCCGGGGTGATGTCGCCGGCCAGAACAATGACGGCGTTGTTCGGCCCGTAGTACGTCCGGAACCATTGCTTCACGTCGTCGACGGACGCGGCGTTGAGGTCTTCCATCGATCCGATCACCGTCCAGGAGTATGGATGGCCGACGGGGTACGTCCCCTCGGTCATCAACAGATCGACTTTCCCGTACGGCTCATTCTCGCCCTGACGTTTCTCGTTCTGCACCACGCCGCGCTGCTCGTTCACCTTGGCCGTGTCGATGACGCCGAGCAGATGACCCATGCGGTCCGACTCCATCCACAGCGCCACATCGAGGGCATTGGTCGGGACGTTCTCGAAATAATTCGTGCGGTCTTCGTTGGTCGTGCCGTTCTGGTCGGTCGCGCCGATGCGCTCGAACGGCTGGAAGTAGTCGTCGTTGAAGTGCTCGCTGCCGTTGAACATCAGATGCTCGAACAGGTGGGCGAAACCGGTGCGGCCGGGCCGCTCGTTCTTCGAGCCGACGTGATACCAGATGTTCACGGCGACGATGGGCGCCTTGTGGTCCTCGTGCACCAGCACGGTGAGACCGTTTTTCAGAACGAACCGCTGGTAGGGAATGGTGATCGGCTGAGCCTGCGCAGCGCGTGCCGGACGGGCTCGGGCACGCGTGGGACGCTGAGCCGGTGCCGGGAATGCTGCAGTAAGCCCCAGCGCCAGGGCGACGAAGGCTATGCGCGACATGGAGATCTCCCTCAAAAAGGCTGACGGCGGGCTGAACGCGTGGAAGATATTACATTAAGGCAGCATGGCTACTCTCGCCCAACCCCAGAAGCGGAAAGTCAGCGCTGAAGAAGCGCGCGAAGTCGCCGAAGCCGCACGCGAGCAGGAGTGGGCGGCGCCCAGTTTCGTGCGCGAGCTCTTCCTCGGCAACTTGCGGATGGATCTCATCCATCCCTACCCCGAACAGGATCCTGACGAAGTCGCCCGCGCCAAGCCGTTTCTCGACAAGCTCGAGCGGTTCCTGCGCGAAGCGGTCGACTCCGACCGCATCGATCGCGAAGGGGAGATTCCCGAAACCGTCATCGACGGCCTGAGACAGTTGGGCGCGTTCGGCATCAAGATTCCGCGCGAATACGGCGGGCTCGGTCTGTCGCAGCTCTCGTACATGAAAGCGATCGAGCTCGTCTCCTCGGTCGACGGCTCGCTGACCGCGTTGCTCTCGGCGCACCAGTCCATCGGCGTTCCCCAGCCGCTCAAGCTGTTCGGCACCGAGGCGCAGAAGAAAAAATACTTCCCACGTCTCGCCGCGGGCGCGATCTCCGCCTTTGCGCTCACCGAAGAGAGCGTCGGGTCCGATCCCGCGGCGATGGAAACGAACGCGATCCTCGACGACGACGTCTGGATCCTGAACGGCGAGAAGCTGTGGTGCACGAACGGCACCAAGGCGGAGCTGCTCGTCGTGATGGCGCGGACGCCGTCCAAGATGATCAACGGCAAAGAGAAGAAGCAGATCACCGCGTTCATCGTCGAGATGGACTGGCCGGGTGTCGAAGTCGTGCACCGCTGCCACTTCATGGGCCTGAAGGCGCTCTACAACGGCGTGATCCGCTTCACCAACGTACGCGTGCCGAAGGAGAACGTGCTGTGGGGCGAGGGCAATGGACTGAAGCTCGCGCTCATCACGCTGAACACCGGCCGGTTGACGCTGCCGATTTCCGCGGTCGCCGCCGGCAAGCGCTGCCTCGAGATTTCCCGCCGCTGGGCGGCCGAGCGGGTGCAGTGGGGCCGGCCGATCGGGCAGCACGACGCGATCGCGCAGAAAATCGGCTCGATGGCCGCCAACACCCTGGCAATGGAAGCCGTGGCCGAGCTGTGCGGTGCGCTGGCCGAGCGCGGCGGCGCCGACATCCGGCTCGAGGCGGCGATCGCCAAGCTGTACAACTCCGAGGCCGGCTGGCGCATCATCGACGATACCGTGCAGATCCGCGGCGGCCGGGGCTACGAGACCGCCGACTCGCTGCGCGCGCGCGGCGAGCAGCCGGTGCCGGTCGAGCGCATCATGCGCGACTTCCGCATCAATCTGATCTTCGAAGGCTCGTCGGAAATCATGCACCTGTTCATCGCGCGCGAAGCGGTGGACAAGCATCTCCAGATCGCGGGCGACGTGGTGCTGCCGGGGAAGACCCCCCGCGAGCGGCTGGCGGGCCTGGTCCGCTCCGCGGGGTTCTACGGCTGGTGGTATCCGTCGCGCTGGCTGGGCTGGAATTTGTGGCCGCGCTTCGCCGAGTTTGGGCGGCTGGCGAAGCACGTCCGCTTTGTCGAGCACAGCTGCCGGCGCCTGGCGCGCGGCGTATTCCACTCGATGATTCGCTTCGGGCCGAAGCTCGAGCTGCGCCAGTCGGTGCTGTTCCGGCTGGTGGACGTCGCGGCTGAGCTGTTCGCGATGGCCGCTACCTGCTCGCGCGCGCAGCGCCTCTACGAGCGTGACCAGGCGGCGGGGGCGCGCGCGGTGCATCTGGCCGACGTCTTCTGCCGTCAGGCGCGGCGCCGCGTGCGGTCGAAGTTCAACGGGTTACGACGGAATGAGGACGTACCGACCTACAAGCTGGCCCAAGAGATCTTGGCGGGCGAGCACCGCTGGTTGGAAAGGAATATCGTCGAACTGCCGGAGTGACGCCTACGCAGCCTGGTGGGCGATCATGATACTCTTCAATCTTTCGGGGGCATCCGCGCCGGCATCACCATATGGCGCCGGGTGCCCTTCGGCTTCCATCACGACGCTGGGACAGACCAGCTGATACTGGCGCGCCCGGATGCGATCGGCCGCGGGTTGGGCGGCCACCGGCGTCGCGATCACGACCTGCCGCGCGCCGAGTCCCTCCGCCGCCTTCGCGGCGGCGAGCGCTTTCCAGGGATACACGATCTGCCCGTCCACGATGACCACCGTGCGCCCGTCCAGTTTTTTCACGGGGCGCTGCGTGCGGTACAGCACGAGGTCCTGCTTCACGCGGGCGCGCGACTCGTCGATCGCGGCCTGGAGCTTCTCGAGCAGATTCATCCCCGGCTGGAAGTCGGGATCCATCTCCGCCGGCGCCGATTCGGCCATCGCCCCGATCGGCGCCAGGTTGGCGCCCAGTTTGATGAAGGACGCGACGATCACGTCGAACTGCGCGCCCATCGCCTTGGCGGCATGGGCCGCGATCTCGACGCCCTCGGGCGTGATCCCGAGCAGGACGCACGACTGATAGCCGCGGGACGCCAACTGCTGGCCGAGGAGCGAACCCGCGCTCGAACGCGTCGGATAGAGACTGGGGCGTGGCTGAGCCATGCTGCCAAGATACGAGAGCTATTGGCTATGGGCTATTGGCTGTCGGGGGAAACCCGGTAGCCGATAGCCCATAGCCGGTAGCCAGTTATCTTTTCGACTCCCCAATTCCAGGGAATCGCAGTGCCGAAGGACACCCTCACCGTCGTCGACAACCGAACCGGCAAGACGTACGAGCTGCCGATTCAGGACGGAACCGTCCGCGCCGCCGATTTGCGGCAGATCAAGGCCGGCGACGACGATTTCGGCCTGATGAGCTACGACCCCGCCTTCATGAACACGGCGGCGTGCCGCAGCGCCATCAGCTTCATCGACGGCGACAAGGGCATCCTGCGCTATCGGGGCTATCCCATCGAGCAGCTGGCCGAGAAGAGCACCTTCCTCGAGACGGCGTACCTGCTGCTGCACGGCGAGCTGCCGGCCGCCGCCGAGCTCGACACCTGGGTGTACCAGGTCACGCACCACACGATCATCCACGAAAACATCAAGAAGTTCATCGACGGCTTCCACCACGACGCGCATCCGATGGGGATGTTCGTCAGCGCGGTGGCGGCGCTGTCGACGTTCTATCCGGAGGCCAAGAAGATCTTCGACGAGCAATCGCGCGACAATCAGATCTTCCGGCTGATCGCGAAGACGCCGACGCTCGCGGCGTTCGCGCACCGCCACTCCGTCGGCATGCCGTACGCCTATCCCGACAACGACCTGAGCTACACCGGCAACTTCTTGAACATGATGTTCAAGACGACCGAGGTGAAATACAGCCCCCATCCGGTGCTCGAGCGCGCGCTGGACGTGTTGTTCATCCTGCACGCCGACCACGAGCAGAACTGCTCGACGAGCGCGATGCGCAGCGTCGGGTCGTCGCACCCCGATCCCTATTCGTGCATGGCCGCGGCGGCCGCCGCGCTGTACGGGCCGCTGCACGGCGGCGCCAACGAAGAAGTCCTCCACATGCTGCGCGAGATCGGCTCGATCGACGCGATCCCGGCGTACATCCAGCGGGTGAAAAAGGGCGACGTGCGCTTGATGGGCTTTGGGCACCGCGTCTACAAGAACTTCGACCCCCGCGCCAAGATCATCAAACAGATCGCCGAGCAGGTGTTCGACGTCACGGGCAAGAACCCGCTCATCGACATCGCGCTGGAGCTCGAGCGCATCGCGCTGCAGGAAGAGTACTTCGTCACGCGCAGGCTCTACCCCAACGTCGATTTCTATTCGGGGATCATCTACGAGGCGATGAAATTCCCGATCGATATCTTCCCGGTGCTGTTCGCGATCGGGCGGACGCCCGGTTGGCTGGCGAATTGGCAGGAGATGCTCCTCGACAAGGAACAGAAGATCGCCCGGCCGCGGCAGATCTATACCGGGCCGGACAAGCGGGATTATGTCCCCATCGAGAAACGGAGCTGAGGTGCCCACCCCATGCCCACCTACATCCTGTTGTCGAATCTGACGGACGAGGGCGCCAAGGCGCTCAAGAGCAATCCGAAGCGGTTGCAGGAAGTGAACAAGGAGATCGAGAAGTACGGGGCCAAGGTCACGTCGCAGTACGCCGTGCTCGGCCCCTATGACTTCGTCAGCGTCGTGGAGTGCCCCGATAACGAGACCATCGCGCGGGTGTCGGTCGAGCTGGCGTCACGCGGCAGCATCCGGCTCCTGACGCTGGCGGCGACGCCCGTCGCGAACTTCATCCGGACGCTGAAGACGAAAGACTAGCGGCGCTTCTTGCCGCCCCGGCGCGGGCGCATGGAGCGCTCCGGTCGGGCCGCTTCCTCTTCCGGGGTCCGGGGCTGCAGCGGTGGTACGGACGGCTCGAACCCCGGAATTACCTCGCGCGGGAACCGCTGGCCGATGAGCTTCTCGACGTCGGCCATCAGCAACCATTCATCCGGTGAGATGAGCGTGAGCGCCAGCCCACGCGCACCCGCGCGCGCCGTCCGTCCCACGCGGTGCACGTACACCTCGGCGTCCTGCGGCACGTCGTAGTTCACCACCATGCGGATGCCTTCGACGTCGATGCCTCGCGCGGCGATGTCGGTCGCCACGAGGATCTCGGCCGCACCCGAGCGGAATGCGTCGAGCGTGCGCGTGCGGTGGCTCTGCGCCTTGTCGCCGTGCAGCGCGTTCGCGGCGATGCCTTCGCGCTTGAGGAACGTGACGAGCTTGTCCGCCCCGTACTTCGTGCGCGTGAAGATCAGCGTCTGGCCGGCGGGCTTGGCCTTTAGAATCGAGGCGAGCGCGCCGCGCTTCTGCAGCTTGTCCACCGCGACGATGACGTGCTCGATGCCCTCCGCGGTCTGCGCGCGCCGGCCGATTTCGACCGACGCATGGCCGTTGAGCGCGCGCCGCGCCAGCGCGTCCACCTCGAACGAGATGGTCGCCGAGAAGAGCATCGTCTGCCGCTCCTCGGGGAGGGCGTTCAAGATGCGCTTGACGTCGGGCGCGAATCCCATGTCGAGCATGCGGTCCGCCTCGTCCAGCACCAGCACCTCGAGTTTGGAGAAATCCGCGTGGCCGCGCTCCATGTGGTCGAGCAATCGACCGGGTGTCGCGACGACGATGTCGACGCCGTGCTTGAGCGCGCGCGTCTGCGGCTCCATGCCGACGCCGCCGTACACGGCCGCGCCCTTGAGATGGGTGTGACGCCCGTAGGCCTTGATGCTGGTGGCGACCTGCTCCGCCAGCTCGCGCGTGGGCACGAGAATCAACGCGCGCAGCACACCGCGCTTCCCGTCCGACAGGCGCTGCAGGATCGGCAGCACGAAAGCCGCCGTCTTGCCGGTGCCGGTCTGGGCGGATCCGATGAGATCGCGGCCCGCCAGCGCGAGCGGAATTGCTTCGGACTGAATGGGGGTTGGGTGCGCGTAGCCTTCATCGGCGACCGCGCGAACGAGTTCGGGCGCTAGGCCCAGTGATGCAAATGGCATACTACTCCTGGATACACACGCGCGCTGTGAGATGACCCAATGTCATCCCAACGTTCAGCGCTGCTTCAGTTTTTGAACCTGGGGGATGAAACCGTGCGTGTGTTCAGCGACGGAGTCCCTGAGCGGGACTATCCGGAAGGATGCCAGCTCGCGGTTCCTAACACACGCAAGCTAATCGGTAGACATCCTAAAAAACAGGGCCAATCACTACTAGGCCACAGACGCAGCCGCGGTAACCAGTCCAGAGGCAACGGGTTGTCCTGTCGCCGACTCCTGAAACCCGCTGCGCGTCTGAGGCCTAGTCTTTGCCGGTCCTAGCGCAAACTCTTGGTTGCCTTTGTCGGCTCAGTACCCCACCACCACATCCGGGGCAATTGCCGCTGGCGTGGCCACACCTCATTCAGCGTATCGCCCTCGTACAGCCGCCCGTTCTTCATTACATACCGAACCGTATTCGTGTTGTGTATATCCTCGAGCGGATTCGCGTCCAGCACGATCAGATCGGCGAGTTTCCCCGGCTCCAGCGATCCCAGATCCTGCTCCATCCCGATCGCATTCGCCCCGTGCATCGTCCCGACGCGCAGCACGTCGTGATTCGACATCCCGCCCGCCGCCATCGCCCACAGCTCCCAGTGATCGCCCAGCCCATCCATCTGGCCGTGGCCGCCGAGGCCGACGTGACCGCCTGCCTTGAGGATCGAGTTCGCCGACGCCGCGATCCGCGGGAACACATACTCGCTCTCCCGGAACCACGGCCGGCGCTCGGCGCGCTGATCAATCTCATCGTGCGGCATGAAGCGCCGCACCTTGGCGTTGTCGTGAATGTCGTAGCGCTCATAGAAGAAGTTCTCGCTCCACGGGCCGCCGTAGGAGACGAGCAGGGTCGGCGTATACGTGATGCCCGACTGCGCGACCAGCTGCACGGCGTCCTGGTACAGCGGCATGATCGGATACGCGTGCTCCGATCCGGGGTAGCCGTCGATGACCGCGGTCAGATTCATCTTGAAGTCCAGCCCGCCCTCGATCGTCGGCATCAGCCCGAGCTCCTTCGCCGCCATGATGACCCACTGCCGCTGCTTGCGATTGCCCGTCATGTACATCTTGATCGTGTTGATGCGATAGAAGTCGCTGTAGCGCCGCAACGCCTGCCGGGTGTCCTCGAGACTCTTGAAGTCCTCGTCCCAGAACACGCCTGGGCCGGTGTGATAGATGCGCGGGCCGAGAATTTCTCCGGTCTCGACGAGGTCGGCGTAGGTCAACACGTCGGTCGTGGATGTCTGCGGATCACGCGTGGTGGTCACGCCCCACGCCAGGTTGGCGAGATACTTCCAGACCTGCGTCTCGTGGATGCCCCACGTCGGCCACGGATGGGCGTGGACATCGACGAACCCCGGAATGATCGTCTTGCCCGAGACGTCGATGACCCGCGCGCCAGCGGGGGCGTTGCCCCGGGCCCCCACCGACACGATGCGATTGTCGGTGATCACGATATCGCCGTTGTCGACGACCTCGTCGCCCTTCATCGAGATGATGCGGGCGCCGCGCAGCACCACCGTGCCGCGCGGAATGTCGCGGGGCACGCGGATCGTGACGTCCACGCGCGCCGGCTCATAGGCCGGTTGCTTGGACAGCGAATCGGAACGCGAGCGCAGCCGTTTCTGCACCGAGTCGGCGAGCGCCTTGAAGGCGTCGCCCTTCAACGAATCGGCGCGGATCGAGTCGCTGCGCTGCTTGACCTTGTCCATCGAGTCGGCGAGGGCGGGATTCCATTTCAGGAACGAACGGCCGATGGACCAATACGCCTGGCGCCCATCGTTCGTCCATCCCACGAAATCACCGCCGATCATCGTCAGACGCTTGGTGGGGAATGCCGAGGAGGAGGGATCCGATACGTTGACGACGGGCGTCTCGCCGCCGATTAAGGGCAGCGTAACGAGGTAGACGTAGTTACCGACTTGAGCCAGGACGCGGTCGGAATCGGGACTGATCACGATCTCGCCGGCCGGATCCGGCTGAGCGCCGGGTCCGGGATAGGTGTAGCCCGTCACGCGGATGTGCGAACGCCGGTCGGTACCGTCGTAGCGCATCGAGACGAGCCCGTCAGCGCCTTCATAAATGTAAATGCGGTTGGGATCGCGGCTGAAATGCGGGCGTCCCCAGGCATTGATGGGAGAAATGCGCGTCAGCGCGCCGCCCGCGGCCGGCACCCAGTCGATCTCATAGCCGGGCGCGAAATGCTCCTGCGCCCGTGCCGCGCGCGGTCCCTTGACCACGACGATGCGGGCACCATCCGGCGACCAGACCGGCGTGTCGTAGAACGCGCTGTCGGTCGTGAGGCGAATCGGGCGGCTGCGGCCGTCCGCCTTGATCTTGTTCAGCGTTCCGCCCTCATCCGTCCATGTCACATAGGCGAGCCACTGGCCGTCGGGAGACCACGCCGGCACCTGCTCCTTCACTGAATCGCCGGTCAGACGACGCGGTGTGCCACTGGGGAGATCCATCACGTAGAGCCGATCGAGCGCGCTGAACACCAGACGTTTCCCATCGGGCGACGGCGACGCGTTGCGGATCTGGCGTACGAGCACCGTGGCGGTATCCACGCGAATCGGCAGGTGCACCATCGGGCCAAGCTGCTGGTCGACCTTCGCCGTGAACGGAATGTCGGTCGCCTGTCCGGAGGGAACCGCGACGCGGTGAATCTTGCCGCCGTACGACACGACGATGGCCTGATTGTCGGGCGTGAACGAATAGCCGGGGTACAGGTCGCGGGTGAAGCGCGATTCCTGGTCGTCGCGCGTCACCGGGTAGACGAGCCACTTCTCGTCACCCGTGGCGAGATTGCGCAGCCGCAGCCCCGTCTCGGCGTCGTAGCGAGTCGCATACACGAGCCACTTGCCATCCGACGAGAGCACGGGCCGCATCGCGCTGCCGTACATGTCCGTCTGCGTGAAGAGCCGCCCGTTCTGGCGGTCGTAGATGGCCAGCTGCCAGAGCGGGTATTGCAGGTTGTACCCGAAGCCGCCGCGGTGGCGGGAGACCCAGATGTAGCGGGGATCCTTCCCGAACGCGGCGCCCAACGTGTTCATCGGCGGCGGCATGTTGGGACCGGCTTGCACGCGCAGCATCGCCGCGCCGGTACCGCCATCCTTGTGGATCAGCCACAGCTCATAGACACTGCCGAGCACGCCGCTGGTGCGTGAGACGACGAGGTAGTTGCCGTCGGGCGTCCATTCGGGAGAGGCGTACAGGTTGTTCGAGCCCTTCGTCAACGCCTTCGGATGCGTGCCATCGGGATCGCACAACCACACGTTCTCGGCGCCCCCGCGATCGGAGAGAAACACGATGCGCTTGCCGTCGGGTGACCAGCGCGGCTGGGAGTCGAAGCCGGGTCCCGAGGTGATTCGCGTCGCCGTGCCGCCGGCGAGCGGCAACGTGTAGAGATCGCCGAGCAGCTCGAAGACGAGCGTCTTCCCGTCGGGCGAGACATCGAGCGACATCCACGTCGCTTCGGCGGTTTCGAAGCTCACCGTGCGCGCCATTTTCAGCGGCAGCAGGGTGTCTTTGACGGTCGCGGTGTCGGCCTTCTTGGTGGTGTCACGGGGCGCAGGCGGTGGGTCTTGAGCGAGCAACAATGCGGGGACCACAAGGAACGTCGTGATCAGCAGGCGACGCATGTACCGATTCTCCGAATGGACTGTAAACGACGGTAGAAAAAACGACGGTAGAAAATGCGACGGTAAAAAAGCGACGGTAAGGGGTCTTCCCTTACCGTACGTTACCGTCGCCTCTGCTACCGTCCCGTACCGTCGTTTTTCAGATGCTCAACGCGCGTACCTGTCTCGGAGCGGGGTCCTGCGACCGCAGCACGATGCGCATCGCGTGGGTGTCGTAGTCGATGTCCCAGCCGGCAATGCGAGGCCGAACGAACTCGGCGCCGTCATCCGGCGTCAGCCCTTCGGGCGTCGCATCGAGGAACTCCATCAGCTTCATGCGCCAGTCGAGATAGCTGCAGCCTTCACGGCTGGCCGCGATGCGAATACCCACATCATCGTCGAGCTGGCGCCGTACGAACCCCTGGGCGACCTCGAGCAGCCGGCCCACGATCACGCGTTCCAGCATCACGCCATCTTTGCGAGCGAGCCGGCGCGCGAGCACACGGCCCTTGGCCGGATCGAGACAGAGCGCCAGGAATTGCTCCCGGATCTCCGGATGCGGCCGGCGCTTGCTCTTCGTCTCGCCGTCCCGCTCCGCCTTGGCGCAGGTCGGGAGGTCGTTCCGGTGCAGCTTGAGGAACTTGGTCATCGGGGCATAGACGTCCATACGGCCAGGGGCCGGGGGACGCCGCCGTCCGGCGACGAGGTCACTGATATAGATTTCAGACACCTGAACCGCATCCGCCAACTCGCGCGGGGTGCGCTTCAACTCGCGCAACCGGCGCCGTACCAATTCTCCAACCTTGACGGGGCGTTTCAGGGGGAGGGCTGCCGCCATGTAGGCTCCTTTGAGCTTGTGTATCGGTTTTGGGGTCGCGCAATATCGCTAAATTCAGGCCAAAACGGTAGTTCCCCTTGCGGTTCGCCTCCCATGTATGATACAATTGTATCAACCAATGGATTCAATTGTCTCCAGCATGATCCGGCATGGCGGCGCCCTTTGGCGGGCGCTCGTGGGACGTCGCTCCCCCGCGGCAGCGGCAGGGAGTGGAATCGGCGTCCTCCCAGCCTACGCCGCGCTCGCCCGCTATCGCGTCGGCATTACCGATCTCGAACCGCGGCTTCGCATGCTCGTCATGCAACTCGCCGCCGAGCGCTCGCGTTGCCGCTGGTGCATCGAGCGAGGGCGGCACCATTGGCGTGAGGCGCACCTGTCGATCGATGAGTTACGCGCCCTGACTCGTTATGAAACGAGCTCGCTGTTCTCGCAGCGGGAGCGCGCCGCGCTGCGATTTGCCGACGCAGTGACACGCTATACCGATGCGATGCCGCTGGAGCCGCTGACCCGCGCTCGCCAGTACCTGAGCGAGCCGGAGATCTCCGCCGTTACGGCTACGGTCGCCGAACAACATTTCTTCAATCCCATCACCGGTGCGCTCGGTGCCGAGGTGGCGCCATGGGGCGCGCCAATCGGTTCTTCCCTCAGGAACCTGTGGCTGTGAAGGAAGCCCCCCCCCGTTGGCTCCTGCTCATCCACCAGCTGCCGCCCAAACCGGACTACTTCCGCGTCAAGATCTGGCGCCGGCTGCAGGGGCTCGGCGCGGTCGCCATCAAGAACTCGGTCTATGCCCTGCCCTTCAGCGCTCAGGCCGTCGAGGACTTTCAGTGGCTGCGCAAGGAGATCACCGCGGGCGGTGGTGAAGCCTCGGTGTGCCGGGCGGTATTCGTCGACGGCCTCACCGATCCACAAATTGAAGGCCTGTTCCGGGCGGCGCGTGACGCGGAGTACGCGCAGGTGACGCGTGCCGCCGAGCAGGTCGAATCCCCGATCGACGCCGCGCGACTGGAGCGCCGGCTCCGCGATGTCACGGCGCTCGATCATTTCGGCGCGACAGGACGCAAGACGGCGGAGGCGGCGGTGGCGAAACTCAAAGCGCAAAACCAGACGCGGGCCAAACGGAGCCCGGGTGGACCGAAGACACGACGGATCTGGGTGACTCGGCCCGACGTACACGTGGACCGCATTGCGAGCGCCTGGTTGATCAAGCGATTCATCGATCCCAAGGCTCGCTTCGTCTTTGGGGAGGCGCGCCAGGATGCGGTGAGCTTCGACATGTTCGAAGGCGACTACACGCACGAGGGCGATCGTTGCACGTTCGAAACGCTGCTGCAGCGCTTCGGGGGGGGGCTCGACAAGGACGACGCGCTGCGGGCCATCGGGGAAATGGTGCACGACGTGGACATCAAGGACGGCAAGTTCGGGCGCGAGGAGACGCCGGGGTTTGAGCGGCTGATCGCCGGCATCGTGAAACGCAATCCGCGCGACGAGGCGCGCTTCGAGCGAGGAGCGGAGCTGCTCAACGACCTCTACGAATCAATGCGGCCGTCCCCACCAGCACGATCAGCGCAAAGCTGAACCACTGCACGGCATAGGATAGATGCGGGCCGTTGTCGAATGCCGGCGGCGGCCAACGCCGTGGTAATCCCCCACCCCCGGCTGGGTCCGGCTTTTCGAGCTGAATCACGAACGGCAAAAACCCAGTTGGATTGACGTCGCCGCGGCCACGGGGCGGAATGAACGCGACCCCCGTCACCAAGGCGGTATCCGGCTCGCGATACAACCGGTGATCGACGTGAAAAGCGTCCGGCGAAGGGACCCAGCCGCGGTCGACGAGCACCGCCGATCCATCCTGCAGCCGCAGCGGCGTGATCAATCCGACTCCTGGCGTGCCATCGAAGCTGCGCCCCGGCCAGGTGCGCTCGGCCGAGAAATCGTAGATACCGCGTGCGACAACGCGCCGCTGATGCGCACTATCCGCTGCAGTGCCGGCGCGGACCTCGAGTGGCGGGAGGGCCAATCGGTCCGCCAGCGCGGCGTTGCGCGCGCGACGCTGTGATAGGCGATCGAGCTGCCAGCTGCCGAGCCGCGCGCACGTGGCTGCGACGACGAGGGCACTCAAGCCCGCGATTACGTCGCGGCGCTGCACAACGCGAGCTTCTCGGCGCGGGAGAGCTGACGGATCGCCGCCTCCCGCTTCAATGCAGCGCTGCGGCCCCGCACCACTTCGTGATAGGCGAGAGAGACCGGCCGGCGCGAGCGTGTATACGCGCTCCCCTTGCCGCTGTGATGCGACGCGAGGCGCTGCGGGAGATCGTTGGTGATGCCGGTGTAGAGCGAGCCATCGCGGCAGCGCAGGAGATAGACCATCCAGGGCACGCGTCCAAGCTAGCGAGCCTGACTAGGCCGCGCCATTTTGCCCGCCGTGAAGCGCATCCTCGCGTGGTGCCTCTTCGATTTCGCCAACTCCGCGTATTCGGCGGTCATCGTCGTCGCCGTCTTCAGCGTCTACTATGCCACGCACATTGTCGGGAACGAGCACGGGCTCGGCGATCTGTGGTGGGGGCGCGCGATCTCCGCGTCGCTCGTGCTCGTCGTGCTGACCGGCCCGGTGCTCGGCGCATTCGCCGACCGCGCGGGATGGCGCAAGCGTTTTTTCATCGCCTTCACGGCGTTGTGCATCGGCTGCATCGCGCTGTTCACGACGCTCGTGCCGGGCATGGTACTGCAGGGATTCGCGCTGATCGCGCTCGCGAACTTCGCGTTCGAAAGCTCGCAGATCTACTATAACGCCTATCTCCCGGACATCGCGCCCGCCGATCGGCTCGGGACAGTGTCCGGCCTCGGGTTTGCGATCGGGTACCTCGGCTCCATCATCGGGCTGGTCGTCGCGTTACCGCTCGTCAACGCGCGGCAGTTCAATCTGCTCTGGCTGCTCGTCGCCGCCTTCTTTGCGGTCTTCTCCGTGCCCGCCTTCCTCGCACTGCCGGCGGACCGGCCCCAGCCCGAGAAGCAAGTCGACCTGCGTGCCATCGTCCGGGACGTGATCCGGAACCAACCGCTGCGGCGGTTTCTTCTGGCGTACTTCCTGTATTTCGACGGCGTGGAAACGACGATCGTATTCTCGGGGATCTTCGCCGCGACCACGCTCAAGTTCACGACGCCCGAGGTGATCAAGCTGTTCCTCGCCGTGCAATTCTCCGCGCTCGCGGGGGCGTTGCTGCTGGCGCGGCCCACCGATCGCTGGGGCGCGAAACGCGTGATTACGCTGACGCTGCTGCTGTGGGTTGGGGTGTCGATCGGCGCGTACTTCGCGCAGACGAAGTCGACGTTCTTCGCGGTGGCGGTCACGGCCGGACTGGGACTCGGCTCCATTCAGGCGGCGAGCCGCGCGCTGATGGCGTCGCTCATTCCGCCCGGCAAAGAGTCGGAGCTGTTCGGATTCTATGCGCTGTGCGGAAAATCGTCTTCGGTACTCGGGCCCCTGGTGTTCGGCGCGGTGTCCTACCTGGCCGGCAGTCAACGCGCCGCGGTCGCCGCGGTCGGCGTGTTCTTTGTCGCAGGCCTGATCCTGCTGCAGCGTGTCAGGCCAGCTTTGCCTCCATCGTAATCTCGACGTTCCCCTGGATCGCCTTCGACAGGGGGCAGTTCTTCTTTGCCGCCTCCGCGGCTTGCCGGAAGGCAGCCTCGTCGATGCCGTCGACCTTGCCCCGCACGTCGAGCGCGCTGCGCGTGACTTTGGGCGCGCCATCCACCGTCTCGATCGTAACCGCCGCGCGCGTTTCGATGCGTTCCGCGGGATGGCCCGCTTTCTCGAGGCCGGCCGAGAGCGCCATGCTGAAGCAGCTCGCATGCGCAGCCGCGAGTAGCTCCTCAGGATTCGACCCCTTCTTCCCCTCGAAGCGCGTGCCGAAACTGAAGGAGCCGCTGAAGGTACCGCTCTGCGCCTTGAAGCTGCCCTTGCCGTCTCTGAGTTTGCCTTCCCAAACCGCTACAGCGTTACTGGTCGCCATCCGTAGTCCTGGATAGGGGGAGCCGGGAATCTGGCGAGACGCACGCTCCTTCGCTACGCTTCCTGACCCCGTCCGGGAGCT
>Ga0137409_10002910_pt1 | contig 18158 bp, 15 predicted proteins | sample CZODoug1_16funga_FD_122059 | JGI IMG/M metagenome (GOLD analysis project Ga0137409, IMG submission 122059) | Vadose zone soil fungal communities from Angelo Coast Range Reserve, California, USA - CZODoug1_16fungal (Hybrid Assembly) | ecosystem: Environmental > Terrestrial > Soil > Vadose zone... | reverse complement strand
GAAGTCATCGAACTCGTTGCCCGCATCGAGCGCGACATCGCGCCGATCGAGGTGGCGGTGTTCAACGTCGGCGGCAATGTGCACTTCGGCATCACCGAAACCACCGCGCAGGTCTACCGGAAAGTCTGGGAAATGGGCTGCTTCGCCGGCTTCCTGGTCGGGCGCGAAGTCGCGAAAGTCATGCTGCCGCGCAAGCAGGGCACGATCCTGTTCACAGGCGCGACCGCGAGCCTGCGCGGCTCGGCCGGCTTCGCCGCTTTTGCCGGCGCGAAGCACGGGTTGCGCTCGCTGGCGCAGAGCATGGCGCGCGAACTGGGGCCGCAGGGCATCCACGTCGCGCACGTCGTGATCGACGGCGCCATCGATACTCCGTTCATCGCGGAGCGGTTTCCGGAGCGCTACGCACTGAAGGCCCGGGACGGCATCCTGAACCCGGACGCGATCGCGGAGAACTACTGGCAGTTGCACCGGCAGCACCGCAGCGCCTGGACCCACGAGCTCGATTTGCGCCCGTGGATCGAGAAATGGTAAGGCGAGGGGATCTGGAGACCCGATCATGAAAGTGGGCATAGTCGGTGCGGGTGCCGTGGGCTCGGCCTGTCTTCACTCATTGGTCCTGCGGGGACCCGCGCGCGAGATCGTGGTCGTAAACAGGAATCGGGCGCGCGCGAAGGGATTGATTACCGACCTGCAGTATGGCGCGCTACTGGCGCCGCCCGTCGAACTCCGCGATGGCGACTATGCCGACCTGTCCGGTGCGGCATTGGTCATGATCACCGCCGGCATCAACGAGAAGACCGGAGGTGCGACCGACCGCAGCGATCCCGCCGGGAGATTGCGACTGCTCGACACCAATGCGGTGCTGTATCGGGACATCGTTGCCAAAGTCGCCGCCGCGGCACCGCAGGCGATAATCCTGGTCGTGACCGATCCGCCGGATCCGCTGGCCGATCTCGCGCGCTTGGTCGCCGGGCACGAGCGGGTGCTGAGCACCGGCACTTTCCTCGACTCGCTCCGCTTTCGGTTCCATCTCGGCCGGCGGCTGAAAGTGAGTCCGAAATCCGTGGATGCCCAGGTACTCGGCGAGCACGGCACCTCGCAAGTGTTCCTCTGGTCTTCAGCACGCGTTGCAGGCATGCCGATCCAATGTGCGTTCGATTCGAGCTGCGGGACCGGCGATGAATTGCGCCGGGACGTCGAGCAGGAAGTCCGTTATGCGAACATCACGATCATCGAAGGAACCGGCGCCAGCCAGTTGGGAATCGGCGTTGCCGCTGCGCGCATTGCCGAGGCGGTCCTGCGCGACGAGCAGGTCGTCATTCCCATCGGCTCGTTCATTCCAAAGTACGGCGTCACCCTGTCGCTGCCGAGCGTGGTCGGCCGCCGGGGCGTGAGCCGCATTCTCGAGCCGGAAATGTCGGAAGACGAGCGCCAAGGTCTCCAGCGCAGCGCGGAGGTTTTACGGAACGCCGTGGCCAGGATTAAAACCTAGAGCAGAGTGGTGAAAGTACGCAAAGGAAAACTGAATGGCAGGGAAAAGGGAAAAGTAACTGCGCCTTGCCGGAGAATGTCTTTACTTTGCCCATTCCCCATTCCCCAATCTCTTCGAACTTTCAGTTCGCCGCAGCGCGTGGCCCCAGTACCGCACGGTGATTTTCTTCCTGCCAACCGCCGCCGAGCGCCTTGATCAGGCCGACGCTCGCGACCAAGCGCTGACCGTCGATCTGGGTGGCGAGCCGCTGCGTGGCAAGCCGGGTGCGTTCGGCATCGACGAACTCCAGGAAAATCACCAGGCCGGCTTCGTATCGTGTTGCGGAGATCTCGGCCGTCTGCTGCGCAGAGGCGAGTGCACGGGCCTGCGCGCCGGCCTGCTCCGCGAGTATTCTCAGGCCGGAGAGCGCGTCTTCCACATCCCCGAATGCGCCGAGCACGCGGCTGCGGTATTGCGCCAGGTTTTCCTCGTAGGCGGCCTTGGCACGCTCCACGTTGCCCTTGATGCGTCCGCCATCGAAGACCGGCAGCGATAGACCGACTCCGAGGGATCCGGCGCCGCTGCCGGACTTCACCAGGTCACCCAGTTCTGCGCTATCGAAGCCGAGCGCGCCGGTGAGCCGGATGCTCGGAAAGTACGCCGCCTTGGCGACGCCGATCTCGGCATTGCGCGCGGCCAGCAGCCGTTCCGCCTGTGCTACGTCGGGACGGCGCACCAGGAGCTCGGAGGGCAGTCCTGCCGGAATGGCCGGCGGCGCGAGGTTCAGCGGGTTCTCGGCGAGCGCGAAATCGGCGGGCGGTTTGCCGATCAGGACCGCGATCGCGTGCTCGATCTCGGCGCGGCGTCTGCTGACGCCGATAGATTCGGATTCCGCCGAGGCGACCTCGGTTTGCGCGCGCGTCACGTCGAGTTCGGTGCCGATGCCGCCTTCGTAGCGGACGCGGATCAGCTCCAGCGCCTGGCGGCGGATTCCGATGGCACGGCGCAGCACATCCCGTTCGGCGTCGAGCGAGCGCAGCGCAAAGTAGTTCTGCGCGATGTCGGCCTGCAGGGTCAGCAGCACCGTGAAGTATTCGTCGGTGCTTGCGTCCAGGCGGGCGTCCGCGGCTTCGACCGCGCGTCGCACGCGGCCCCAGATGTCGATTTCGTAGGAGGCATCCAGCGGCAGCCGGAAATGGCTCGCCGTATAGCCGACAACCGGCGTGTTCGGCTGCACCGGACGGTTTTCCGAGTAACGATCGCGCGAGGCAGCCGGGTCGAGTGTCACGTTCGGATAGAAGTCCGCCTCCGATACACGCGCGATCGCGCGCGCCTGCATGACCCGCGCCGCGGCGGCCCGCAGGTTCGGGTTCTGGAACTTTGCCTGATCTTCCAGCTCGTTCAGCTTCGCGTCGCCGAACACTTCCCACCATGCGGCCGGCAATGTCTTGGCGGTTGCAGCCTGCTGGTCGGATTCTTTCCATGCCTTGGGCGCGCCGGTTTCGGGGCGCCTGTAATCCGGTCCGACCGCGGCACAGCCGGCCAGCACCAGCATCAGCGCCGGCACCGCGAGCCGGCGCAGGCCGAAGAAACCGCGTGCGCGAAACCTATCCTGGTCGTTCATTTTTTCTGTTCCGGTGCAATCGCCTTGACAACCACGCCTTCGCGCAGGAAGTCGGGCGGGTTGGTAACCACCTGTTCCTTCTCGTCGAGGCCGGCGATGATCTCGATCTGCTGGCCGAAATCGCGGCCCAAGGTCACCTTGCGCATGTGCACGACATCGCTGGCCACTGCGGCGACCTGCGGGCCGTCGGCACGCATGATCAGGGTGTTGGACGGCAAGATGATGGTGGGCTGGGCCTGGTTCACTTTGAAGCGCACCTGGGCGTACATGCCGGCCAGCAATTCATCCTTGTCGTTGGGCACCTGCACTTCGGTCAGCAGCGTCTTCGACTGCGCGTCGAGCGCGCCGGCGGTGCGAGCGACCTTGCCGGGGAAGGCCTTGCCCGGGAACTCTTGCAGGATCACGTCCACCGACGCACCAGGCTGGATCAGGCGCATGGAGTTTTGCGGCACGTTGACGTACAGCCGCAGGGTGCCGGTCTTGGCAAGCTTGTACATCCAGCGCGCCGGATCGTTGGCGCCGGCGTTGATCAGTTGGCCGACTTCCACATTGCGCGCGGTGATGGTGCCGGAGAAGGGCGCGGCGACGCGCTGGAACAGTTTCATTTCCTCCAGGCGCTGCACGTTGGCTTCAGCCGCCGCGTAGTCCGCCTTGCGTGCCTGGTACGCGCCGACCTTCTCGTCGACTTCCTGCTGGGATACGCCCTTGCGGGTGAGAAGCGTCTGCCAGCGCTCGGCGGACGTGCGGTCCAGTTCCAGGTGCGCTCTCACCTGCGCGAGGTTGGCTACCGCCTGCTTGAGTTCGCGGTCCACTTCCGGGGTCTCGATCTCGGCCAGCAATTCGCCGTTCGCGACTTTGGCGCCGATGTCCACGTGCCAGCGCTTCACGTAGCCGTTGGTGCGCGCGTAGATCGGCGTTTCCTGGTAAGGGAGCAGCGTGCCCGGCAGGTTCACTTCGGTGGCGGCATTGCCGCGCATCGCCGGGATGACCGAAACGATCGGATGGTTGTCCTTCGCGATGTCCGCCACTGCTTTTTGTGTCTGCAGCCGCGGGATCAGTCCGATGCCGAACAATCCGGTCAACACCAGCGCCCCCGCGGCCACCGCGATGGCTACATTGCGATGACGGCCGCTGCCGGTTCCCCGGCGCTGCGCCAGGGCTTTCGTGATTTCTTCAGTGGAGTCGTGTTCCATGGCTCTGGACCTCTATGTCGGGTGGATCAACCGGCCTGGGGCGCAGTGTTCAACTGCGGCTCGGGCGAGTGGTGCAGGCGTTCGCGGATCAGCGTGAACACCGTGGGTACGAAAAACAGCGTGGAAATGGTCGCGAAAATCAGGCCGCCGATGACGGCGCGGCCGAGCGGCGCGTTCTGCTCGCCGCCTTCGCCCAGGCCCAGCGACATCGGCACCATGCCGATGATCATCGCCGAAGCGGTCATCAGCACCGGCCGCAGCCGCGTGAAGCCGGCGGCGAGCGCGGCATCGTGCGCGGACTTGCCGGCGCGCAGCTGCTCGTTGGCGAAAGTGACGATCAGGATGGAGTTCGCGGTTGCCACACCCAGGCACATGATCGCACCCATGAGCGAGGGCACGCTGAACGTCGTATGCGTCATGAACAGCATCCAGGCGATACCGCACAAGGCGCCGGGCAGCGCGGTGATGATGATGAAGGGGTCGGTCCACGACTGGAAGTTCACCACCATCAGGAAGTAGATCAGCAGCGCGGCGAAGATCATGCCGTAGCCCATGCGCGTAAAGGCGGTGTTCATGCTGTCCACCTGGCCGCGCACCGTGAGCTTGGTGCCCGGCGGCAGCTTCGGCTCGACGGGTTTGCCGTCCGGACCTTTGGCGGTCGCCGGCTTGCACATCCACGAGGTCAGCATGCCTGGATCTTTCGGGCAGAGCACGCTCTTCCACATCGGCGGCTTGGCCGGCAGATATTCGGCGAGGACCTTGTCGATCTCGTCGGACACGGAGCCCAGGTCGCGGCCCTGGACGTTGGCGAACACATCGAACACCGGCTGGATGTCGTAGTGGCTCACCACTGCCGGTGTTTCGCGCCGCTCCACCGTCGCCACGTTGGAGAGCATCTGCATGTTCACCGATCCGCGCCCGGGCAACTGGGTGTTCATCATGTCTTCGATCGAGTCGAGCCGGTACTGCGGCGTCTGCACCGCGATCGGGTAGGTGACCCCGGTCTTCGGATCCGGCCACAGGTTGAAGTTCACGATCGAGCTCGAGGACAGCGCCACCAAAAGATTATTGGCGACGTCGCGTTGCGTGAGCCCCAGCTCGGCGGCGCGCGAACGGTCCACGGTCACCTGCAGTGCCGGTGCATTCAGGACCTGGTGCAGATGCACGTCCACGGCGCCGGGGATGCCCTTCAACTTCTGCTCGAGTTCGCGGGCGATGCCGTAGAGCTTCGGGTTGTAGCCGGCGATCTGCACGTCCACCGGCGAAGGCAGGCCGAAGTTCAGGATCTGGTTGACGATGTCCGCCGGCTGGAAGAAGAAGGTGAGGTCGGGGAAGCGCTTCGGCAGTTGGGCGCGCAGCAGCTCCACGTACTCTGAGGTGGACTTATGCCGCTCGGGCTTGAACGAAATCAGGATCTCACCGTCCGCGGCACTGATCGCCGGGGTGTCCACGAAGGCCATGTTGACCGGTTGGGGCTGGCCGATGTTGTCCATCGAAAGCGCGATGTCTTCGGGCGGAAGGATTTCGCGGATGGCCCTCTGCACCCGGGTGAAGACCTCCTCGGTTTCCTCCAGGCGCGTGCCGGCGGGAGCGTTCACGTGCATGCGGATCTGCCCGGCGTCCACCTGCGGGAAGAAGTCGCGGCCGATAAACGGCACCACCGCCAGGCTGGCGAGGCCCACCACGCCGAACAATGCGAACACCGCGACGCGGTTGTTGAGGCCCCAGTCCAGCGAGCGTACGTAGCGTCCGCGCAGGCCTTCGTAGCCGGCCTCGAAACCGTGATGGATGCGCGAGAACACGCCGCCGCGCCGGGTTCCGCCATGCTGCGCTCCGCCATCTGCCGCACCGCCGTGTTTTTCCCCGTGCAGGAGGTACTTGGCCATCACCGGGACCAGTGTGCGCGACAGCACGTACGAGGCGAGCATCGCGTATACCACCGCGAGCGCGAGCGGCGTGAACAGGAATTGGGCCGGGCCGGTGAGGAACACCACCGAGACGAACACGATACAGATCGCCAGGGTGGAGACGAAAGCGGGTACCGCGATCTGTTGCGCGCCGTCGATGATGGCCTGCTCGAGCGGCTTGCCCATCTCCACGTGACGGTGGATGTTTTCGATCGCCACCGTGGCATCGTCCACCAGGATGCCGACTGCGAGCGCCAGTCCGCCGAGCGTCATGATGTTGAGCGTCTCGCCGGTCAGCGCCAGGATGATGAGCGAGGTCAGGATCGACAGCGGGATCGACACCGTCACGATCAGGGTGCTGCGCCAGCTGCCGAGGAACAGCAGGATCATGGCGGCGGTCAGCAGCCCGGCGATCAGGCCTTCGAGCACCACGCCGTCCACCGCCGCCTTCACGAACGAAGACTGGTCGAACAACTCCTTCATCTCGATGTCGGGATAAGTGGCGCGCAGCGCGGGCAGCGCGTCCTTGATCCCCTGCACCACGTCCAGCGTCGAGGCGCCGCCGGTCTTGAGCACGGTGAGCAGGGCGCCGCGCCGGCCTTCGCTGCGCACGACGTTGGTCTGCACCCCGAAGCCGTCGCGCACGTTGGCCACGTCGCGCACGTACACCATCGAGCCGTTGACGGTCTTGATCGGCACGTCGTTCATGGCCGCGATGTTTTCGGGGTTGCTGTTCAGCCCGACCATGTACTCCTTGGTGCCGATCTTGGCGCTGCCGGTGGGCAGGCTCAGGTTCTGTGCGGCGAACGCGTTGGTGACGTCCATCGGATTCAGGCCCCTGGCGTTCAGCGCCTGCGGATCGAGGTCCACCATGATCTGGCGCGGCTTGCCGCCGAAGGGCAACGGCAGGCGCGAGCCCTTCACCGGGGCGATGGCCTGGCGCACGCGATACAGGCCGAAGTCGTAGAGCTGGGCTTCGGAGAGCCTGTTGCTGGCAAGCAGCAACTGGATGATCGGCACGCTGGAAGCGTCGTACTGCAGGATCAGCGGCGGGATCGTGCCCGGCGGCATGCGGCGCAGGATGGTCTGCGACATGGCGGTGGCCTGCGCCACGGCGTTGGCGATGTCCACCCCCGGCTGGAAGAAGATCTTGATGATCGCCGCGCCGTTCACCGTCTGCGACTCGATCGACTTGACGTCGTTGACGGCGGAGGAAACCGTGAATTCGCTGAAAGTGGTGATGTACTTCTCGAACTGCGCCGGCGGCAGGCCGCTGTATTGCCAGATGATGCTGACCACCGGGATGTTGATCTTGGGAAAGATGTCGGTCGCCATGTTGCGGATGGCGACGATCCCGAGGATGAGGATGAGGAGCGCCATCACCACGAAGGTGTATGGGCGGCGCAGGGCAAGAGTGACTATCCACATGGTTCGGACGCCTTTCCAAATGGCTCCGCCGCCGCGAACAATCGTGCTCGCGGCGGCGGGAAATCGGGTGATATGATGGCGCTGCGCTTAACGAGACGCCACGGTTCGGAAGTCAATCTTAAAACGAGACGGACCGTTTTGTAAAATACAGTTACAAAAGACCAGCGGAAACCCCCGACATGAGCAAAACCAATTTGACCGAAACGCTCGCCGACGCCAAGGCAATGCGGGGCAGGCCGCGCAGCGTGGAGTGCCACGGGGCCATCCTCGATGCGGTGCTGCAGCTGATGCAGAAGGACGGCTACAACGCCGTCACCATCGAGGGCGTCGCGCGCCATGCCGGCGTCGGCAAGCAGACCATCTACCGATGGTGGGGGTCGCGCGCCGAGCTCATCCTCGACGCTTTCGCCAACCATGCGGCCGACCTGGTGCCGACCCCGGATCGCGGGTCGCTGCGCGAGGACCTGGAGGTGTTCATCAACGCCGGGTTCAAGCGCCTGTCCAGGGACTACGGCGCCATCATGCGCGGCCTGATGGCGGACGCGGTGCTCGATCCCGAGTTCAACGAGATCCTGCGCGAGGCCTTCATCTCCAGGCGCCGCGCGGCCACCAGGGAAATCCTGCGGCGCGGAGTCGAGCGAGGCGAGATTGCGCCGGATACGGATCTCGAACTGATGATTGACATGCTGTTCGGACCGGTCTGGTTCCGGCTGCTGGTGCAGCACGCCAGGCTGGACGCCGGATTTGCCCGCCAGCTCGTCCAGGCGATCCTCGCGGCTTTCGCGCCGAAGCGCGGGCGTAAGCCTGCCTGCGATGTCCGATCCTGATTGCATCACCACCTCTACTCAGTCCTCAGCCCTGTAGTTACGACATTAGTTACGACATAACCTGAAGGTTAGTCTTCACTGAAACTCCCTTCGTCGTTTTCACGGCATTACCGGTTTCCGAATGAGCCGCGCATGGTACGCGGGAAGGATGGCCCGGAATCAGCGCCGCGGCGACATAACATTCATGCCGGGAAGGAAGGAATGGCAGGGACGAGGGACGGGCCTAACGGCAGTGAATGCGTGAAGGGTCGAAGAGAAGTGAAGGCGTGAAGGGTGAATGAGTGAAGGGTGAAGAACAGGGACGAGGGATTAGGGGGAGGGACTAGGGGCGAGAGGAAAAAGGAAAAAGGTAAAAGGTAAAAGTAACGGCGCATGCCTGATGATTGAGTTTGTTTTCACCCTTCACTCATTCACTCATTCACCTTCACTCCTTCCCCTTTTCCCATTCCCCATTCCCCATTCCCCACCCAATGCTGAGTCTAATCCTCTCCTTCATCGCGTTTATTGTTGCGAGTTACTTCATCAGGCGCTACCTGGACCAGATGGAAATTCCCAGGACCATGACGCGCGGCGTCGTGGTATTTGTTCTTGCGCTGGGCGTTTCCTACGGCGTTGCGTTCCTGGTTGGCCTGCTCTAGGTCCTCATTTGCCAGTTACTCCGGTAGCATCGCAGCGCCCGGACCGACGAACTCGACTTGCGGCCGTGGATCGGGAAATAGTGAGGCAGCCTTGATATCCAAGGACTTTCTAATGGATAACACTAATGCTACTGTTGATCATGCAGACAGTCCGTTTGGAGACGACATGGTGCTGACAGACGGCGCAGTCAGGTGATGCGCGGCGGACTCGTGTTCGTCGTTCTGGGGCTCGCGCTTCTGTCCGCATGCGTGCAGCAGCCGCCCCGCGACACCGGCTCCAAAGTCACCCTGGTGGTCTTGCCCAAGCCACCCGACGGCCACGTCGGCGCGGTCATGGTGCGGCCCCTCGACAGTGGCGAGGCGGTGCTTGTGAACAAGCCCTATGTCGAGGCCAGCCTTCGCGATGCCAAGACAGTACGGACATCGCCCATCGACCCAAAGGGCGTGAATGAAACGTTCGGCAAGACTCTGGCGGCGCTGCCCGTGCAGCCCACGTCGTATCTTGTGTATTTCGTGGAGGGTACGGACGAACTAAACCCCGACGCCAAGGGTGCAATCGACCGGGTAGCCGCCGACGTCGCTGCACGACCCTCGCCGGAGATCGCCGTCGTCGGCCATACCGATTTCATCGGCACCGATCAGTACAACGACACGCTGTCCCTGCAGCGCGCCCTCAGGGTACGCGACCTGCTGGTTCAGCGCGGAATCCCGGCAAGAATCATTCAGGCCGCCGGCCGCGGCAAGCGCGAACCCGTGATTCAAGCTTCCAGTACCGTGGCCGAACCTCGCAATCGGCGCGTGGAAATCATCGTGCGTTAGTGCCGGTTAAGAGCGTTGATGCAAACGACGCAGAGAAGAGCAAGGATGAAGGATGAGGGAACGGCCGGCCACAAGAGTGTTCCCCATTCACCCTTCCCTATCGCCTGAAGGAAACCATGACTCCCGCTGTTCCTGGCCTTTCGAACGTCCGGCATTCTGGATGTTGAAGACAAGCATGCAAGGCCGCATCGTTGCAGTCCAGCCGCGCATCCGGCTGCTGCGATCCTTCGACCAGCGCCAGCACAATTATCCAGGCTATGCCCTGTTGATCGAAAGACTCAACGAGCAGAAGCAGATCTGGATCGGGATCGGCCCTGCGACTCATGCAAGATATGGCTTCTGCGCCGGAGGGAGTTTCTCGGCGGAAGTCGAGCCGGTCGCGAATCCGGAACTGGAGGCCGTCGACTACTACAAGGCCGCGGGAATCCGGTACATACCCGGAGATCTTCAGTTGGTTTCGCAGCCTCCGTGGCTTGGCGTGCCCCCTGATCTGCCGACCTACCGCGCCCGAGGTCATCGTCGCCTCGATGTCCGGACTTACGAGAATTTGTGCTACCGCTGCATCTGGGGCTGCCGGATGGCGGTGGAAATGACCATCGACCAGTGGAATCCACGGGAGAAACGGTACCGGAAGGAAACGTTCTGCTACGGCCCGAAATCCTGCTCGAAGTACCAGGCAGGCCCGGTTCGCCAGGTCCCGGGCCGAAACGGAACGACCTGGCAAGAAGAAGACTGGTTGGACGAAGATGCAACTTCGCATCGCGGGCCTGACGACTAAGATGCGTACGTGCTGATGACCACTCCATGCCCTCACCCGCAGCGGAGACGGGGAATCGACTACACTGAATTGCATGCGTCTCCTCACTTTTCTCGAATACGCGGCGATCGTGGTCGGCGCAATCGGAATCCTCGCCGGCCGGCACTTTGCCCTGGCGAAAGGCATTCATCTCGGCATTCTGCTGGTCGGTGTGGGGATCGCGGCGGGCGGAATCGAGTCGCTGTATTCGCGGCAGATGAGCCTGCGATTTTCCGAGGAAGCCGCGCAGGGCTACGATGGCTTTCCGGCGCTCGTGTGGGGCTTGATGCTGCTGCTCGCGGGCGGTGCGCTCATCGGCTACGCATACCTGCTCGATACCGGCGCCTGGCCGCGAGCGGCCGGCCTTCTGAAGCAGTATCCCGGAATCGTGTACGCCGCTGCGGGTCTGTTGCTGGCCGGGTTTTCGGTGTTGCTGTTCGCCGATCCGGGCGCGCACCGCAAGCGGTGGCAGACGCTTCTGCTGCGCGTGCCGCGCGTCATCCTGGCGGTGGTGGCGCTGACGTGCGGGATTGCAACGATGGCGTCGGGTGCCTGGCAGATCGCCGACCCGCAGGGATATGCGCAAGTCGAACGCCAGGTTCGCGCGCGCGTGGATGCTGCCTTCAAGGTAATCATAAGAAAATCGTGAAGGTGTGAATGGTAAGAGCCCTTCTGCGCGAGATCCAAACTTCGACGCCTCCCTTACGCAAGCGATAAGAATCGTGCAGGCGTGAATGAGTGAAGGGGAAAGGGTGAAGGGTGAATGAAGGTGAAGGAGCAAAGCATGAAAGGGATCTCGCGACGTGAGGCATTGAGTGTGATAGGCGCCATGGCAATGGGCGCAGCACTCCCATTCCGCGCAGCCGCGGATTCCCCGCGCCTGCAATCCTGGCCGCTGAAGACGCCTCGCCGCACCGGCATCCACGACGTGGCGCCTGCTGCCGACAGCGGCGTCTGGTTCACGGCGCAGGCGAGCGGCCATCTCGGCTATTTCGATCCCGCGACGGGACGCACCGAACTCATCCCGCTGGGGCCCGGCTCGGCACCGCACGGCGTCATTCGCGGTCCCGACAAGGCGGCCTGGATCACCGACGGCGGCCAGCAGGCGATCGTGCGCGTGGGCTGGCCCGATCGCGCCATCAGGGTATTCCCGCTTCCCGAGAAAACGCCTTACGCCAATCTCAACACCTGCGCCTTCGATGGCGACGGTGATCTCTGGTTCACGGGGCAGAGCGGCGTGGTCGGCAAGCTCGCAATGAAAACTGGAAGGACGACCGTGTGGGATGCTCCGCGCGGCCGCGGACCCTACGGCATCTGCAGCACTCCTAAGGGAGACATATGGTGGTGCTCGCTGGCGGGCTCCTTCATCGCGACCATCGACCGCCGCAGCGGGCAGTCCACCGTGGTGGAACCGCCCACCAGGAATCAAGGCGCCCGCCGTGTCTGGAGCGACAGTCGCGGGCGCATCTGGGTCAGCGAATGGCTGAGCGGCAATCTCTCGATGTACGACCCCGCGTCGAAGAACTGGCGCACTTTCAAGGTCCCGGGCGATAACCCGCAGTCTTACGCTGTCTACGTGGATGAGCGCGACCACGCGTGGGTGAGCGAGTGGACCGGCAATGCGGTCTATCGCTTCGATCCCGCTACCGAGAAGTTCGAGCGCTTTGGATTTCCTCGCGACGGCGCAAACATTCGGCAGATCCTCGGCCGTCCTGGCGAAGTGTGGCTCCCCGAGAGCGGCACCGAATTCATCTCGGTCATCCGGACGGTTTGAAGCCGCTCAACATCGGGCATCTTGCGGCAGCGCACCATCCCGGACGCAGCGGGTGATACAAGACGATGGGGGCGGCATTCCGGGGCCGAGTGGTCAGTTCAACGAGCCCGGCGGACCCCATGGGCCACACCCCGGTCAAACGTGAATGCTCCGTGCCACCCATTACATCGAGTGAACGATCTGGATGGTAAACCCCATTCATTCGACTTGCCGCCGACCGGATGCTGTTGGGTTTTCGTCAAGGGTTGTCAGGCCATCGCCATCAGTGCAAGGTTTTGAGCGCTTGGCTCCCCAATCGGCGTTCAATGGCCAACGAAAAAGGTTCCAGTTCGATGGCACGAATTTCGCGTGGGCACTTCCTGCCAAAACACAATGGCTTCTCGCAAGGGGGCGAAGCCGATGTCAAACTCTAACCGTCAATCAGTAGCGTCGAGTTCCGCGGCGACCCCCAGCCCGGATCTCGAAGCCATCGTCAAGTGGCTACGCGGGTTATCGGCCGCAGATTTTGAAGAGTTGAGCGAGGCATTAACCAATCACAACGCCGAAAAACTTGCCCGTTTCGAAACCCGGATTCAAACCATTCCTTATCGCTCCGGATGATCCCAAGCGTGGTGAAAGTCTTACCGTTGCCTTCAACGGGTTGGCAAGTAGAGCTAAGCCCTGGCGAACAGCCGTTTCCGTTTCCGACTAAGGCCCAGGCAATATTGTTCACCCTGGCATGGGCCGATTCCCATCAGCCCTGTGAAGTACGCGTGTGCGGTTCCATTGGGGAGCCTGAGCGGCACATGACATTTCCGAACGGCAATTACCGTCGTCCCCCCAGATCGGATCGCCGCCGGATGCAAGTCGACATTCCGTTTCGGGATCGTCGTCAGCAGGAACGCCGAGCACAGCAATAGGGTCAAGCACAGCAATAACACAGCAATAGGTGCCTGTGTAGCCCTACGTTCGTTTCTTGGGGGTATAAGTGAATTTCTGACCGCCGATGCTCGCTTCGAACATCAGCCCGCCCTTGGCAACAGTGAACGTTGCCATGCCCTTGTTGTAAGAACCGGCCGTCGTGGCGTCATGTTTGCCTCCGCTGGCGCTGGCGGAGCTGCCGGCCGTGTTCGCGGAGGCCGACGCGCCGGCCGTGATGGCGACCGCGGTTGCCTGGACGCCGAACTCGAACTTGCCGGAGGTGAATTCGTCGAAGGCGCGCTGGTCCTGAAAGAACACGATCTGGCTATAGCCTTGGCCGCCGAGCTGCCAACCAACCGTCAGCTGTTTCATCGAGGTGTCGCCGACGTATGCGCCTTTCCTGTAGACCCGGCCCTTGCCGTAGGCGCCGCCGATGCCTATGCCGGCCTTGCCGATGGTCGGAAAAATCGCGTAACCGTAGCTGTTGTCGAAAAAGCCCGAACTCGCCCCGGCTTCCCTGAATATCTTGATGGTATCTGTGTAATCGTCTGGCCACGCGGCACCCGACGAACCGATCAAAAGCAACAGGGCTGCGAGAAGGTTGAATCCAAGTCGTTCCATGTCGAGTACCTCGTGAAGGCGTGAAGGCGTGAAGGCGTGAATGAGTGAAGGGTGAAGAGTGAAGGGTGAAGGGTGAAGAGTGAAGGGTGAAGGGTGAAGAGTGAACGGTGAAGTCAGTGCTGCCCGGCCAGACGATTACGCACCCCGCTGATGTGTTCGCGCAGTACGTAGAGCTGGTCCGCGAACGCGAGCGGCGTGCGCATATTGTTCACCGCCTCCTGGATATCTTCGAGCCGCTTGAGAATTTCCTGTGCGCGCTCCGGTGTCGGTTGGGCGAACATGTCACGCTCGAGCGCCATCAGCGCACCGTACCACCTGTAGATGCGCGATCGCACCCGCCAGCGATACAGCGGCGGCACGATGCGTATGACCGGGATCACGATCACCACCAGCGGCACCAGCACCACCAGCACGCGGTCCACCAGGCTCGCCATCCAGAACGGCAATTTCTTGTAGAGGAAGGGCGTCCCCGCACGATAGAAGCGCTGCGCATCCTCGCTGATCGGAAAATCACGCTCCAGCGGCGCCGGGAATTCTCCGGCCTTCCGGAACATGCCCGCGGGGCCGTGAATCTCCTTCGCTGCGCTGATCAGCAGGTCCGACAGCGCGGGGTGCAGGTCCTCGCGAGCGATCAGTTCAACGGTCGGGCCTACAAGGTCGACGGCGTGCGGTGGAAGGTCCTGCCCCAGATCAAAGGCGCCTTTCGGCAGCGTCAGGTGGGAAAGAAACTTCAGGCGGCGCATGTAGCCGTCGGCCTGTGAGAAGTTCATCAGCCTGATCCCCGGCACTTTCAGCAGATCGCGCGTCACCTGGCCGCGCACGAGTTCGCCCATGACGAAAGCGGCGTCGATCTTCCCCTGCTTGAGCGCCTCGATCGCATCATCCCCATCCAGTTCCAGCAGGCGCGTGGGGCCTTTTCCCATGCCGTTCGCAACCAGGAACTTCATCGCCAGCGCGTGGGTTCCGCTGCCTTCCGGTCCGATGGCGACGCGCTTGCCTTCCAGTTGGGAGAGCCGTTCCACCGATTCCTTGCCGCGATAGAAGACCAGGACCGGCTGCACGAATACGCTGCCCAGAGACATCAGGCCGCTGGTTTCGATGCCTTCCGTCACGCCGCCCAGCACGAATCCTACGTCGGCGTAGATCTTGCGATCCGCCAACCGCCGCAGGTTGTCCTGTGCGCCCTCGGTTTCGACCACCCGCACCTTCACGCCGCTGCGCGAGATGATCTTCGCGTAGCGTTCGGCGATGCTGTAGTAGCTGCTTTCCTTCGGCCCGGCGAGCATCACGATCGAATCCGGCGGCGCCGGGCCGATGAATTTGACCGCCAGCCAGGCGGCGAGCGCGGTGACCAGCAGCACCGGCACGCCAATCACGAGCAGGTCGTGCCAGGACACGGTCACCAGTTTGGCCGGCAGTGGCAGGCGTTTGAAATTTTGGGGGTTCACTTAGTGTCCTGCTTCTTTTAGTGTCCTGTTCTTTGCTTCATCAACGGTGCAACTGGCAGTATAGGCCGCGATCGCATTACCCATAGTGCGGTGAAGGGTGATGGGTGATGAGTGATGAGTGCGTCCTTCACCCAACCATAGGTAATCGCTCGCAATGACGCTCGCGCTGTGAGTGACTTGTATAGGGTTTCCGACGAGGACTGCGAGAGAGATGAAGTCAGGTCGCGTAGCTTGCAAGAATTCGTTCCAGCTTTTTTCCGACCCAGAAAAAAGGGAGATGGACTTTACGGTCGATTGCGCAATCGCCGGTCCGTGAGCCGTCGACTTGGAGGTGCAGACCGCGCCGGTCGTTGACTCTGTGCCAGGGCAAATCGGCCCGACGTCTGCTTTTTTGATTCGAAGGCTAGTGCCTTCCCATCAGCCACCCGTCACCGTGGCAGCGCTGACAGGATTTTTCTACGCTCACGCCTGTGCCGGTACACGCTGGACATTCGGTCCAGTCCTCCGGGTTCGCGCGCCAGGCAATTCTCCCGCCGCAGGGCATCCCGCTGGCGTTGGGAACGAAACACATGACGGTTCTTTCGACGCTGCCGGTGTAGGCGCGGCCGCATCGCATGCAGCCGGCGGCAGGACGGTGCTTCTTGAGAATGTCATTCATCATTAAATAGGTAGAGTTACCCTCTCAAAACCCGGAATGAACAAGGTACTTGAATAACCAGCAATTTTCGGACCCAGCAGCACCGGACTTGCCGAAGATTTGCCACTCGGCGAACAGGGCTAGGCCCATAACTTTATGATCCTTAAGACTATTCTGTGGGTCTCAAACGCTTCACCAATGACCCATCCACCGCCAGGGACGCTAAGGACGCCAAGGAAAGATAATAGCCTGAAGGGGGGGCTGAGTTACCGTAACGGGTCAGTCCCAACGCAGATCGCGCATGGATAGCGGGTTTTGGATGGCGAGGAGCACCGGCGAAACGCTGATCCTCACGAGCGATATGCTTTGAATAATTTTTGCGTAGCCCAGTGAGGAAATCCCCATATGATCGAACGCCACCTCGTTCCCGGCCAGCCAAAGCCTTTCAGTCACTATTGCCACGTTGTGCGCGCCGACCGGAACGTCTGGGTTTCGGGCGCCGTTGGCATCAAGCAGGACGGGACAATTCCGGATAGCACCGTCGAGCAATTCCGAGTTGCGCTCGAGAGTGTAGGCGCGTGCCTGCGCCACGCCGGTGCGAAAGCCGCGCATGTCGTCAAAGTCACGATCTTCATGACCGATATCTCCGAGCGCCCGTTGATCAATCCGCTGCGAATCGAATTCTTCGGCGAGAATCGGCCGGCCTCGACGTTGGTGGAAGTGAGTGCGCTGGTCGATCCGCGGCTGAAAGTGGAAATCGAAGCCGTCGCGTATATAGACGGCTAAGGCAAGGCAGGTCCGAGGGCCGGGTTCCGCGGGCGGAGTTGGGATTCGCGCTTGCGCAAGCAGATCGCGCGCGCTGTGAGCCCAATGACGCGATTGCTTTCACGCTGTTAGACTTCCCCGCAAATTTTCCAATAACACGAGACTCGGCATGAAACTCGAATTCAAAGGCGTGTTCCCGGCTCCGCCTACGCCGGTTGCGGAGGATGGGCGAATCCATGAGAAAGCCTTGCGCGCGCTGCTCGATGACAATATCGCGCACGGATGCGGCGGGTTCTGGATGGCGGGGAGCACCGGCGAAGGGCCGATCCTCACGGATGAGCAGCGGGACGCCGTCGCCAGAATCTCCGCGGAAGCGTGCAAGGGACGGGCGCTGGTCATCATGCAGGCGGGGGCCATGAGTACGGCCAGCGCGGTGAAGGCGGCGAGGACCGCCCGGGCGGCAGGTTGCGCCGCGGTGTGCTGCCTGCCACCGTTGTTCTTCCGGAGCAGCGAGCGTTCCATCATCGAGTACTACAAGGCAGTGGCCGATGCGGCGGGCGGCCTTCCGTTTTTCGTCTACAACCTCCCGCAGCTCACGCAGGTGGAGTTCTTCCCGGCGATGATGGAGAAGCTGGCGCGCGAGATCCCCACGCTGAAGGGGCTCAAGCACTCGGCCCCGGATTTCTCCCAGATCCGTGTGTTCGCCGACATGGGGCTCACCTGCTTCTCCGGTAATGGGGCTTTTCCGCTGCCGGCGCTCAGCATGGGAGCGGTGGGCACGATCGATGCGCCGCCATCCATTGCGCCGTGGCACTACGCCGAGCTCTTCTCCGCCTGGGAGGCCGGCAACATGAAGCTGGCCCAGTCTCTGCAGGAGGGCGTGCGCAAATATGTCGACCTGGTGTGGATGTTCGGTGCGCCGGCGGATGTCTGCAAGACCGTGCTCTCGGCCAGGCTCGGCGTCGATTGCGGACACTCCATCCCGCCGGTGAATCGCCTGACCGACGAACAGAGGCGTGAAGTGCTCCGCGTCGCAGAGGCGCTGGGAGTGACCGAGCAGAGGCGAGGGACGGTAAAAACGGTGAAGGGGGGAGGCGTGAAGGTGTGAAGGGTGAAGGGCGAAGGGTGAAGGGTGAAGGGTGAAGAGCTGTAAGGGCCGTGAATACCGTGAATGTCGTGACCGGGTGCAAGGCGAATGGTGAGGGACGAGGGAATGAACGCCGCGACGCGGCGACCCTTCACCCCTTCACTCCTTCACCCTTCACTGTCTCTCACCCCTCGCCCCTCGTCCCTCGCCCCTCTCCCCTGCC
>Ga0137409_10002909_pt1 | contig 18164 bp, 13 predicted proteins | sample CZODoug1_16funga_FD_122059 | JGI IMG/M metagenome (GOLD analysis project Ga0137409, IMG submission 122059) | Vadose zone soil fungal communities from Angelo Coast Range Reserve, California, USA - CZODoug1_16fungal (Hybrid Assembly) | ecosystem: Environmental > Terrestrial > Soil > Vadose zone... | reverse complement strand
GGCCTCGTTGTCCAGGTTGAACTGATATTCGTGCGGCAGCGGCGGCTGGCGGTCGCTCGCGCGGCCGTGAGAGTTTATCCCAATGGGCCCGCTGTCCTTCTTCGGACCGAATTCCGAGACTACACTCGATTACGCCGCCAGCATTTCCTCGTGCAGTTTCCCGATGCCATCCATCACGTCTGCGTATTGCGATTTCTGAAGCACGTGTAACACTTCACTCAAGTGAATCCTCTTCGCGCTCGCTGGTATTACGCCCTTGGGTGCATTATCCACTGTCAAGGTACCGAGGATAAGCTGCTGTCCGGGCAGGACGCGCGAAAAAATGAACTTAAAAATGGCGTTGATATTCCCCTCGTCCTGTTCCTGCTGAAGAGGTGAGTCGAGCACCAGCGGACAGATAATTGACGAGTTGAATTTCGACAATGTGTGAAGAAAAGCGAAATATTGGGCAAGCAAAGACCGCGGTAGGTCGCTGCCGAGAGCGTTGATCTTGATCTGCCTGTCGAAAGTTTTGTAGTCGTCTGCCGCGAGAACGTTGACGCTAAGGCTGGCTAGGAACTCCTTCATCCGCGCTTGATAGTACTCGTTGATCTCCTTCTTCCGCTTTGAGTCAACTTCCAGATCGTCCTTTAGCTTGTCGAGGCTCTTCCTTATCTCTTCCTCTTGCGCCGCCAAACCGTTGATGTCCTCGGACATGGAACTCATAACCTCCTTCATGCCCTCGGCGGACACAAACTCAGCAAACGTAACCTTCTCGCGCTGCCGCTTGAGCAGGTCGTCAATCGGCGCAAGTTCGGCAGTCACCTGACGATACTTGTCCTCGACCGTCCTCTGTTGCTCATCGACATCGACCAGCTTCTTTTTTCGTTGGTCGATTAAGCTATAGCAGTAGTCGATGTCATTTAGGATGCCGAAACGCTCGACGATCGAGTTCGCTATCTCCGTGCCGCCGGTTGGGCACTCTACCGGGTCAAGTGTGCCTGGATTTTCCGCAAATGCGTAGTCCGCATCGAGCTCCTTGATCGCGCGCTGTAGAACAAGCACTTCGTGTTCGAGGCTATGTCGCTCGTTCCGGACCTCTTTGAGCTCCTGCAAGACCTGTTGCTGACGTCCATAGATCTTGTTGTATTGCTCGACCAGTTCCTCAATTTCTTTGCGGAAGATCGCCGGATCAAGGTCCACCTGCCGTGCGGCTTTTCTTCTATGATATGACTCGCGGACCGCTGTGAGGGCGGCTCGGTTTGTCTCGAGTCTTGTTTTCTCTTCAGACAGCTCAACAGACTTCTTTTTCGCGTCGTAGTAGCTCTGTGGCCGAACACCGAGATGGTACTCAAGCATGCTCTTCCGATAGAGGCTAAACTGCTGCAGACCACCGAAGGATGCCCAGCTCTTCGTCCAGCCCTCGTCTTGATCCACGTAGAAAGGAAGAAAGTAGAAGGCCGGGCCGGCAAGGCCAAGCTTGCCGTCCTCAGAGCGTTCGAGCTCGATCCGGAACTTGAGTAGCGGGTTGATGAACTGCGCTATTCCTTTCTTGCCGGAAATTCCAGCGAACTTCCCAAGCAGCGTGCCTCCGCTGCCAAAGACCCCGAAATACTTCTCGTCCCGAAGAACCGTGTATTCGACCCCTCCAAGCGTAAACCGAACGCAGTAGATCGGCCGCGCGTTTTTCCAGTGGGTGTTTTGAAGGCCCGGGACGTCCGCGCCAAGCGTGTGATAAAGGCTCTTGATCAGCGTGGATTTGCCGACGTCATTCTCACCGGTCAGCAGGTTTATCGTTGGATCGAACGTCTCCCTCCTTGCCGCCTTTTCGACCTTTGAGAGGATCAAGACCTCTTTGAATACTAGATTTTTCATTCACGCGGCCTTTTCGTAAGTTTCTAATGAGCTGACGAAATCTAGACCTTTTCATAATACACCACGACGCTCAAAGCCGCTAAATACAGCCGATCATTGTATGGAGCTGGCAGTCCGGGGAGTATGGTCTTTTCAGCGTAAGCAATAAACGTCGCCAAGTCGGTCCCGGCCGCGGCGCCGGCGAAAAGCTCTTCGAGACGTTCCACCAGCCTAGCAGCTTCGAGGTTTGTTGAATCAGTGTAGTCGGCAGTCACCTGCGGCAGCTTTTTGCTCAGCCTCATTAGATCTTGTGCGCCCCAGCCAGCTGACGTCAGATCTCCGTACACAATCGTCATGTCGGGTGGAGTCTTACGTCGCGTAGCGATCAGAGACAGGCTGTCGTCCACCGCTTTCCTGCCTATACATTTCTTCGACATCAACTCGACAACGGTTGTGACCGTCTCAGAGGGGAAGTTGTTCTTCCGCACTATCTCGCTCTGCAGAAGCCTAATCCAACTATGGACGTTAAGGCCATGATCTTCCCCGAACCGCGTTTTGAATAACTCCATGGCCTCACCGTGAAGAAAGCTTTGCATAGCGTCTATCGACACGCCCGTGATCATGAAATGCAAGTTGTCAATTTGCGCCTCGGAGAACGTAGCAATTTCCCCCTTGAGTTTCTCTACAATCTTCTCACGATACTTTGGCGCAAGATCTTTCGCCGACAAGTTCTGGTCGGAAAATTCGAACGCAATGTTGGACACAAGGATGACCTTGACGGCGTGGCTTGAATATATGCCGCCGAAGTTCAAGAACATCTTGCCAAGGATGGAATTCGGCTTCGTGCCACGAGACGTGAGAGTAGCCAATTTGCGAGTTCCCGCCGACTTTGAAGTCTTCACCTGGAAAAATTCGACACTAGTCGGGACTGCACTTGGGGACAGAAACACCACGTCGTCGTGGAATTCAAAGGCGACGAGGTAGTCGGCATCGGCCATATGCCTGCGCAGCATCTCGCAGAAGGCCCAGTTTTTCTGATAGTCAAAACGAGCTGATGTGTCGGAGCCAGCTGTCTCTCGCTGTGGCTTTTCAAGCAGCTCTTCTAATAGATCCTTCTGCACGAAATGCCCCACATTGATATTCGCGCATTCAAACGGCGAGCCTACCTCGGAAATTGCGCGAATCTAATCAAAACCGGAGTTTCCAACACGGAAGTTACGGAATCACCTACCTTAACGCTATGAGTACCAATACAATCGAGTGGGCGACTGGAAACGCCCAATATTTTTAGAACAACTCTCCCCCACGACCGACAGCCTTCCTGACGACCTTGAGTCTAATTGACTATCGTATCGTCGGCTGCTGGGCAGCCGCAATCGACAAATATTCACTTTTCGTTTGCAATTTTGCCCAAGCACGGGCGCTCGCTTGGCGGAAGATCTGTGTCCAGCCGCTGCAACATCACTGGCGAAAGCCTATGCCGAATCACCAGGAGCCGCAATGGCGCTCTATTGCCTGATCTGGCGCGCCAGAAACGCGACTGAGCGCTCGAGCGCGAACCGGCCGGCCTCGTTGTCCAGGTTGAACTGATATTCGTGCGGCAGCGGCGGCTGGCGGTCGCTCGCGAAGAACAGGCGCTCGACCCGCACGCCGCGGCTTGCGAGCCTATCCGCAAGCGCGATCGACTGCGGCAACAACGGATCGCCGTTGCCGGCCGAGATGAAGGACGGCGGGAACTCGCCCGTCACGTGATTGATCACCCAGGCCGCCGCAAAGTTCGGATTGCTCCCGAAGTCCTTGCTGCCGCTGAACGCCCAGAGCACCGTGCGCAGGAAGCCGCCGAACGGCCCGTCGAGATCGACGCCGTCGATGGTGTATGTGCCGCAAAAGAGCAGCAGCGCCGCGAGCTGCCGCCGCTCGACCGCGGGCACGATACCAAGCATGGCCGCATAGGACGGCACTGCAATTGCGTTGGCGGTGACGGCCGCGATATGGGCGCCGCCGGAATCGCCGGCCAGCACGATATGGTCGGGATCAATCCGCAGCCGCTCCGCGTTCTTGAGCAGATAACCGAGCGCAGCGTTCACCTGCCTGATCGGCGTCGGAAACGTTTTGCCGGGTGCGAGCGAATAGTCGACGCCGACCACCGTGTAGCCCTTGCCGGCCAGCACCTTGCCGTAGTTGGCAATGTCGTCCTTGCTGCCCGAGACCCAGGCGCCGCCGTGCACCCACACGATGGTGGGAAGCGGCTTGTCCGCGATCGCGGAGGGATAAAACACATCAAGCAGGGCGTCGGGATCGGCCGGGTCGTAGGGCTCATTGAGCTGCGCCGACAGCGCGGGCGGAACGTGCTTCTCCAATGCCAGCGACGCGCTCTGGGCATCCTGGTTGAAGGCGCGGCGGATCAGCAGCACCGACGGCCAGGGACTGACCTGAAATGCAATCAGCGCAGACAGCAACAGCAACGGCAGGATCGTGAATATCACGATCGCCGGCCGCAACCATTTGCCACTGCTTCGCCCTCGCGGCTCAGCCATGGCCGCCCCCAACAACCCGCACGCGACATCGCCGGTCCCCGGCCCGCTGATGCCAAGCGCATCTTGCCAGGAAAACACCCAACCAGAAAGCCGGCCGCAACCCTACCCGCGAGATTGTGAAGCTTCAGGCGGCGGAGCGCTCCTACTTCGCCTGAGGGAAATATTTCAGATCCGGCGGCGCCTGGCCCTTCTTGATCGGCATGATGGTCCCGTCGCCACTCAGGAAATAGACCTCCTTGCCGATGGTGACCCAGACCTGACCCTCGATGCAGTTGTTTTCACCCCATATGACGTCCGGCAGGCGGTGGTAATTCTTCATGACCTTCCAAGGCTGCGTCAGCGAGTTGTCGGTGGTGATCATCTCGTTGTGAAGGATGTCCGGCTTGTCCTTGTCGATGAAGAGTCGCTCCTTGATGACGCCCTCATCATCGTCGGCCATCGGCATGCCGCTCTGATCCCAGGTGCGCGGTCCGCGCACATGTCGGGTCTCGACCTGCAATTCGTCGTAGCGGCCGTCGCCATCCGTATCGACCCATTTGCCGATGGAGTAGCCCGGAAAGGTCGTGTCATCGGGGTTGAACTTGGGCCAATCGCGTCCGTCGGTGTAGATGCGCCGCGGCGCATAGTCGTTGCGGTCATACAAGATGCGGGTGAGGTCCGGCGCGATCAGAAACTCCATACGCGCGATGCCTGACATCATGCGCGGCATGCCGGGCGGCCGGCAGCTATACGCCATGTCGAGGCCCTGCCCTCCCTCATCCTGATCCTTGATGCTGGCCAAGAATCGAGCGTAGTACTCGGGCTTGAGCGGCGCCTCCTGCCTGCGAATGGGCTTCGTCGGGTCGTAACGCGGCACATCGCCATCAGGAACCCGGGTCCATTGCCCCGACCACTCGGGATATTTGCTTTTCTCCTGCGCCGGCGCCGCAATGAGCATGGCGCTCAGCAGACCCACGACAGTGAGCATTAGAATGCCGCTTTGATTGGTCATTGGTGTCCTCCCTGAAAGACACGGATGTACTTTTGTTGTGTCGTCGTTGTTTTGTTTTTTGGCGCGCGACGCGCCGAAACGCGGCACTCGACCGGCTTTCGCCGGTTGGCGTCTCACGTTTGAGCAGACTGTAACGGCTTTCCGAGCACACCGGAAGTCGGGCCCGACGGCGGCGCCCCGTCAGGCGACCATCACACGTCGCCGTCGGCCAGCAGTTCCTATGGCGTGCCGCCCTCGAGAATGGCGACCGCGCGCGTCCAGCCCGCGGACGCGGCGCGGATCTTGACCGGGAAACATGCGACCAGAAATCCGTTGCCGGGCAGAGATTCGAGATTGTGCAGCTTCTCGATATGGCAATAACCGATCTCGCGGCTCGCTTTGTGTCCCTCCCAGATGATCGAGGCGTCGCCGGTCGTGGCAAAGCGCTTGGCAGTGTGAACGAACGGCGCGTCCCACGACCAGCCGTCGGTGCCGGTCACGCGCACGCCGCGCGAGGTCAGGTAAAGCGTGGCCTCGCGGCCCATGCCACAGCCGCGGTTGACATAGTCGGGCTGACCATAGCGGGCGCCGGCAGCGGTGTTGACCAGCACGATGTCGAGTGGCTTGAGCACATGGCCGATGCGCGTGAGCTCGTCCTCGACCTCCTGCGCGCTCACCACATGGCCGTCGGGCAGGTGACGAAAGTCGAGCTTCACGCCGGGCCGATAGCACCAGTCAAGCGGCACCTCGTCGATGGTGATCGCGCGCTTGCCGTTGTCCATGGTCGAGGCGTAGTGCCAGGGCGCATCGAGATGCGTGCCGTTGTGCGTCGACAGCTTGATCGCCTCGATCGCCCAGCCCTCGCCGTCCGGAAGGTCCTCCGGCTTGAGGCCAGCAAAAGCCATCTGCAAGGAGGAGATCGTATCCTTGTGCCCGAGATACTGAATTGCGGGCCCGAATCCGGGCGGATCGGCCGCCACGTCATTCTCGAGCGGAACCGACAAATCGACAATGCGCATGTTTACCTGCTCTTTTATTTGAGCATGATCTTTTTCCGAAAACCGGCTTCCACTTTTCGGGATCATGCTCTAGGAGCGCGGTGCATGCGATCGTGTCGCGGCCGGATCAATCGGGCATTTTGCCGCCATAGATGCGCTCCGCATTGCCATAAGCAATGCGCGTCGCCTGCTCTGCCGGCAGTTGCCCGAGCCAGTCGCGATAGCCAGTCATGATCGAGCCATAGCTCGACCAGCGCTGATTGATCCAGGTATCGGAGCCCAGCAGGAAGCGGTCGGAATAACGGGCGAACAGAGCGCGCCACTCGGGCGAAATACCGCCGCCCTCGGCAATGCCGCTGCGGTAGGACAATTCCATCATCAGCGCCGGATGCTTGTCCAGGAAGTCACGCACCTGCTCGACCGCGGTCGAAAAGCCGGTATGCGCCCAGATCATCTTGGCCTTCGGATTGTTGGCGAGCATGATCGCAAGCGCGCGCTCGTCGCAGTGGGCGAGCACGAACAGGTCGCGCTCAGTCGCGAAGTCGACGGTCTTGCGCACCAGCGGGCGTTGCGCGGTCTCGCCATAGATGTGGAACTCGCCAACGCCCTTGTAGTAGCCGCGCTTATACTCCTCCTCGATCATCGCGAAGATCGCCGGGTCCTCCGACCAGGTCTGCACGTCGCTCTCGACCCGGTAAGGCCTGATGAACGGTACGACCCACAGGCCTGGGGTCTTGGCCTCGACCAGCATTTGAGTGCCGCGGTTCGGCCGGCTGTTGGCGACAATGCCACCGACATTGTTGCGCTTGAACGTGTCGAGCACTTGCTCGAGCGCAAAGAACGGCGCCGGCCCCTGATGATTGTAGTGCAGATGCGAGTCGAAGATCTTGATCGGCTGCTGTGCCAGCGCTGGCGCAGCGCCGAGCGTAGCGACGGCTGCGGCGGCAGCGATGCGTGTGATAATCCCGGATATGGCCATGATGAGCCCCCCTCTCCGATATTTTCTTCTGCGCCAATTATATCAGCGCCGTAGGGTGGGCAAAGGCGGTGGCAGGGCCTTTCCGCCTGGCACGGCCGTTCGTGCGCCGTGCCCACCGCGACAGATAATTCACGTGCCGAGACCCAGTGGTGGGCACGGCGCTATGCTGGAGACGTGGTAATGAATGCACGCGTGGCCCGCGCCTTTGCCCACCCTACGGCGCTGCAGATGCGGAACGGCAAACAGCAGATCAGCCCTTCTCCGGCAAGTTCAGCCTGATGTGCAATTCGCGCAGCTGCTTCGGCGTCGCCTCGGACGGCGCGCCCATCATCAGGTCCTCGGCGCGCTGGTTCATCGGGAACAGCACCACCTCGCGCAGGTTCTCCTCGCCGGCGAGCAGCATCACGATGCGGTCGACGCCAGGCGCAATGCCGCCGTGCGGCGGCGCGCCAAGCGAAAGCGCGTGCAGCATGCCGCCGAACTTCTGCTCCAGCACGTCCTCGCCGTAGCCCGCGATCGCAAAGGCCTTCTTCATCACATCGGGGCGATGGTTGCGGATCGCGCCGGAGGAGAGCTCGGTGCCGTTGCAGACGATGTCGTACTGGATCGCCTTGATGCCGAGGATGGTGTCGCGGTCGTTCGGATCGAGCTTGAGGAAATCCGCAGCCGGCATGTTCGGCATCGAGAACGGGTTGTGAGAGAAGTCGATCTTCTTCTCTTCCTCGTTCCACTCGTACATCGGGAAGTCGACGATCCAGCAGAGCTCGAACCGGTCCTTGGCGATGAGGTTGAGCTCCTCGCCCACTTTGTTGCGCGCAGGTCCTGCGAACTTGACGAACACCGCCGGATCGCCGGCGACGAAAAACACGGCATCACCATCCTTGAGGCCGAGCTGCGCACGCATCGCGTCGGTCTTCTCGGGCCCCACGTTGTTGGCGACCGGACCGCGACCCACTACTTTTCCGTTCTCCACCGCAAAGAAGATGTAGGCGAGGCCGGGCTGGCCCTCCGAAATCGCCCAGGCGTTCATGCGGTCGCAGAACGCGCGCGAGCCGCCGCCCGGCGCCGGAATGGCCCACACCGCCGCCTTGGGATTTTCGAGAATGCGCGCGAACACCTTGAAGCCCGAGCCGCGAAAAACATCAGACACGTCCTGCATCTTGATCGGGTTGCGCAGGTCGGGCTTGTCGCTGCCATATGCGCGGATCGCCTCGGCGTAAGGGATGAGCGGAAACTTCTGCGTCACCGGCTTGCCGCCGCCGAATTCCTCGAACACACCACGCATCACCGGCTCGACCGCCGCGAACACGTCGTCCTGCGTCACGAAGCTCATCTCGAGGTCGAGCTGATAGAACTCACCGGGCGAACGGTCGGCGCGTGCGTCCTCGTCGCGAAAGCAGGGCGCGATCTGGAAGTAGCGGTCGAAGCCCGCCACCATGATCAGCTGCTTGAACTGCTGCGGCGCCTGCGGCAGGGCGTAGAACTTGCCGGGATGAATGCGCGAGGGCACGAGATAGTCGCGCGCACCTTCCGGCGACGACGCAGTGAGGATCGGGGTCTGGAACTCGAAGAAGCCCTGCTCTTTCATTCGCCGCCGCAGCGAGTCGATCACCGCACCGCGCAGCATGATGTTCTTATGCAGCCGCTCGCGGCGGAGATCGAGAAAGCGGTACTTGAGCCGGATCTCCTCGGGATATTCCTGGTCGCCGAACACCGGCATCGGCAATTCGCCAGCCGGACCCAGCACCTCGACATCGCTCACGAACACTTCCACGGCGCCGGTCGGCATCTCCGGATTGTCGGTGCCGGCCGGGCGCTTGCGCACCTTGCCTTCGATCCGAACCACCCACTCCGAGCGCAGCGTCTCGACCGTCTTGAAGGCAGGCGAATCCGGGTCGGCGACGCATTGCGTCAGGCCGTAATGGTCGCGCAGGTCGATGAACAGGAGCCCACCGTGGTCGCGGATGCGATGGCACCAGCCCGACAGCCGCGCCGGCTGCCCGATGTCGGTATCACGCAAAGCGCCACAGGTATGGGTTCGGTACCGGTGCATGGCTCGTCCTGAAGAAAATCGCGCGCGGACAAGCACATGCGCGGCCGGCCTTGTCAAGGATACCGAACAACGGGAACAGACCCCGATTTCCAATCGCCTCTTACGAGAGGGAAGCCCGCATCATGCGAGCAATCCCTCCATCGGCTTTGCCGCATCGCTGTCAGGGAATATGTCGGTGGCCAGCACCTGATCCTCGACACGGAGATGGTCCTTGAGCAAGCCCTTGAGCACGGCGCGCAAATCAGTCGTCGGTTGCAGATCGCGGTTCTGGTAGAGATCGGCCTCCTTTACGCCCGGCCAATCGGCGACGATCCGGCCACCCTTGAGCGCGCCGCCGGCAAACAGCGCCACCGTTGCGGTACCGTGATCGGTTCCGTCATTGCCATTGATACGCGCCGTGCGGCCGAACTCGGTGACCAGCGCCACCACGGTCTCGCTCCAGGCTGCGCCCATGTTGGTCTCGATGGCTGCGATGGCGGCATCAAGTGCGCCGAGCAATGCTGACAAACGGCCGTTGACCGCACCCTCGTTGACGTGAGTGTCCCAGCCGTCGAGCGCGAGCGCGCCGACGCGCGGGCCGTCGGCGCTCGCCAGGAATTTCGCCGCTCCCCCGGCCGCTTCGGCAAAGTAGGCACGCACCTGCTCGATGTTTCCGATCTGGACCGCCGGGCCCGTATTCTCGCCGCTGCGCTGGTTCGGGTCCGGTCCCGCGATTTTCTTGAGATTGATCCGATCTTCGAGCACACGCGCCAGCATCGGGTCGGTTTGGCGATAGATATCGAGCAGGCGCATTGTGGTTTCATCGCCCACTGGCGGCAGCCGGGAGGGTACCCATGACAGCACCGGCGCGGGGCCGCGCACCACAAGCGGTGTAATCGGTCCGACCGCGAACGAGCGACGCCCATGCGTTGGGGTTTCGACGCGGTCGCCAGGCGCGAGACCCACGAGCGCGCGATTGAGCCAGCCCGTATCCGCGCGTCCCACTCTTGCGTAGCCGCTTTCCAGCACGTCCTGCCCGTCGAAGTGCGAGCGCTCGCGATAGGGCGTCGCCACCGCGTGCACGACGATGGCCTGGCCGGCCTTATAGAGTCGGTACAGGTTCGGCATCGCCGGATTGAGGGCAAAGAACCCGTCGAGCGGCAGAGCCGGGGTTTTGCCATCAAGCCTGAGCGCATTGTCGCCGCGCAGTTTGATCCAATCGGGATCGCCGACCGGCGCGACAGCCGCGAGCCCATCGAGAGCCCCGCGCAAGACGATGGTGAGGAAGCGTGGGTCGCGGCCTTCCGCCCGCGCGATCCGCGGTACGAACGCCCACGCAAACAGCGCGCCCGAGCCGAGCAGCAGCTCGCGGCGGGTCGGGACATGGAGCATTGCGGACATGATCACCTCCGCTGGAATTCGGGAGCCATTAATACAAACGTCAACGCCTGCGCTTTGCTCTCGGCGCGGGCGACGGCCTGGCGCGTCTCGGGCGAAGCAAGCGGACCGAGCGCCGTTTCCATGACCGCATTTGGATCGAGCCGTGCGGCAGTATTCTGCGCAAAGGCATTGGCCGAATCGAGCCGGTGGGCTAACCCGTCGAGCCAAGCACCGTTGTCGTCGGAAAAGCCCCTTGGCGCCGGTGGCCGCCAGAGCGGCTCGCCCAATCGATTCGTCCCCTGCAGGATGGGGCCGGGGGGGCTATCCGAAAACCCGGCTGCGCGTCGCATCGCGACATACCATTCGCTCGGCCGCTTGATCTTGGCCCGTTCGGGCGCCCACGATTCCGGAGCGGCCAGCAAAGCCTTCGAGACCTCCCAGAGGTCGCCCTCGGTCTCGGTGAACTTCTGCGTCAGGCGCTCGACCAGCGCGGCTGGAGGCTCGTCGGCGATGAAATGGCGCGCAAGCTTGGTCGCGATATGCTTCGCGGTCGCTGGATGGCGGGCGAGGTCGGTGAGCACGGAGCGGCCCTGCTCCTGGCCGGTGTCGCGATAGGATTTGCCGAGCACGGTCTGCGCGCCCGGCTCGTGCATCCGAGGGTGATACAGGAACTCGCCGCCGTGGTGCGGATTGGTGTCCGTCGTCAGCAGGGTCCAGCCGGTGATCACTTTCGCGAAGCTGGTGACGTCCTCCTGGGTATAGACCGTGCGCACGCCGAGCGTATGCAGCTCAAGGATTTCGCGCGCGAGATTCTCATTGAGACCTCGGGTTTGGTTGATGCCGGCGACCGAGTTGGGGCCGGTCGACTGAACATTGTCGAGGTAGACCAGCATCGCCGGATGGCCCTCGGCCGCGAGCAGCATATCGACGAAGCGACCGAGCACATGCGGGCGAATCGCCTCGCGCTCATAGGCGCCGGCCTGCACCGTTGCATCGGCATTGACGCAGAAATGGTTCGACCAGAACCACACCAGACGCTCGACGAAGCCGATCTCCGCGTTGATGGCGGCATCGTAATGCGCCTTGCCCTCTCTGATGAAGTTCTCCCGCATTGGGGTTTGCGGCGGCGGGTTTGGCGGAGCAGCGGGAGCGGGCGCCTCCATGGACTTGGCCTCCATGGACTTGGCCTCCATGGACTTCGCCTCCATGGACTTGGCCTCCATGGACTTTTCCATCGCGCCATTGTCCATTGCGGCGCCCTCGGCGGCGCGCTTCGCGGCCTCCTGCTTCTCAGCCTCCTTGCGCCTGGCCTCAACGCGCTCCTTCGCTTGTCGCTCCTGATTGAACTCGAAGGCGACACGACTGATCTGACCGCTTGGCATCAGCCCGGCGTTTGCGATCTGTCCGGCATTCGGTCGGTCCAGTTCAGATAAGAGAGCGCCGCGCGGGTCGGAGGCGAGCGCCGCAATCGAGCCGGCTCGTGGTCCAAAGCCGAATCGATGCAGGGCCACTGCCGCCTCGATTGGATCGAGGGCCATGATCTGGCTCCTTATGAACCTATGAACTTATGAACATTGACAGTGGGCCTTATCTGCCTGCGTCTCAAAACGGTATGACTGCCACTGACAACTTCCAGTATAGGGCGGCGCACATATCGCCGCAATATTGGATTCGGCAGCGGTACATCTCACGAGTCGAATTGCCGGGATGAAGCCGAAATCATGAGGCCCGCCATGGACACGCTCAGAGCACACGGCTTCCGAGGCCCGCTGTTACAGCAGAGCTTGTCCGGCGTCGCGCATGGTCTCATCGACACACGGCCCTCCTGGTGAAACTTCAATCGTGCAGCGCTCATCGCATTCAACGAAACCAAAATTTTGGCGCGTGACCCGAAAAATGGAAACGGCCCCCCGGATTTCGCTGCCGCTCAATCCGGGCTACAGCAGCGGGCACGACAACGACAAGGTTCACGCCCGATGCCGATCATGAACACCGCGGAGGCAATCGTCGCAGCGCTGATCGCGCACGGCCTCAACACCATCTATGCGCTGCCGGGCGTGCACAATGATCCGTTCTTCGATGCGCTGTTCAAGGCCTCCGATCGTATCCGCACGGTCCATACCAGGCACGAGCAGGGCGCGAGTCTGATGGCGCTGGGGGCGGCGCTCGCGACCGGCAAGCCGCAGGCTTATTGCGTGGTGCCGGGCCCCGGCCTCCTCAACTCCGCGACCGGCCTCCTCACCGCGCACGGCACCAACGCGCCGGTGCTGGCACTGATCGGGCAGATCGCGCAGGCTGCGATCGGGCGCGGCTATGGCCATCTGCATGAGATTCGCGACCAGCGCGGCATCCTCTCGCGGCTCGTTGATTTCGTCGCACGCATCCACACACCCGCCGACGCGCCAGCGCTGGTCAATGCCGCCTTCCGCGCCATGGCCAGCGGCCGGCCGGGGCCGGCCGCGCTCGAATGCGCCATCGATGTCTGGGGCCGCAGCGGGCCTGTGCCTGACATCGCAGCGCCCCTGCCTGAAACTCCTTCCCTTATTGACGAGGACGCGGTCGCGGACGCCGCCAAGCGGCTTGGCGCCGCCGAGCGCATCCTGATCGTGGTCGGTGGCGGCGCGCAGGATGCCTCGACCGAGGTACGCGAGCTCTCAGGCCTGCTGCAGGCGCCGGTGATGGGCTTTCGGCGCGGACGCGGCGTGATCGACGGGCGCGATCCGTTCAGCGTGGTGCTGCCGCTCGGCCACGAGCTCTGGCGCGAGGCCGATGCGGTGCTCGCGGTCGGCACGCGGCTGTTCCAGCAGATGCAGTGGGGCATCGATGATACGCTGCAGGTCATCCGGGTCGATGCCGACCCCGAGGAGCCCGAGCGCTTCCGCAAGCCCGCGGTTGCCCTCGTGGGCGACGCGGCGCCGATCCTGCGCGAGCTGATCGACGCGCTCGCGACGCGCAATCGTTCACGGCACTCACGGCGGGACGAGATGCTGGAGCGGCAGGGCAAGCTGCGCGCCCGCCTTGCCAAGCTCGCGCCCCAGATCGGCTATCTCGAAGCGATTCGCGCCGAGCTGCCAGAGGACGGGATTTTCGTCGAGGAGGTCACGCAAATGGGCTTCGCGGCCCGCCTGCTCTACCCCGCCTACAAGCCGCGCACTTTCATCTCGCCGGGCTTCCAGGACTCGCTCGGCTGGGGCTATGCGGCGGCGCTTGGCGTTCAGGATGCGCGGCGCGATCTGCCAGTGGTGGCGATCGCGGGCGACGGCGGATTCATGTTCACGGCGACCGAGATGGCGACGGCGGTCCACCACCGCATCCCGCTCACGGCCGTGGTCTTCAACGACGGCGCCTATGGCAATGTGCGGCGCACCCAGGCGGAACGCTTTGGCAACCGGATCATCGCCAGCGACCTCAGCAACCCGGATTTCGTGCGCTTCGCCGAAAGCTTCGGGGCAGCGGCCGAGCGCGCCCGCAACCCCGTCGAGCTGCGGGCCGCCCTCAAGCGCGCACTCGCCCGCCGCGAGGGCCCCAGCCTGATCGAAGTTCCAGTGCCCACACTCCCCTCGCCCTGGGAGTTCATCATGCTGCCAAAGGTGCGCGGCTGAAGGTTCGCGGCTGATCCCTGCGGCCCCCCCCAACCACCCCAGGCGATGTTACCATTGGCTACGATTCGGGGCTGCCGCCTTGCTCTCCTGACAAGCGCAGTGCCCTACGCTATATCAGACGTAACGTATGCAACCGATCACAACGACCAATTCCCTGGCTGAAGTCTGCGGGCGCCTGCAGCGCCACCAATTCGTGACGGTCGATACCGAGTTCCTGCGCGAGAGCACCTATTACCCAAAGCTTTGCGTGGCGCAGATCGCCAGCACTGACGAAGCGGTGGTGGTCGACGCGCTCGCCGACGGCATTGACCTGAAGCCGCTGTTCAACCTGATGGCGGATGAGAACGTCATCAAGGTCTTTCACGCCGCCCGCCAGGACATCGAGATCTGCTGGCACGCCGCCGGCCTCATTCCGGCGCCGCTGGTTGACACTCAGGTCGCCGCCATGGTGCTCGGCTATGGCGACTCGATTGCCTACGACCAGCTGGTGCAGCGCATCACCGGCGACAATCTCGACAAATCGCTGCGCTTCACCGACTGGACGCGGCGCCCGCTCTCCGAGGCCCAGATCGCCTATGCGATCTCCGACGTCACGCATCTGCGCGACGTCTATGTCAAGCTGGAGGCCGACCTCAAAAAACGCGGCCGCACAGAATGGATGCGGGAAGAGATGCGGGTGCTTACCTCGCCCGACACGTACAGAATGGAACCCGAGCACGCGTGGCAGCGGCTGCAGACACGGGTGCGTAAGCCCAAGGAGCTCGCAGTCCTGATCGAGGTCGCGGCCTGGCGCGAACGCGAGGCTCAGACGCGCGACGTGCCACGCGGGCGCGTGCTCAAGGACGACGTCGTCGGCGACCTTGCGGTGCAGGCGCCCACCACGATAGAGCGGCTCGGCAACCTGCGCTCGCTGCCCAAGGGCTTCGAGCGCTCGAAATGGGGCGAGGCGATCATCGAGGCAGTCAAGCGCGGTCTCGCGCGCGACTTGAAGACGTTGCCGAAGATCGAGCGACCCAAGGGAGCGCCGAACGGCCAAGCAACCGTCGAGCTGCTCAAGGTGCTCTTGCGCATGACCGCTGAGCGGCATGGGGTTGCCGCCAAGGTCATCGCCACCATGGACGATCTCGACCGCATCGCGGCTGATGACGAAGCCGATGTGCCGGCCCTCTCAGGCTGGCGCCGTGAGCTGTTTGGCGATAAGGCGCTCGCCCTCAAGCATGGCCGGCTCGCGCTCGCGGTTGAGCACAACCGTGTAGTTGCAGTGGAACGGAAGTGACAATTGAGGTAGCGCGCACGCGCACTCGATACTTTCGTATTAGTACTAATTCATAATCTCCCACCGCACGGAACGCGCGAAATAATCCACGTCCTTCAACCGGTTGAAGCCGTTTGGTTGAATGAGGTGACCGCCGCGGCGGCGGTACCTCTGGCTGATTTACCGGGACGAGGCTCGCGCACAAAGTAGCGCAATTGAAGATCGCAGCAAAGCGACGCCCCAAGGGGGCAAATGGCAACAAAACCGTTTTGGGAGGACGGGCCAAGGGTCGGACGCGCGCACACATTGCCCTATTTTAGGCGGACCGATTTCATCACCGAATGATTGTACAGCGGAGCTGCGGGACGTCGGTGACGGCGTCCCGCAGCGGTTTTCCGACTCATCCCCCTTCCGGTGGGGGCTTCACATCATTTCTACCTTCGCAGCTGCCTCAAGTTACTCCTAGAAAAGTTCCCCTTTGGTGCTGACCTACCGTCAGAGGGTAGTAAACTACCTATTGTCAAGGCCTACTAGGCTTGAATCCACAGCTATCTGTCGGTACGATTTTGGCATGTAGACAACGGGGTCTGACGCCATGATGGGTTTCGAGACGCTTGCAGTCGTTTTGTTTATAGGGTGGGTCTTGGCCACCTCGCTGTTCCTGCGTTTCGGCTGATCCCTACCGGCATTTCGCGTCGCGGCCCAACGGCGGACGCTCGGTTGCAAGGGCCCCGGTTGCAAGAGCCCTTAACAGCAAACCCGCTCAATTTCTGCTCCGGCTGAATCAGCCAAGGTTCCCTTGGTGCGCGCTGGGTTGGCGCGCATTGTTCGGCGCAGATGACGAGAAAAACCAGAACGAAGCGCCAATCGCGGCAGCTATGACGCTTCCATCACCGGCTCGCGGCCAATGAGGCGCGCGAGCTGCCGTAACCGCACGAACACGCGCTCCCCGGCGAGCGTCTTGAGCCCATTCTCGAAGCGCAGCACCAGGCGTCCGCGCTCGACCACCATCGGGGTCTTTGGCAGCACGCCGGTGGTGGAAGCCGACACCAGATAGGCAACGCGCAACGCGGCGCCCAGAACGCGCGCACGATCGAGCACGCGGGTCGACGCGAGCTCGCGTAGCCGCGGCGACAGCTCCTCGTCAATCAACCCGACATGGCGGAAGAACACCGCAAGCGCGAGATAAGCGCGGCCGGGATGATCAATGCCGACAAAGGCCGCGTTGGCGATGATGTTGAGCGACTGCTCGCCGCGGTAATCCGGATGCGCGCGCCAGCCGATGTCGGCAAGCAGGCAGGCGGCGTGGCGCAGCCGCCGTTCCTCGGCGGTCTCGTCAATGCCGGTCGACGTCATGAAGCGGTCGGTCCAGCGGATCAATTCCTCGCCGTGCACCGGCGAGCGCGAGCGCAGCAGATTGAGATCCTGCGCGGCCGCGATCAATCCATCCTTGGCGCGCTCGCGCGCGGGCAGCTCGGAGTAAAGCAGACCCTCGCGCACGCCGAGCGCCGAGATCACGATCTCTCGTGGCTTGGCGATGCGCACAATGTGTTCGAGCACCAGCGCCGCATAGGCAAGCAGCGGACGGCGTGCCTCGTTCACCATTTCGATGCGATGCCTGTTGTTAAACGAGACACCACAAAGGAGAACACCAATGTCCGACAGTAGATCCGACCGCACCCATGCCAAAGCGTGGGACATGACCAAACACACTGATAAGCAGCTAGCTGCCGAATATGCAGACGCTCGAAAAGCCAAGCTTAAGGAATGGGCAGCAACTAGAGCGGCTGAGGTAGCGCCGGATAAGGCCAAGCCTAAAGCACGGCTGTCTAAATGATTGAGTTAGATATCCGTCTAGCCCCTCGCGCTATTGCATTAACAACGGACTGAACCATGCCGTTTCAACCCGGTAGATCAGGCAACCCCGCAGGACGCCCCAAAGGCGCTCGTGGTGTGTTGTCCGAGAAATACGTGAAGGCGTTGGCCGATGACTTCGCCAAGCATGGCCTGGTTGCCGCGGAATTCGTCGGAGCCCGCCGCGCGCAACGCCTTGGCGATGACGCCGACGAGGAAGTCGAGCTTGACCGCAAGGCGCGTGCAGCCTTGGAATTGGTAGCCGGCCAGAAACCCCGATTGCGGGAAGAAGATTTTCAGCTTTTCCAGGTCGCGGTGCAGCAGCACGTCTTCCCACGGGATGAAAACATTATCGAAGACGAAGATGGCGTCGTTCTCGTCGAAGCGCGACGACAGCGGATAATCGAACGGCGTGCCCATCACGCTCGCGGTCATCTCGTAGGAGGTGCGGCACAGCAATTTCACCCCCGGCGCATTCATCGGTGCGATGAACATCACCGCGAGATCGGTGTCGTGCAGCGGCACCGCGGCGTTCTGGCCGAGGAAATTGTAATGGGTGAGCGCCGACGACGTCGCCACCACCTTGGCGCCCGAGATGTAAATCCCGGCATCGGTGTCCTTCTGGATGGTGATGTAGACGTCTTTTACCTGATCCGCCGACTTGGCGCGGTCGACCGGCGGATTGACGATGGCGTGGTTCATGAACAGCACGTTCTCTTGCGCG
>Ga0137409_10002907_pt1 | contig 18169 bp, 18 predicted proteins | sample CZODoug1_16funga_FD_122059 | JGI IMG/M metagenome (GOLD analysis project Ga0137409, IMG submission 122059) | Vadose zone soil fungal communities from Angelo Coast Range Reserve, California, USA - CZODoug1_16fungal (Hybrid Assembly) | ecosystem: Environmental > Terrestrial > Soil > Vadose zone... | reverse complement strand
CGCCTTCCACGACGGCGCGGCGTCGAGCGGCGCATCGAAGAGCTTTTCGATCCATGCCGAATAGAGATTCTCGGTCGCGCGGCTCCAGTTGTCCCGCACCGGCCAGAGACTGCCTGCGGTCTGGCGCGGCGCTGCCGGCTTCACGGCGCTCACCGCGATCTCGCGCTTTATGGTGCCGCAGCCGGCCTGGCCAGTCGCGAGTTCGACACGCCAAGCTCCGGCCACCGGCGCGGCGACCTCGGCGTACCAGAAATAGGGTGGCCCGCCCTGCCGCTCACTCGATTTGGCGGCGACGCTGCCATTCGGTGCGATCAGCGAAAGCTCGCCCTGGAGCGGCTTCTCCACTGCAAAGATCACGCGCAGCGGCGCGCCCTTCCAGGGCGCGAGTGGCGACGGCAGCACGGCGACGTCAGCCGCGTCTTCGCAGGCGCCCGCAATAGCTCGGGATGACGAGGGTCCTTGCGCTTGCGCGACCGAGATTTGCGCGATCAAGCCAAGCGACAAGCAAAGGCCGCCTGCGATCAGCAATGACGCTGTCGCAACCGAAGCGGCAATCCGGCGCGCTGGATTCACGTGAGCCCCCGCCCTTTATGACTTGCCCAAACTACCATATTGCCAAACGCTTCGGCTGAATCATGGCGAATACGATCCAAGGGATCGCTCAACAGGCGTATGCCCACAGCTTTCTACCGGTTCCCTGGCCGGGAACCGGCGCGTCTGATCCCGAAAAAGCGCAGGCTTGTCTGTGGTTTGGGCCTCAAGGTCCGTACTTGATCAGGTCGCCGCGCGTCACCGTGACATGCTCGACCAGCGCCACCGGTCCACCCTTATAAAGATGCCAGGCCGCGTATTGCTCGTTGAAGGCGTCCTCCGACGACATGCCGTCGACCGGCACGATCGCCTTGAAGCCGCGCTCGGTGGCGCCCTGGGTGGTGCCCGCGACCGCACCTTGCGCCGAGGTGCCCGTGATGATCACGGTGCGGATGCCCTTGTCCTTGAGCGCCTGCTCGAGATCGGAGTTGTACCATTTGTTGGCGCCACGCCCGTTCTTGATCAGGTGCTCGCCCGCGCGCGGCGCGAGGCTCGGGTCGACCATATCCTCGATCTTCGGGGTCTGTCCGGTCAGGTTGTAGGCCACGACCATGTTGTGGGCGCGCGCGGCGTCGAGGATCTTCTTGACGCTCGGCACGCTGGCCTGACAGCGCGGCCGCACGCCGCAATTGCCTTTCATGAAATCGAGCAGAAGGAGCGCGGTGGTCTTGGGATCGACCGTCACCGGCTTGAGCTCCGGTGCCGGCGGTGTCTTCACGGTCGCCCAGTCGGCGACGATGTCGCCGGCCGAGGCCGGCTGTGCGGTAGCCGTCGCCGCAATCGCAAACGCGGCGCAAGCCAGCCGGCGCGCAAAATTCGTCATGGTCTTCCTCCCCTCCATGGTCTTCCTCCCCTCGCTGTGTTCGCCTTTCTCAGGCGATCCGGCCAACAGTACAACATGCACTTCCATTCCAAAATGAAGAACCCGGTCCAAAATGAAGAACCCGGAGGGCGCCAAGGCGCCATCCGGGCTCTGAAGCTCAAATAGCCTTCAGCGGGCGAGGCCTACCAGTTGCGATAGCCCCGCGGATAATAGGGCCCGGCGACGCGCGGCCCGTTATGCCGGAACGAATAGTATCGCCGATACGGATAATACGGATAGACCTGCGGCGGCAGCACCCTCACCACCGGCGGTCCTCCGTAGTAGCGATAGGCCGGTGCCGGCGCCGGATAGACGTAGTCCTCTGGCGCCTCACGATAAGCGTAGTTCGGCGGCACCTCCCGGTAATCCGGCGGCGGCTCCCGGTAGCCGTAGTTCGCCGGCGGCTGCTCACGATAGCCATAGTTCGCCGGCGGCGGCTCACGATAGCCATAGTTTCGCGGCGGCTGCCGATAGTTCTCTTCTGGATAGTAATCCGGCGGTGGCGGCTGTGGCTGGCTGTATCGAGGCTGATTGTAAGGCACCTCGACATCAGCGGCAGCTGCCGTGCCAACACCCGCGCTCACACTAAGCGCCGCAGCGGCCGCCCACTTCACGAACTCCTGCATAGACCTCTCCTGGATTGTCGCCCCCAGGATAGCCGTAGAATTTGATGGTAATGACTTGGCGGAATTAGAGCGAGCACATGGCTTAATTAGGCAATTTCACCGAACAAATGTTCAGAATTCCCGGAGCGCGTGCGCCGACATCTTATTGCTTACTGCCCCAATCGTCCGAACAGCCGAATTTGCGGCACATGCGCCCAGGCATTGAAGTGATAGGACGACAACACCTTGAGCTTGACATAACGGGCCGTGGTCGGCGGCAGCTCGCATTCCTGGTAGCGGGTCTCGAACAAGAGCCGGTTCGTCAGCGTGCACTTGCCGACCGGAGCGAACGATCCCTTCGGCCCTTCGTTGCCGGCCAGCACATCGATGTCCTTTGGATTAAAGTCATTGCTCCCGCTTATCAGCACGGTGAGCTTGTGAAACCGGGCCGGCTTCTTGTCCTTGAAGGCATAGACGGCGTCGGAGTCCGCGTCAGTCCCCGTTCTGATCTCGATCCAATCGTCCTCTTTCCCGCTCGTGATCTTGCGCCAGCTCTCGCTTGGCGCCGCCAGCAATTGCCCGCCCTCCTCTGGCGCCAGCAGATTGATGTCGTTGGCCGAGGCGGCAGCTACCGTGCTCGCTGACTTCGCCGACCCGGCCGCAATCGGCGCCGCAGCGCTTTCAAGCCGCGTCAGATTGCTCTTTGCCAGCGTGAAGCCAGGATCCTTGGCGAGCGCAGCCTGATAGGCGGCGCGCGCGCTGGTCAGGTCGTTGAGCCGCTCAAACACGACTCCAAGGTCGTTCCACAGCGCTGGCACTCGCATATCAACGGGAATCTTGCTGAAGGCCTCGAGCGCGCGCTCGTTCTGCTGGTTGTTGGCGAGCTCAAGCGCCTGCGCGATCTGCTGCCTCACCTCGACCGTTGGCGGAGCACCAAAGTACTGCAGATATTGGCTCTCGATGACGGTGGTGTTGCCGATGAACACCGGCCCGCCGTCACGCGTGAAAAGCGCAAAGACAACCACCGCAATCACCAGCATCGAACCCGCGCCGCCGATCCCGGCCTGCCGGCGGGACAATTGCCCGAAGGCAAAGGGGCGCCAAGAGGACCAAGAGAACCAAGAGGACCAAGAGCGCCGCGATTTGCCCTTCAGCGCCGCATCCATCGAGCGGATCAGACGATCCATATGGGCGTGAAAGTCACGCCCGGAATCGACCTCAGCTGCGTTGTGGAACGACAAATTCTTGAGACTGTCCGGCAGATCGTCGGCTTTCGGCATCTCGGCGCCGCCGACCAGCACCGGAATCGTCGGGATGCCACGCTGGAGAGCAGTCTCGACCTCGATACGAACGGGATCGTCCTGGTCGTGAATGCGGCCAAGTCCTGGTGCGAGTCCGGGCGCACGCCCGGATGACGCAGTGCCGAGCCAGTCGGCTCCAATCACGGCCAGCAGAAGGTCGTTCTTGCTCAGCGCGTCGGCAATGTTCCTGCGGAAGTCCATCCCGAACGGGATGTTGTCGATGTCCATAAAGATCGCGTCTTCGCCATAGTGCTGCGCCAGCCGGTCGCGAATGCGGCCGGTGATTACGCCTGAATCCGCCCGCCGATAGGAGATGATGATCTTCGGCATGAAGACCCCGCTGCAATGGACGCCACCCTACAGCACTCTTGACGATCGCTCCAGCGCGTCGCCGCACAGGTCATCGGCCGAAAGCCGGCGCGAGGTCTCTCTCGACCTCACACCAGACGTCACAGCAGATGCCACAGCAGGGCTCCTGCCACGAAAAACGGCACGCTGCTCCCTGGTGCCGCAGGGAGCGGGCGCGCTAAGCTTCGGTGACTAAGCTTTGGTTCTGGTCCAGTCACGGGGAGTCTTTGTCATGCGTACCTCCGCCCGCTCTGCGCGCTGCACATCGCGCCTTGCCGCAAGCGCGCTGTTGCTTGTCACCAGCGCGGGCCTCGCACGGGCCGCTGAATTCACGCTGATGCCGAGCCCGCAGACCGTGCATATCGGGCACTTCGCCGCCAACGTGAAGCCGGTGTTGAGCATCGATTCCGGCGACATCGTCACCATCGAGACCGCAGCCGCGATGGAGCCCGAGCAGATCGAGCGCTCCGGCGTCGTACCTCCAGGCGCGATCCCGCAATATCTGCGCGACATCTATCGCGACGTGAAGGATCGCGGCCCCGGCCCGCATATTCTCACCGGTCCGATCGAGGTGCGCGGCGCCCAGCCCGGCGACGTGCTCGAGGTGCGCATCCTCGATATCAGCCTCGCGGTCGACTACGGCTACAACCGCCAGCGCCCCTACAACGGCGCGCTGCCGGAGGAATTCACCGCCTTCTGGCAGCGCATCATTCCGATCAATCGCACGGCCAAGACCGCGGAGATTGCGCGCGGCGTGGTGGTGCCGCTCGATCGCCCGTTCTTCGGCACCATGGGGGTCGCGCCACATGTCTCGATGGGCCGCATCAGCAGCGGACCGCCCGGCGTCCACACCGGCAATGTCGACAACAAGGATCTCGGCGCCGGCTCGATGCTCTACCTGCCGGTGCATGCGCCAGGCGCGCTGTTCTCGACCGGCGATGCACATGCGGCGCAAGGCCATGGCGAGGTCGACCTGAGCGCGATCGAGACCGGACTGCGCGGGCGCTTTCAGTTCATCGTGCGCAAGGACATGAAGCTCGTCTGGCCGCGCGCGGAGACCTCAACGCATTGGATCGTCATGGGGCTGAACCCGAGCCTTGAAGAGGCAATGCGGATCGCGGTGCGCGAGACCATCGATTTCATCACCAAGCGCTTCCCGGATCTCACGCGCGAGGAGGCCTACATGATCGCGAGCATTTCGGTCGACTATCATGTCACCCAGGTGGTCGATGGCACCAAGGGCATCCACGGCATGATCCCGAAGGCGATCTTCGCCGGGCGCTGATCGGCCCACGTCCGCCATTGCACCACGGCGCCGCTGCAGACCCCGAGCACGCAGGCACCGACCCAACCAGCCGCTGGGCTGCGGCTCACCATTCCGTCGCGATAAGCATTTTGTTGCGAGCGAGACAGCACAACGCCCGCCGTTCCGAGCCGGCGGGCGCCATGTCTGCAAACCCCATCGTCTGCAAACTCCATCGTCTGCAAACTCTTCCAGCCGGCCTACGGCGCCACGATCCGCAAGAGCCGCCCGCCGGTCCGGCGCGCCATGAACTCGGCCGTCATCTTCGCGCCGAAGGGAATCGCTCCGTAGGGCAACACAACTTTCTTCTTCACCACAAACGCGGTGGCGCCGGCCTCATAGAGCGTCTGCGTATGATAGAACACGAAGCGGGCCGCGATGCCCGACACGTCCTCAATCAGTGCAAGCCCCGAGCAAAGCTCATCATCAATCGGAACCGGTTCGATCAGTGGCAAGTTGTCTGCTAGTATAAGGACCATTCGCCTCCTCCTACTCCTCCAATGGCCCTCCCTCATCCCGGCACAGCTTCTGCGCGTGCACGTCGTCACAATTGCGGCAGATTGCAACCATTGATTGTCACAGGTGTGTGATCACCATTCACCATAAGAAAAACTCGCGCTGCAATAAAACGAACTGTGTAAAAACGGATGACGCGTGATGACGTGCGTCGTGACACTCCACCGTTTTCGCCTGTAGAAAAAGCGTGCGCTCGCTCGTCGCTATCGATTGCACGAATCGCCGCATTCGAACGTGTGGAAATAGCTGCTTGGGCGCGTCGTGAGTTGTGCTAGATTTGAATCCCCACATGGAAGCAAGCTCGATGAGTGCAGTCACGCGTGAGGAGTTCGAAACCCGCATCGGCGTGATCGAGCGCGAGGTGGAAGGCGAGAAGATGGTGACCCGCCATATCCTTGAGCAGAGCCGCCGCAACAGCGATGACCTCGCGGCTATCAAGACGAGACTCGACCGGGTCGAGGGCAAGGTTGACGCGCTGCAGACCACCGTCAGCGGCCTGCAAACGACCGTAGGCGGCTTAGAGGGTACGGTTGGCGGCTTGCAGGCGACGGTCAACGGCTTCATCCGCGACCTCCCGAAAATTGTCGCCGACGCCGTGCGCGAGGCTTCACCTGGACGTGGCGGCAAGCGCTGAGGCGAGCCCACGGCGCCAGCGATTTGACCAAGTCAAGGCTGATCGGCTCCCCTTTTGCTTATGTGCATGCGCGACCATCGGTGCTTGTCGGAGATCATTCCTCGAGCGCAACGCGTACGAACTCGCGCGGATTGGTGCAGAACCCAAGCAGCAGCCGATAGTCATCGGTTGTCTCGACCGTCGCCGTCTTGAGCCCGCGCTCTGAGAGGCGCAACAGCCGCGCGCCCGGAAAGGCCATGAGCAACGGTGAGTGCGTTGCCATGATGACCTGGCAGGACGATTCCATGCGGCGCAACAGCTTGAGAAACTCGATCTGGCGCGCGGGCGACAGCGCTGCCTCCGGCTCGTCGAAGATAAACACGCCCTGGCGATGGCGTCGTTCCTCCACAAAGTCCAGGAACTCCTCGCCGTGCGAATTCGAGGGCGGATGCGCGCCCACCGGTGGCTCCTCCCGTCGCGGCAGCAGCGAGAAAAAGCTTTCCCGTCGGAAGAACCAGCCGTTCGTCATCCTCGGCAGCCAGCTCGGGCGCAGGGCATGCGCAAGCCGATCGCCGATCGTTGGCTCCATGCGGCGCGACGACGTGACCTTGCCAGCGTCCTCATAGCCTGCGACGGCCGCGATGCCTGCGAGGATGGTCGACTTGCCGATGCCATTCTCGCCAATGAGGATCGTCACGGCGCGATCGAACTCGAGCTCGAAGCCCTTCTGAAAAACTGACAAGCTGAACGGAAACGTGCCGCGGTTCTCGATTCTGGATTCATCGAGCACGACGCGCTTGAGGAACGGCGCTGACAGTCTTGGGGCTCGGGGCCGCGGCATAGGGGGGAGTTCCGACGCGACGAAGACCATGCACCACCGCGCGTAAAAGAAGTCTGTCGAATCTAGGAAGATTTTGCAGCACCTTTCTCTCGCGGTATTATGATGGGGCATTTCAACTCGTGACCACCTATTGCGCTGCCATCGGTGCTTCAAACGATAGCCGGCTCCAGCGGCACACAATTCAGCGCGCTTACAACTTTTGCGCGGACCGCGAACCTTGTAGGCTGAGGGCTCCCCTTGATGGAGGTCGCGCTATGAGCCGGATGCGCATTCTGACTGCCACCGCCCTTGCCGCTTCCCTGGTCGCCCCGCTAATCCTGTCCTCTGCTTTGGCCCAGCGGCAGCAGCAGGGCGAGCGCCTGAGCGGCACCATCGACCGCATGCTCGGCAATTTCATCTTTGCGACCGGGCGCGACGGCGGGACGGTCACGATCAAGCTCGCCGACGACGCAACGATCACCACGGTGTTGAAGGCGACGGTTGCCGACATCAAGCCCGGCGACTACATCGGCAGCGGCGCGGTGCCGCAAGCCGACGGCAGCCAGAAGGCCGTCGAGGTGCACATTTTCGCCCGCCCGCAAGCCGACGGCGGCCATCACTATGATGGGTGGTACGGCGCGCCCAACGGCACCATGACCAACGGCTTCGTACAGCCCGTCGTTGTCGCTGCGGCGCACACCGAAAGCGGCGATCAAAGCTTCGTGGTCAAATACCCTGAGGGCGAGAAGACGATCATCGTGCCGGCGAGCGCGCACATCGCGCGCTACGTCGTCGGCAGCAAGGACGACGTCAAGCCGGGCGTGCCGTTCCGGATCCAGACGGCCGCCAAGCAACCGGACGGCACCTATACGGCCACAAGCATCAGCGTCGGCAAGGACGGCGGCCGGCCGTTCTAGCGCATGTCCCGGAAAAGTGGGAACCGGTTTTCCGAAGAGGACATGCGCCACTCAAAAGGTCGTCAGAGATAGACGGGCTCTGCGCTCAGCCTCTCACGAAGTGCTCGCGCAGCACCCGATCGATGGCGTCGTGTCCGGTCGGCAGTGACGCCTCGTCCACACGAGCGCCGGCACCGAGGAGCAGGTGTGCGCACTTGCCGTGTTGTCCGGTCGAAAACCCCCACGGGTTGAGCGCGCCTTGGATCAGCCAGCCCATCGCTGTCCCGTGGAATTGGTGATCTTGCGCGTCGATCGGCGGATTGTACCGCAAAACCACCTCCATCATGTCCGCGTTGCCGTGGAACGCGGCCCAATGTAACGGCGAGGCGCCATGTTGCGACAGCGCAGTCACTGGAAATCCGCAGCGGAGCATGGCGCGCACGGCCGCAGGGTCGTTGTTCCGGGCAGCGTCGGCGACCTGACGCAAAGCCTTTTCCGGCGCACGCGCCACGAGCTGCGGATCGGCCGCAAGGACCGCGTCGGCGCGTGCATCCTCGCCGCACCAGAGCGCATCAAGCAATCGATCAAGCGGACCCGCACGCTTGAGCAGCATGTCGAGGACCTCGGCGTGGCCGCGCTTGCGCGCGACGTCAAAAGCCGAGACGTGGAAGCCAAGCGTCCATTGGTAGATATGCCCGCCGTTCGGAGCGGTATCGACCATCGGGAACCAGTCCTGATCGACCCGCATGGCAATCGCGCCTGGATCGGCGTCGAGGTGGCGCCGCACCAGCGCGACATCGCCGAGTGCTGCTGCGAGAAGCAGGTCGGATCGTGCGCCCTGTGCGACGAGAAATCCGGCAACCTCGGAGTGATCGCCGATGAGGTGCTGCGCCGGCGTCGAATCGTGATCCTCATCGAGCGCGTCAATCTCGGCGCCGTGTTCGAGCAGAAATCGGGCGATCTCAATCGTGCGGGCGAAATGCAGCGGCCGCTTGCCGTCGCCGCCCTTGGCATGGACGAGAGATGGATCGCCTGCGATCAAGATCACGAGCTCCTCCATCATACCAAGATTGGCCGCCGCCCAAATGTCGATCCTGGCGCCGCGGGCAATGAGAGGAGCGGCCTCATCCGGGTTCACCTGTTCCAGCACGCCGAAGCTGCCCTTCTCCCAGCTGGTCCTGGTATTGAGATCGGCGCCATAAACCAGCAGGAGATCGAGCAGATCGAGATTGGTCCGCGCCACATGTACGGCCGGGCTGTTAAAGCTGAACATCGGCTCGTTGATCATTGAGACGAGATCAGGGTGAGACTGTAGCAACTGCCGCACGTGATCGATATCGCCCGCTTCGACCGCCGCCTTGAAGAGCTCGGCCGGCGATTTGGTCAACGACTCGATCTTTCGTTTCATGTGCGGCCAGCCGGCAAAGCCGTATCCGCGCGCAATCACCAGCTGGGCGTCGTTCAGGACAAAATTCTCTGGTGCTGGGGGCTTCGGGTGCAGCGCGCGCACGCGCTCGATCGCTTCGGATTGGCCGCGCCAATAGTCCCGCGCGAGGGCCTTGGCGAGCTTTCGCTGTTTGTCCAGGTCCGGATTGGAGGGAAGCGGGCGAACGAAGCGCTTGGCGCCGTGATCCGAGGGCTCTTGAGATGAGGGTTCTTGGGATGAGGGTTCTTGGGACATGATAGACCTCTTTCTCAATGCCCGGTGTCCACGAAACGGGCTGAAAGAGGGTCGTCATTCGTCGTCAGAATTTCTGTTCAGGTGGGAGGTTCCCTTTCCGTGGACGGGGCGCGCCCTGATCGCGCCAGCTTAAGATAACACGCCACACCTCTATTTCCAGCCCCGCTGATCCGGGCCTCCTTGCGTTCAACCGTTCGAACAGATGTCCGCATGAATCGCCAGGAGATTGCGGACAAGCTCCTCCGAGCGCGCTCGTGCCATGCCGCATTCGGTCGCGATCCCGAACGCCGGAGCAAAACGGCGCGCCATGTCGACACGCGTCTTCGTCCCTGGCACGCCATCCTTGGCGTGAACCAGCCCGAGATAAAGCTCCGTTCCAGGCGCAAGCTTCAGATCACGCAGCGGCTCATAGAATGCCTCGTCTGTGCGATCAATCGGAACCGGCATGTGAATGTAGGCGAGCTTGTGAGCAATAGCTCGCGCCAGCGCATTGGCGAATTCGACCATTCTCTCCGCGCTCTTCGGCTCCACGAAGTGGCGCCCGGCGAAATCGCCGTAACAGAGATGCAAGCCGATCTCCACGTCGGCGGGAATTCCGGCGCACAGGCGCTGCACGCGCCCAAGGATGCTCTCGCGCGGCTGGTCCGCGTGCGGCACGCCATCAGTCCGCTGGCCATCCCAGATGATCATCTCGTTGCACAAGTCCCACTGGATGCAGAGATCCTGGTGCGGAATATGCCGGCATAGCGCAGCGACCTCCGCGATCATCGCCTGTTCGTAGGCGGCCTCGACCGCCGTCAGCGCATCCGCCACGACGACCGAGCTCACCACCGCAAACGGCGTCGGCAGGCTGACTTGAAATCGAATGCCTTTCGGCAGCTCGCCACGATCGCGCGCCGCCATGAAGTCGAGATAGGACGCCCTCGCCTCACGCGCGTAGCCGAGCTCGCCAAAACGGACATCCTTGACGCCATCCGCCAGCGTGAGCAGCGGAAACTTGTTGGTCGGGCGCACTGCGCCCGAGGGATCGGGCTTTAGGAAGACGCTCGCGCGCAGCAGCGGATATTGCCAGCTGATCCAAAGCTTCCGACCGCCGACCTCGCCATCGGGTGCGCGCCGCAGATACGGCCCCAGCGTCTTGCCGACCGTGCGGAAGACGTCTTCAACCGTGTCCAGACCGATGCTGCCGACAAGATGAACCGCGGTCGGCTTCGTCATCTCTGTCATCAGTTCCTCTCGCATTGCTGCTGTCAGAATACGTCGACCGTCGGGAACCGCGGCACACCTGTCAAACAATCCCACAGATAGATGGCAAGACCAATGTCGCCAGTCCAGAGCGTGTAACGACCACGCCCGAGCTCCTCGCGCGCCTCCCGGCATTGCGCGATGCTGGTCATCGCAAAGGCACGCGCCCGCTCAAGCCAGACGGCGCCGCCGGTTCGGCGATAGAGCTTGAGAAACGCATAGCCGTTGCCGCCGGTGCCATGGCAGAGGTTGGAGCCCTTGGCGAGCGGGCCCACAGCCCAGGTGTAGCGGCCGCCATCGAGCAGGAGCGTCTCAAGCTCGGGCGACGTGAACGGCGCGTCGGCAAATGTGGTGACCATGCCAGGCGCCCCGTGGCAATACTGGCATAGATCGGGCGGCTCCTGTTGCTCGACCGTTCCCCGCCACGTTGCCCCGAGATCACTGCGCCAGGCATGCTGGCCAAGCGTGCGCGGCACCGCATCGACGACGCACGCACGTTGATCGTCCGTGAGCCACTCCCATCCGCGCATGAGCGGAAGCATGTTGCCGGCGTAGCCATGCACCGGCCCGAGGAATTTGAGATGCTTGCCATAGAGATCCTGCTCCCAGATCGGTCCATCGGTTTTGTCCTCAAGGTCGCCGAGCAGCCGCTCGGCTTGCGTCTCGAAGATGCGGCGCCAGCGCTCCTCATTTGTCATCTCGTTCATGTCCAGACACGCCATCATCGAGCCGGCCATGCCCCACATCAGCTCGCGGATCGGGAGCTGCGTGTTGGCATTGGCGCGCGCCGCAATGACGTCAGCGATGGCCGGGCTCGGCGCCAGACGCATGATCATCAGCGCCGTTCCCATGTCGCCTAACAGCAGCGACCCGGTGACCGAATAGCTGCCGTAGCCCTGCATCTCCGCTCTGGTCGTCTCCAGGAGTTGTGTCAGGTACGGGCGAAAATCGGGTGGCGTCTTGCTCGCCCCCACGCGCCGCAAGTATTCGAGCGCCCAGATCATGCCGGCCGCGCCCATATAGATGCTGCTGTTGCCGTCCTTCACGTCGTCATCCACGGGATGTGCAGGCCAGAGCCGATCACCACCGAAATGCTCGAGCGCATCAGCAATGATCTCGTCAATGGCCTGTGCAGCGGCTGCGGGGTCCCAGGGCAAAGGACGCAGCGGAACGTGCCGAGACTGTGCGTTCATGAGGTCCTCTGCGCACGCCGATCTCATCGCGTCATCCGACGCCGCCAAACGCATGGCAGCCAAACGCATGGCAGCCAAACGCATGGCAATGTGTGCTAAAGTATGGCGTCCGAACGGTGAAGACTATGGTGATCGGCGCATGATGCCAACCGACCAGGCTCTCGGGCGACCGCTGTCCTATGCCCAGAACATGGAGGACTATCATCTCGATGTTGCGTTTGGCGGAGCGCCTCGGGGCCGATATATCGACATCGGTGGCGGACATCCGGTTGCGGGCAGCGTCTCGTTCTGGTTCTACCAGCGCGGATGGAGCGGCATCGTGGTCGAGCCGCAGCCTGATCTCGCGGCACTGCATCGGCGCCTGCGCCCGCGCGACACGCTTGTCGAAGCTGTCATCGGCCGCAGCTCGGGCGAAACAGACTTCTTCAAGATCGACCGGCTGCATGGTTTGTCGACCACCATCCGGGGCAATGCGGAGGCAGCAGGCGTGCATGGCGTCGGCTTCGAAACCATGAAGCTGCCGTCGATCTCGCTCGCCGAGCTTTGTCGCACACACGCGATCGACAGCATCGACTTTCTCAAGATCGATGTCGAAGGTGCCGAACGTGATGTCCTCGAAGGCGCCGACTGGTCGCGGTGGCGCCCGCGCATTGTGGTTGTCGAAGCCGTGACGCCGCTCACGAACGCGCCGGCATGGTCGGATTGGGAGCCGCTATTACTGGGCCAGAATTATCAATTCGCGCTGTTCGACACCTTGAATCGATTCTATATCGCGGCCGAATGTGCCGACATCCTGGAACGGATGCCGCGCGAGCGGGCGTTCTGGGATGCGGTGACCCATATGTACGAGATCGGACGCGCGCCGGAGAATGCAAGCCACCCCGACTTCGCATTGGCAGAGGAGTTGGCGCGCGGGTTCTGGGCGAGCTTGCCGCTGCTCGACGATAAGACCCTGGCCATGCTTCTGGCGCGTGCGCGCGACTGCAAAGGCGCCGAGCGCCAGGCGCTCGATGAATACGTCCGCAGCGAAGCCTTTCTGGCGGCACTGGGACGCATCGCGTGTACCTATGACGGCGGCCACGTGCCGTAGCGCTTTCACGGGCTGCATTTTCTGGAAGTCCATCCGCGGACACATCGCGTGAGTTGCGAAGGTGCGTGCCGCACGGTTCCCTCCCCCCATGTGGGGGAGGGACAGGGAGGGGGGTGGCAATAAAGCACCGAGCGCGAAGGTACTCCTAGACAAGGACTCCAGACGTGAGAACACCTGGACCTATGTTTGTTGGGCCTGCATAGCAAAACAGATGCAGTGCCTGTAGTACCCCCCTCCCTGTCCCTCCCCCACATGGGGGGAGGGAACGCTGTGGCACTGCTCTGCCCCAACCACAGGCCAGCATTCGCGTATAGGTTCAAAGATGTGTGCATGCCCCTAGCGCCTTCGCGGGGACGACAGCGGAGAGTCATTGCTTCCCATGTTCGTTCGCGTGGACGACAAGCTTTACGCCGGCGCTGGCGCCGGCATCAGCTCCTTGTCCTTGGCGTCCGCCCGCTTGATCGCGGCGCGCTCGTTGAGCCGGCCCACATACGCCACGAACTCCGGACGCTCCGGCAGGAGCTTGAACAACAGGCCCCAACGCAAGGTCGAGCCAACCACGACGTCGGCCGCGGTGAACTGCTCGCCCATCAGGTAGCGCCCCGCCGCCACGCCCTTGGCGGTCACGTCCATCGTGGTCTCCAGATCGCCATAGCCGAGAGCTGCCCGCCGCGGCTCCTCCTTGCGCGGAAAGGCGCGATCGGTCATTGCCGGCTCGATGCAGCTTGGGCCGAAGAACAGCCACTTGAGATAGATGCCGCGGCGCGGGTCGTCGATCGGCACACTCAAGCCCGCCTTCGGAAAGGCGTCGGCGAGATACGTGCAGATCGCGGCGTTCTCGGTGATCACCACATCGCCATGGCGCAGCGCCGGAACCTTGCCCATCGGGTTGACCGCGAGATGGTCGGCCGCACGGTTCTCGCCCTTGGCGAGGCTCACCAGATGGACGTCGTAAGGCTCGCCCACTTCCTCGAGCATCCAGCGTGCCACCATCGAGCGCGAGGGAACGGCGTGATAGAGCGTGAGCTTGGCCATCGGGGAACTCCCTGTTGTGTGCCTATTGCGGATGCTTTTGGACCGCAATCATGGCAAGGGCGCGCCCTCCCCGGCCGGCGCATATCAAAAAAAATGCAGGGGTGTCACAAATGCGGGGTGTTACGCCGGCTCGCGCATCGGCTTGGCGGCGGCCGGCGCCCGCGCGCGTGGCTTGCGCAGCCGCGAGCGCACCATGTCGAGCACGACCACCGCGAGGCCCGCGGCCAGCACCAGCCAGCCTGGCCGTATGTCGAAGGTCTCGAGGTCAACGTCAAACGCCATCTGCAGCACCAGCCAGGGCGAGGCGTTGAACGCAATGGCGATGCCGATCGCCTCGCAGATAAACGTCAGCGCCGTGACTGTAACCGTCAGCCCAAGCAGCATCAGCGCGGAGGGCTCCCCGCTCCTGCCGCGCACCATGATGCGATAGCCCAACAACCAGCCGACCAGACCCGCGATGAGTGTCGGCCACCAGACGTTGAGCTTGGTCTGCTGAAAGAAATGGATGAGCGCGAGCAGCACGATCACGTAGATGAGCTGGTGCAGCCTCTGCCAGCGCCGCCCGCCGAGCCGCCGCACCATGCCGTCGGTCGAGGTGACCGCCAGCGCGGTCAGGCCGAGGAAACTGATGAAGCCGATGGTGAGATAGAGCCGCAGCACGATCTCGCTTGCAACCTTGACGACGTTGAATTTCTCATTCGCAATATTGAACAGGATGTGCGCAACCGCGTAGCAGAACGCGCCGACCCCGATCATGCGGCGCACGTCGACGAGTGCGCCGTAGCGCGCAATCCGCCGCAGCGGCGTGATCGCGAGCGAGATGATCACGAACATCAGCGTCCAATACCCGGCACGATGGGTCAGATCGTTGAGCGGGCGGGCGCTGAATTCCTCCGACGTCCACGGTGCCGTGAAAGCAAGCGCAATCGGCAAGAGGAGGAGCACAAGCGCGGCTATACGCAGCGCCGACAGGCGGCCGCGGGCATCGCGCCAAAGCTTGAGTTGCGTCAGCATGTCCGGCGCCTAGCATACTCTGTTAGGGCTTCCCAGGGGGTGGGCGGAACCCGGCCTGGCGAAGACGTGAAGTTGCAGACGTGAAGATAACGTTCCGCCAGAAGGTACGTTGGCGCCGTCCGTTCCGTTACAGGCGCCAATCCGCCGCACCGTACCTGTGCACGACGCAGCATCTACGGTTGGCCGGGGGCCATCACTCGGCTAGAAACCGGGGACCTTTTGGGCTTCCTTTGGGTTTACTTTCCGTTTCTGGGCCTGGGCTGAGCCAAGGAGGGGGATTGTGCTCAATACCATCGTTCGCGGCGCGGCGATCTTAACCGTGGCGGTCTTGGCCGTGCTGGCAGCCGCGCTGACGCCGGTCTTTAGCGACGACGACTTCCCGATTGTCGGCACCTACACGAAGGACGAGGCCTGCAAGGGCGACAATGCCCGGCGCGAAGATCTGCTGGTCAAAATCACACGGCAGAATGTGGAATCCAGCATGGCGTCTTGCACCATTCTCAACCGGCGGCGCGACGGTCGCGCCTTCCAGGTGCATCTCGAGTGCCGGATGCCCGGCGACCTTACCATCATGGGCGATGCGACCTTCATCCAACGCGATGACAACGCACTCGACTTCGACGACCAGGACCACACCTCACCCGCCGTGCTGCACAAGTGTGCGGGCAATACCGCAGCCGCTGCCGCTGAGTCGCATGGACGGTAATGAGCCGCGCAGACGGCGATAAGAGCCTGGCGGTTGAGCCGTCGCGCAGGCGCTCTATAATTGGCACCGCGCCGACCGCCAAGTTGCGCAGACATATCGCGCAGGCGAGTCGCGTAAGCAGCGCCAGGAGATCTGCATGTGTTCCTACATCGTCAAGAAAGCGGCGCTCGCCGGCAGCGCAAAAGGCCCCAAAGGCTGGATGACGATCGACACTGCCAACATCTATTACGACCATCCCTATCACGCGCCGTTCGATCACGCGCTCAACATCGATTTCATCAATGAAGCCAACGGCGGCCGCGAGCGCGTCGCGCTCGAGCTTTCCGCCAGCGCCGCACGCGAGCTCGTAAGGCAGATCCTGGCAGCGCTGGAGACCGGCGAGAAGGAGCACGGGCTTGCCGGCGTCAGCGCGGATGACAACGCGCCCGCTTACCTGACCTGAGCAGGCTGCGCTGCGGCTCCGCCAAGCTCACACATCTGCGTCGCGGGCTGCGGCAGCTCGTGTCCCGCAACCTGCTCGTAGCCGACCGCGCGCAACACGCCCTGCGCCGGGCAAAGCTCGACCGCGAGACGCGTCTGCGTATTGAGAATGGGCGCTACCACCCAGCCAAAGGCGCCGCTCGCGAACTGCCCATTCCAGGCCGCGATCTGCGCACGCCGGGTACGGCTGTTCTGCGCCGCCTCCTCGTAGCTGCGGGTGAGCAGCACCTCGGTGCGCACGCGCGCTTCCCATGGCCAGCTGCTGTGCAGCCAGTCGTTCGCCGCCGAGGTGTCGTCCTCGCGGGTCTCGAAGCCATCCTCCTGGCGCTCGATCACGCAGCGCTCGCCTGCCCTGCAGCCGACGAGCGTATAGATCGCCGGACGCGCGACCGGCGTCCGCTCCAGGCGATGCTTCGCTTCCGCATAATTCCGGCAGGTCTCGAACACCTGGCGCAGCAGATGGTCGGGCGGAATGGAGCGAATGCGCCAGGTATGGCGCGCATTCAATATCATGTCGTAGGGCCGCAGCCACGGCCGCCGCGTGCGCCGGCGCATCGGAGCCTGGTTGAGCGAGGCCGCAAAGCGTCCGGGCGCGGAGCCCGTGAGTGTACCGACATAGCCGGGCCAGGCGATGTTGTCGAAGTCGCCCGCCGGCCCGCGCATGCGCGCGACCTCGATATATCGGCCGAGCCCGGGGAATGGCCAGTCGAGCGTGCGGGCCAGCCATGGCACGCCGCCTTGGTCGCAGGCGAGCGATGTGCAGCCCCATTGATAGCAGCCGTTGAGAAACCAGATGCCGGGAAAGCCCAACGTGGCCGCGATCGCTTCGACGTCATCCGTATAGGGGGAGCAGGAGCGCTTGAGCCAGCGGCGCGTCGCCGAATCAAGCGCTGGCAGCAAGGCGGCGGCCGGGCGCGGCAACCAGTTGACGCAGGCATCGCGCAGGCCCCGCGCCCGCGCGCTCGCCTCAGCGGCACGGCGCACCGGCCCGCCCTCGCTCAGATCGACAATCGGAACCGGAGCAAGCTCCACCGGAACAAGCTCCAAAGTCGGCGTGGTCATGGTCGCGTCCCGCAAAAAGGACCCATCCGCAAGTTGCGCGGATATTGGTGATCGCCCTCTACCTGTCAACTCGGGCGCGACAGTGATGCACCGGGGCGTGGTTGCGGGATATGCCTCGGCTCATTACTCTTGCGCTGACATAGTCACAGCATGCCGAGCGCCGGGAGAGCAAAGCCGATGACCGTCACGACCAAGACTCGCCTCGATGTCGTTCCGCTGACCAGGCATATCGGCGCCGAGATTCGCGGCTTTGACCTGCGCGAGAAGCCCGACGAGGACACCGTCAAGGCGATCTATCAAGCCTGGCTCGACCATATCGTCATCATCTTTCCTGATCAGAAACTGTCACAGGAGGACCTGATCCGCGTCACCGGCTATTTCGGCGAGCAGGGCATGCCGCGCCGGCCGCCGAAATTCTTCCCGAAGGGATATTCCAAGATCCTGCCCGGCATCATGATGATCTCGAACATTCGCGAGAACGGCGAGCCGATCGGCGCGCTGCCGGACGGCGAGATGATGTTTCACCACGACATGATCCATTCCGAGATGCCCGACAAGGCGACGCTGCTCTATTCGGTCGAGATCCCTTCGACCGGCGGCAACACGTTGTTCGCCAGCGGCTACGCCGCCTATGACACGCTCGATCCCGCCATCCGCAACAAGCTCGAAGGCCGCAAGGCCATTCACCACTACAACTACGGCTCGGTGCAGCGCGGCGACAGCAAGGGCACCGAGGCATTCGGCGAATGCAACCACCCGGTGTTCCGCACCCATGAGGACACCGGCCGCAAGGCGGTCTATGTGAACC
>Ga0137409_10002906_pt1 | contig 18173 bp, 18 predicted proteins | sample CZODoug1_16funga_FD_122059 | JGI IMG/M metagenome (GOLD analysis project Ga0137409, IMG submission 122059) | Vadose zone soil fungal communities from Angelo Coast Range Reserve, California, USA - CZODoug1_16fungal (Hybrid Assembly) | ecosystem: Environmental > Terrestrial > Soil > Vadose zone... | reverse complement strand
ACGAGATCCGCCGGATCATCGCTCCGGACATTCTGCACAACCCGTACTTCGGCTACGGCGTCAATGGGCGCATTTACGAGTATTCATCCCGGGACGAACAATGGTCGGCCGAGGCGGGGATCAAGCAGCGCGTCGAAAGGAGCTTCGATGGCGAATACCAGCTCGGACGCCTGCGCGATCAGCGCTGGTCCTTGAGTTTCAGCGCGATCTACGATCGCAGCGGCACCGAACGTTTCTATGGAATCGGCAATGATTCACCGAAAAGCGATGAAACCAATTACACCAACACCCAGGAACTGCTGCAGGTTCAGGTCGGCCTCAATTTCAACCATGTCTGGCAGTTGCTCTATACCGCCCGCATGCGCTCCGTCGACGTCACCGCCGGCACGCTGACCGGCATCCCGACGCTCGAGAGCCGCTTCGGCCACATCCAGGGCGACGGCACCACCAATGTGCTGCTCAACCGGTTCTCCATCATCTACGATACCCGGGATGATCTCACGATACCCAGCCACGGCATGGAATGGATCGTGTACGCGGGCGGTGCCGCGCGCAGCGGCATACTGAATGATTCCCTGTACAGCGAGGCGGGAGTGGACGGACGCAATTTCTGGCCGATTGCGGAAAAGACGGTGTTGGCGGCGCACATGGCGTTGCGCTATCTACCGAGCGCCAATGAGGTGCCGTTCTGGGCGCTCTCCAGTCTCGGCGGCGGCGAGAGTCAAACGGGCGGCGGGCAGCCATTGCGTGGCTACGGGCAGGGACGGTTCTACGATCGGAACTCCTTCGCCGCCAGCGCCGAGTTGCGCCGTACGGTGTTTTCCTTCGATGCCGTTTCGACGCTTGTCGATATCGAGATTGCGCCCTTCGTCGATCTCGGGCGCGTCTTTTCGCGGACCAGCACCCTGCCGTTCGAACAGCTCCATCATGTGGTCGGTGTCGGATTCCGCGGCATTGCCCGGCCCTTCGTCGTCGGCAAGGTGGACGTCGGCTACGGGAACGAGGGTGTCGCCATCTTCACCGGTCTCAACTATCCGTTCTAGATTAGCGAGTCATATCCGTTCCAGAGAGCTATCATGACCGAACTTTCCGACTATCCCATCACGAAGAAATGGCCGGCCGAACACCCGGACAAAATTCAGCTGTACTCTCTCCCGACGCCGAACGGTGTCAAGATTTCCATCATGCTCGAGGAGACGGGGCTGCCGTACGAGCCTCATCTCGTGCGCTTCGAAAACAACGACCAACTGTCGCCCGAGTTCGCCTCGCTCAATCCAAACAACAAGATTCCCGCCATCATCGATCCGCACGGGCCCGACGGTAATCCGATGCCGTTGTTCGAATCGGGGGCGATACTGATCTACCTGGCGGACAAGGCCCGATCGCTCATTCCCCGGGATGCGCCAGGCCGCTATGAAACCATCCAATGGTTGATGTTTCAGGTGAGCGGAGTGGGTCCCATGTTCGGTCAAGTCGGTTTCTTCAATAAATTCGCCGGCAAGGAATATGAAGACAAGCGACCGCGCGACCGTTACGTAGTCGAAGCGAGACGTTTGCTCGGCGTTCTCGATCGACGTTTGACGGCGCGCACATGGATCATGGGCGATGCCTATACGATTGCGGATATCGCGATCTTTCCGTGGATCAATGTGCTCAACACGTTTTATGAAGCCGGCGATCTGGTGGGTCTGGCTCATTTCGAGCATGTGATGCGCGGTCTCCGCGCCTTCCTCGCGCGTCCGGCCGTCGTCCGCGGCCTCGATATTCCGAAACGGACGGGCATCGCTTGACCCGCGTCGCACCGGTTGGTGCATAATCCCCCGGATGTCCACCGCGCTCGGTCCGATCCGCTTCTGCAGCACTGCATGTGCCCGCTGTATCGTGACCACGGCATGAGCGCCGACGTGGTGGTGGGTCGAACTCCCAAATTGCGCCCCGCGGGTGTGATGACCGTCAAGCGCGGCACGCGTGCTGCGCCGCGGACCGCGCGGGTCAGCGTGCTGTTCGCGGACCTGCGGGGATACACCGCGCTTGCCGAACGGCTCGCGCCCGCGCAAATCGTGCCGCTGCTCGAAGAGTTCTTCCGCGTGCTGGCGAAGGCGGTGACCTCGCACGGCGGCACGGTCTTTCACATGGCGGGTGACGGCATGATGGCGGGCTTCGGCGGACAGAGTCTCGCGGAGGATGGAGCCCATGAGGCGCTCATTGCCGGCCATTCGATGCTGCAGCAATTCGGGAAGATCGCGGCGCGCTGGCGACGGGAACTAGCCATCGAAACGGGGATCGGTGTCGGTGTGCACCTGGGCGAAGTCGCCAATGTCTTCCTCGGGCCGCCCGGGCACAAATCGACGACTTTGGTGGGCGATACGGTCAATGTTGCGGCCCGCCTTTGCAGCCGCGCGCGCGCCGGTGAGCTCTTGTTGTCATGCACCGTCGCCACGGCATTGGAAATCGACGAGGGCGAAGGCGAACTCTACATCGGCCCCATCCCCGTACTGCATCTGCCTCAGTTCGCGCTGCGCGGCCGCAGTGCGCCGCTGGACATCTGGTGCGTGCCGGCGGCGGAACGGCTCGCCTGTTAGGAGCCTGGTGGTGCCCCGAGCCGGGGTCGAACCGGCATGGCCTTGCGGCCAACGGATTTTCGTACCCACTACGGCTTTCGCCGCCGCTAACATAAGCGTTTGGAGTCTGGAATGCGCCACGACCGTAAGAGTTCTTGCGAAATCTTTTAGGTCCCCGCCGTCCACTCTCTACACCTGCCAGCCGCGTTGGGGGCTGGATTGGCTCGGCGTTGCCTCGGGCCGGATGCCCAGGGGGTTCGCCGAATTTGGCGGGATCCAACGGGCCGTTTCCATGCCCGCCGCTCAATTTTCAAGTCCGTTGCGTCTACCAATTTCGCCATCGGGGCGTGGCGGTAGTGTAGCCGTCCGGATGGGCCGCAGGCGAGAGTTTCGGCTATTTCGGTGTGCAGATCGGCCGCGATTGGCCGCGGCAGGCGTTATGTTGCATGAGGATGGCGGAAACAACGGCCCGGACCGGGGGCGCACGGATCGTTGGGCTCGTCTGTGCGCTACGCACGCAACGCTGGAGGATCGTCCGCGCCGCAATTCAGGCTAATTGCCTGCTTATGTAGTGCCGAGATGGTTCTCGCGCACGCGGATCAATGCGTCACGTTTGCGAAGTTGAACGCAGTCGAACTGCATTCAACTTGAGCGGCAACCCTTGAGGGTCGCGTCCGCTTCGGCCGCCTAGTTGTTGTCTGCCACGATGTGGCCGTCTTTTAACGGGATCGTCTTGCCGGGATCGTGATCCATGTGCACGTGATGGTGCTTGCCATCCAGAACGTAGGTCACGTCGTAGCCGTTCGGCAGTTCGCTCGTGTCGTACGCCGTCATGCAGCGCTGTTCGGTGGCGGTGTAGGTGTTTCCCGCTTGAACCTTCTGCTCGATCTTGTTCCCGGCATATCCGCCGGCGGCCGCGCCGGCCACCGTTGCCAGGATTTTCCCGTTGCCGCCGCCCACCTCGTGGCCGAGCAGCCCACCGACGACCGCGCCGATGCCGGTGCCCGCCAGCCGATTGGTGTCCTTGGCCGGCTTGGTACGCGTCACCTGTTCGTCATGGCATTCCTGCCGCGGCGTCTTGACCGTCTTGACCAGCGCCCTGGCGCTGACGACTTCGGCCCCGCTGGGCTTCTCCAGTACCCGGTAGCCGGCGATGGCGCCGCCTGCGGTGACCGCAATCGCTCCCAACACGGATCCAACTAGCAATGATTTGTTCATGACGTCCTCCACAGACTCTGTTTGCCGACCGGCGCATCTTTAAGCATGCACGCACAAAATTCTGCGGCACGCGTCTCGCTGCGATCAACCGCCCGCAATGTCGTCGACCGGCGACAGGCAATCTTGGTGCGGAAAAAAGAGACCCCGTGCTTCGCGCGGACGCGAAGCACGGGGCAAAGGGGGCTAGTTGTAAAGGGGGCTAGTTGTTGAGCGCACCCGCACTCACCCAGGCCTTGATCTGATCGATGGTCGCCTGATCGAGACAGGGAGTCGAAGTGGGGCAGCCGAGAGGCATGCGCGCACCGCTGGCCGCGGTACCTTCGATCTTCTGAATCAGATAGCTATTCGTTGGATCGTTCGGTTTGATGCGCAACAGGCTGGGTACCTCGATGCTCGCCACGCCGACGATGCTGGCGAACGTGTGGCCCGCGGTGAGGTTCTGAACGCCCGGCAGGCTCGTGCCGACTCCGGAGTGGCAGCCCGAGCAGATGGGCGTGAAGACCTGCGTCTGCAATTGCGCGAGCGTCACCGGCGCCGGCGCCGGCGCCGTATTCGCGACCGTCACAGTGCTCACGGCAGAAGACCCGACATTGCCGTCCGCGTCGGTGGCGGTGGCTTTGAGGCTCACCGATCCGTCGGGCACCGTCGTCGTGTTCCAGGAAACGGTGTACGGCGGGGCAGCCACCACGCCCAAGGAAGTGGCGCCCGCAAAGAACTCGACCTTCGCGATGCTGAGCGAGTCTGTCACGGTGGCGCTCAAGCTCACGGTGCCTTTGAGGGACCCGGTGGGCGTCGTCAGGGTGACCACGGGCGGCGCGTTGAGGACGGGCGGGGTGGCGCCGACATCGATGCGTCCGTAACTGCCGTTCGCCTCCTCGTTGGGGCCCGCCGCGAAGAACAAGGTGTTGTGCGGCTGGTTTTTCGCATCGTTACCGAACGCGATTCCCCAAAGCCCCGGTGCTGCAAGCGCCTTCCCGGTCGAATCCTTCACGGTGCCGATCAAAGTTCCGGCCGCAGCATCGTAAGCGTTGATGATGCCGTCGCCGAAATTGCCCACCAACAGCGCGCCGCTCAACGTGCCGAAGTCCGAAGGCGCGAGCGCGAGACCCCAGGGTGCGTTGAGGGCACCGCCGGCGGCAACCAATTGCTTGATGAGTTTGCCGTTCGTATCGTAGATATCGACATACCCGAGGCCGGCGCCGTTGGCATTGTCGTGATTATCGGGCGCTTGCTGCTTCGCGTAGGTTACGTAGATCTGCGTGGCGCCGGCTGCGCCATTGGCAATGGCCTGGATTCCGAACGGAGCATAGCCTGCCGGAATGGCTGGATCGGCGAAGGTGAATGCGGTTGCGGAGCTCGTCTGCCTGGCGAAAGTCGAATTGAATACGTCCACCTTGTCGTTGTGAAAATCAGTGGCGTAGAGAAACGACTTTCCTGCGTTCTGCGCGACCGCCAATCCCTTGTACACCGCGCCTCCCGCATCGGTGTACATGGCGATGGCGTGCGTGGCATCGACGGTGGGATTCCATCCCGCGATCATGCCGCCTTCGCCGTCGAACAGGAATTTTGCGGCGCCCGACTTGCCGGCGCTCGTGACCATGAAGTCCGTCGTGCTGGCATTGGACACGATGCCGGTCGGATCGAACGTCGTACCGCCGCCGCCGGCCGGGAAACTCACCACCAAGGGAGCCGCGTGCGGCTGCGGCTTGCCGTTGCCGTCATACAGGGTGGAAGTCTCCGAGTGATTGTTCGCAACCCACGCGGGTGCGGTACCGGCCGGTATCGAGAGGCCCCAGGGATTGACCAGATTCGTATCGGTATTTGCCGCCGTGCCTCCGGCCGTGTCTGCCACCAATTTGGTCAGCGAAAATGCGGTGGCGGCGCTCACGGTCAGGCTCGCCGATCCCTTGCCGCCGCCATAGCTGCCGCCCGTGCAGTTCAGGGTGAAGGTATCGGTGCCGGCCGCGGTCGGCGTCACCGTTTGGGTGCCGGTGGCTGCGAGACTTCCGCTCCATCCACCGCTCGCGGTGCAGCTGGTTCCGGTGTTCGACGACCATGTGACCACGGCCGATTGGCCCAGTGTAATCGTCGTCGGTTTTACGGACACGCTGACGGTGGCGCCGGGCATGGGATTCATGGTTGGGCCCCCGCCGTATCCGCCTCCGCCTCCGCCGCAGCTCGCTAGAATCAGACCGCAAAGAATTCCCGTCACGCTGCCGAGCGCAGCACGATGCTTGTACACGTTGGTTCCCCTTGAGGACAAAAGATATGTTGAGACGTGGGGTAAGTGCCAATCGATGCGAGAAAGGTTTAATCTGTAAGGCATTCACTTCGCGGAAAAAACGTGTTCATAGACGATTGCAGGCCCATAACGTCTCGTGCATATCAGATGAATAAGAACTGCCGCGTCGCTGCGTTGGTCGTGTTCGCTTCTTTGATCCCGGATGTGCTCTCGGCCGCGGAAGTCTGGGGCGGGTCGTTGGCGGCAACCAGCGATTACTTGGTCCGCGGCATCTCGCGCAGCAACCAACACGCCGCCGTTCAGGCGGATGTCCATGTCGGGTTCGAGAGCGGCTTCATCGGCGGCGTCTTCACCTCGACCACGCAATTCGATTCCGGCGATTCGCGCAACGCGGAAGTGAGCGCATTCGCCGGATTTTCCCCACGGCAAACCGGGCCATGGCGGACCAAGGTACTCGTGAGCTACTACGGCTATCTGTGGAACGACTCCGGCTCGCAATACAATTATGCGGAAGTGACCCTCGACGCGGCGTATGACAATTGGCTCAGCTTCGGCGTGGTCTATTCCCCCAACGCGCCGCGTTATTTGCGTCACTGGGGCCTGAAGGGCGTGAACTCCACAACCGCGGAGGTCGACCTGCGGACCCCGTGGCGCCGCCACTTCGCGGCGGCGGCAGGCGCCGGCTATTCGGAGCTCGGGGGGCCGGGCGGCCGGGGCTACGCCTATTGGAGCGCCGGCGGCGTCGCCGACTTTTCCCCCTGCTCGATATCGCTATTCTTCGTCGATACGAACGCAAACGCCAAAAAACTGTTCTATAGTGGGGCGGCGCGTGATCAATGGACGGCTACGTTCATATGGCGGTTCTAATCATCCCGCGCCAAAGCAACCTTTTGGTTCGCCGCCGGTACTTACGGTATAGAATTACCATTTACTTTCCTGCGGTTGACAATGCAAGCTCGTTCTCGTCAAAGTCCCAAGCGTCTAGATGAAGATCTGCTGCGCGAAGTGGCGTGCGGCGACCGCCGCGCGCTCGATGCGCTGTATCTGGGTTACCACCGGCGCCTGGCGCGGTTTTTGGCGCGAATCGCCCCGCAATACGAGACCATCGAAGAGATCATCAACGACACCTTCCTGGTCGTCTGGCAACGTGCGAAGGAATTTCGCGGCGCTTCCCGCGTCTCCACCTGGATCATCGGCATCGCATACCGGATCGCGCTGAAATCGATGCGCCGCAACGACGGACTGGTGCGCGCGCAGAGATATGACTCCCTGCCGGAACCGTGGGTCGAACCGATGAAAGACGCCGAATTGCGCGATTGGATTGCGCATGGTTTGAGTCATCTGCCGATCGAGCAGCGGTTGACCTTGGAACTTGCATACAACATGGGGCATTCGATCGAGGAGATCGCCCAGATCACCGAGAGCCCCGTCGGTACGGTGAAGGCGCGCATGTTTCACGCACGCGAGAAGTTGCGTCAATATCTCCCAGTGCTCGGCGGAGCCGACGTCTCCGGCAGCCCCGGAAACTGAAGAGCCCTATGAATCAAATCGAAGGCACCGCCGCGGAACATCAGGATATCGGGGAGATGCTGCCGTGGTTCGTCAACGGTCGGCTGAGCGAAGCCGATCGCCAGCGCGTCGATGCGCACCTGCGCGTGTGCGCGGCTTGCAGGGATGAACTCGCTGCGCAAAGCCGGATCTATTCCCTGATGTCCGTGGACGCGGGCGTCGAGCGCATGCCGATGGCGGGACTCAACCGGTTGCGCCGGCGCATCGAGAGTCTCGAGGATGCCGGTGCGGCCGCCGCGCCGGACGAGGCTGCGCGAAGCGGGGCATCGGCCGGTTCGAACTGGCGGCAACGGCGCAGCGCGATTGCCGCCTCCATTGCCATGACGGCCGTCGGCGCCCTCGCGGCGTTGCTCTGGAATCAGCATGAACGCCGAATTGCGCCGGCCAATTACTACACGGTGACCGCGACGGCGCCGCAGCCGGCGAATACCGCCGTTCGAGCCGTGTTTGCGCCGACGGTCACCTTGTCCGAATTGCAGGTACTGCTCGACGACGCGCATTTGAAGATCGTCTCCGGACCGACGGAAGCGGGCGTCTACTCATTGGCGATGTCGGGATCGCCGTCGGTGGATTGGTCGCTGCAGCGGCTGCGCGGAAACGAAGTGGTGCGCTTTGCGGAGCCCGTGGTCCCTGCGTCGGTTACGGAACGGGTGCAATGAGGTATTGGCCGCTCGCCGCTTTGGTCCTCGCCGGTCTCTGCGCCTGCAGCGGCACGCGCGTGGCCGTCGAAGCGACAGCGGCAGCGGGCGAGCTCACCGGCGATCCGGACCGCTACATCGTCGCGGGCGTCGAAAACGACGCCGATTCGGTCGCAGGCCATGCCGGAAGTTCGCCTCGCGGCTACGACGGATTGGCGGCTTACGGACCGACGCCGCACGCACAGCGCCTCCTGCGGGGTTTGGAACGCGAGTATGGGATGCGTGAAATCACCGCATGGCCAATCGCTCCGTTGCATATGCACTGCGCCGTCTTGGAGATACCCGCCGGAGCGGATCGCGCGGCCGTGCTCGCGGCTCTGACGCAGGACCGGCGGGTGCGGATCGCACAACCCTTGCAGACTTTTGCGACGCAGACATCCGGGTATGACGACCCCTATGTGGGCTTGCAGCGAGGCTTCCAAAAAATCGATGTACCGAACGCCCATCCGTGGTCCCGCGGGGAGGGCGTGCGCATCGCCATCATCGATACCGGCGCCGACGACTTGCATCCCGATTTGCACGGCGTCATCGTCGAGATGGGAAATTTCGTCGATTCCGACGTCGGGCAGTTTCGGCGCGATCGGCATGGGACGGAACTGGCCGGCGTCATCGCCGCCGTGGCGAACAACCGCGAAGGCATCGTCGGGATCGCGCCCGGCGCCCGATTGTCTATTTTCAAGGCCTGTTGGCAGTTGCGGGATGATCAGGATTCTGCCCGTTGCAATTCGTATACGTTGGCGCGGGCGCTGACTGCGGCTCTCGATTCGCACGCGCAAGTCGTCAATCTCAGCCTCGCCGGTCCGGCCGATCCATTGTTGCGCCAACTCATCCAAGAAGGGCTCCGCCGCGGGATCCTGTTCGTTGGGGCCGCACCTCCTGAGATGGTGAAACCTGAAGACCCACTCCTGCAATTCGACGGCGTGATCGAAGTTGCGGGTGATGGGATTCTCGGCGGACCCGGTGCACCCCTTCGGGCGCCGGGCCGGGAGATCCTCACCTTGCTGCCGGGCGGCCATTACGATTTTGCGTCCGGGACCTCCCTGGCCACGGCCCATGTGACAGGAATCGTCGCGCTGCTCCTTGCCAAGAATTCAAAATTGACCGGAGCCGCGGTCTATCAACTGCTGCGCGACACCACCGTGCACGTCGACGCCGGCGGCGACGACAGCGTCGATGCCTGCGGTGCCGTTACTGCGCTCATTGGTCATGGGCTCTGCCACAACGGGACGCCCGCCGCGAGCCGAGTCGCTATGCACTGAGGTCTCAACGACGCAAGGCAATCGAATGTCTCCTGGCGAAGCGGCCGTGGGCTTCCTAGTTGCAATTATCGCGGCCACTGCCTGCCGTGCGGGAGAGTTGACCGTGAGCGTGATCGACCCGTCGGGGCACGGCGTGACCGACGTGGTGGTGGTCGTAGCGCCCGCGGAATCCGCGGCGCCGCGCGCGACGCCGACGTCCCCGGTTGCAATCATGGACCAGCGGGACCGTGCGTTTTCTCCGCGTGTTCTCGTCGTGCGCGTCGGGACGAGCGTGGAGTTCCCGAACAACGACACGGTGAGCCATCAAGTTTATTCATTTTCGCAGGCCAAAAAGTTCCAATTACCTCTTTATAAGGGCAAATCTCACCCGCCCGTAACGTTTGACCGGGCCGGACTGGTCGTGCTCGGTTGCAACATTCATGACCAGATGGTCGGTTACATCTACGTCACGGACGCGCCATTCTTCGGCAAGACCGATCCGGCCGGTACGCTGCGCGTACCGGGTCTTTCCGCCGGCGAGTACCGTATTTCAGTATGGAGCCCGTTCATAGCCGATCAGGCCTCGTCCCTGACGCGCACGGTGCGGGTGGATGCACAGGCGGCGGCGAGTCGAGTTCAACTGGTCGACGCGCTTCGTGCTCGACCGGAACCGCGGCCGCAGCGCGCCGACTGGGAATATTGATGTCCGGCCGGTTCCACGCCTGCTTGGTCGCCGGTCTCTGCGCGGGTGCGGCGCTCGCGGATGACCGGCTCACCGTCGCCGGCGCAGTGGACGTGCGCTGGGTCCACTCCACCAGCGGCCTGTCCTTTCTGGACGGCGGGCTCGGAAAATTGCGTTTCGATCAGGATGACACGGGGCTGCGCCTGGGCCGCGCGTTTGTGGCGTCGCGCTTGCGGGTGACGGATATCGTGACCTTGCACGCGGTCCTTGATGCCTACGGAGACCATGACCGGAACCCGGTCGATCTCTCCGAGTTGTGGGCGGAAGTGCGTCCGTATCCGACCAGTGCGATTCGCTGGCGCGTGCGCGCCGGTGCTTTCCACATGCCGATTTCACTCGAAAACCGGGGACCCGGATGGAGCGACGTGTATTCCATCACGCCGTCCGCGCTGAATACCTGGCTCGGTGAAGAGTTTCGGACCATCGGTACGGAGTTCGAGGCGCGCTGGTTGGGTGCGAGCAGCGGTTATCTCGGCGATGTGTCGCTGATCGCGGCCGCATACGCCTGGAACGATCCGGCGGGTGTGCTCATTGCGGATCGCGGCTTCGCCTTGACGGATCGACCGTCGACGCTGTTCGGCGGCCTAGGAAGGCCACCCATCACCTTTTATCATGAGATCGACCGCAAACCGGGTTTTTACGCGGGCTTGAACTGGCGGCATCACGACCGGCTCGAGGTGCGCGCATTGCGCTATGACAATCGAGCCGACCCCCGCGCGTCGACGGTGGCCGGGGGCACCGCGTGGCGGACGCGCTTTTCCAGTTTGGGCGCGCGCCTCACGCCCACGGCGAATTGGACTTTTATCGCACAATACCTCGACGGCGACACGATCGTCGGTCCGGACGAGGCGGATGAGGATCAATTCCGGATGACTTACCACGCGGCATTCGCGCTTGCCAGTCTGGAGTGGGCCAGGGAGCGGCTGACGGCACGCTTCGACCACTTCGGAACGCATCAATCCAGCGGCTTCTACTACGGTCCGCCGGCCGATGACTCGGGACACGCCTGGACGGCTGCCTGGACTCACGATTTCGGCACGCAGTGGCAGCTCGCGGCCGAATGGATCCGCGTCACAAGCCGCCATCCGCCACGAGCCGCCGCCGGCGGAATGCCCCCGTTTGTCGAATCCCAGACCCAGGTCGCAATTCGTTATCGATTTAGCGCAGGTCTGTAGCGGCCCATGCGGCCCCCCGGCGGCCTTCTGGCGCGGCCCGCTGCGGTAGCTCAAGTTTTCCGCGAATCGGACGACACACCCTTCATATCCTGCGCGACCCGTGAAGTTCAACATTATGCAAAGACTCGTAAGTGCGTCGGCCTCACCCGCTGCTGCGGATGACAACCTGATGAATTTCTTGCACCGGGCGCCGCTCGGTCTCGTGCATCTCGCACCCGACGGCACCGTCTCGGCCATTAACCCGATGGCGGAGAGCTTGCTCATGTCCTTGTCGCCGGCGGGCCGTCTGCAGAACCTGTTCGCGGCCTTGAGCGAGGCCGCGCCGCAACTACAGCGCATGGCGAGCGACTTCCCCGCGGTCACCGGCACCGTGTGCGAAGCCATCCGCGTCCCGCTCGTCGCTCGGGCAAATTCCCGCGATGCGCAGAATCTGTTCATCGGTCTCTTCAAGTTGAATACGGTGCGATTCGTCGCCACGGTGAGCGACTCCATTGTCGATTCAGCGCGCCAAAGCCGCACCGCCTCGCGCAACGGATTGGAGAGCGAGTTGCGTCAGGCGCTCGAGGACAAGCAATTGTTCGTCCAGTATCAGCCGGTGGTCAGCCTGCACCGCCAGGGCTCGAGTCCCGCCGGGACGGATCGTTGCGCGGGCGTCGAAGCCCTGGTGCGCTGGAACCATCGGATACGCGGCGCGGTTTCGCCGCTGGAATTTATCGGCGTCGCCGAGGAGTGTGGTCTCATCGGCGCACTCACCAACTTCGTGCTCGACACCGCCTGTCGCCAATTCGTCCGCTGGCACAAGGAATTGGGTGCGGCTGCACCGCGGCGCTTGGCCGTAAACCTGTCGCGCGGCCAACTGGCGCATCCCGGGTTCGTCGCCACGGTCCGGGAGATTCTGGCGGCCAATGACATGATGCCGGCCCAGCTGCAACTGGAGGTCAACGAGAGCCTGGCGGCGCGGGACGACGCTGTTCAAGCACGCTTACGCGCTCTCAAGGACCTCGGATTGACCCTGGCGTTGGACAACTTCGGCACCGGTCAGTCATCGCTGGCGAACCTGCATCGCCTGCCGGTGGACCTCGTCAAGATCGACCGTTCGATCGTCGGCGAGGCGGTCGCCGGCGCGCACACGCGGGTATTGATCGATGCCACGGTGCGGGTTGCCGCGAGCCTGCACATGAAAACGGCCGCGGAAGGAATCGAGACCGAGGCTCAGCTGGCAGTGGTTCGGCAATTGGGGTGCGAAAGCGGACAAGGCTTTTTCTTCAGCGAGGCAGTCTCGCCCGCAAACCTCGCGCAGTGGCTGACCGTCGAGCCCCTCGAGGCCGTCGCGACCTTCGACTAACTCGGCAGGAAGCCGAGTTGAACGCCGCGCACGCGGGTGCGACGCATGCGTCGCACGGGTAGCCATGGAATGGCTACCCAGGGCTTGCGCGCAGCAGGGACAGCGTAGCGCAATGCCCGAAGGGCGAGGCGCAGGAGCGCCGAGTACTAACTCGGCAGGAAGGCCCTATACTCGTGCCGCTGTGCCTCGCTCTCGCTCCATTGCCCACGGCGACACCGGCCTGTCCAAAGAAAATATCGTTTTGCCACGTTTCAGACTGTTGCCCCGATTTACGCTCGCAGAGACGGACCTGCTGCGAGACGCGACTTACCGCCGGCTCTGGACCTCCATCCTGATCTCGTCGTTCGGCGGTCAGGTCACCTTGCTTGCCTTGCCGCTGTCGGCAGCGGTGCTGCTGCACGCGGGTCCGACCCAGATGGGGCTGCTTACGGCGATGGAAATCGCCCCTTTCGTGCTGTTCTCGCTGCCGAGTGGCGTGTGGCTCGATCGCGTGCGCAAATTGCCGGTGTACGTGATTGGCGAGCTATCGATCGCCGTGGCGGTTGCGTCCGTACCCGTGGCCTGGTGGTTCGGTTGGCTGTCGATGGCGTGGCTCTACTTTGTCGCATTCGTGATCGGGGTGGTGAACACGACCGCGGGCAGCGCCGCGCAGATCGTGTTGACCCAGATCGTGCCCCGCGCGCGGCTGGTCGAGGCGCATGCCAAGAATGCGTTGGCGTCGTCCACCGCCGAAGTGACGGGCCCCGGTGCGGCCGGGGTGCTGATCAAACTGACCGGTGCGCCGGTCGCACTGCTGGCGGACTCCGTACTGCTGCTGATTTCCGCTTCGATTCTGCGCGGGGTGCCGGTCCGGGAGACGCCCAGCATGACCAACCGGCCGTTCTGGCCGGCCATGCGCGAGGGACTGAGCTTCGTTCGGGGGCACCCGTTGCTCATCGCCATGGCCACTTGCGTCGGTATCTGGCACCTATGCAATCAGGCTGCGATGGTGGTCCAGATTTTGTTTGCCACACGTCAACTGGGGCTCTCCGAGCGCGGTGTCGGATTGAGCTACGTCGCGTTGGGTGTTGGAACGATCGTCGCCAGCGGAGTCGGGTACCGCGTCGTCCGCCGGGTGGGAAACGGCCCCACGCTGGTGTTGGGCTTTGCGGTCAGCGGGGTCGGGTGGCTGGCGCTTGCGGCGGCGCCGGAGAATGCGCTCGGCGTGGCCGCATACGCCTTCATGCTGCTGTCGTTCGGTGTCGGCGCCGTATTCATCACCATCAATTTCCTGTCGCTGCGGCAATCGGTGACCCCCGCGCCGATGCTGGGCCGCATGACCAGCACCATGAGGTGGCTCATACTGCTGCCGGCCGGGCCGGGGGCGCTCCTGGGCGGCTGGCTGGGCGAGCACCTGGGCTTGCGTGTGGCCCTGGGATTCGCAGGCACCATGGCGATCCTGCTGTCCCTGGCGGCAGGGCGGCTGTCCGTCATACGCAGCGTGCGCACTCTTCCGACATTGACGGCCGAGGCCGTGACACCGTACTCGTCGGATCAGGAGCCTGCCTGAGTCAACCGACCTCCGGGGGCGCACGTTCTGGTATCTGTAAGGTATCGAATTCATTGAGTTTATTAAGGAGCGTTCATGAATAGTACGGCAAGAGCCTGGCTCATGGCCCTGTGCATCGGAGGCGGCATGGCAGCCGCGCCGGGACTGGCTTGCGCTGGCGTCGGGGTCGGCATCGACATCAATATTGCGCCGCCGGCGCCCCGGGTGGAGGTGGTACCGCCGCCGCGCGTGGGCTATGTCTGGGCGCCCGGCTATTGGGCGTACCAGGAGCGCGGCCATGTGTGGATTCCCGGCCGGTGGGTGGTCGAACGCCGCGGCTACCACTGGGTTCCGGATCATTGGGAACAGCGAGGCCCGCGTTGGCATCATGAACGCGGCCACTGGGAGCGATAAGCGATAACCGATGCGGCGCGTCCCTTGCGGGACGCGCTTTTCCTCGATTGGCGGGATTTCCGCGAGCAAATACGAAGCGTGCGTGAATAGGTAGCTTCAACCCTTTGATTTTGCTACGATCGCCGCCCTATGAACATCGCCCCTGACGGTCTTTGCGTCGAGAAGGTCCACATTTGGCGCGGTGACCGTCACGTGCTCCGGGGCGTGAGCCTCGACGCGCATCCGGGCGAATTGATGCACGTGTCCGGCCCCAATGGCACCGGGAAGACCACGTTGCTGCGAGTGGTCAGCGGTCTGTTGCGGCCGGAAAAGGGCAGCGTTGCATGGCGGGGCCGGCCGATCGGCGCCACGGCCACCGAGTACCAATGTGCGCTCGCCTACGCTTCCCACGAGCCGGCGCTCAAGAGCGATTTGACCGCCCTGGAGAATCTACGTTTCTCCGTTGGGCTGAAGCGCCGAGTCACAGCCGCTGAGTTGCGTTCGAGTCTGGAACGCACCGGCGTCGCGAACTGTGCGGATTTACCCGCTCGGGTCTTGTCCGCCGGACAGCGGCGCCGCGTCGCCATGGCGCGGGTGCTGGCGTACCGTGCCGATCTGTGGCTGCTGGACGAGCCTTTCACCAATCTAGACGGGTCGGGATCGTCGCTCTTGTCGGTGCTGCTGGCCGAACACGTCGGGCAGGGCGGCGTGGCGCTGGTGGTGGCCCATCACGACCTGAACGTGGCCGTGCAGACCCGGCGGCTGGAGCTGCAGTGAGGGTCGGCGTCTGGGAGGCATTCTTTTTGGTGCTGCGCCGGGAGCTCGCTCTGTCCTTCCGGCGGCCCGATCAGCTCCTCCAGCCGTTGGTGTTTTTCCTGATCGTCACGACGCTCTTCCCGTTGGGCCTTTCCGTGCAGTTGTCGCTACTGCGAGACATGGCGCCGGGTGTTCTCTGGGTGGCCGCACTGCTATCGTCGCTACTGTCGCTCGATGCCCTGTTCAAGAGTGATGCGGACGATGGAACTTTGGAACAACTGGCGTTGTCCGGGCAGGGCCTGACAGTGATCGTCATGGCGAAGACCTTGGCTCATTGGTTGGTAAGCGGTGCAGCATTGGTGCTGGTGTCGCCGATCGTCGGCACGGCGCTCGCCATTCCGGAGTCGGCCTTCGGTACCATGCTGCTGAGCTTGAGCCTCGGCACGTTGACCTTGAGTTGGCTGGGGGCCATCGGCGCCGGGCTCACGGTGGGATTGAAGCGCGGCAATGTGCTCTTGTCGCTGATCGTCCTGCCGCTGGCCATGCCCCTGCTCATATTCGGCGCCGGAGCCACGGACCGGGCCATTTCGGGTACGAGTGCCGCAGGGGCCCTGTACCTGCTTGCTGCACTGTGCGTGCTAACGTGCACGCTGGCGCCGTTCGCGGCGACGGCGGCCTTGCGCATTTCGCTCGAGTAGTAGGTACTAAGAGTTATGTGGACATGGTTTTACAAGCTGGCGTCACCGCCCTACGTATTCGGCGTTGCCGCGGCGCTGACGCCATGGTTTTTCGCGCTGGCCGCGCTCACGATCGGCTATGGAGCCGTGGCGGGGTTGGTGTTTGCGCCGCCGGACTATCAGCAGGGCGACGCGTTCCGGATCATCTATGTGCATGCGCCGGCGGCGTGGCTGTCGTTGTTTGCGTACACCACCATGGCGGTGGCAGGCGGCATCGGGCTGATCTGGCGCATCAAGATGGGCCACGCGGTGGCGGCGGCGACGGCGCCCATCGGCGCGTCGTTTACGCTGCTCGCGCTGGTGACCGGGTCGCTGTGGGGCCGCCCAATGTGGGGCACCTATTGGGCCTGGGACCCGCGACTGACGTCGGAGCTGATTTTGTTGTTTTTGTATGTCGGCGTGATGTCGCTGCGGCCGGCTTTCGAGGATCCGGCGCGGGGAGACCGGGCCGCGGCGCTCCTGTCCGTCGTCGGGGTGGTCAACGTGCCCATCATTCATTACTCGGTTTTGTGGTGGAACTCGCTGCACCAAGGCGCCACGGTTGCTAAAATCGGGAAGCCCGCGATGCCGGGCAGCATGCTGTGGCCATTGTTGTCCATGCTGCTCGGGTTCATGTTGTTCTATGGTGCGGTACTGTGTATACGGGTGCGCGGCGAGGTGCTCAATCGGGAGCGCCAATCCACCTGGGTGCGGGAGGCGGTGAAATCATGATGAGTTCTTTCTGGTCTATGGGCGGTTATGCGCGCTTTGTGTGGCCGTGCTTCGGCTTTGCCGGCGCCGTGCTCTGCTGGAATATTTGGTCCGCGCGCGGCCATCTCGCGGCGGCCCGGGTCCGCGCGGTCCGTGCAATGGCAATGGATGCGGGCGAGAAAGTATGACTCCGAGACGCAAACGCTTGTTCGTGGTGCTCGCCATTCTCGCCGGGGTGGCGGCGTCGGTATCGCTCGCCATGATGGCATCGCGCGAGAAACTCATGTTCTATTACGACCCCAGCCAGATCGCCGCGGGAAAAGCCCCAGTCGCGAAGCGATTTCGCATCGGCGGAATGGTCGTCAAGGGCAGCGTGACGCGCAAGCCGGGCGACTTGGAAGTGAAGTTCGTACTGACCGATTTCGCGCATCAGGTTCCGGTCGAATACACCGGCGTGCTGCCTGACCTGTTTCGTGAAGGGCAGGGCATCATCGCCCATGGGACCATGGGCGCCAACGGCGCATTCGTGGCCGACGAGGTCCTCGCCAAGCACGATGAGAAATACATGCCGCCGGAAGTGGCCGCGTCGTTGAAACAGAAGGCTGCCCCCGATCCCGCTGCCACCGGGCCCACCACGTAAGTCGAGGCACAGGAACATCTATGGCACCGGAACTCGGGGTATTCGCCCTCATCTTGGCTTTCTGCCTCAGCCTGTCCCAGGCGTTTTTCGGCTTGGTGGGCGCATGGCGCGGCAAGCCGGTATGGATGTCGGTGGCGCGGCCGGCGGTGACCGGTCAGTTCGTATTCGTCGCGGTCGCCTTCATCTGTCTGGTGTATTGCTTCGTGAACTATGATTTCTCGGTGCTGTACGTTGCGCGAAATTCCAATTCGCACCTGCCGCTCTTTTACCGAGTTGCCGCACTGTGGGGTGCGCACGAAGGCTCACTGCTGCTGTGGATCTCGATCCTGGCCATCTGGAGCGTCGCCGTCGCCGCCTTCAGCCGGGGGTTGCCGATGACTTTCTCCAGCCGGGTTCTGGGTGTGATGGGTTTGGTGAGCAGCGGTTTTCTGTTGTTTACGCTGTGGACCTCCAACCCGTTTCAACGGCTGATTCCGGCGGCGCAAGATGGCGCGGATCTGAACCCGGTGCTGCAGGACTTCGCGCTCGCCATCCACCCTCCCATGCTGTACACGGGATACGTCGGCTTTTCCGTGTTGTTCGCCTTTGCCATCGCCGCCATGCTCGAGGGCCGGTTGGACCAAACCTGGGCCAAGTGGACG
>Ga0137409_10002905_pt1 | contig 18177 bp, 20 predicted proteins | sample CZODoug1_16funga_FD_122059 | JGI IMG/M metagenome (GOLD analysis project Ga0137409, IMG submission 122059) | Vadose zone soil fungal communities from Angelo Coast Range Reserve, California, USA - CZODoug1_16fungal (Hybrid Assembly) | ecosystem: Environmental > Terrestrial > Soil > Vadose zone... | reverse complement strand
TCACCAGGGCCGTCCGGGTCGTGGTCACGGTCTCAGTGACCGCTGCGGCCGGGCGGCGCGCCCTTGTCCTGTGTCCTGGGCTCGAACGCCTCGACGAACGCCCGGCGCGCCGCCTCGGCCGCGCGGGAGTAGGCGCCGTTCAGGGCCGGCTGGACCCGGACGGTCTTGCCGGCCGCGTCGCGGGCGAGATCCTTGATGCGGTCGCGGGTCTCGCGCCCCGAACGTGGCGCGGTCAGGAGCGCCACGACCGCCCCGGACACGGCGCCCGCCAGGAATGCCAGGACGAGTCCGGTCGTTGAGCTGCCGCGGGAGTCATTCATGACCGATCGACTCCTCCCCGGGCCGCGACAAGGCGCCGCCCTCCATCGGCCGGCCGTCGCCTGGAGCGTCGGACGCCACGCCCCCGTCCTCCGCAGGCCTCGAACGCGCATCGTCGCCGCCTGCGGGCGCGAACAGGGCCCGCAGACCCGCGGCGATCGCCGGGCCCACGGCCGCGCCCACGGCCGTCATGACCCGCAGGGATTCCTGGGCCTGCTTGAGGGAGCGGCCGAGACCGGCCGCCGCGTCGGTGAACACCCCGAGCCCTTCCGCGTCCTTCTCCAGGCTCTTGCCGAGACGATTGATGCGGGCCGCCGCCTCCCCGACCTCGTCCAGCGTGCGATCCAGCTTCGGTCCTGTGTTGTTGAGGACGTGCTCGGCGCTCTGCAGGGTCCTGCGCAGCTGCAGCAGGACCGGAACGACGGCCCCCACGAGCACCGCCAGGAGGACCACCGCGACGATCTGCCAGGTTGCCATCATGAGAAATACCTCCTCGGGGGCCGTCCGGGTCACGGAGTCCGGCCGCCGCGGGAGAAAGGGAATAGGTGCGTTTCGACCTATCGTAGCACAGAGCGGGAGCACGGCCGGGGCGCGGGAGAACGCCGCCAGCCGGGCCGCCACCGAGGTGTCTCCCCGCCGGCCAGGGCGAGCGCCCGGCGCACCCGCACGGCGTCTGCCGCGAGCCGGCGCCGGCACTCCGCGGGCGAACCGCCGGAGACGACGAGAGTGCAGACGGGATGGCCTGTCTCGATCGTCTCCCCCTGCATCGGACGGTCGCGCACGTCCAACCCGGGGAGGCCGCCGGACCACGGCCACACGAGCCGGCCGATGGCGTAGAGAATCCCCTTGGCCAGGAAGCGCCGCGCCGTCAGGGGGTGCCGGGGCAGCCGTCCGCGTTCCAGCGCCTCGAGGTGCAGGTCGAACAGGCTCGATCCCGAGAGCTCTTCGAAGAGCTCCATGGACGCGGTGTAGCGCGGATTGATCTCGAGGATGTGCGGCGCTCCATTCGAGAGGATGAAATCGACGCCGTTCAGGCCGCGCAACCCGAAGTGGCGCGTGATCCCGCCTATCGCCTCCGCCAGGACGAATCGGGCCTTCCTTGACAGCAGACGGCCGCCCGGTCCGGCGATATTCCCGCCGTAGCGGAACCCGTCGCCACCCAGCGCGCGGAAGCCGGCGAGCTGACGGGTGACGCCCAGGATCACGGCGCGAGTCCCGTCGGCCACGAAGGCGGCCGAACCGGGTGTCCCGCGCAGGAAGACCTGGCGGTAGAAACCGCGCGGGCACGGCTCGTCCGGGAGCGCCCGCCTGACCCGGACCCCGCCCCCCGACCGGACCGGCTTCCACAGACAGGGCGTGCCGGACGGGCAGGACGAGCGCCCGCGGCCCGTGAATGTCGGCGGGTGCGGGATCGCGGCGCGCCGCAGGAACGAGAAGAACCGGGCGGGATCGCGCACCGCGGCGACGACCGTCGAGCCGTTGCCGAAGATCGGCCCGCGGCGCCCCAGCCGGCGCAGCAGGGCCGGACGGTTCTCGAGACCACCCGAGTAGACGAGGCCGCTCCAGTCGAGATCGAGCGCGGCGCGGGCGAGGGACACGATACTGCGGGCCCGGCCGCAGTCGCGCCGCAGGGACAGGACCCGCACCGGACCGGCCGCCGCCGACACCAGATCCGCGTCGCCGAAGTAATCGAGGGCGAGGAAACCGTCGGGGAACCGGCGTGCGGCGAGACGGCTCGCGACCGCCGACGCCGCGAGCGCCCGGACGCTGACGCCGAGAAGAAGGAGGGGGCGCCCTATGTCGACGCCAGGAGATCGATCGCCCGCCGCCGCGCCGCCTCCAGGTCGATGACGGGCGGCCCCTCCGCCGTCAGGAGATCCTTGAGCAGGGTCGACTCGACCTTGAACTTCGTCTCACCGACCGTCATGGCGCCGATCGCCAGGACACGCGGCGCGACCTCGACTCCGTCGTCCTGCGGCCGCACTCCGTCCAGGCCGTGCGGCGGGACGGTGTTGACGTCGGCGAGCACCTTGGGACCCTTGAGCGTCTCGATCGTCTTCCTCGAAAGAAGCGGCACGCCGGCGGCGCCGGTCGCGAGGACGATGTCGGACTCAGCCGCCAGGGCCGCCCGGTCGGCCTCGGCCGGTGCCGCGCGCGGCTCGACCGCGGCACCGAACAGCTCGCCGATCTCGTGCGTCGCGGCCGACGCCGACTCCCGGCTCCTCGACGTGAGAATGACCGTCGCGCCTGCGCGGGCGAGCAGCGCCGCGGCGGCGCGGCCGACCCCGCCCGTGCCGGCGAGCACCAGGACCCTGAGCCCCGAGATCTCGCCCGGGCCGCGCGTCCTGGCGAGCGCGGCCACGCGCGCCACGAGCGCCGCCGCCGTCGTGTAGGCGCCCTTCGGATCGATCATCAGCCCGAGGAGGAACGGCGGGAACAGGCTCGCCCGCGCCGCCTTGAGCATCGCCTCGGAGGCGGCCAGGCTCGAGCCGGAGAAGAAGACGGACGAGAAGCGCGCCCCCTTGGCCCCGCGCGAGAACATGATGTCCTGCACGAGACCGGGCACCATCCCGACGTCGACGGAGGGGTAGGGAACGACCGCGTCGAAGCCGGCGTCGTAGGCCATGTTGATGTCGAACGGACTGACGCGCGGATCCGACGAGACGAGGTACAGGAGGCGCTTTCTCTCCATCGGGTCTCAGGCGAACGGGTGCTTGGCCTTGTCCTTCCCCGCGAGGACCGCCTTGACGCCCGGCTCCCCCTTCATGGCGCGGGCGATCGACTCCTTGGTGGCCCGATAGTTGAAATCGTAGATCTTCTTCTTGTCGGAGGCCTCCCAGTGGATGAAGACGCCGACGATGACCACCAGGTTTTCCGCCTCGGCCTGCGGGATGATGTTGTCCGCCACCGAGTCGGCGACCGCCTTGGCGACCGCGGCCTGCGCCGGGCCGAACATCAGCACCGCCTGGTTCGCCCCCTTGATGGTGACCTTGTTCATCATCATCGTCGCGGGCTTCGTGAGCAGGTTCGGTTCCAGGACCGCCAGGAGGGCCGTGTGACCCTGGTTCTGATTGACGAGGGCGTTGGCGAAGGCCGCGCCGACCGGGCCGTTCTTCGGCCCGATCAGCAGATCGATGTGGGCGACTTCGTTGCCGTCGCCGATCAGCGATTCACCGATCAGGATGTCCTTCATGGGGCTTCCTCCTTACAATGGCGGACGTCGGCGGCCCCGCTCGAAGGGGCTCCGCCACGCCAGGCCGGATTGGATCGTTGCACGGCGTTTCACGATATAGGCTCTGCGACGGACCTTCTTAGCATACTGTAGTTCGGAGGTCAAAAATGCCGCCTCATCGATCGTCGCCGCTGCTGATGACGAGCGTTTCCGATGTCGAAGAGGCCGCGGCGGCGCTGCTCGGGGGCGCCGACGTTCTCGACGTCAAGAACCCGCGCGAAGGGTCGCTCGGCGCCTGTCCGCCCGCCGTCCTGCGCGCCGTGGTGGCGCTCCGCGACCGGGCCGCGGCGACCGGCCGCCGCGTATCCGTCAGCGCCGCGCTGGGGGATGCGCCGAACCGTCCCGGCACGTTCGCGCTCGCGGCCGCGGGAGCGGCCGCCTGCGGTGTCGATTTTCTGAAGATCGGTCTGCGGGGCGTACGGAATCGGGACGACTCCGCCGTCTTCCTGTCCGCGATCGTCGAGGCGGCGCGCGCCGCGGCGCCCGGTGTGCGCGTCGTGGCGGCGGCGTATGCCGAGGCGGCCCTCCTCGGCTCCATCGAGCCGGTCCTCCTGCCGGAGGTCGCAGAGTACTCGGGGGCGGACGGTTGTCTCATCGATACCGCCGGCAAGGACGGCCGCACCCTGTTCGATCACCTGGACCCCGGCGCCGTCTCGGGATTCGTGGCCGCCTGCCGGGGGCGCGGTCTTCTGTGCGGACTGGCCGGCTCGCTGGGAGCGGATCAACTGCCGCTCCTGCTGGAGCTCGGCCCGGACGTGATCGGTGTGCGCGGAGCGATCTGCGAAGGCGGGCGGAACGGGCGGCTCGATCCCCGGCGTCTCAGCGCGTTGCGCGAGGCCCTGCTCGGCGCGATCGCGGGCCGGCTCCCCCCGCGAGAGTGACCGGGCGCCCCAACGCCCTGTTCCTGCGGACGACCGGCATGAACCGATCCAGATCTGAGGGACGCCGCCCGTTCAGGACCCAGGTCACCGTCTTCGCCGGCAGCACCCCGGGGAAAAGAGGATCGACGATCCCACGGCGCGCCAGGCGGTCGGCCTCCGCCCGGTCCCGGATGCGGCCCGCCGTCTCCCGGAGGCTCTTCAGCAGGACCAGGTGCGCGGTGTGCAGTCGCCCGGCCAGGAAGGCGGCGATCGAATCGGAGGTCAGCCGGAACGAGCGCTCCAGGGAGCCCTCGCCCCGGACAAGGGACGAAGCGAGCAGGATCGGGACGCGACCCGCCTCGGCCACCAGCTCGGCCGCCCGCAGGTTGTCGACCGCGGTCGAGCGTCTGGTCAGCGATGAGAGGAGGAGGCCGTACTGATCCATCGCCAGGAGCGCCATGTGGTGCGCCGTCCGCTCGTCGATGCCCCGGCGCCGCATCTGCTCCCGGACCAGGTCCGCGAACAATCCGCCACCCGGGACGACGAGAAGGCGTCTGCGCCCCGCCAGAAGCGCGATGCGCTGCAGGAGCGGGCGCAGCGGGGCGCCGCGGCCGAGACTTCCCCCGACCTTGAGCAACAGATCCCAGCGAAACGGTGGCGTGCCCCGCAAACGGCGACCCTCCTCGCCGGATCCGCACAGGACGGATTCGCGGACCGTCCGCCTACCTACGTTGGCACCCTCTCCCTGTCAAGCAGAGAGCGTGGCGCGTCGGCGCTCAAATTCACTTCATGAAACGCGATCCCTCAATCTCTTCCGCCAGCAGCACGCCGAGCGCGGCCGCCGGCGCCGCCCGGGCCCAGTCGTCGCCGACCAGGCGGGGAAAAAGACCGGCGAGGGCGGCCGTCTCCAGACCGGCCCGGCGGGCCGCGCGCTCGGCGAGAAAGTCGCCGGCGCCCGCCGGCACCGCCACGGGACCTCCGATCGGATCGCGAGACAGAACCTGGACCATCGCCTGTGCGACCTGCTCGACCTGGCGTTCCGCCAGGAAACGGGCGATCGTCTCGAGGGCGGGAGCTCCGATCGTCGCGGCGTCGGCGCACACGAGTCGGGCCAGACGGGTCATCGCGTCCTCACGGCTCCGGCCGCGGCCATCCGGGGTGGCCACGGTGTAGTCTCGCTCCGCGATCGTCCCCAGGATCCTGTGGACGTCTCCCATGATGGTGAAATGCTCGGGTGACACGCGGCACCATCCGCCGTCAAGCGGCACGAACCCGGCGAGACTCGCGGGGGGCGTCCTCAGGCAGCCGGTGTACACCAGCTCCCCCGAGGCGAGTCGCGCGGTGTCCGCGAGGCCGACGGGGCATGGAATTCCGCCACGGATCGGAACGATGTCCGTGGTCGTGCTGCCGACATCCACGAGCAGCGCCTCGGGGACGGCGCGCCCGATCAGGGTCGCCGTGGCCAGCCAGTTCGCCGCGGCCACGTCGAGCGGCCGCTCGCGCGCCTCGTCGATCGGGACGAGGCGTCCGCGCAGGTCGAGGACCCTCAGCGCACCCGGGAGAGCCTCGCTGCACGCGCCGAGGATCGCCCGCACGCCTTCCGGCCGGCTGCTCCAGGCGTCCGAGAGCTCGGCCGTCATCGTCACGGCATGCGCACCGCCCCGATCGGCGAGCATGCCCCTCAGCCGTCCCGCCAGACCCGCCGGCTCCTTCCAGATCTCGAACGGGACGATCCGGGTCTCGATCGAGACGGACCCGCCGGTGGCGGTCAGTCTCGCCGATTTCAGATGGACGCCGCCGATGTCCCAGCCGAAATAATCCGCCATGTCCTCCTCGTGCCGAGGCCCCGGGCCCCGATCGGGCGCATCGCCGTGGCACCGTCGATCCTGAAGCGGCAGCGCCCGACCCGCGTGATGCGTTCCGGGAGGGGGCGGCCTGCGACCGCGTCCACGATCAGCGACGCCAGGTTCTCGCGGATCGAGACCCGGAGCCCCACGTAGGACGTGGTCAGGCGGGGGTTCACCTCGATCACCGTCGCCCCGGTCCGTCCGATCACGAGGTCGACCCCGAGGTAGCCGCGCACACCGGCGCAGGAATCGCGGAGCGATTCTGCCGCGGCCCGGGCCGCCGCAACCGCCTCGTCGGCGCGCGCGTGGGGCCAGAACGTCTCGCCGCCGAGGTACGCCGGGGTCCGCCCCCGCCGCAGTCTCTGGCTGTTGAGTCCGAGATCGAGGGTCGCCGCGGAAACCACGAGCGAAACGCTGGCCGGCGCCCCCGGAACATAGTCCTGCGCCAGGAGATCGTCCCGGCGGGTCGCCCGGCGCACGACGTCGAGGGCGGCATCGATCTGCCGGCGGAGGCGGACGACTACGACGCCCTGGCCGCCGCACCCGTCTCGCGGCTTCAGGACGAACGGCGTCCTCATGCGGCGCAACGCCGGGCGCGCCGAGACGAACGACAGGACACGCGTGCGCGGCGTCGGCACGCCGGCGGCGGCGAGGACGCGGGCGGTGCGCAGCTTGTCGGCGAGGAAGCGCACCGCCTCCGACGAAGGGCCGAGCAGGGTGCGGCCGCTCCGCTCGACCAGGCGGCACAGCCTCTCGAGAATCCGGGACTCCTCGGGAGCCACGACCAGCGCCGCGTCGGCCCGGCGGAGCGCCGCGCGGAAGTCCCTGCGGCGCTCCACCACCAGGACGCGTGCCCCCGGCAGACACGCCAGGTCGGCGACGACGGCGTCGCGCATGGCCCGTCCTTCCCCGGCTCGATCGGCGACCGGAGCGGCACGCGGCAGGGACGTAAAGTGCTCGAGGACGGCGATCTTCATGGGAGAATCTCTCCCGCGGTCCGGTGTCGAGGTGTCATCGCCCGATCGGAGGGGCCTTCCGGAAGTGCGGATTATACCCGTGATCGATCTTCGCGATGGAAAAGCGGTCCGCGGCCGTTCGGGCGACCGCGAGCGCTATCGTCCCGTCGAAAGCCGCCTGCCCGGGGGAGCCGCGGTCGATCTCTCGGACCCGGCCCTCCTCCTGTCGGCGTACCGCGCCCTCCTGCGCCCGGACATGGTCTATGTGGCCGACCTCGATCGCATCCTGGGTCGCGGCGACAACGACGCGACCCTGCTGGGCCTGGTCGCAGGCGCCCCCCAGGTCCGCGTCCTGTGGGACGGCGGTCTCTCCGGCGCCGCGGCGCTGGCGAGCGCGCAGCACGGCGGCCGCGTCGTCCCCGTGATCGGGACGGAAACGCTGCGCTCGATCGAGGAGCTGCGGCCGCTCTGCCGTTCCCGCTCCGGCAGCCGCCCGGTCCTGAGCCTCGACCTGAGCGCCGAGGGGGTCGTGAGCCGGTCTGCGCTGGTGGCGCCGATCGGCGAGGAGCGTCTGCTGGTGCAGGCGGGACGCTGCGGTTTCCGAACGGCCGTCGTCCTGCTCCTCGATCGCGTCGGCACGTCCCTCGGCCTGCCGTTCGATCGTCTGCGGCGTCTGCGCGCCGCCGCTCCGGACATCGAGCTGCTGGCGGGCGGCGGCATCGCTTCGATCGACGATCTCCTGGGCCTGCGCGCCGCCGGTTTCGCTGGCGCGCTTCTCGCCACCGCCCTGCACGACGGATCGATCACCCCCGAAGACCTCGCGCGGGAGGGTTTCGTCCCGTGACAGGGATGCGCTCCCGGTCTCAGACGTCCTCGACGGACGACGTCGGAAGGCGCGGTGTCGCCTGGATGGTCCGGAAACGCCGCAGGAGAACCTGGCCGCTCGGCATTCCCTTTTTCTTGTGGACGTGCTTGCGCTGCGTGTAGTGCACGTCGACCCTGGACTCCTGGCGCGCACCGCTGTGATACGCGGCGATCTCGGCCGCGAGCTTCAGGGTGCGCTCGGGGAGCGCCTTGAGACGCTGCGGATTGCGCACGATCACGTGCGCTCCGGGCCGATCGGCGGCGTGCAGCCAGAAGTCCCAGGGCGAGGCGACGCGGAAGGTCAGGGTGTCGTTCTCCTGGCCGCTCCTGCCGACGAGGATCGACAGGCCGTCGGGGCTGGTGTGGCGCCGGACCCGCGTCGGCTCCTCCTTCGGCCGAACGGCCCGGGTGGACTTCGGAGCACGCGTGGCGTGCACCAGGCCGAGGCGGGCCATCTCGTCGCGCAGTCGATCGAGATCCTCGGGAGTCCGCGTGTCGGCGGCCGGCCCGGCGAGCGCCCGCCATTCCTGGAGACGCCGCCGGACGGCCTGGAGTCTTTTTTCGATCGTGATCACGCCCCGTTTGCCTTTCTTGTAGCGCTCGAACAGAAGGCGGGCGTTCTCCGGCAGCGGCAGGGCCGGATCGATCGGGACGGTCATCGGAGCGCCCGCCGCATCGTACGGATCGGGGACGACTGCCGTGTCTCCCTCGACCCGCGCCCTGGACAGGCCGGCCAGTAGGGCCTCGCCCAGACGACGGTACCTGTCGCTCGCACGCGCCCTGCCGAGCTCGTCCTCCAGCTTCCCGGTCAGCGTCGCCAGCCTCTCGATCTCCCTGCGAACCAGCGCCTCGTGGTGGTCCCGGAGATCCTTGAAGTCCCGCAGACGCTCGAGGAGCCCGAAGCCGGCCTCGGTGGCTGCGGACGGGCTGTCGAACGCCGTCGATGCGAGCCGGGGTCCTCCATCGCCGACGCTTTCGTTCCCCGGGCGAGGGGGGGCCAGGAGGGGCAGGGGCGAGACCAGGAGGTCGTTCCGGCCCGGGACCTCCCCTTCGCTCATCTCATGGAGCGGACGGACTGAGTAGACCACGGGCGACCAGGCGTCCGACCGGGTCGCCTCGAGCAGGGCCGCCAGGCGGCGCTCGGCGGCGGCCGCGTCGGCGGCGGCGGCGTCGAGATCGCGGGCGAACAACGGGCTGACTTTCTCCAGGAAGCCGCGTGCGCCGCCGAACCTGTCCCGGGCGACATCGATCGCCTCTGGACCGACCGGGATCCCGTCAAGAGTCTCGCGACCGGGTGGCGGCTGGTAACGCACCCCGGCCGTGGGGGTGCGGAACTCGCTCCTGAGATCGCGGCAGTAGCCCAGGACAACGCCGCGGGCGTCGAGCAGGAACAGATTGGCCGAGCGGCCGAGGAGCTCGAAGACGAGACACCGCTCGACGGCACCGCCCTCGCGGTCCCTCAGTCGGAAGCGCATCTCGACGACGCGATCCCACGGACGCTTCGTCAGGGAGGCGAGGACCGCCCCCGCGAGCTCCTGGTCGAGCCAGGCGGCGAACCGGTCGGGCGGCTCCTCGTCCAGGCGCCGCGCGCCGAGAAGGTGCAGGCGGGGCAGATCGGGTCGGACGCAAAGGAGCAGGTTGTCCCTGGACGGCGTCGTGAAGCGCAGGACGTAGCGGCTCCGTCCGAGGGAGACGACGCGCAGGACCTCGTGCTCCACCAGACGGGACGCGGCCTCCGAGACCACCGCGTGCAGAAGGAACTGGTCCATGGTCATCGAAGGGGCCCCTGCGGGGGTGCGATCGGTGCCCCAAAGAAAAAGGGGCGACCGGTCATCCCGGTCGCCCGTCGAGTGTCGTCCTGGCCGGCCCCCCCCGCCGGGAGGGACGCCGCCCTTCTAGCGGTCGCGCACCTGCTTGATCCCGCGCGACACGGCGCGATCGATCTTCGCTTCCACCTGATCGGTCGGCAGCCTCTCGACCTCGGCGATCTCGCTGACGATGAGATATTTCGCCTTGTCGAGCATGCGCCTCTCCCGGTAGGACAGGTTCTTCTGAATCGCCAGGTGGCTGAGGCTCTTGAAAACGCGGGCGACTTCCGTGATCGAGCCGGTCCGCATCTTGTCGGAATTCTCCTGGAAGCGTCCCTTCCAGTCGTCGTAGAGGGTGATCTTCGTGTCCTTGAGGACGTCGAAGACCTCCTCGACCTCCTTCTTCGTGACGACGCGGCGCAGACCGACGTTCGTGGTGTTGCTGCGGGGTACCATCACCGTGCTGTCGTTGGCGACGATGCGCAGGGTCAGGAATTCCTCCATCCTGTCCCCCATCGTCCGCTTCTCGATCTGCTCGATGATTCCCAGCCCGTGGTTCGGATAGACGACCTTGTCGCCGATCTTGAATTCCTTGATTTCCAAAGTCTGCCTCCAAAGGACCCCGGCGCTCTGAGGGGCTCCGCGCTCGATAATGTGGTAGAAATCTTAGCAAAATTTGGGCCTTAGGTCAATGAGCCGAGTGAGACTTCGATGATACGGGTCGGCGTCGCTGGCTGGGATTACCCCGATTGGGCCGGGGTCGTTTATCCATCACCACATCCGCGCCGCTTCGATCGTCTCTCTTATCTCGCCGGTTTTCTGGATGCGGTGGAGATCAACGTGACGTTCTACCGCCCGATCGACCCGAAGACGTCTCTCTCGTGGGTAACTCGCGTTCCCTCAGACAGTTCGTTCCTGTTCACGGCGAAGCTGTATCAGGCCTTCACGCACGCGCGGTCCATCGATCTGGATCCCGAGGCTCGCACATTTCTGGCGGCTGTCGAACCGCTGCTGCGATCCGGACGTCTGGGCGCGGTCCTGATGCAATTTCCGCACGCCTTTCATGACCGGCCGGACAGCCGCACACACCTGTCCCGCGTCGTCCAGCGCCTGCCTGGCCTGCCGCTGGTCGCCGAATTCCGGCATCGCTCCTGGGACAACGCGGGGACGCTCGCCTTCCTGAAGGATCTGGGGGTCGGGTTCTGCAACATCGACCAGCCGGCCCTGGGGCCGACCCTCCCTCCAACCGCGCACGTCACGTCACGGATCGCTTACGTTCGCCTGCATGGCCGCAACGCAGCGAACTGGTTCGCCAGGGAGGGTGCGCGACGGGAGACCCTGGCGGCCCGCGGCACCGGGAGCGCGCGGTACGACTACCTCTACTCCATGGAGGAGCTGCTCCCGTGGGTGGAGCGCGTCCGCAGGCTCGCCGGGAGCGCCGAGGAGGTCTTCGTGATCGCCAACAACCACTACCGCGGCAAGGGGCCGGCCAACGCCCTGATGCTGAAGAAGACGCTCTCGGGGCACCGCGTGCAGGCGCCGGCCGGCCTCATCGCCGCGTATCCTGAACTTGCGGAAGCGGCCGATCCCTTGAAGCCAATCGCGCGCGGCGCTTCCAGGCAGGGTCGTCTGTTCTGAAACTGTCCGGGAGCCTAGCCGTTCGCCTCTTCGGCGACCTCGGTCTCGCTGACCGTCTCCGTCCCGTCCACGTCCACGGCGACCTCTCGGACCTCGTCGATCTTGCAGCTGCCGCACAGGGGGAGCTTGTCGAACTCGTGCCCGAGGTAGCGGCGGCGGATCTCCTTGGCGACCGGCCCGTTCCAGACGTCCCAGATGCTGCTCTGGGTGATGTTGCCGAGCACCTGCTGGCGGCTGTAGTCGACGCAGCAGAGGACCAGGTCGCCGTTGAACATGATGTAGGCCTGCTTGAAGAGCCTGGTGCAGGTCGTGTAGTAGGACATCGACCGCGTCCGGCTGAAGCTCTCGGCGTCCTTGATGTTCCCGCCGCGGTTCTCGAGCGTCGTGTACTTGGAGGCGACGCCGCGCGATCGCCAGTAGGCGACCGCCTTGCGGGCGTCGATGACGGCGGTGTCGACCATGGTGATCCAGAGCTTGGGCCGTTCCAGGTTGCGCTCGCGCTGCGTGTCGACGAAGTGGCCGACGTTGGCGAGGGTGCGCTCGAAATTCATGTTCCCCCGCATCGTCTTCTCGTACGACTCCTTGTCGATCCCCTGGAAGGAGACGTACAGCTCATGGATTCCCGCGCCCATCTCGAGGATCTTGTCCACCACGGGCGGCGTCAGGAAATGTCCGTTGGACGTGACGACGACCTTGCAGTCGGGAATCTTCTCGTTGATGTAGCGGATCTTGTCGAACAGATCGCGGTCCATCAGCGGCTCGTTCATCAGGTACGGGCTGATGCGCCGCACACCGTGCTCGGCGGCCTCGTCGACGATCCGCCTGAACAGGTCCGGCGTCATCTTCCCTTTCGCCTGCGTCTCGTAGGTCTCGCCGTACGGGCAGAAGATGCAGTCGGCGTTGCAGCCGGTGAAGGTCTGGATCTGGATCGTGCGGGGGAACGAGGGGACCGGGCGGCGCGTGAGCCGGTTCTTGACGCGGGCCCACGGGGAATCCCCCGGCTGGTCCATGTAGTAGCTGTTGATCTTCAGAGCGCCCATCAGACCCCGGCTCCGATCGACCGGTAGACGTCCTCGGTCTTCTCCACCATCCTGTCGGCCGTGAAGTCCTGGACCCGCTTCTGCGCCGCCGCCGAGTACTGAGCCCTCAGACGCGGATCCTGCGCCAGGATGACCATCGCCCGCGCCAGCGCGGGCGCGTTCCCCGGAGGGACGAGAAGACCGTGGCGCGCATCTTCGACGATCTCCTCGATACCGTCAAGCGCGGTGGCCACCAGCGGCGTGCCCGCGGCCATCGCCTCCTTCAGCACCGCCGGCGAACCCTCGCCCGACACCGAGGATAGAACGAACAGGTCGAGGCCGGCAAACACGTCCGGCATGTCGTCGCGAAAGCCGGCGAACACCACGCGGGACGTGATCCCGAGACGTTCGGCGGCGCGCCGCAGGGAGACGTCCGCCTCGCCCCGGCCAAACACGACGAAGCGCACCTCAGGCATCTCCGTCGCAGCGTCGGCGGCGGCGGAGAGGAAGACGTCCAGCCCCTTGTGCGCGGCCAGATGCCCCGCGGTGCCGACGAGGAAGGCCGTGTCGGCGTCGTCCCCCAGGAGCGGACGCAGAGACTCCCGCAGCCGCGACCTCTCCCCCTCGCGGAAGCGTTGCGGATCGATCCCGGAGTGCACCACCGCGACGCGCGCCGGATCGAGCCCCTGGCGGATCAGCAGGCGGCGGATCGCCTCCGACACAGCAATGACGCGGTCGACGCGGAAGCCGTACTTGACGCGGCCCAGGACCCGCCCCCGCAGCGGGAACGACAGGCGTCGCGCCGCCACGATCCGTGGTCGGTCCCGCCACAGGAGAGTGGCCAGCGTCGCCAGCGTCACCGCGTGCGCCGTGTGCGCGTGCAGCAGGTCCACGCGCTCCTCGCGCAGGGTCCGGGACAGGAGCCGGGCCGATCCCAGGTCGAGCTCGCCGCGGCTCCGGACAGGGACCGTCGCCAGTCCCGCGGCCGCGGCGCGCCTCAGGAGCTCGCCCTGCGGCGGGCCGGCAATCAGGCAGCGGTAGCCGCGCGCCCGCAGGCCCTCGGCGAGACGCAGCGTCTGCCCCTCGCCGCCGCGCCAGCCGGTCTCAGTGTTGAGGTGCAGGATCGTCTGCACGGCAGGAACCCGGGTCGTCAACGAGGCCGCGCCGGCTGCCCGGGACGTGCGGTGTGCCCCGGCGCGCGGTCATGGCGCGGGCGCCGCTCCTCGTCGACCATCCGGCCGATCTGCTCCTGCGCCTGGAGACCGTCCGCCTCCACCTGGGGCGTGATTCCGGTGGCGCCCTTCAGGACGTGCATCTCCCACAGACGGGCGTACTTGAGGTACACCGTGAAGGCTCCGAGCATCGACAGCACCAGCCCGTGCAGGCCTTCGAGGAACCCGAGACGGACGACGTACATCTTGAAGAAGCGCGTCACCGGGCGGCCGAAGATCTGCAGCGCCCCCGCCTTCCTTCCATCCTTGTAGAGCTGCGCCGCTCCCCACTCGCTGTAGATCTGCAGTTTCCTCCAGTACTGCCCGAACGACCGGAAGGAGCGGTGCTCGAGCGGGTGGCGGAGCACCGGCAGCGGACCGGGGAGATCGATTTCCGCGTGCACCTCACGGTCCTCGTAGCGAGCGACGTCGCGACGGAACAGGCGGATGACCTTGTCGGTCCCCCAGCCGCATCGCCGGATGCGGCGGCCCAGGAAATGGTTCGCCCGCAGGATCCAGTAGCCGTCGTGCCGCGGACCCGAGGCCAGGAGGGCCAGGATCTCATCCCTCAGCTCGGGTGTGACGCGCTCGTCCGAATCGACCAGGAGGACCCACTCGTGCGTCGCCTGGGGGATCGACCAGTTCTTCTGCTTCGCCGAGTAGACGTATTCATGCTGGAGGACGCGCGCTCCGAGCTCGCGGGCGATGGCCACGGTCGCGTCGCTCGAATAGGAGTCGACGACCAGGATCTCGTCCGCGAAGCGGACCGAGTCGAGGCAGTCGCGCAGGGTGGACTCCTCGTTGAAGGTCGGAACGATGACCGTGAGCGGCGGCCGCCCGGCGCTCATCCCTTGTGCTCCTTGCGGGCTTCCTTCTGCTGCGTGCGATCGTAGTCGGAGAGCATCTCCTTCGCCCGGGCGGCAAGCTTTCCGTCCGGCTGTTCCTGCAGCAGCCGGCCGATGAATTCCTCGGCCTCCGGACGATTGCCCACCGCCAGAAGACAGGTGCCGGTGTCGAACAGCACCTGGGCCGTCCGGTTGTACTGCGGGTAGCGATCGAGGATCGTGCGGTACCGATCGATGGCGGCATTGTATTTCTTGCGCTTCTGGTAGAAGCGGGCGACGACGCGCTCGTGCTCCGCCAGGCGGTCGTGGCACGCGATGATCTTCTTCTTGGCCTGCGCGACGTACGGGCTCGTCGGGTAGACGGTCTCCACCTTCTCGAACTCCTGGATCGCCTGCAGCGTGAGCGTCTGGTCGCGGTCCGGCGAGAGCGCCTGCTGGAACAGCGACATGCCGACCATGTACTGGACGCGGGCCGATTCTTCGTGGTTCGGATAATAGGTCAGGAAGGTGCGGAACGAGTTGAGCGCCTCACCGTAGTTGAGCTGCCCGCCGTCCTTGAAATAGGCGTCCGCGATGCCCAGCTGGATCTTCGGCAGGATGTCCCGGTCGTCCGGCGGAACGCGCGGCATCAGCTCCTGCAGCATCGTGCGGCCCGTGTAGTAGTGCTTCTTCGCGATCCTCTGCATGGCAAGATCGTAGGCCTGCTGCGGCGGCAGGAGAGGCCGCTGCTTCTTGTGATTCGTGGCGCAGGCCGTGGAGCCGAGCAGGGCGAGCGCGAGCACCGCGGCCGCGAGCGGGCGCCGGACGCGCAGGCGGAGATCGCGAATCGACGAGGCCGTCACGCCAGGAGCTCGCGGAGCGCCGCGGGCAGGCGGCGCGGCCGTCCGCGGCGATCGACGGCCGCGTGGCGCGTGGTCCCGGTCGCCAGCAGCCGGCCGTCCGCCTCGGATTCGACTCGGTAGGAAAAGGCGATGCGCACGGCGCCCGCGCCCTCGACGCGCGTGACCACCCGCAGCAGGTCGTCGTAGCGCGCCGGTGCGTGATACGCGCAGGCGGCCTCGATCACGGGCAGGAAGACTCCGTCGTCCTCGAGACGGCGGTAGGTGACGCCCTTCGCCCGCATCAGCTCGGTGCGGCCGATCTCGAACCAGACGAAATGGCTCGCGTGGTGGGCCACTCCCATGCGGTCCACCTCGGGGTAGCGGACCCTCACCTGCACGACATCGCCGCCGGACACCTCCTCATCCCCGCCGCGCGGGCTTCAGGAGATCCACCAGGGCACGCGCGCGTCCCTTCGGATCGTGGCCGTCGAAGACCGCCGAGCCCGCGACAAGGATATCGGCGCCGTGCTCCCGGATCGCGACGATGTTGTCGGTCCCGATGCCGCCGTCCACCTCGATTCTCGCCCTCGCGCCCGAGTCATCGACGTGGCGCTTCAGCGAGGCGATCTTCGTCATCACCGTGGGGATGAAGCGCTGGCCCCCGAAACCGGGATCGACCGACATCAGGAGCACGTAGTCGAGGTCGGGCAGTATGTCGTGGAGCGTGGCGAGCGGGGTCGAGGGATTGAGCGCCACGCCCGCGGCGGCCCCGCAGTCCCTGATGAGCTGCACCGTGCGATGCAGGTGCGGCGTGGCCTCCTGGTGGACCGAGATCATGTCGGCCCCGGCTCGTGCGAATCGCTCGATGTAGAGGTCCGGCCGCTCGATCATCAGGTGGACGTCCAGGGGCAGGCCGGTCAGCCTGTCGATGGCCTCCACGATCAGGGGACCGATCGTCAGGTTGGGGACGAAATGTCCGTCCATGACGTCCAGGTGGAACAGACCCGCCCCGCCCGCCTCTGCCGCGGCGATCGCGTCGGCCAGGTGACTGAAATCGGCCGTCAGGATCGAGGGCGCGAGCGCCGGGGTGTCCGGCAGGCGCGCCGCGGGGCGCGCCGGGTCCGGCTTCTCTTTGGGCAGCCTAGCCACCGTCCCGGCTCCCGCCGGCGACGGTGAGCGTCACGAGGTCGCCGCTGCGCACGGGATACCCGGGCTCGGGATCCTGCGACGTCACCGTCCCCGGCGACGCCCCGCTTCCCGGATCGTGGCGTAGCGGCGCCACGCGCACGCCCGCTCGCGCCAGGAACGCCAGCACCTCGCTCTCGCCGCGGCCGACCAGGTACGGCATCACGTAGGCCCGCGGCGGGGCACCGCGGCTGACGAGCATGGCGACCTTGGCGTCGCTCAGCCCGGCGCTCTCCGGCAGCGGGTCCTGCGCTATCACCATGTTCTCCTCGACCCTGCGACTGTACACGTAGACCTGGTCCCCCAGTTTCATCCCCTGCTGCTGCAGCGTGATCTGCGCCTTGCGCGCCGCCCCGCCGCGCAGCTCCGGGATCGAGTTCACCTTGTTCCCGAGGCTGACGACGACCTTCACCTTGCGCTGCGGCTTGATCGATGTCCCGGGCGCAGGGTCCTGCGCCAGGATGCGCCCGGCATCGAGCGCTTCGTCGTTGCGCTGCGCCGCCTCCTCCAGGATCAGTCCCTGTTTCTTCAGGAGGGCGGCGGCGTCCTCGGAGGTCAGCCCCGAAAGGTCGGGAACCGTGACGTCCTGCCCGGAGACCGAACGCCTCACCGTGAGATAGGCGCTGAGCACTCCGACCGCCACCAGAAGCCCGGCGAACGCGCCGATCCACGCGAGGACGATGACTCCCCGGCGCATCTGATCTCGCTGCAATTCGTTGAAGATACAGGCCTCCGCAACGACGGCATGGTAGCACAGCGTTCCCGCGGGACCCAAGACGAGCGCCCAACAGAACCGCCTATCCGCTCCTGGACAGGACCGCCGCGAAAAACCCGTCCGTGTCGTCCCGGTGCGGCAGGGTCTGCAGGAAACCGCGCCCGTCCACCAGACGGTGCAGCGCCGGCGGAAGAATCGAGCGCGCGTCAACGAGGGTGAGATCCCCGCGCTCGAGCAGCAGCTCCTCGATCCGCTCCGGCCCCTCCTCCGGCTCGAGGCTGCAGACGGAGTAGACGAGACGACCGTTGGGCGACACCAGACCGACAGCCGCGCGGAGCGCCCGTCCCTGGACCCTCGCCGCCACCTGGATGTCCTCCGGGCTCCGCCTCCAGCGGATCTCCGGGTGCCGCCTGATCACGCCCGTCCCGGTGCAGGGGGCATCGAGAAGCATCCGGTCGAAGAGGCCGCGCAACGCGGGTCGCTCCGCGTCCATGACCACCCGGAGGAGGCCCGCGATCCCCAGACGCCGGGCATTGTCGTCGAGAAGCCGCAGACGCTCGACGGAAGCCTCGGCGGCGACGATGCGGGCGCCGGGGGGCAGCGTCTCCGCCGCCGCCAGGAGCTTTCCCCCGGGCGCTGCGCACAGATCGAGCAGGCCGCCCGCGGGGTCGATCGGCTGGAGGAGAAGCGCGACGATCTGGGCCGCCTCGTCCTGAATGTAGATGAGACCGTCGCGAAACACCTTCGTGTGCTGCGGCGCACCGCTGACCACCCGCAGGGCTCCCGGGAGCAGCGGCGACGGACCCGTCGCGACTCCCTCCTCCCGGAGCCGTCTCTGCACCGATTCGGACCCCTCCG
>Ga0137409_10002904_pt1 | contig 18177 bp, 12 predicted proteins | sample CZODoug1_16funga_FD_122059 | JGI IMG/M metagenome (GOLD analysis project Ga0137409, IMG submission 122059) | Vadose zone soil fungal communities from Angelo Coast Range Reserve, California, USA - CZODoug1_16fungal (Hybrid Assembly) | ecosystem: Environmental > Terrestrial > Soil > Vadose zone... | reverse complement strand
TGAACCACGCAAACTGGGAAAATCCCCGCAACGCGACGTCCGGGTCGCCCAGCGTCCGGAGCAGTATATTCGGGCGGGCTTGTTGTGTGTCAGCTTCTCTGCCGTCCTCGGCAACGGTAGTCGCCATTGGCGAACCGAATCGGGTCATGCAGCTCGGCCTAAAGCTTAATTTCTAAGTTAGCGTTCGAGTGAGATGGGCCACGTAGCCGGCAAACCAGAGAGGTGGCCCGCTTCGTTGCTTTGGCGATTGTGCTTGGATCACGGCGCACTCTCCAGGAAACAAACGCGTAAGTCGTTTGTTTCCTGTCATCACAGACGGCGCAACAGGCTGTTCCCTGCTCGGAAGTAATCCGCATGCCTGATTAGGCGGAAACTGAACCGCAGCTAAAGTTCCGGTCATCTTGACGATTCCGCGTGTTCTGTGTTTCTGTTGCCGCTGGCGTTCTCACTGGAGGCTGCTTGAACCTTGTGGACATAAAAACGTTGGCGGTGCTGGGCGCGGGAACGATGGGGAACGGCATCGCGCATGTGTTTGCGCGGTCAGGGTACAGGGTGGTTTTGAGGGACGTGGAACGGCAGTTTCTGGATCGTGCGATGGAGACGATCGGGAAGAACCTCGACCGGGAGATTAAGAAGGGGAAGCTTGCGGAGGCGGAGAAGGGAATTGTTCTTGGCCGGCTGCAGCCTGTGACAGATATGGGGGCTATTGCGGCCGCGGATTTTGTGGTTGAGGCGGTGCCGGAGAAAATCGAGATAAAGCGAGCCGTGCTGGGTGAAGCGGACAGGATTCTCCGGCCCGAGGTCATCATTACAAGCAATACATCGTCGATTTCCATGACCACACTGGCGGCGCTGACGAAGCGAGCAGACCGGTTTGTGGGGATGCACTTCATGAATCCGGTGCCGGTGATGGTGCTGGTCGAAGTGATCCGGGCACTGCAGACGAGCGATGCGACGTTTTCCACGACAATGGAGTTGGCGAAGAAACTTGGCAAAACGCCAGTGGCGGTGAATGACGCGCCGGGGTTTGTTTCGAACCGCGTGCTGATGCCGTTGATCAACGAGGCGGCTTATTGCGTCATGGAAGGCGTGGCCACGGCGGAGGCCGTGGACGCGGTGATGAAGCTCGGGATGAATCATCCGATGGGGCCGCTGGAGCTCGCTGATTTTATTGGCCTCGATGTTTGCGTGGACGTCATGCAGGTGCTCCAAGAAGGCCTTGGCGATCCGAAGTATCGCGCTTGCCCGCTGCTGAAGAAATATGTGGCGGCGGGATGGCTGGGGCGGAAGTCCGGGCGCGGCTTCTATACCTATCAAATTTAGCGCCGGTATTTATCGCTCACAGACATACCGACCACGAGTCTAAGTCTCCAAGTGTTTTCCTGGAGGTGTTAGGTGCGTCGAACCACTCTCGTTCAATTAATCCTGGCATTGATAATTGGATGTTTGTCTTTGGGAATCGCGTCAGAGGCGCGCGCGCAAGAGGGACCGCAGCCGCCTCCTCCTTTCGAGCAGGTCTATCAAATGCCCGTGGTTTACTCTGTGGCGGGGATGGACAGAGTCCAGGTGCGGCGCAACATCGTCTATAAAACTGTCGAGACGCCGAAGGGGAAAGCAGACCTAAAGCTGGATTTGTACCTACCGGCTGACGCAAAGAAAGGGCAGACTTTTCCCGGGGTGATCCTGATCAGCGGCGGGGGAATCGAAGGCGGCGACCATGACTGGCGCGATGCCGGTGTTTACAAATCATACGGGCGCCTTCTTGCTGCATCTGGCTTTGTCGGCATCAACTTCAACAAACGCTATGGCCGAGGTCCAGAGGGGACACTGAACGGAATCGAAGATTTGAAAGACCTTGTGGGCTACGTACGTCAACACGACGTTGATCTCTCTGTTGATAAGAACCGTTTGGCATTCTGGGGATTTTCGGCCGGCGGGCTCTTGCTTTCTCCAGCTCTGAGTGAAGCGGCCCCCTATTCGCGAGCTGTCCTCTGTTTCTATTGTGTCTCTGACATTGACGACGATACGTGGTCTGGAGTGGAGGGAGTTACGAGCGAATCGCGCGCTCGGGCACGCGCTGTCGCTTCTTCTGCCGAGCAGATCCACCGAGATGGTCATTCTTTTCCTCCCATCTTCATCGGGCGCGCAGGATGGGATAATGCAGGACTGAATCGCGGCATCGACAAGCTCGTTACGGAAGCTTTGGGGAAGAACGCGATGATCGAGGTCATGAATCATCCTACGGGCCGACACGGGTTCGATATCATTGATTCGAATGAGCGCTCTCGCGAGATAACTCGCCGAGCCCTCGAATTCCTCAAGACAAACCTCACGCCAAAGTGACTTTGGCCATGAGGCATGGCCGCGCAGGTCTGAGAAGCCTAGGGGAGGCGGGAAAGCGGCAGCAAGCTGCCGCAGTCTATAGGCGAACATAAGGCGAAAAATAATGTTTGCTTTTTGTTCGCCACGGTGATAGTTTGGGCCTCGTCGTTTTCAACAGGTGCACCATGAGCGGTTTTTCGAACGGTGTTCTAAGCTGTCTGGAACGTGAGAGACTCGAAGAGGAACTCTCCGAGGCTCGCATCCGGGGTCGCAATCTATCCCGGCTGCGGCGGCTGACCTCGCCCGAACGTGCGGTGTTGGATCGGCGCGAGCAGGCAGCTCAGACGCGGCTCAGGGACCACGACGTGGAGCACGGTTGCCAGCGGTAAGTGAGTCTCAGGCAGTTTGAGGCCGACCGGCAGTAGGGGATGGCGAAAAGATGAATCGAGTGGCAAGCTCCACACTTCGTTACGTCCTTGGACAAGGGCGATGCGCTTTCCCGGCGCAGAACCCAGGCCATCGGCCCCACAGGCCCAAGTTCCTAATTTCCTCCACCGAGGTGTGACATGACAGACGAAAAAGAAAAATTGCTCGCAGCGGCGATATCGCAGATTGAAAAGGACCACGGTAAGGGTGCGATCATGCGCCTGGGCAGCCGGGACATTCTCGTGCCCGTCAGTGTGATTCCCAGCGGATGTCTCTCGATCGACGCGGCGCTGGGCGTCGGCGGCTTCCCGCGCGGGCGCGTGATCGAGATTTATGGTCCGGAATCCGGCGGCAAGACAACCATGACGCTGCACGTGATCGCCGAAGCGCAGAAGCTCGGCGGCCAGGCGGCTTTCATTGACGCGGAGCACGCGCTCGATCCTGTCTATGCGCGGAAGCTGGGCGTGGACGTGGACAATTTGCTGGTATCGCAGCCGGACAACGGCGAGCAGGCGCTGGAAATCGCGGAAACGCTGATCCGTTCGGGCGGAGTAGACATTGTCGTGGTGGACTCGGTCGCGGCGCTGGTTCCCAAGGCGGAACTGGAAGGCGACATGGGCGACCCGCAAATGGGTTTGCAGGCGCGGCTGATGTCGCAGGCGCTGCGCAAGCTCACCGGCATCGTTTCGAAGTCGCGCACCTGCCTGATATTCATCAACCAGATTCGCGAGAAGATTGGCGTGATGTTTGGCAACCCGGAGACCACCACGGGTGGCCGTGCGCTGAAGTTCTACGCATCGATGCGCGTGGATATCCGGCGCATCCAGGCGATCAAAGAAGGCGATAAGGTCGTGGGCTCGCGCACGCGCGCGAAGGTGGTGAAGAACAAAGTCGCCGCGCCATTCCGCGAAGCGGAATTCGATATCGTTTACGGGGAAGGCATTTCGCGCGAAGGCGACCTGATCGATCTGGGCGTTGAAAAGGGCGTGCTGGAAAAGAGCGGGACGTGGATCAGCTTCGGCGGCGAGCGTATGGGCCAGGGCCGCGAAAACGCCCGTGTCTTCCTGAAGGAAAATAAGGACATTCGGGACAAGCTGGAAAACACGCTGCGGAAAAAGCTCGAAATCCCGATGCCGGGCCATTCGAACGCGGCTGCGCCGGGCCCGAACGGCCACGCTGCTCCCGCGCATGCGGAAAAGCCGCCCATGAAGGCCACCGCGGCAGTCGCGGGCGCGGACGCGTCCAAAGCCCGTCCCGCGCGCTAACCGCAATTGTCCGATCACGAAGACGGCCCTTCTGCCAACACAGGCAGAAGGGCCGAGTCTCTTTGAGGCTAGGCGTGGCGCCTGGGCTGCAGGCCGCCGCCAGCAACCCCGACTGGGCGGAGGTCCAGGTTCCTGACCTGACGGTCAGCTATTCAAAACAAAGCACATACCCTCGTACTGGGCCTGGTAGGCTATTGTGTGAGCATGACTTAAAGGCCAAAATATGTCTCACACTGAGAGAAATAGTTTCTCTTAGGCGATGAGACTGCCACTCACGACACCCGTAAGTTGCATCAAATGAGCGGTGTCATTAATTGGCAGATGGGATGCAGTATCTCCCTGCAGCACGTCCGCTGAGGGCAAGCAGGCGGTAGCGGCAACGAACGGTCTTTGCGAATGTTTGTTGACCGTTGGAACGGCGTAAGGTAAAACTCTGACCCTAGTGGATTTTTGGTTAGGGGGCAGGCCAGGGTGGATTGACCGGTTAGCGGTCACCTTGTAAAGGTGGAAACAGTGAAGCAGTTTGGAAAAGCCACTCTCGCAATATTCTTGTCAATAGTCTTTGTCTTGCCTTTGCCCGCAGCGCCACGTGCGGGAACGCCGGTAAGACACGCTCGCAAGTACGCGGCACGTTACCGCGGGGTCCCGACGTTTGCGGATTCTTCCAGCAGGGACGATAGCGCGTACGATGATCCCATTGTTCGCGCAGCCGCGGTTTCCGCTCTGGGCCGTTACAACGGAGCGGTCGTCGCGGTTGATCCGAGCACCGGCCGCATTCTCACGGTCGTGAATCAAAAAATCGCATTTGGCGAAGGCTACATCCCTTGCTCCACGATCAAGCCGACCATCGCACTTGCCGCGCTCGAAGAAAACGTCATCACGCGCGACACCATGCTCAAGGTGGGGCGCCGTAAATACATGAACCTGACGGAAGCGATGGCGCACTCGAATAACGTGTTTTTTGAGCAGCTTGGGTCGCGTATGGGATTCGACACGGTTTCCAAGTACGGGCGCCTTCTCGGTCTGGGAGAACTCGCCGGGTACAACCTGCCTGACGAACATCCGGGTTCGTTTCCGACCGTACCGCCCGCGTATGGCGGAGTCGCGCGGATGTCCAGTTTTGGCGAAGGGATTCAGGCAACCCCGCTGCAACTTGCGGCGCTCTCCGCGGCGTTCGCGAACGGCGGAACTCTTTATTACTTGCAGTACCCCCACAGCCAGGAAGAAGTTGAGAATTTTATGCCGCGCGTCAAGCGCGAATTGAATATCGGCACGATACTTCCAGAGATCCGCGAAGGCATGCTCGCCGCGGTCCTGTACGGCACCGGCAAATCGAGCTTCGACCGGGGCGGTGACGAGATGCCGCTCGGGAAGACCGGGACTTGCGACGACCACACGACGCCGTCGAAAATCGGATGGTTCATCAGCTACACCGACGACGCGCACCCGAAAATCGCGCTTGCCGTTCTGCTGCGTGGAAACACACGTAGCGTGAAGGGTCCTACCGCCGCCGTTGTCGCAGGCCGGATCTACCGCAAGCTCCGCGAACAGAATTATTTTGCGGACTCCGCGCACGCCGTAGCGCTCAAGACCGGCAGCAACTAACTCAACTTGGCATTTCTTACTAGTGGTTTATGGCGCTGCAGGATCTCTGCAGCGTTTCCTTTTTCAGGCAGGTAGGCGGAGGCTAGTAGATGATGGGGAGTTTCGAAAAGTCGGAAGATGTGTCGTCGGTCACCCGCAGCACGACCAAGGTGCGATCGTCGTGCGGCGCAGTGCCCGCGCCGCTGTGGCCGTCCGTTGCAGCCAGGATTCGTTCGGAGATATCGCGAGCCGAATCTCGCCGAGAAATAGCGGAAAGAAGAGCCCTCAGACGTTCCGGGCCGAACTCTTCCTGCACGGTATTCTCCGATTCCAGGATGCCATCCGAAGCGAAAAGAACGACGTCTCCCGGCTCCAGGTCGATGGTCGTCTCATCGTATTGAGTATCGGGGATAAGGCCCAGCGGCACGCCCTCCAGGTGGATCGACCGCACCTGACCATTGCGGACCAGCAGGGGATAAGGTCCGCCAGCGTTGGCGAGCGTGAGTTTCCGAGTGGATGCGTCGTAGATGGCGAACACCATGGCTATGAATCGCGAATCGAGCCGCGCGCCGAGCAGCCGCTGATTCAAAAGGGCGAGCATGCAAGCCGGCTCGCATGCGTGATCGACGACGATTTCTCGAACGGTGCCGATCGCCAGGGAACCATACAGCGCCGCTGCCGTCCCCTTGCCGGAAACATCGCCGAGCATAAATCCGAGGCGGCCCTGTCCGTAGGGCAGAAAATCGTAAAAGTCTCCGCCCAGCTCGCGTGCGGGAACATACCCGGCCGCGAGATCGAGACCAGGCACTTCCCGCGCTCCGGTCGGCAACAGTTGGAGCTGGATTTCCCGTGCAGTATCGAGATCCTCCCGAAGCCGCCGTTCACTCTCGCGGGCGTCTTCATAGAGCCGTGCATTCTCGAGTGCGATGGCCACATAAGAGCCAAGAGTGGATAGCATGCGTTCGTGTTCCAGGGTGAACGCGTGCGGCTCCGTGCTCTCCAGATCGAGAACACCGATGAGGCGGTCTTGCATGAGAAGCGGCACGACAAGTTCGGAACGCGCTTCCACGCCGGTCTCACAGCGGATGTAACGCGGATCTTCGGTGACGTCATTGATCCGCAGGACGCGGCGTTCTCCGGCGGCGGTGCCTGTGAGGCCATGATGAAGAGGGAGGCGAAGGCGCGCCGCAATCGAATCGTTGCAGCGCATGGCGAAAACGCTCTCCAGCAGCTGCGCTTGCTCATTCCAGAGCATGACGCTGAAGACGTCATAATCCACAATTTTCCTGACACTTTCGGCGACGCGGCGGAGAAGCTCTTCCCGATCAAGAATCGACGTCAGCTCACGGCTCACCTCATACAGCAGCTTTAATGTCTTAGCCTGCTCCGGATAGCTGAGCAACAGACTCTGCGGCACGGGGTCCGCGTCACCCAGCAGGCCAAAAGCTCCGAGTTTTGAAAGTTCATTCATGGCAGGGCGCTCGGCGCCTAGTGTTTATTGGATGTAGCAAATTCCCCAAGGTTGCACAATTCAAATCTCAAAGTATGAGCAAGAATCCCAAGAAGGGCCTGGACAAGGAGGGAGATTCGCGAGTGAACGCACCCTTGCGGAGGGTGCTGATTTCGCGGAAAAACCAGCGTTTCGGGCAGTGCCAGCAATTCAAGTATTGCGCAAGGCCGTTTTGATTCCAGCTTCCTCATGCAACAGCGCCTTGCTGCAGCCGCGCAATGACAAAAGCTCCGTTTCCTCCTCCAGCCCATAGCGCCTGATGGCTGCCTGGTAGCCCTCCCAATTGAACCGGCGATGGCTCTTGGCCATGGTCCGGAAGAACCGGTCAAAAAAGTAGAAGCCGATGCCGAAGTTGGTGTCCATGAAGCCTTTGCTGTTCACGCTGCGGTGAGGAATGTCGTGCAGCCTTCTGGCATTCAGGAACCAGGCTCGAAGAAATGGAATTCGAGCCATCCAAAAGTTACCGAGGTGCATCCTGTCGTGCAGGTAGCTGAACATCAGGATGGGCCAGGCGAGCAGCGTACCAAGCACAAGCACCTGGTACACAGGCGGCACGCCGAGCAGCGCCATAGCTCCCCAACAAAACAACAGAATGATCGCGGAGGGCGTCAGCCATTCGACGCCCACGTTGCCGAGGGAAGCGCGATTATCCGTCGCGTCGAGGTACTCTCCGGCGCGCATGGGTTGCCGGGGACCATAGATCAGGAAGTGATGAATCAAATGGCCCCTGCTGAGGGTTGGGAACTTGTCGCTGTGCAGAAGACGATGCAACCAGTAGCCGGCAAATTCCGCGACGACGACGGAGTCCACTAGAGTGGCTACGACACCGACGAATGTGACGTGCAAGCGTTCGTAAATCAAGGGCGCTTCTCCTTCCACTTCTTCCCGGCGGCTCCCGAAGCGAAACGCGATGCCGCTGATGAGATGACCCTACGCAGTGTGACCGCGCTGCTCAAGCGACAAGGAACGCCAAGCTGGTAAAGCGGAGAGATGTCGCACTATGTCGCGGGAGGTTGTTTCCTGGCGGGTTGAAAGCAAAGGACTTGCAGAAGAGAACGGAGGCCTCAGCGCCTTGCAGGAGAGAAGAATCTGCCGCTCAGGCGAAAGGCCCACATCTCAAAAAACAATTGAGTAACGTGACCACCGGGATCGCAGCGCGCTTCGGTTTTCGTGCGAAAGCTATGATTTTGGGAAAGTGGAGACTACTTTACTTCCCAGGTGTCGCCCGCGCGAAGAAGTTTGGCGAGATCGCCGCGCCCGCGCTTGGAGATGACGTCCTTGATCTGCTGGTTCATCACGTCTTCGTAGCGCGGCACGTCGCCCCATGCGCGGAAAACCCCGATGGGCGTTGGGAAGTCCGGGCGGTGCTCCATGTGCGAGAGCTGGAAGGCGTATGCCGGACGCGGGTGGTGCGCATCGTGAACGATCAGATCGGACTCGGCGATGCCGTTGCCGAGTTGGACGACTTCGATGTCGCCGTCCGATTTCCGGCGGATACCCTTGTCGCGGTTCTTGCCGAAAATCATGGGCTTGCCGTGTTCGAGCTGGAGGATGTGTTCGCTGCGGGCGTCGCGATCCGTCAGCGAGAACCACGCGCCGTCGTTGAAGATATTGCAGTTCTGCAAAATTTCCACGTAGGCCGAACCTCTGTGCGCGGCCGCGTGCTTCAGCGTCTCTTTCAGGTGCCCCTGGAAAACGTCAACGGACCGGGCCACGAAGGTGGCCTCGGATCCGATGGCCAGCGAAACGGGATTGAACGGCCGGTCCAACGATCCGAAGGGCGTAGATTTCGCTTTCTTGTTGAGTTCCGAGGTGGGCGAATATTGGCCCTTGGTCAGGCCGTAGATCTTGTTGTTGAACAGCAGCACCTTGATGCCGACATTCCGGCGCAGCATGTGGATGGTGTGATTGCCGCCAATCGAGAGCGCATCTCCGTCGCCCGTTGCCACCCAAACTTCCAGGTCCGGGCGAATGGCCTTGAGTCCGGTCGCCACTGCCGGTGCGCGGCCGTGAATGGTGTGAAAGCCATACGTGTTCATGTAGTACGGGAAACGGCTGGAACAGCCGATGCCGGAGACGATGACGAAATTCTCTTTCTTGATGCCCAGTTCGGGGAAGACTGCCTGGACCGCGGAGAGAATCGCGTAGTCGCCGCAACCGGGGCACCAGCGGACTTCCTGGTCGGTTTGAAAATCTTTTTTCGTGAGAGGTGGTGGCAGCGTCGCTGTGCCCATGGTCGATTCTCCTAGAGTTCCAACATCTCTTCGATTTTCTGTTCCAGCTCAGCTTGCTTGAACGGCCGGCCCTGAATCTTGTTGAGACCGACCGCATCCACGAGAAACTTTGCGCGCAGAACCCACAGAAGCTGACCCATGTTCAGTTCCGGCACCAGAATCTTCTTGTAGCGCTTGAAGATATCGCCTAGATTCGAAGGAAGCGGATTCAGATATCGAAGATGCAGATGGCCTATCTTGCGGCCCTTGGCCCGCTGCGCTTTTAGCGCCGCGGTAATCGATCCACAGGTCGAGCCCCAGGCGACAATGAGCAAATCGCCTTCCAGATCGCCGTCGGGAAGCACATTGGGAATCTCCTGCGCGACCGCTGCGACCTTCGCTGCCCGGACGCGCACCATATTTTCGTGGTTCAGCGGCTCATAGTTGATGTTGCCAGTGGGGTCCTGCTTCTCGAGGCCGCCGATGCGATGTTCGAGGCCGGGAGTTCCTGGCACCGCCCACGGGCGTGCCAGCGTCTGCGGGTCTCGCTTGTAAGGGAGGAAGCCGTTAGGATCGCTCGCGAATTTCACTGGGAAATCCGGAATCTCACTCAACTCCGGAATCCTCCACGGCTCCGCGCCGTTTGCAAGGTAGCCGTCTGAAAGAATGATGACGGGCACCATGTACTTGACCGCGATGCGGCTCGCTTCGATCGCCACCCAGAAGCAATCCGCGGGCGTCGATGCGGCCAGCACAGGGATCGGCGCTTCGGAGTTGCGGCCGAAAAGCGCTTGCAGCAAGTCGGCTTGCTCCGTCTTGGTCGGCAGGCCGGTTGACGGACCGCCGCGCTGAATATCGCAAATGACCAGCGGGATCTCGACAGCGACCGCAAGGCCCATCGCCTCCGTTTTCAACGCCATGCCCGGTCCCGACGTAGTGGTAATGGCCAGGGCGCCGGCATAGGCCGCGCCAATCGACGAAGTAATCGCCGCGATTTCGTCTTCGGCTTGAAACGTCATGACGCCGAAGTCCTTGTATTGAGAAAGTTCGTGCAAGATGTCCGACGCGGGAGTAATGGGATAACTGCCCTGAAAGAGCGTCAGCCCTGCTTTTTGAGCCGCGGTGACAAAACCCAGCGCCAGCGCCTGGTTTCCGCTAAGGCTTCGATATAAACCCGGTGTGAGTTGCGCCGGCGGAATCTCATAACTGATCTGAAACGCTTCCGTCGCTTCGCAATAAGAATAACCGCCCTTCAGCGCGAGCTTGTTTGCTTCCACGAGCAGCGGCTTGTTCTTGAACTTTTCCTCAATCCAGCGGACCGTGGGCTCCATCGAGCGGTTGTAAAGCCAGTAGCACATCCCCAGGGCGAAAAAATTCTTGCAGCGGTCCATCGACTTGGCGTCGAGGCCCAGGTGCTCGAGCGAACGCCGCGTCAGACGCTCCAGCTCGACCGAAAACAACCGGAACTTGTCGAGAGAATGATCTTCCAGGGGATTCGAGGTCATCTGCGCCTTGCGCAGATCGTTCTCCTTGAAACTGTCGCTGTTGACGATCAGGATCCCGTTGGCCTTGAGGTCAGCAACGTTCACTTTCAGCGCGGCCGGGTTCATGGCGATCAGCACGTCGATGGCGTCGCCGGGCGTGTAAACCTCATTCGAGGAGAAGTGCAACTGAAACCCGCTGACGCCGGGGATCGTCCCTGCAGGGGCGCGAATTTCCGCGGGATAGTCCGGAAACGTGGCAATGTCATTGCCGTAGAGCGCCGCGGTATTTGTGAACTGGCTGCCGGTAATCTGCATGCCGTCGCCGGAATCGCCCGCGAAGCGGATGACGGCCCGATCGAGGACTTCGCGCTTGTGCTTTACCGGTGGAACCTCTGCGAGTGTAGACATTCTTGTCCCAAGCCTCCACTGCTCGTTGAACTCCCCCTACCCAGGGGAGTGCGGCTCAATCAAAAGGATGAGGCGGTGCGGTGAAAGGATGGCTTCTAAGGCAGCCCGCCAGGAGCCGACACTCAAAGGATATCACACCGGCACGCGCGTGGAGGCGGAAGACAACATCCCACGAGGATGTGTCTTACTTGAAAAGACGCAGGGACTTAATGGGGGATTCCTGGGTGAATCGATGCCAAGGATTGCGGAAATTGGCAGGATCGAGATCCAACACGCGGCGCGCGAATCAAGGAAGAGTAGCGGGCTGGGATACTGCGCGGAGAAGCCGCGTGAGTGGATGCAACTCTCTTTTCGGAATATCCCTTCTTGTTTTTGCGCCGCTGGAGGTGTGCGGTGAAAGTAACGCGAAACAAAAATCGGGCTTGACGTTCGCTTTCTTTTCGCCTAAAGTGCCTGTGGAAATCATTAGCGAGTGGAGGCGGCGAATGGCACTCACCAAACGGCAGAAAGAAGTTCTCGATTACCTCGTGGCGTTTGAGACCAAACACGGCTATGCGCCCAGCTTCGAAGAGATTGGCAAGGGCCTCAAGCTCACTTCTCTGGCCACCGTGCACAAACACATCACCACCCTCGAGAAAAAAGGCTTCATTCGCCGCGGCTACAACCAGAGCCGCTCCATCGAGATCATCCAATTGCCGAAGTCGGTCAAGGATCAAGTCAGCGATCGCAAGTTACAGGAACTTCCATTGGTGGGAAGGATCGCGGCAGGGCGCCCACTGGAAGCTGTTGAACAACGGGAGACGATTTCGCTGGGCGATTTCGCGCGTGGCGGCAATTCCTTTGTTCTGCAGGTCAAAGGCAGCTCCATGATCGAAGATCACATCATGGACGGAGATTTTGTCGTTTGTGAGCAAACCCAGGTCGCCAATGCCGGTGACATTGTAGTGGCGCTTATCGGCGGCGAAGAAGCAACGCTCAAGCGCTTCTATCGTGAAGGCGCCGGCAAGATACGTCTCCAACCGGCAAATTCCGAAATGGCCCCTATCATGGTGGCCGCGAACGACGTGAAGATTCAGGGCCGTGTCATCGGCGTCCTTCGCAAATACTAGCCCTGAATCATCTGACTGTGGTCCTCGGCCAACCACCGCCAGTGTGTCTTTGGACGGCTTCGTCCTTTAGGTAGTCAAGATTCATCGGTTTCCCCGTCACCTCTTCGCGGATAAATTGTTGGTGCCAAAATCCAGTTGCATGCATCAAAATCATGTCCACGTTATTCTCGAGAAGGCTGTAAGCCTCTTGGCAGGGAAGAAGAAGCAGAAGAAAGGCTCGGCGGGACCTACAAGACCACTGAGGTCGAGAACTTGCCCTCGAAACGCCAAAGCATCCTGATTGTTGATCCCGATGCGGCCTCGCGCGGCCTGCTGGAGGAATTGGTGCGTTCAGCCGGTTATGACGTGGCCGTATCGTCCTCTCAAACTGAAGGATTCAAGTTTGTTCAAGATGCCGGCATCGACCTTTTGCTTCTCTCCGCCGACCTTGCCGACATCCAGTGCTGCGATGCCCTCGCCGAAGTCAAAGGTAATGCGGCCACCGCTAGGACACGCGTGATTCTCCTCACGCAGGGTGGGGGAGCAGAGCGAGCTCGCGGCCTCGATCTTGGCTCGGACGAGGTACTTACTTCCCCGTGGGAGGCGGCGGAATTGCTCGCCCGTGTTCGTGTGCAGTTGCGCGAAAAACACGCCTTCGACGAATTGCTGGAGAAAACCCGCGTCGCCGATGAAGGCTACGAAATGGCGCAGACCGCTTTCCAGGCGCTCGCGGTCACCGAGAAGATGACCCGTGATGCCTTTTCCCTGGGACGTGCTTTGAAAATCGGCGTGTCCGCCCTTTTCGCCGTCGCCATTCTGATCGCCGGAATCTTTCTTCTCTATTCCCGGCGTGCCGACAAGGAAGCCAAACGCGCGTACTCCATGATCGCCCAGCTCGAGCGTGGCGCTCACCGGCAGGAGCAATTGATGGCGGATGCCCGCAGCGCGCGCGCCGATCTTCGGCAATCCGATGTTCTCGAGCAAAAGCATCAGCTCAAGCAGCAATCGGATGAGTTGCGCCAGAAAATCTCGGGTGCTGGGTCCGGCGACGTGTCCGCACTTCGCAAGCAGCTCGAGGAAACGACCGCCCGCCTCAAACGCGTGGAGACCGAGTCGCAATCCGCTGAAGAAGTGATCCGCGCTTATGCGCCAAGCGTGTGCCTCCTCCATGTATCCGTCTCTTTCGTCGACCGCGCTTCCGGCCGGCCGCTGCGTTACGGCGGGATCAATCCGGATGGCGAGCCACTCCACGACAGTGATGGCAATCCGGTGTATACGTTGGAAGGCCGCGCACCCGAAGTTCGCGCGGATTTCTTCGGCACCGGATTCATCGTCGGCGAAGGCCGCATTCTCACCAATCACCACGTGGCGCAACCCTGGTGGAAGAATGACGAACTTGCCGCCGTTGTTAGCCAGGGGCTGAATCCCGCAGTTGCGGAACTGACAGCCTATTTCCCGGACGCGACTGCCGGCGTTCCCGTCAGCATCTCCGAAATTTCCGAGGAGGCGGACCTGGCTCTCGTGAAAGGCGATTTGTCCGGTTTGAAAGAACCCATCTTGAAAATGGATGCGCGCAAGGAGGCGGCGGTCAGTGGCCAGCCTCTGCTCTCTCTCGGCTACGCCACCGGCATCAGCGCGATTCTGGCGCGCGCGGGAGAAGATGCCGTGAACGAAATCGCCAAGACCACAGGCGGAAAACCGAAAGAGGTTGTCAACGAGCTGCTCCGCCGTAAGCTCATCCGCCCTCTGGTTACTCAGGGCCATATCGGCGACGTTCTTCCGGACAAAATTGTCTACGATGCGCAGACCACTTCCGGTGGGTCGGGCGGACCGCTCATCAATCGCGACGGAGAAGTAATTGGAGTGACGTTCGCGGTCGTCAGAGGTTTTGGCGGCTCGAATTTTGGTGTTCCCATTCGTTTCGCCCAGCCGCTCCTCAAGCCATAAGAGCCCGTTTTGATTTATGCTAGGACGTGGACCCGAAACGGCGTTTTCCGTCGTCAACTGGAATCATGATTCACCTGCTTGCTCGCACCCGTGTGATCGTCGTCTGCCTGATCGCCGTTCTGCTGGCGGTGCCGGCTCCCGTTCGCGCCTACGCCGTCCTCTCTCATGAGGCCATCATCGATGCAGCTTGGGAAACGCACATCAAGCCGCTCCTCCTGAAAAAATACCCGCAGGCAACCGAGGAGGACCTCAGCAGGGCGCAAGCCTACGCCTACGGCGGCGCCATCATTCAAGATATGGGCTACTACCCTTACGGCAGCCCTTTTTTCAGCGACCTCACGCATTACATCCGCAGTGGCGATTTCATCCAGGCGCTGCTGCGAGACGCCAACGATGTCACCGAGTACGCTTTCGCCGTCGGCGCGCTCGCGCACTACGCTGCGGACAACGACGGTCACCGCCTCGGCACCAACCGAGCCGTTCCGATTCTGTATCCGGGGCTACGGAAGAAATACGGCGACAGCGTTTCGTATGAGGACAACAAGCTTGCGCACGTGAAGACCGAATTTGGTTTTGACGTTCTCGAAATCGCGCGGGAACGCTACGCGCCGGAAAGCTATCACGACTTTATCGGTTTCGAAGTTTCCCGCCCGGTTCTCGAGCAAGCCTTCCGAGAGACTTATGGCCTGGAGTTGAAAGACGTGCTTGTGAACGAAGACAAGGTTCTCAATTCTTATCGTCATGACGTGAGCAAGCTCATTCCGAAAGCCACTCGAATCGCCTGGCACCTCAAGAAAGACGAAATCAAGGACGACATTCCGAACGCAACGAAGAGAAAGTTTTTGTTCAATCTGTCCCGTTCAAATTACGAGCGCGAATGGGGCAAGGATTACCGCAAGCCCAGTCCATACGAGCGTTTTCTCGCGTTTCTCTACAAGCTGATCCCCAAGTTCGGCCCGCTCAAGATCTTGCAGTTCAGGACGCCTACGCCGCAGACCGAACAAATGTTTGAAGCCAGTTTCAATGCCACGCTCGAGCGCTATCGCATGTTGCTGAGGGGCATCCGCGACGGCGAGATCGACTTGCCTAACGATAATTTCGACGTTGGAGAGAGCACTGGTCCCGGAAAATACCGATTGAACGATGAAGCCCATGCGGAATTGCTGGATAAGCTGGCGGAAAATAAATTCGCGAGCGCCACGCCGGAACTGAAAGCGGAACTTCTTCACTTTTTTGCCGAACCGGACGCGCCGTATGCGACGAAACGCAACGCCAAGGCCTGGGCGAAGGTTCAATCCCAGCTCCAACAGTTGAAATCGGCAACGGTCGCGTCTAATCCCGCCAATTCTACGCAGCGGGCCATGCCCGAGGGACCAACCATTCCATAGGCCAGCATACATCCCGCGGGGCGTCTTCTCGCGGCGCACAAAAATAACCAGTTCTCTAAATCGAAAAAACTGCTAATGAGTCGCGTCGTCACCATGAAACAATGTAGAATTTCGCCCGATCCATTGATCGCTTCTGAGATGAAGAAAACGAAACCGATCCGCAAACTGCTCGCCGCCAATCGCAGCGAAATCGCCATTCGTATATTTCGGGCTGCCAACGAACTTGGCTTGCGCACCGTGGCCGTCTATTCGCAAGAAGACCGGCTCGCGCTGCATCGCTTCAAGGCTGACGAAGCGTACCAGGTCGGCGTCGGCAAGGGGCCTGTCGAAGCGTATTTGGACATTCCAGGAATCGTCGCACTAGCGAAAGAGAAAGGCGTCGACGCCATCCACCCGGGTTACGGTTTCCTTTCCGAGAATCCTGCGTTCGCCCGTGCCTGCGAAAAGGCCGGCATTACCTTCGTTGGGCCTGCGCCGAATCTTCTTGAGTTGCTGGGAGACAAAACCGCCGCTCGAAGACTAGCCTCATCGGCGGAGGTGCCCGTATTGCCCGGAACCGAGAATCCGGTCAAGTCGGAATTGGAAGCGCAAAAGATTGCGCGGGAGATCGGCTATCCCGTCATAGTGAAAGCGGCGATGGGCGGCGGCGGCCGTGGCATGCGCGTTGTTCATGACGCCGCGCAGCTTGATGCGCTTCTGGAAGAAGCGCGGAGTGAAGCGCGCTCCGCCTTCGGAGATGCATCGGTCTTCCTGGAAAAATATTTGCCGCGCGCCCGGCACCTGGAAGTCCAGATCCTCGCCGATCATCACGGTAACTTGCTGCATCTTTACGAACGCGACTGCTCCGTCCAACGTCGTCACCAAAAAGTCGTCGAGGTCGCTCCCGCGGCGAATCTCCCCGCGAGTATTCGTGGCGAACTCTGCGATGCGGCGTTGCGGCTGGCACGCAAGGCAAATTATCGCAATGCCGGAACTGTCGAGTTTCTCTACGACGTTGATTCACAGAAGTGGTATTTCATAGAGGTCAATCCCCGCATTCAGGTCGAGCACACCGTCACCGAAATGATTACCGGCATCGACCTGGTGCGCTCGCAGATCCTCGTCGCGCAAGGTCACAAGCTACACGAGCCGCCGATGGCGCTGCCGAAACAGGGGAACATTCCGCTCAATGGCGTGGCTCTTCAGTGTCGCGTGACCACCGAGGACCCGGAGAAAAACTTCGCTCCCGACTACGGAAAAATTTCCACCTATCGCTCCCCAGCAGGGTTCGGTATTCGCCTCGATGGCGGCACCGCTTATGCCGGCGCGATGCTCGCTGCCTATTACGATTCGCTACTCGTCAAAGTCACGGCCTGGGGCGCAAATCTTCCCGAAGCTTGTCAGCGTATGGACCGCGCCCTACGCGAATTCCGCATTCGCGGCGTAAAAACGAATATCCCCTTCGTAGAAAATGTTGTGAACCACCCGAAATTTCGCGCCGGTGAAGTCACGACCTCATTCCTCGACGAGTTGCCTGAGCTTTTCCATTTTCCCAGCCGCGGCGATCGCGCTAGCAAGCTGCTTTCCTATCTTGGCGATGTCATCCTCAATGGGAATCCGGAAGTGAAGGACAAGCCGATCCCCAAAGAAATCGCAGGAGCAGTCGTCCCCGCGACGCCCACAGGGAAACCGCCGGCTGGCACTCGCCAGCTCTTGCAAAGACTCGGACCGAAGAAATTCGCGGTCTGGGCACGAAAAGAAAAACGCCTGCTCCTTACCGACACGACTTTCCGCGACGCGCACCAGTCGCTCATGGCCACCCGCGTCCGCACGTTTGACCTGCTCGCCACCGCCAGCGCCGTCGCGCATCGTCTGTCTAATCTTTTCAGTCTCGAGATGTGGGGTGGCGCGACCTTCGATACGGCGATGCGTTTCCTGCACGAAGATCCCTGGCAACGATTGCGCGAGCTGCGCGAGCGCATTCCCAATATCTGTTTCCAGATGCTTCTCCGCGGCGCCAACGCCGTCGGTTATGCTTCCTATCCCGATAACCTGATCGTCGAATTCGTTCGCGAAGCGTACGCCCAGGGGATCGACATTTTCCGCATCTTCGATTCGCTCAATTCCATCGACAACATGCGCGTTTCGATCGATGCCGCACTCGAAACCGGCGCCGTTTGTGAAGCCGCCATTTGCTATTCCGGCGACATCCTTGACAAAGGCCGCCCGAAATACTCGCTCAAATACTACGTCGCCATGGCCAAACAGTTGGAGAGACTCGGCGCGCACTTCCTGGCGATAAAAGACATGGCTGGTCTGTGCAAACCGTACGCGGCATTCGAATTGGTGAAGACGCTGCGTCAGGAAGTCGGCATTCCGATCCACTTTCACACGCACGACACCAGCGGCATCAACTCAGCCTCCATTCTGAAAGCGGCCGATGCTGGAGTCGACGTCGCCGACGGAGCCATCGCCGCCATGAGCGGAGGCACCAGCCAGCCCAATCTTAATTCCATCGTCGAAGCGGTCCGCCACACCGCGCGCGACGCGCGGCTCGATGCCG
>Ga0137409_10002903_pt1 | contig 18184 bp, 20 predicted proteins | sample CZODoug1_16funga_FD_122059 | JGI IMG/M metagenome (GOLD analysis project Ga0137409, IMG submission 122059) | Vadose zone soil fungal communities from Angelo Coast Range Reserve, California, USA - CZODoug1_16fungal (Hybrid Assembly) | ecosystem: Environmental > Terrestrial > Soil > Vadose zone... | reverse complement strand
GACGAAGACGCGCCCGCGGGCGGGGAGCTCGCCGCGCGACATCCCGACCCGCAGCGCGCTCCGTACATCGTCCGGAATACCCGCGGGATGGTTCGCAACCCCGCGGCCGTCTCGCATCAGCACGATGAACGGCTGGAAGACGTTCGAGTACTGATCCTTGACGTATTCATCGATGTCGATTGCCGGATCGGTATCGAGCGCGGCGCTCAGGTCCGACGCGACCAGCACCGCGAGCCGGCGCGGCGAGGTCGCGGGCATCGAGCCCGCGATGCGGTCGCTCGTCCAGATGAAGAGCGCTCCCTGCGCCACGAGCATGAGCGCGAGGAACGCGACCAGGCCGACCGCGATGCGCCAGTACAGGCTGCGATACCACGGACTCGTCCCGCTATACATCCGCGGCCTTGTAGCCGGCGCCCCACACGGTGAGGATGACGGCCGGGTCCGCCGGATTCTTTTCGATCTTTTTCCGCAGGCGCTTGATGAGCGTGTCCACGCTTCGCACGGTGACGAACGTCTCGTCCTTCCAGACGCGGGCGAGGAGCGCCTCACGGCTGAAGACGATGCCGGGATTGGAGAGCAGCACATAGAGAAGCTGGAACGGGATACTTTGTTACATATCCTGCTTGTGCGTTGAAAGCTGGTAGAAAGTTAGTTGAGTCAACTCCGATTGTTTTTTATGGCGCAGATGCCTTAAAGATTGGAAGTGAACAACGATTATCTACTTGTATAGTTTCTTATGGTGCTGACGCATTAAAAGTAGGAAGCGATCAACGTCCATCTACACGAATCATTTTCTATGGTGCTTGTGTAAATAGAATCGGAAGTGATCCAAGAACGTCAACAAGCATTGTGTTTTATGGTGCTTGTGCGCCACGAATAGCAAGCAGACCAGGATTGACTACTACTATAGTAGTTACTGATGCTGATTGTTTAAGAGTTTCTCATGAGGTTGGATTATCAACATTCATAACTACTTACGATGCTGATGCTTTAAAGGTTGGCAAAGATAGTGGAATGTCAACAGGTGTCACTACTTTTGCAGTTGATAATACGAGAGTTGGTAAAGACTTTGCTGAATCAACAATCGTAAGATTATACTGTTCTGATAATACAAGAATTGGAAAGTGCCCAGCTTCTACAACTTTAATTCAATTAACTGATTCAGCGTTAGTTAGAATTAGTAGAAGGTTGATTGAATCAACTTCTATTTGTTTCTATGGAAGTCTTAGTGCTATACATACTTCACAGTATTACATTAAGTTTGATGGAAATTTGACTTTGGGTTATCAGAATTATTCATTGCGGTTAGCGTTTGAAGATAAATCAATAAAATTGGTTTATCGTGATTCTAATACAAACTTCTAATGAATAGAGTCAAGTTTCCATATTTCTCATTTGGTACACTATATGGTACTATTTGGGATTATGATAACGAAGGTAACAATACTGGGAGTTTGAAGAATATATCTGGATTTCCCGGTATCTTCTTCGCTGTTCATGAACGATTTGGTAGGAATGACAATAATCCTCCAATCATCTTCAAAAGTATGGGGGCTGGGGTTTCATTGGTTTCGGGTTCATATCCTGTGATCACATTTCAAGCAAAGGATTTGGACATTCTGCAAAAAGAATATGCCTACTCGGTCTATATAAGTCCGACTGGCTCTGTCTATGTTGAAGGAACAACTGAGATGAAAGCTATTGGTTCTGGCATTTTTGAAGTCACCAAAGGTGTCAAATATGGAACCAATTAACATTGTTGATTTTAGGAGTTTTACCTTAGTTGATCCTAAACAGAAAATTATTACTCGTGACGTTTCACAAGCGAAGACAATACAACGCATTGTATTTCATTGCACTGATGCGAGTGGGTGGTCACCGGACAAACTTTCTCATTTCTTTGTTGAAGAAAAGGGATACCCTATTTGTGGATATCATTATTATGTTACTGGACAAGCAGTTTATCACATGGTCGGCGAGAATATCTTAACGTATCATGCCGCTCCATTCAACAAAAGTTCAGTAGCTTTTTCTATTGACTACCACGCTTCTCATGATGAGCCATTACATATAGCAATTGATCCAGCTGTTATGAAAAATGCGTATGCGATGGCAACACATTTGTGTTTGAAGTTCAAAGTTCCACCTTCTATGCTTGTTGGTCATAGAGAATTGCCAATGACTGGCTTCTTTATGAAGCAAGATCATAAGGTTTTACGCAAGATTTGTCCTGGAATGGCTATTGATCTTGATATATTTAGGTTTGAAGTAACTAAATATATGCAAGAAGCATTGAATGTAGTTCAAGACGGAGTTTTTGGTCCAAAAACATTGCAAGCACTTTCTTCATACCAAGTATGGGTGGAATAACAGCTGAAAAAATAAGTTCTCAAGTCACGGATGAGATGAAAAGTTCCCTCTTGTCAAGAATCAAGATGACAAGACAGGGAAAAACGCTTGATAATGAAGATGCTGCTGAATTACTAATGGGTTTGGCATTACGCATCAGTGATAGAGAAGTTTTAAATATCGTAAACGCTAGACTTCAAGCCAAAGGCTTGAAATTGCAAGATGCTACCACTATTACTTACTATAAAAGACAATATAGTGATCTGATTGACGAAATTTGGGCTCAAGGAATGATGAGAATTGGCGAAATTTACTGTTTCGCTGATAAGTTTCATCGTATCCATAAGCTCAACAAACTTGCTCTTGCTTTAGAGATGAAAATGAATAAGTATCTTGAGTTTGGATACGATGATACTACTCATAAGGTAATTAATACATGGATGAGAGTTCTGACAAAAATGCAGGAAGAAACTGGTTTCTTCACTGTCAAAGATGTTCAAAATAAACTTAAAGAGCAAGGACCAACTGATAACATAGATACTGATGAGAAAATACCTCTCACCAAGCAAGAATTAATTGATCTAATGGCTGGAAGATTTCAAAATCAACTTCCAAAAGCAAAAGAGATTGAAGCGAAGAATATTGATGCTAACAAAGAAAAAGTGGAAAACGCAGAAGAAGTGATTGCACATGGCATACAAGAGACCGGGAATAGCAGCATCGTCGCAGAAGCGAATAACGACGCAGCTGGAAAAACTGGTAGCTGATAACTTTCTATTTTTTCTTCTTGAGAAGTGGAAAATATCTTCTGGTGAGCATTTAGGAGAAAGATACTCACTTCGTGATCGCCCATACATGATGGGTATCGTTGAAGATATTCATCCATTCAAGGTAGTTCTCAAATCAGCCCAATGCGGCATATCTGAGATTCATGTTGCAGAAGCCATTCATGCGGCAATATATAATGATCGTAATATATTATATACAATGCCGGCTGGTGAGCAGATGCAACAGTTTGTTGATGCTCGTGCTAGAAACGCAATTGAGACAAACGACTTTTTACGACGTTTCGTTACAGGCACTTTAAATCTCAAAAAGTTCAGTCTCAATCATCATCAAATATACTTTCGTGGTGTACAGAAACGTCGTCAGATTATATCTGTTGACGTAAGTAGTCTCTTTCTTGATGAGTTAGATGTTTATGAAGATGGAACAGTTGCAACGCTCGAAAAGAGACTCGGAGCAACATCGACACCGATCAAAAGATACTTCTCAACACCAAGTTTTCATGGTCTCGGAATTAGCTTATATTACTACGGATCGGATTACTTACGTCAAAGAGGGAGCGATCAGAGAGTTTGGACGATTAAGTGCGATGCTTGCGGCAAATGGAACGAGGATTTACATTGGATCGATAATGTAATTGATCTCAACGAAAAAGATGCCAAGTTTTCTTTTTATACTCCTAATGTTGTCGTTGTTTGTCGGTATTGTCGTCAACGAATTGATCGACTCTCATCTAATGCTGAATGGGTGGCAAAAGTCACTGAAAATAGTGACTATTGTCATGGTTATCATATCAGCAAGCTATTTAGCCCACTTGCGGATTTAAATAAACTATGGGAATCTTCGAAATCATTCATTGAAGAACAAGAGTTTTGGAACTCTGATCTTGGTTTACCTTATGAACCGAAAGGGTCAAGAGTAACAAGATCAATGATTGATTCTTGTCGTGGTAGTCATGTATTGCTGATTAAGTCTAATATACCCACCTTCATGGGTGTTGATATTGGTCAGAAGATTCATGTAATAACTGCTTATCCTGATGAGAACAAACGTATCAAAGTTGTATCTGCTGAGGAATTAGATAAGTGGAGTGATCTTCCTGCTTACTATCGGGAATTTAACTGTCACGGAATGATGATAGACATGAATCCCGATAAAGATGAAGCGATGGAATTTCAAGCCGCTCATGATAATGTTTACTTGGCGTTCTTTTCACAACATCTTGAACGTACTAAAGACAGATTCACACTTGATAGTAACACAAATTTGGTTCAAATTCATCGAACTTTGATGATGATGTATGTTGCGGACGCCTTTGCTGGAAAAATTGTCAATTTGCCATTGAATATAGAGCAAGTCAGAAACTTTTACATTCATCTTTGCTCACCAATTAAGGCGACCAAAGAGGATGTTCTTGGTAATCCTATAATATTCTATCCAAAGACCAAAGACCCAGATCATTTTTACTTTTGTATGCTTTATCTAATGCTTGCTATTGATATTGGTAGCAAACAAACGATCTGGAAGATTGTTAAAACGATGATGGTATAGAATGGCAAGTCTTGGCGATGCAATCTATAGGATTATATCATTATCAAGCAATAGACAACTTTCTGGTCTATCAATAGCAGATGCTGAGAATTGGATTCGGTATCATGAGCAAGTAGCTATTGAGAATTGGTATTACTACTATGGGTTCCATAGTTTTTTCTTCACACGGTTTGATGGAGAAGATGAAAACCAATTCATACAGCGTGTTAAAACTTCTACTATTGAAAATCATGTTGCACCAATCATTGATTTAATTGCATCTTATTTGTATGATGTAAATACTCCTGTAAAACGATATGTACATCGTAATGGGAGTCCAGACAAGCAGTTGAATGATATATTGAAAAATAATGTCTGGAATATGAATGATATGAATGAGATTGATGATTCTAAAGCAATCAATGCTTTGGTTACAGGTTTTACAGTTCTTAAACGGTTGCTATATGATTATCGTACTGAGCAACCGATGGTATTTCCGTTTTCAAAAGGTGACGTTGGTAAGTATGGATATGTCAAAAAAGAATTGATTGATAGTATTAACTGTTTACCACTTCCTTATGTTGATGAAAATGGTGTAATCAATCCAAGACGACTTGGTGCGATTCTTACTATTACTAAAAATGATAACTATCTCGGTAGTTCTGAGATAATGCGTTTGATTGGTAGGACTTCTATACAATCAGAGGTTCTTGAATACATTGATGACAAGATTTGGTTGAAGTTTTTAAAGAGTCCTTCGTCTGGTTGGGTACAGATTAATGTGAATCCCGGAACTCCATATCAGAATCGTAATCAGTATGGACGAGTTGAGATTCCTTTCACAGTTTACAAGAATACAGGAGATCCATTCTTTTGTGAAGGTAATTCTGATGTTGACAAAATCAAGACTTTGAACAGAGAGCTTGATGAACTTGGAAACGCTGATAAGAATACAATACTATATCATTCGTATCCGATACTAATGGGATTGAATGGTGCAATGATTCCAAATGACTTTGTAAGAACTAAAAATGCTTTCTTGAGTTTACCAAACAAAGATCAGAAGTTGGAGTATCTTTCGTGGGAAGGTAAGTTAGATGAATCATCTGCACGTCAAGAACAGTTGAGACGAGTGATGTCAAATACCACTGGAATCTCAATGATTTCCAGAGGGTTTTTGAAAGATATTGGTCAGATACGTTCTGGTCCACCGTTGAAAGCGTTATTTTCTTCCGATCGTGCAACTATGAATCGGAAGTTTACTGCATTTTCAACTGCTGAGAAGAAGGATATGAGAGCTGATCTTTTATTTTGGGCTGCTCATTCAAACGATATAGTCAATGTTGACAAAAGTGTAAGTTTCAATATTGATTTCAATCCTGACTTCCTTGGTATTGACAAACTTCTTGAAGCAGAAATTGATGTTTTGCAGTTGCAGGCTGGTGCTATCACAATTGAAGAGATTGTAAAAGACGAGCATCCTGAATGGTCTGACGATGAAGTAGCAAAAACTGTTGCTACAATCGTCAAACAACGTCAACAACAACAAGTTAAGGTTCCACAACAATCTCCAGATAAAGCGGCGTTACGAACTTCGTAATAGGAGTAATATGAAGAAGAATGGCATTGAAAATCAGGACTATATAGGTACGATTCTCTGGTTCAGAGATGATCTTGGATATGGTTTCATTGAGTGTCCAAATTTTGATAAAGCAATTTTTTGTCATTATTCCAAGATAATGACGCATGAAGGTTACTTCAAAACTCTGTCTCGTGGACAAGTTGTAGTTTTTGAAGCAACTCTTTCAACCAGAGGATTGATGGCTCTAAATGTCAGAGAGAATAAAGTTATTAAAGCAAATGCTGTAGATGTATCGTAAACTTACCCGAAAGGAATGAAATATGGGACTTGTGAAGTTCGGAGCGCAAACACTTCAAATAGATGCAGTTCCAGACGGGCATATTATTTTGACGGAATCAGAGTTATCAACTCTGAGAGCGGCAAATAATAACCTGTTGACGCTGAAATCTCGAATCCCTCCAGGAGTCGATGAGACAGCTCTGCATATTTTGATCGAAAAAGGCTCGCGATATGATAATATGGTTGCTGAGAAAGCAACTCTTGAAAGTAAAGTCACCGATTTAAATTCTAAGGTGTCAAGTTTTAGTTCGATGCCTCAGGATTTTACGGCTGACAAATGGAATAAGTATGTCAATCAGGAAAAAATGGCTGTTCGTCAAAACAAACTCAACGGTCTCACGGAGAAGGTTAAGGAGCGTTTGAAAGCCGAAAACAAACTCTTTGAGGAAGTTGATGCAAGATTTTTGCCATCAACAGCAGAGACATTCAATCCTGATGACTCGGAAGCTGTTGATAAGTGGCTCAAGATTCTTGACGAAGGTCATACTGCACAAGAGAATTTTGTCAAAACACATAATATCCAGAATCCACCTCCGCCTGATGGAAAAGGTGGTCAACAAAGGGCTGGTTCTCCACTTGTTGACAATCGTTCAGCAACAACGGATGACATTGTTACTGAGACAGAAATGCGTGTTGGTGGATTCTCAGGTCGATAAAAAGGATATATTATGTCATTTAAACCCGCTGCTGGTTATGGAGATATGTTCTCCTATACTGGCCAAAACGTTCGTGGAGATGGTTTTGAAGTAAGGCGATTGGCTGGTTCAGTGATGCGTCAAGCATTTTCTGAACTGATTTTCACTCGCTTTATGAACGCTTCCAACGATGCTTTTGGTGTCGGTAGAGGAGGTACATTCACCGTACCCATCTTCAAAGATTGGGGAGCACCGGGTACTGTAATCGCACTCACTGCTGGAACTGCAATTGGTATTGGTACGCAGTTTACAGATAGTGTCACTATGAAAATGTACGAGTATGGTACTGGTGTTGGCTACGAGCGGATTCTCAATTGGTTTACTTCTATTGCAGTACAGGCAGAGTTGGTTAAAACTCTTGGCAATCATGTTGCCAGAATGATTAACTATCTCGATTTCGCTGTATTTGATGGAGTGACGAGATCAATGGAGATTCCTGCTTCTGGGTCATACTCCTCAATTCTTGGAACTGTTCGTAAGGGAGTTGTCGCAACCGCTTATGGCGAACTTGGTCAAGGTGGTTTGGCGTTCCTTTGGGATCAGCTCCGAACCAATATCGTAACGCCGCTCATTCCTGAACGCCGGCTTTATGGTATTGTGGGATGTGCAAACTCACTTCGACATTTGAAACAGGGTTCTGTTTTCCAGAACGCTGCTCTTTACCAAAACCTACAGGCTTACAACTATCAGATTCTTGGTGAATTTGGTGGGTTCGTTTTCTTTGAGACGGAAGAACAACTTTCAAAGGGAACGATGTTTGCCTTTGGGCAAAATGTCGGCGGATACGGATTTGGTCAGCCTCCACAAATCTGGTACTATCCAGATTATGGATCGGATGCTGGTCGTCTTCCGGTCTGGAAAGTCCTATTCTATCGTGGTCAAGATGCGATTTGGAGAGATAAGGGAACTGCTTGTGTCCGTATCTTCTCAAACACCGCAGCTTACAACTACGGTACATTGGGTTAAGAATAATGGTGGGGTTGTCCGTAAGTCTATACTGATGAGCTTGCTCTGATGTCACTAGCTGGACAACCTTCACCTTAATAAAGGACAATCATGAAAGAAGTCAGTCTTTGTATTGTATCATATAATAATTCTGATGGAGTCAAAGCAGCTATTGATTCCGTTAGACCATTGATTAAAGATGTTGTAATTGTTGATCAAGGTTCATCTTCTGATGAATCTATAAAGTTGAAGTCGTTAGCCGATGTTTACATGAAAACTACAAACAAAGGTAACGCAGATTATGACCGGCAATATTGTTACGCATTGGCAAGAAGTGAATACATTCTTGCTATGGATTCAGATGAAGTTATTGAAACAGAAGAAGTTGTTAAATTACAGACATTAATCAACAAATATGATTTTGATGTAGTTTGGTTTTTGTTTCAGAACTTCATAAAGTTTCAAACTTTCAAAGTTGATCTTCATGATTTACTTCATGATGATCCTCATCCACGTCTTTGGAAGAAACGATTTGGCGTCAATGGAAGTTCAGTGGAAACTATGCAGTGGCCGCATGAAGCACATAGATTTCCGAATATCAACTCACCGAATCAGATATTTTCTCAACTCAAGTTTAATCATACTCGTGAACTTGAGATAGTTTTAAAGACACATATTCGTCGTAAAAATGTAGTTGATGGACAAGCGCAACAAGTTGAGAAAAACTTCATCAAAGCTGTTATGAAGAAGTTTGATAAAGAAGTTGTCGAAACTGTCGAATTACATATTCCTGAATTGAAAGAATATCTGAGGAATTAATGGAACTCAATGAGAAAAACTTAGGCATAACTGATTCAATCAATCTTACTAGTATTAGAGCCAAAAAGAAGGCTTTAATGTTGAGAGTTGGTGGATTAGGTGATTGTCTTATACTTACTCCTGTTGCAAAACAACTTCATAAAAAAGGATACTCAGTCGATTATTTTGTTGGTTCTCCTACTGGTGAAGTATTCGAATTGATATCAGGATTACCATATTTCAACTCTGTAAAAGAAATAAGCAGAGTTGGAAACTCAATTGATGCCGTCAAAGATGAGGATGGTCACTATGTTTCAGTAGAGATACTGAAAAAGAATTATGATGAGGTCTTTGACTTTAAGTTTTCTGTTGAAGCAAACAGAGCAGGAATAAATAAGACAGAGGGGTGGCGTGATACTCTCAATTCAAACTATATGAATTGGGTTGATTTAAGTCTTGCTTGGGCTAATTTTGATTGGACAAAGATTTCAGATGAAGATAAACGACCAGAGTTGACATATAATTCAGTTGTTTATGATGAGTGGGCTGAGAAACTTGTTCCTGATAATGTTATTGGAATCCAACTACAGGCATCTACACTTATCAGGACTTGGTATAAATCAGGTGATTTGCCTGATAGAATTTACAAAGAGTTTCCAGATCATTCAGTATTGATTTTCACTAATGGCTGGCAATTAATGAATAAATATGGAACTGTTAGTATCCATATTCCTGATAAACTCAATCCATTAATTTGTTCAGCAGCCTTATTGAAACGGTGTTCTATATTCATTTCTGCTGATTCTGGATTTAGTCATGTTGCAGAAGCGTTGAATATTCCAACCATTGGAATATATACTACTGTTCCTGCATGGACACGAACTAAGTACTACAAGTATGCACATTCTTTAAATACTGATGTCGAATGTCATCCATGTTTTGAGTTGAATATGTTTTGTCCAATTGAACGTAAAAATGCTTTGGACAAACTAACTGATCGTGAGAAAGATATAATCAAATCAAGTGAAGAAAACATCAGTATTTTTGATGTAGCTCGTAAATATTCAACTGCTCCAAGAGCTATTGAGATGGAATTGCAGTCAGCTCGACAACGATTGGATGCTTTAAGTGCAGTTGAACCTGCTTGTGTTAAGTCAATCACTATTGATATGATCATTAATAAGGTTCATGAGATTATTCCGACGTTAAGAAAATTATGAAATATACTGCTATTTTTCCAACAAAAAATCCTGAGTTTGCAGTAAGATGTATTGAAAGTTTGTTAGATAATTCTCATATTCTTAACGATGTTTTGGTTATTAATAATAATCCAGATGCTAAGTATCCAATAAATGATCCAAGAGTAAAAATAGTATGTTGCTTTGACCGTGATGTTTATGGAATGTATAATCTTGGAGTAGAACTTGCTAAAAGTGAAAATGTTCTACTTCTCAATGATGATATGTATTTTCCTACACTTTGGGATAAGTCACTTGAAACTTTGAATGATGTTAAAAATTTGGTATTAACGTTTACTGTAGTTGAATCTGGATATGTAGATGTTAATAGTAAGAATATTCCATTGAATTTTGGAATGGATTGGTTAACATTCAAAGAAGATGATTTTGAAGTTTATGCAAATAGATATGGAGGCGAAGTCAAACCCGGTCTTGGTTGGTATATGCCGGTTTTAATGTCCAAAGAACTTTTCAATGATAATGGTGGATATAATACTGAACCACCATTTCCATTTCCACATGATGTAGCGTTCTTTGGTAAACTTATGTCTCGTGGAAATATTGATTTTCGTATCTGTGATGCTCGTATTTATCATTTTCAGCGTCTTAGTCAACGTAAACCCAAAGATAAGCTGAATCTTTGTTGTGGTGAAGACAAGCGTGATGGATATTTAAATGTCGATGTTGCCAATTCAGAATTGAATATTGATATAAGTTGTGGTCTGTTACCTTTTGAGAATAAGTCTTTCAGCGAGGTTTTATTTCGTCATGCCATCGAACATTTCAGATTTGAGGAAGCAAACAAGATTTTGTTGGAAATCAAACGAGTGCTCAGAGAAGGAGGCTATGTTGATATCTACTCACCTGAATGTTCTTTGTCAATGGAAGACTATTTGTCCGGGTCTAATACATACCAGAGATGTGCCGATCCCATATACCGTGTATGGGGTCTCAATAGCTCAATCGAACAGGTACATAAGAGCGGCTATACTGCTAAACTGACAAGATGGAATAATATTGTTACTATTTTAAGAGATTTGGGATTTGATAGAACTGAGACAATCCCAACTCGTGATGCTGATGAGTTTGGTGTTCGTGCCTATGTGTAATGGTCAATGTATTCGATTTGGTGAACAATCAATAATCGAAGGAGAGATTGAAGGAAAAAGAGTTCTTGAGGTTGGTTCTCGTGATATGAATGGTAGTTTTCGTTCAATTATCATGAAGTTCAAACCTAAAGAATACATTGGTGTAGATATTGAAAATGGAAGTTGTGTTGATAAGATTTGTTCAATCTATGATTTAGTTAAAGAGTTTGGAATAAACTCATTTGATTATGTTATTTGTACTGAGGTTATAGAGCATTTGCAAGGATGGCAATTAGCTATCAATAACCTGAAAGATGTCTGTTCACCAAAAGGTTATATACTAATAACCACTCGATCAAAAGGTTTTGGATACCACAGTTATCCAGAAGATTATTGGAGATATTCACTTTTTGACATGATGAATATTTTCTCTGATTTCATTATCTGGAAATTAGAGAATGATTCAATTGATCAAGCGGGTGTTTTTGTAAAGGTTCAGAAACCTGATCTTTGGATACGACGTAATTTATTTAACATCAGTCTTCATAAGATGGTAAAACCATGAAAATCGGAATAGCTGTAGTGGACTATGGAAATCCTGAATATTTGAAAGAGTGTCTTCATTCTTTAAATATTGATAATTCAGAAGTATTTGACAGTAGAATATTTGACTGTAACATCCAAAATATTGGATTTACAGCAGCCAATAATAATTTAATAAAAGACTATCTTTCATTTAAACCTGGTTGGCAACCTGATTGGATTTGGCTTCTTAATAATGATACAATAGTTCCTGCTGATACTATTCAGTCAATTATTGATAAACTTCCAGAAATAGAAGTTTCTGCAACTATTAATAAAAATGGTGTTAGTGATTTTGGAATAGTTGGTTTCCAAATTCGTTCAATTGAGAATCCAGATTTGATTCACCATGCAGGCACTCAACAATGTTTTCCTGCTGGAATACATAAGTCTGGTTCCGTTAAATTCAATCAATTCAATGTTCGTACATTTGAACGATGGGTAACTTTTGCTTCTGTCTTGATAAGACGAGAAGTATTCGAAACAATCGGATTGCTTGATGAAACATTTTTCAATATTTGTTCTGATTCTGATTTTTGTTATCGTGCAAGAGCGGCTGGTTTTAAAGTGATATATGAGCCATCTTTCATGATATATCACCATATTGGTCAGAGTCAAACTCCTTCACCGGAAATGCAAGAAATTCATCAGAGAGACATAGCAAACTTTCAGAACAAATGGTTGAATGGAAAATTATACTTCGATTTGGACCATGAATTGATGGGCAACTAAATGTCATACGCCGCTATTTCAGACACCGAACGATTTTTCGAACAGTTCGCCACGTCTTACTATGGAAGTAGAATACAGCCAGTCGGTACTCTGTATATTGATATTACTTCATTGCAATCAGATTTGGAGTCATCTTATACAAGGATGAATACATATCTGGATGCAATCAATCGTATCCCAATAGTGCCTATTGGAACAAATATCAAAACGGGGTCGTATCATCCGTTGTTGATAGAGTGGAATTGTTGCGATACTATCTACTATAAACTCAAGGCACGTCATTCACAAGAAAATGCCGGTAAGTTACCGGATTGGATGGAGGGTTTCTATCGTCGTGGTACACAAATTTTCCAAGATATTGCGAATGGTTATATTACTTTGGATACTGATACTACTAATCGTGGTATCGGTTATCCAACTATTGTCGCACGAACTGGGATGGCAACTCTTTACAGCAATTGGGATTCAGGTTTTTATAGTGGAAGTGATTTTGCAAAACAATTCAGGATAAAAATCAGTGATACTAGTGCTGGCTCAAACATTGGACAAGCACAATTTCAATACTCAGAAGATGATGGTGTTTCTTACTTAGCTCCTAATTATTTCACTGGAACTGTTTGGTGTGTTATTCATTCTGGTTTGCAAATACGTTGGGCTGCTGGTTTAGGAACGATCGCTCAGTTGGTTGTTGGTGATACTTGGAGAATTGAATGTATTCCTGTAAATATGTATCATATCCAAGGTAATCAAGTCAGAAGTTCGACGTTTAGGATTGGATAATGCCGGGTATTATTGATGTATTCACATTTGAACAACTAATTAACATAGTTCAAGAAGAACTCAGAAAGTCAGTCCTTCTTACTTATGTTAATGATGATAGTATAATTGTCACTACTAAGGCTTTGGTGGAAGCACCGACCTTTACTGATTATCTCATAAGATTATCTTCACCGGATTCAGGTTTTCTTAGTAAACATCCACGAATCGGTCAATACTTTCGGGTAGAATATTTTGTTGGCGTTGATTTGTGGATAAAGTCTTCGGGTAAGGCTACTGAGAGATTAGAAGAAGGAGTAGTTCAGAAAAAAGTTGGAATTTGGGAATTTTTTGACGATGTTTCCAGAACACTTGAACACAATAATTTTGACAATCAGCTTGATTCATATCCTGGTTCGAATATCGGTAATCCTGTAACACTACCATCTGATGATTCATTATTGGAAGGTGTTGGATTTATTTGGTATGGAAACCAGAACAATCTCAAATGAGGATTTATGATAGGATATGAAGCCCTTGTACGAGTGGAAGCTGCGCCATCATGGGGAAGTGTTGGAACGCTTGGTCATCGAGGCATATTTCTCTTCGCTGATAGTGTTCGACCCAATTTTGGTGCTGTAGTCCATAAGAGGGATAACAAACTGACTGGAAATCGTGAATCTAGTGGTTCAACGTATTCTGTCGATCAATTCAATCAATCTTGTGAAGTCACTTGGCAGCCGCGTGCTGACGATATTCTTCCATTCGTGTTGGCACATATGCAGAACGGTACAGGACTCGCCGGTGGTACTTATGAGTTCACGAGAATTGGTCGTAATCTCACGTTTACCACAAATGGTTCTAACATTGGAACTCATCCATATTCAATCAATCTTGATGTGTTTCTTGGCAATTCATTGATAGGCGGTGGTACAGGTGCTAATGGTTACCGTTTCTTCAATGGAATTGTCGATAAACTCACATTCGCATTGAAATATGGAGATGATTTGAAATGTACTGCCATGATCAAGTTTCAGAATGGTAGTCGTTTCAATTATCCTGCGGCTTTCAATGTTACACCAAGCGGTCTTGGAAGTTTCTCAGCTTATCCACTGATTGTGGATTATATGGGAACTGTCAATATCGTCAATGAGACTCTTCCAGTCGATGATCTTGAAATATCCTACGACAATGCAGTCGCTGAGCGTTCGGTTATCGGTTCTCGTGGGTGGAATCGGTTCCCGTTGGCGAAACACTGGGTCGCAGGTGGAAGAATCGGTATGGAGTTTGCTCGTGATTTGAATGAACTTGCAGAAGGTACGACAAATACAGGTACGTTTGAATTTTGTCAGCAAGTTGGAGTGAATCACATACAGAATATCTTCCATAACTTTTTCTTTGATCCGGTTGATCCTGAAGTAACGGATGGAGAAACAGTTGTGGACATCAATCTTCCATTCAGAGGTTATCCTACAACAACTTCTGGAACTTCAAGTATCGTAAGAGTATATACCGGAACTCTCTTTGGTTCCTTACTCTTCAACTTTACAGGAATCCAGTAAGAGGTTTGACAGTAGATTGGGAGACTGATCTACTGTCACAAATTTTGCGAAATCCGCATCTAATTTCTTTTAGGGGTATATAGATACTGTTTACCCCCTGCGAGTAACAAGGGGGTGCGGATTTAGGAATGTGGAGGGCTTTAAAAAAGTCTTCTGCGAGTTAGCCTTAATTGTCAGTGCGGAATTAACCACATATAATTGGAGAAAGAAATGCTGAAAACTGCATCAAAAAATCTCGTCAGATTCATTCCAACTCTTGAGAAAACAGAGGCAAAACCAACCACAGTCAATTTTACTCCTTTGACAAAAAGAGAGTATGATGAGTGGCAAGAATCTCTTGTTGAGATTAAGCGTAACAAGATGAAGTCAAATCTTGCCAAAGCAACTGAACTTTTGTTCAGGAAATGCTTGACTGCTGACGAGAAACAGGCTTTCATTCTCAACTGGGATATTGAAGGCAAAGTTGTTGATCTCATCACTGACAGAGATCAGGCTGTTGATCTTTTGATGCACTGTCGCAGTATTGATGCAATCAACGAGATTGAGGCTGGTATGCGTGGAAGTTTCACTCTTGATGAGGATGAAGAAAAAAACTCCGTTGGGCAATAAGAAGTACGTTTTTAGTGACAGATGTTGATGACAAAAATGCTGACACTAAATACAACTGTGATTTCTGTATTGCCAAAGAGTGGATGGGTCAACGAAGTGGTCGATTATGTTTTCTTTATCAAGTTGATTTTTCTGAGCCTCTTACTTTTTCTTCTGATAGTAAAGACGGGAAGGTTGAAGGTGAAATAAACTCAGAAGAAGATTTCTACAATGCTGTTGATCAAATTCTGTCATTCCATAAGACAGATAGAATTGAAATAGCATTGAAACGAATCAGAATGAAAGGAGTATCTGGTGTTTGTCCTAAATCATTTCCCAGAACCGAAACTACTTCTTTACTACTTCGAAAACTCAATTTATGTCTCGGAGGAGACTCGAACAACGAACTCGTCCATCTCCCATATGCCGGAACAATACTTGACCAACCAAACCTATTCATTGAAGCTTTTTACGTTTGGTCAGATGAGCTAACTAAATGGCTTCGATACACACGAATAAGAGACAAGCGTGAGACTGATAGACAAGAGCGGCGGGGTGTGGGGTCAGCTGATAACCCGCAGAGTAAATCCTGATCTCGTCATTCGTCAGGCTTTCATTCCCGATGAACGATTGATGAAACTTTTAGCCAAAGAGGCTATTAGTTCCATCAAAGGTTCTGTCAAAAGTAATATAATCGTTCAACGTAAAAATGGGATTTTGATTTACAAAGCTACACCAGTTGGAATTTATTCATTTGGAATATTGAAACGAATATCTCCAGATGGAAAGCCTTACGAAGAACTTAAAGATACCACTCTAAATAAAGTTCGTAAGTGGAAAGGTATCACTCGTGGTCCATCATTCATATTGCGAGAAACTTCTCAACATATATTTGAAGGACTGCATATCAAGAGTTTCACAATAGCACCACGAGGAGGCAAGAAGATTGTCATTGGTTGGTCTGGAGAAGATGAAGAAATAGCAAATAAACAGGAAACCGGATTTACAACTATTAATCCGGTTACAGAATATTTTGGAGTCCAAGGATTGAAAGACGTAACTATACCGGCTCGTCCATTCCGAGGATTTCAACGAGAATTTGTTGATCTTTTCCATTCGGTTTTCCAACAGTTTTAATGGCACTTTCTTCAGTATCACAACTAATTCTTGAATCACAAGTTAAAGTTGATGATCAAGCTTTAGTTTTCTACAGAAAGTTACAGCAATATCTCTCAGATATTGACCTGCTAACTCCAAAAACTCAAGAAGAATTAAGCGGTCTGCTTCAAACAGCAACCGCTCTCGCCAAAACTCCGTTCCTTTCTCGTCAATCTCTCAGCGAAGCAGCAACAATCATTGGTGAACTTCAAGCCAAAATTACGACTTTGCGTGAGCAATTTCCAAGTCAATCACTAACTGAACTCTTCAAAGGTCAATCAACTCTCAAAGATTTTGATTTATTTACTCGTGGCTATGCTCAATCAATAACACGATTGAATGATATTGATCGTGCCAACGCAAGAGCTATTGACGAACAAACAGGAATTAGAATAGCTGCTGAGAAACAACAAGTATTGGCTCAGATTGAGAATGAAAAACGATCTCAATCGAATGTGTTATTTCAGCAGAAATTAATTGAGAGAGCCACTGCACTTTCTCAAAAAGCTGCATTGATACAGGAACCCGGAACATTAACTCCAGACTTTTCAAAACGCCTTGAAGAACAGATAGCAAGAATTAAAGCCGTTTCTACTACTACTCCTTTAGCTCAAGAAAATCTTCAAAATCTTGAGAAAGGTTTAGACTTACAAAAACAGCTTATTGATCAGAAGTTTCAAGCGATAGCTATTGAGAAACAGCGAGTAATAGCTTCTGGAGAAAATGCTAAGAAAGACTTTGAATATGCCAAGATGCAATCTGTGGCTATTCAAGAAAACATCGCTTTCAATAAAGCACTTGAAAGTCAGCGATTAAGTCTTGCTAAACAAGCGTTTTCAACTGCTAAACAGCCATTCATTGATCCTGCGTATAAACAGGAACTCATTGCAATTGGTAACGCTCTCACTTCGTTAAATACAACTGTTCCGGGAACTAATCAACAACTTGATGCATTAAAATCAAGACTACAAACTGTTTCAGCAGCTGTAGCTCAACAAAGAGGAACTATTGGAACCCTTGAAGCTGCTTGGAATAAGTTTCGTTTGATTTTCCAAAGAGTTCTTGATGCGTTATTTTCATTCTTAATTATCAATACGTTATTCAATGCTTTCAGAAATCTTGGAAAAGCGTTGATTGACGATAATATTTTGTTTGAGAACTTTAATGCAAGGCTCAGTAAATTGATAGTAAATGCAAAAGAATTTGCAACTATCAAGGCATTTGCATTAAAGTTTACTATTGAAACTCCATTCAAACTTGAAGAAGTTTTAAATGCAGCTGTATTGATACGATCGTTTGGTCTTGATATAGTTGCAAACATGAAAGCGATTGGAGATTGGGCTACTGCAACTAATAGCTCACTTCAAGATACTGCTGTTGCTTTTGCAAAAATAGTTGCTTACTCACCACGAGCCGCTCAATTATTGACTACTCGTGGATTAAGCATGGTAGCTCT
>Ga0137409_10002902_pt1 | contig 18192 bp, 16 predicted proteins | sample CZODoug1_16funga_FD_122059 | JGI IMG/M metagenome (GOLD analysis project Ga0137409, IMG submission 122059) | Vadose zone soil fungal communities from Angelo Coast Range Reserve, California, USA - CZODoug1_16fungal (Hybrid Assembly) | ecosystem: Environmental > Terrestrial > Soil > Vadose zone... | reverse complement strand
GTGGTGGATCGCCATATTGGTTCGGCCCCTCATCCCCAGGGACGAAATATGGCATCAGGCCAAATAACCAGCCGATGTATGGGATTGCGGATAACAGACCTAACGGGACGAGTGTCCAGCCGGAGTATCCAAAGTCATGGAATCGCCGTACCGAAGCTGAGAGTCCAAGAATATACCAAGCAATAAAGCACAGGACTGCGAGGGCAATCCGAAGCTCGTCACCGCCACCGATCAGATCAAAAGTGCTGACCAACTCACGATTGGCATATCCATGTACGAGCGGGGTGGCGATCGTGAGAAGTTCCTGTACGCCATAGGAAAGGATGCCGTCGTAGGTGGCCACGGCTGCGCCGAGCATCAACAAGAGAAAGATTTGAATCAGAAAGAACGCTCCCCGGCCGATCCGCCCGTTGAACGAAAATATCCGCGGGAATGGCGGCAAGGCGTCGAACAATAACGCAATGTTTTCCGGTCTTTCGCTCGCCCCTCCCAATATGGGCGAAACGTCCTGGTGGAGTTGACTCTCCTGCAGCTGATTCATTGTGAGCCTCCAAACGAGGCCGCGCTACCGGTAAACGACGGACGCGCTACCGGTTATTTTCGGCCGAAATTGATGCTGCCTGTATTTGTGCCAATGGCGCCCACACCGGTCATTGTGCCTCCGGATTGCTCGAACTTAGCGGTCGATCCGGCGGCCTTCTCATTGGTGTGAGCTTGTAACCGGAGCAAATTTCTGGGCTGGGGGAGTCAAGGCTGCGAAAGTATGATTCAAGCTAGGGATGACGGCTCGCGCCCCTGATTCGCTGGAATGTCTCTCGCATGCGGACCTTATTGGCGTGGTTCGCGAACTGATTGGTGAGGTTGGGCGTCTGCGGGCAGAGAATGAGAAGCTCGGCTTCGCTTTGAAGGAACTGAAGGCTGAGCATCAGGCGGTCAAGGACGAGCTTGCACGCTTGAAGAATCTGCCGCCGCGTCCGCCGCAAAAGCCTTCCGGGATGGACAAGGCAACGGACCGTGGCGGGTCTGGCAGTGGCGACAAGAGCCCCGCGGGCGAGAAGTCGAGCCGCCGCCGCGGCAGCCAACTGGACAAGCTGACGATTGGAGCGACGGTCGTTGTGACGGCGAAAGCGCCGGCCGGTTCTCGCCGCAAGGGCTATGAGGAGATCGTGGTTCAAGATCTGAGCCTGAGCCCGCAAGTGACGCTCTATCGGCGGGAGCGTTGGGAAACGCCGGAGGGCGAGAGGATCATCGCGGAACTTGATCCCGGGATTGTCGGGGGATATGGCCCCAATCTACATCGTTTCGTGCTGGCGCTTCATTTCTCCGGGCAGGTCACCTGCGAACGGATCGTCGCGCTTCTCAATGGCATGGGCGTGAGGATTTCAAAGCGGCAAGTGGTCCGCTTGCTGACGGTCAAGCTCGAGACCTTCCGCGCCGAGGACGCAGCCGTGTTGAAAGCCGGCCTCGGCGGCGCCTATGTGACGGTCGACGACACCGGCGCCCGCCACGCCGGCAAAAGCGGCTACACCACGCAGATCGGCTCCAATACCTTCACGGTGTTTCGCACCGGCCCGAGCAAATCGCGCGAGGCGTTTCTGTCGCGGCTGTGCGGCAGCACGACGTTCTATGTGATCAACGACGCGGCGCTCGGCTATATGAAAGACCGCCAACTGCCGCAGGCCGTCATCGACAAGTTCGCGGATCACAAGGAGCGTATTTTCTCGCGGCCCGAGAACTGGGAGCGGCATTTGCAGGCGCTGGGCCTGACCGATCTGAAAGTCACCCCCGATCCTGTCTTGATCGCCAGCGAAGCCGCACTGTGGGGTGCGATCCGCCATCAAGGGCTGTTGCAGGACACGGTCGTCGTTTCCGATGATGCCGGCCAGTTCCGCGTCGGCATCCATGCGCTGTGCTGGGTTCACGCCGAACGCCTCGTCCACAAACTGGTTCCCGCCAACGACAAGCATCGCAACGCCATCGAGGTCGCCAAGCGGATGATCTGGTGGTTCTACGGTTCCTTGAAGGAATACAAGCTGGCGCCCAGCCCGCAGCAAGCCGAGGTCCTGCGCGCCCGCTTCGACCGCATCTTCAAGCGCGGCGCAACCGGATACGTCATGCTCGACAGGCTGCTCAGACGGCTGTTTCGCCACAAGGACGCCTTGCTGCGCGTCCTCGATCGGCCGGAAATTCCCCTCAACACAAACGCTTCCGAAAACGACATCCGCGCCTTCGTGACGAAACGGAAAATCTCCGGCGGGACCGTCAGCCACAAAGGCCGCGACGCCCGTGACATCATGCTGGGTCTCGCCAAGACTTGCATGAAGCTCAAGCTGTCATTCTATGAATTCTTGGGTTCTCGCCTCGGCCTACCAGGCACCCCAATCCCACCTCTCGCCGAACTTATCCGACCCGTGCCATCCTAACCCAACCAAATTGCCCAGAAATTTGCCCCGGTTACCGCGCGCGCCAGCTAAGTAACTGAATTTTTTGGCGCGCCCGGAAGGATTCGAACCTCCAACCCCCAGATTCGTAGTCTGAGGGTTGGCGAGTACCCGCCAAAGCCGCCGTCGTATGCCGAAGTGTATAGTTTCGCGAGAGCCCGCCTCGCCTAGAAAATGAAGGCTGCCAGGAGCCCGCTCTTCGAAGCGGGCGGGAAGCGCCGTCGAGCTCCGGCCGGCGCCGAAGGCGCCCCACACGGCGCACCCGCAGGAGCGTCAGCGTAGCGCCGCCGAAGGCGGGACGCGGGACTGAGTGCGCCCGGGACGGAGCTCTCGCAATGCGGCGCTCGCGCCGCCCAGCGTCAGGGATCGTTACCCGAATGGACGGAGACGCGGCCTGTTCGGAGGCAGGGCAGGAATAATGAGCTGCGCGGCTCCGGGCGCGAAGCGCCTACGCGAGACGCGTTCAGTTACGATTCGGCTAACGTTCGGAATCCTCGAAAACGCGGGAGGCGACTGGAGAGACGGTCAGTCTGCCGAAGAGGCAGAAGCGCCTCAGCTCCGCAAGCCAGATCGGCCGATGTCCAATTCGGCGGCTCTCCGAATAGAACAGTCATGAGAGGTCGGGATGTACGAGCCGATGGCGATGCGATGATGCGTCTTAAGGACCGCCGGTCTAAGACACTGAGATCACCGGATCTGGAGTCGGGATGAGTGTGCCAGTCTCCGAGATAGGTTTGCGATCCGCGTGATCGCTCGTAGTGCAGCGCGATCCGCGACCGCCTCCCATTCATGATCGTGGTCGTAGGAATCGTGCCGTGGAATCAAGTCGGCCTGGGGGAAAGCCCGTTTGTGCGCGTTTTCGAAACCGTAGGCATTCCGGCGGCGGCCGGCTCGGACTTCAGCCCGGGCCCGTTCGCGCCGATGATGGGCATGCAGGGCATGGTGACGCGCAAGGGCTGGAACGGCGAGACCTGGGGCGCCAACCAGCGCATCAGCGTCGACGAGGCGCTGCGCGTGCTCACCATCAACGGCGCCTACGCCTCGCACGAGGAAGCGATCAAAGGCTCGATCTCGCCCGGCAAGCTCGCCGATTTCGTGGTGCTGGCGGACGATCCGCACACGGTCGACCCGGACAAGATCAAGGACATCGAGATCGTGCGCACGGTGACGGGCGGCAAGACGGTGTACGGGGCATAACGGCGAGCGGGGCTTGCCGCCGTGAAGGCGCTTGGGTTAGGGACGGCCCACCCAACAACATACACAGCGCCTGGAGAATGCGAGCATGCCGCTCAGCGAGGACATCCGCCGCGTCGTCACCACGGTCGACACGGACGGCAAGGCCGTGGTGCTGTTTGATGGCGCCAACCCGCACAAGGTCGTGCGCCCGAACCGCAGCGTCACCTCGCGCCTGGTCTGGGTCACCGATCAGACCCCAGCCGACATCTCCGGCACCGCGGACCGCGCGGCGACCAATATCGGCATCGCGCCGCCGCACAACGGCTCGGTGTTTCGTATCATCGACATCCCGCCAACCCTGCCCGAGATCGAGACGCTCGAGCAGGACTACCTGCACAAGCAGATCGGCGATCACGCGCCTCGGAAGGGGCTGCCGCCGCGCCACCCGCTGATGCACCGCACGCTCACCATCGACTACGCGATCATCATGCAGGGCGAGATCGACATGTTGCTCGACGACAGCGAGGTCCATCTCAAGGCCGGCGACGTGCTGGTCCAGCAGGGCACCAACCATGCCTGGGTCAACCGGGGAACTGAGCCGTGTCGCATTGCATTCATCCTGATCGAGTCTAAGGAACCCTAGTGTCAACGTAGCGCATCTACACTATCGGGAGATATTCCAGAGCGGCCTTGCCGGTACAGGAGTAAAGAGCGCGACAAAGACAATCGATTGGAGTTGCTCGCCAGCACGCCGTGCCCCGCGTGAAACACTAAACCATTGGACACATGACCGCTCCCAGGAAGCTGATCTAACATTTCAATACGGGTCCATTCCCCCGGTCTGTTGAGTCCCAAGCGACAGCAGACGCCGATTTGCTGGCAAGAGCCAAGTCATGTTGGCGAGGCGGCGAGGTTTTCCGAAGCGGGTGCAGTCATGGATATGCCGCGACGCCTCGGTGCTGAACTGTTCGGGACTTTCTGGTTGACATTTGCCGGCTGCGGAAGCGCTGTACTCGCTGCGGGTTTCCCGGAGCTGGGCATCGGATTCCTGGGGGTCAGTCTTGCCTTTGGGCTGACCGTACTGACGATGGCTTATGCAGTCGGGCATATCTCCGGCGGCCACTTCAACTGCGCGGTAACGATCGGGCTGTGGGCCGGTGGTCGGTTTAAGTCGAGCGATGTCGTTCCATATGTAATCGCGCAGGTCGTCGGTGCAATCTTGGCTGCGGCGATCCTCTACGCGATCGCCGCAGGAAAGCCCGAGTGGGTGCCCGGAGGATTTGCGTCCAATGGATATGGCGATCTCAGCCCCGGCAAATATGGTTTGGCGTCTTGTTTCTTAGTCGAAGTCATCGCGACCTTCTTCTTTTTGTACGTGATCGTTGGCACCACCTCAAAGGGCGCGGCCGTGGGGTTTGCCGGCATACCGATCGGCCTCTGTCTGACACTTATTCATCTTTTTCTCATCCCGGTCACCAACGCCTCGGTCAATCCGGCGCGAAGCACCGGACCGGCACTCTTTGCTGGCGGCGCCTACATCGCTCAGCTCTGGTTGTTCTGGCTCGCGCCCATCCTGGGTGCAGCCCTCGCCGGCGTGGTGACCCGTTGGCAACATGAACTGCCCGAGCTGAAATGACGGTCCCCACAGCAAACGCCTGACCCGTCAGGCAGCGAAATTCCCTTGGCGCTGCTTGCATCGCCGCCGATGTGCCCCTTTCCTTCCAAGTTCGGGGCAGAGGGTGCGGCGACGATTCACGAATTAGGAACTTGAGGGCGGCGGCCCCCTGGCTGCGCTTGCCAGGCCGAGGCGAAGTCCTTAGGTTCGCGACAATCCGTCACATCCGACAGGAGCCCCGATGACGAGCCGGATCGGCACGCACAAGCCTTTGCAGTTGCTGGCATTTTTATCCATTCTGGCGATCACTGGCCCGGCCGCCTACGGGCAGGCCGACATCGCCACCTACCAGGGCGCCGACCGCAGCCAGAAGATTCTCGAGGGCGCCAAGAAGGAAGGCACGCTGACGATCTATTCGTCGGCCACCGTCGAGGACATGACGGCGCTGACCACGGCCTTCACCAAGAAATACGGGGTCAAGACCCAGGTCTGGCGCGCCAGCTCCGAGAACATCATCCAGCGCGCCGCCACCGAGGCGCGCGGCAACCGCTTCGATGTCGACGTGTTCGAGACCGACGGCGTCGCCATGGAGGCGGTCCACCGGGAGAAGCTGCTGCAAGAGGTACGCTCGCCGCTGCTCGCCGACCTGATGCCGCAAGCGATCCGCCCGCACAAGGAATGGATCGGCGATCGGGTGCAGATCTTCACCGCCGCCTACAACACCCGCGCGGTCAAGAAAGACGACCTGCCGAAGAGCTACGACGATCTCACCAATCCCAAGTGGAAAGGCAAGCTCGGCATCGAAGCGGCCGATCACGACTGGTTCTCCGCGGTCGTCGGCGCGCTCGGCGAGGAGAAGGGCGTGAAGCTGTTCCGCGAGATCGTGACCAAGAACGGCCTCTCGGCGCGCAAGGGCCACACGCTGCTCGCCAACCTGGTGGTGACCGGCGAGGTGCCGCTCGCGCTCACGACCTATCTCTACAAGGTGACGCAGCTCAAGAACGACGGTGCGCCGATCGACTATGTCGTGCTGCCGCCCGAGGTCGCACGGCCGCAGGGCGCCGGCATGGCGCGCAAGGCGCCGCATCCGAACGCTGCGGTGCTGTTCATGGATTTCCTCCTCTCGGACGGACAGGAGATCCTCGCCAAGCGCGACTTCATTCCGACCAACGTGAAGGTCAAGGCGCTGCCGGAGAACATGCCGCTGATATTCGTCGATCCGGCTCTGCTGCTCGACCAGAACGACAAGTGGGAAAAGCTATACAAGGACGTCATCAGCGCGCGCTAAGCTGCGCCGCATCTGGAAAAACGCATACGGCAAAGGAGACAGCATGGGTGACAAGCAACACGACCCCGATCGCGACCGCATCTTCGTGCGGGCGCTCGAAGGCAAGTACAGCCTCAACGACGAGCTCGGCCGGCTGCGCGCGATGCCGCGCGTGATCAAGGGCAAGGACCTCAAGCTCGACGGCGGGCCGCAGCATTTCAGCCGCCACTATGTGGAGCCGGAGGACGGCCGCACCCAGACGCTGCACATCCACCTCGAGGAATACGCGCCCGGCGGCACCACGCAGAAGCACGGCCACGTCAACGAGGCCGCCTTCTATATCCTCGACGGCGCCGGCTACGAGATCCACGACGGCGTGCGCTACGACTGGAAGGCGGGCGACATCGCGATCGTGCACAACAACTGCGTGCACCAGCACTTCAACGCCAGCGCCAAGGAGCCGGCCCGCGCGCTCGTGATCAAGACCAAGCCGATGTACCTGTTCATGAACATGCTGTTCCAGCACACGGTCGAGAAGCGGCCGAAGACGCCGTCGGCGACGCAAGGCAACTTCGTCCCCCGCCAGGAGGAAGAGAACTACAACTACCCGACCGACGAGAAGGCCGACGCCTGAAGGCGTGACTGGAACGCAGAGAGAAAGGTTTGACGATGGCGTGGGATGAAGCAAAGACATGGCTCTCGGGCAGCGTCCAGGGCAATCACTACCAAAGCCTGCTGGCGGAAGCGACCGACATGCCGCACCGCAACGCGCAGCGCAGGAAGGTCGTGCGTCCGGAGGAAATGCCCTGGGAGATGTCGCGGCAGGGCCTGCTCAAGCATCTGCTCAATGCCGGCATGAACACCCGCATGGAGACAGTCGACGCCTATATGCAGATCATTCCGCCCGGCAGCCGTTCCGGCAAGCACCGCCATCTCGCCGAGGAATGCCTCTACGTGGTGGAAGGCCACGGATACGACCTGCACCAGGACTGCGACGTCGAGATCACCGACACCTATGCGTGGAAGCCGCAGAGCGAGATCAAGCGCTTCGAGTGGGAAGCCGGCGACGTGATCTACATTCCGCCCTGCACCATCCACCAGCACTTCAATGCCGATCCGGCCCGCCCCGCGCGGCTCATCTCCTGCATCAACCGCATCTACAAGAATTCCGGCCTCAACGACCTCGAGCAGATCGAGGACGCGCCGGAATACGACCCCAAAGTCGTGCTGACGGCTGATCTGGTGGCACAGTACATCGCGACGGCGGCGAAGAAGGTGGCGTAAGTCTCTAGACTCGTAGCCCGGATGGAGCGTAGCGACATCCGGGACCACCGTCATCGGCGGGAAGTGCACCCCCGCATTTCGCTGCGCTCAATGCGGGCTACGACTTCGGCCCACCCCTGATCAACCGCACGATCGCGTCCCACAGCACCTTGGCCATCAGGGAAAGACCCGAGATCGGCTTGGCGGCGGGCGGTGTTGGCGCTGAGGCGGCTGGCGCCGCTGCATCAGGCGCTGCGGTAGCCGGCACGGCCGCGAGCTGCGCCTTCAGGTTGCCCGCGAACTGATTGATGATCTGCGCCGCGGTCGCCTGGATCATGCCGACGCCGCGGCCATATTGCGCGACCGATCCCGACAGCGCGAGATCGGTGTGCACCAGCACCTTCGAGCCGTTTGCCACCGGCTCGACCCGAAACGACGCGGTGGCATTGGCGCCGCCGCGGCCCTTGGCGTCGGTGCCCTGCGCCTTCACACGCGCGCTGTGGTTGGCGTTGTCGATCTCCTCGAACCTCACCGTGCCCGCGAAGGTGAGCGCGACCGGGCCAAGCCGCACGCCGATCTTGCCCTTGTAGGTCTTGTCGTCCAGCACCTCGGTCAGCTCGGCGCCCGGCATACAGGGCGCGATGCGCTTGATGTCCATCAGCACCGGCCAGGCCTCGGCCGGCGGCAGCGGCACCTCGAAGGAATTGTCGAACTCCACGGAAACCGGCTCCTATCGTCGGACAAGCGTCATCGAGCGAGTGTCATCGGGCGAGCGCCATCGAGCAACCGTGACAACAGCATATCTCACGACTGTGGCCGCCTTGTCCAAAGCGTTGACAAGGGCGCCAATTCTGCCCAGGGTCGCCGCAAATCCATCAGAGGACGCGATGGCCAAGGACGAACCCGCTGCCCCTGCCGAGCCCGGCCCCGGCCACAACAATCCGTTCGCCGACGTGGTGTGGGAGCGCAAGACGAGGCATCGCATCTTCGTGCGCGCGCTCGAAGGCACCTACGGCAACCTGGTGCACGAGCTCTACAGCCAGCCGCGCGTCTACCGCACCCGCGACCTCAAGTGGAAGGGCGGGCCAGGCAGCTACGGCAAGAAGATCATCAACCCGCAGGCCGTGAAGGTCGCGCAGTCGATCGAGACCCACATGGAGGTCTATGCGCCGGGCGGCAAGACCAGCAAGCACGGCCACATGAACAGCGCGGTGTTCTTCGTGCTCAAGGGCAAGGGCCACGACGTGCACGACGGCCGCCGCTACGACTGGGAAGCCGGCGATGCCATGATCGTGGAGAACGCCTGCGTGCACCAGCACTTCTCCGACGAGGAGAACGACGAGTGCATCCTGCTGGTCATGAAGGCGAAGCCGCTGTTTCTCTTCATGCACATGCTGTTCCAGAAGGTGTCGGAATGGCCGCCCAAGGTGCCGACCGAGAAGCAGCTCACCTTCGTGCCGCCCGGAGATTTGTGAAGCGCGGCAGGCCAGCTTGTAGGGCGGGCAAAGGCGCGGTCTACACGCACTGCATTGCCTCTAGCACGGCATAGCGCCGTGCCCACCATCGGCAACTTCGTGGTGGGCACGGCGCTGTGCCTCACGTTTGGCAAGGCATGCACGCGTGGTCCGCGCCTTTGCCCACCCTACAGCCTACAGCCTGCGCCCTGCTCAATGATGATGGTCGTGCGCCGGCACGTCGCCATGATGGTGGTCGTGATCGTTGGCCTGCGCGTGGTCCAGCGCCTCGGCTTCGCCATAGCCCATCATCATGGCCTCGATCACTTTGCGCAGCGGGTCTTCCGACAGCGCCAGGTGGCCAGCCAGGAAGCCCGCCAATCGCGCGAACACCAAGGGCTGCATGGCCAGCCGCTCATAGCGTTGCGCGGCATCGACCTGCTCACCGTCGCGCACGCTGCGGCTCAACCCATCCGAAAACAGCTTGTCGAGATATTGGTTGAGATCGGCCGGCTCCTGCGGCGCCGCCTCGGCGAGCAGCGTCTGCGCATGCGCCCGGAAGCGTGCGTACAGCCGCTCCTCGATCTCGCTCTCGTCGTCGTCCATGTCGCCGCACATGTCAGCACCTTTCTCAGTACACTTCTCAGTATCCTTCCGCGTTCTCCAGCTGATCGAACCAGTCGAACCCGATCTGCTTGATGACCCGGCTGTTGATCACGATGATGCGCGCCTCGTTCGCCGGATCGGCGTTGAAGTGTTTATGGATGCAATAGGGCGGGATGTAGATGAAATCGCCCTGCTCCCAGTCGTAGCGCTTGGGCTCCGCGTCCCACTCGAATTCCATGGTGTCGTGGACGTCGAACTTGACGTCCCAGTGCAGATCATAGCCCTTGCCTTCGACCACGTAGATCACTTCTTCGGAAAGATGCCGGTGCTTGCCCGACGCCTTTCCGGGCGGCAGGAACTGCATGTAGATGTCGAGGCAGCACTCCTTCGTGTCCATCTTCTCGTTGATGATGTGCTTGATCAGGCCGTCGGGCGAGCGCTCGAACGGCATGTCTTTGGCCTTCACCAGGTTGAGCCGGCCGGCATAGTCCTCGCGGAACTGCTCCGACGCCTTGACCGCCTCGGCGAAGAAATCGACCTCTTTGGTCTGCGCATGCGCGCGCGCACGCTCGCGCGGATCAATGATGCCGCTCATCAGACAATGCTCCAGTTATCTTTACTCGATGCAGCTTGTTGAGCACGGCTTTTGATCACGGCACGGCGGAACTCCCTCTCCCCACCCGAACTCGGGTCTACCCGAGTTCGGCCACATAATGACTTGGCCGAAGTCGAAAACATTCGACTTCGACTGGGGAGAGGGTGGGGGTGAGGGGGTTCGGACCTATCGATCATTTGTAACCCCTCACCCCACCCCTCTCCCTTCGGGAGAGGGAGCCGGCCGCATTCGTTGATTTGTCGTGCCTCAATCGTCATCGCGAGTCATTCCGCCGCCACGCTCTGCGCCGGCTTCGGCGGCAGGTCGGGCAGCTCGGCTTGATACGTGTCCGCCATGCGCGGCTGCATCCCGTGCTTGGCGAGCTCCTGCGCGAACAGGCCGCGGATCTCCGGCCGCTCGTCAGCATAGTCGATCTGGTCGCCGCCGATGCGGCGGCTGATCCAGGCGGTCGGCACGCCCTGCGCGTTGCGGATGAGCGCGACCTCGTGCTTGAACGCGAGATAGCGGGCCGGCGTCGGCCCGGTGTTGAAGTGCTGGTGGAACCATTTGTTGGGCGGCACGATCAAGGTGCCGACCTGCCAGTCGTAGCGCTGCGGCTCCTCGCCCTCCTGCCACATCAATGAGAAGCCTTCGCCGGTAAGGATGATCACGTGCGCGCTCGGGCCGTGGCAGTGCGCCTTCTTGTAGGTGCCGATCGGAAACTGGGAGATGTGGCTCGACATCGAGCCCTTCGCCATGTTGAAGCGGATGTGCCCACCGCCGGCGCCGCGCTCCTTGGCGCTGATCAGCGGCAGGTTGACTGCGTCGGGCACGAAGTTGGTCACCAGCAGGAAGCCGTTCTTTTCAGACTTGGGCGTGAAATAATCCGGCTCGCCCGCAAACCGGTTCTTGAAGTCAAAGCTCGAGTTGAACACGAAATTGGCGTCGTCATACATGTTCATGACCGCCGGCGCATTGGTGACGCCGACGTAGCGCGCCGCCTCCTGCCCGGAGCCGTTGAAATGCTGATGCCAGCAGTTGAGCGGGATCGCGAACATGGCGCCCGCCTTCCACTCGAACGTGATGCGCTTGCCGGCGTCGTTCCACACGCTGGTCGAGCCGCGACCCTCCAGGATCAGGATCATCTCCTCGTAGAGCTGGCGCTGCGGCGCGAGTTTTTGGCCGGGGGGGATCGCACAAACGTAACAGTCGTTCGAGGTGCGTGACGCGTCATGGTTGATGAAGACGCCGGAGCCGCCACGGCGGGGCCAGGGCTTGAGCTCGACCGTCCGCAGGTTCGCCACGTATTGCGCGCCGATGACCTCGAGCCCTTCTTGGCGCACCCAGCGCAAGTAAGGCGTGTCCTTCTCGGTCGCGAATTTCTTGGCGAATTCGTCGGAAACGGTCGGGCTACGGGCCATCCAAGCTCCCTCCGGACATGAATTGAGGCTACATTAGCGGGCAACGCCCCTGCGTCAACAACGGCGGCCCGCGCGCGACCACAGGAGGAGGCAGACATGCAACGAGACATGCTGTTCGGCCTCTATGCGCCATCTCCACACATCACAGTGGGTTCCAAAGAGATCACGCGCTCGGTCAAGGGCGCGCTCAGTCCGCTGCCGGACGGCGAGATCGACCCGGCGTTTACGCTCGCAAAAGACGTGCTCGGCGCGGCGGATGCGGCAGGTTTCGACCTCTGCCTGTACGCCGAGCGCCACCTCGGTGCCGACTTCGAGGCCTGGATGCTGGCGGCTGCCATCAGCTCCTGGACCCGCAACATCCGCGCCATGCCGGCCGTGCATCCCGGCCTCTGGCATCCGACCCTCATCGCCAAGATGGCGTCGTGCCTCGACCGGCTGACCACCGGGCGCATGGCGATCAACGTGGTGACCGGCTGGAACGAGGTCGAGGCGCGCATGTATGGCGGCGACATCCTGCTGCACGAGGAGGACCGCTACATTCGCGCCGAGGAGTTCATCCGCGTGCTGCGCGGGATGTGGAGCGAGACGCCGTTCTCGCTCGATGGGCAGTTCTATCAGGTGACGGCGTCGCAGCTGCTGCTCAAGCCTGCGACCTCGTCGCTCCCGGAGATCTTCACCGCCAGCCGGAGCGAGCGCGGGCTCGAGATGGTGGCGAAATATGCCGACTGGTGGTTTCTCGACTATGACAAGAGCGCCGCCGACGTTGCCGGCGTCGAGGATAGTCTGCGTCGCGCCATCGATGGCATGAGCAAGCGCGCCGCGAAATATGGGCGCAAGGTCCGTTATGCCTTCAATCCGTTCGTCGCTTTTGGTGCAAGCCATGAGGCCGCGGTCGAGCGCGCCAAGCGCCTGCTCACGCCGGAGGAACCCGACGCCGACCTGCGCAAGATGATGTCGCGCGTGGGCCCGGCGATGAAATCAGGCTGCATCGGCCGACCCGACAAAGTGCGGGAGCAGCTGATGCGATACGCCGACATGGGGATCGAGCTGTTTCTATTGAAGTTCGTGCCGACGGTCGACGAGGTGCACGCCATTCGCGACGAGATCATCGCGCCGTTGCGCCCAACTGCGCCACGCGTCGCCAAAACGAAGGACGCGGTTACGGCATGATTTCCATGGCGCAACGCGGAATGATTTCGATCCGTCATCCTGAGGTGCGACCCCGGCCCTTCCGCCGGGGGAGCCTCGAAGGATGACGGGCAAGACCCGGGCCGCATCCTTCGAGGGCCGCACGCAAGTCGGCTGTTGCCGACTTGCGCATAAGAGCGGCCACCTCAGGATGACGGATTAAGTGCAGAGGATGCCTCAAATGCCCCATTCGTTTGTACACACGATCTTGGTTGCGGCGTTTGCTGCGATCATCTGTGTCAGATCGGCCAACGCCCTGACGCCCGAAGAAATCGTCAACTACCGCGGCGCGGACCGCCAGCAAATCCTTCTCGACGGCGCCAGGAAGGAAGGCCAGGTCGTCCTCTACTCGGCGCTGATCGTCAATCAGATGCTGCGCCCGCTCGCCGCGGGCTTCATGAAGAAATATCCATTCATCAAGATGACCTACCACCGCGCCGATTCCGAGGAGCTGCTCGCCAAGCTCTCGGCCGAGACGCGCGCCAATAACGTGGTCGCCGACGTCTTCGAAGGCTCAGGCGGCGGCGAGATCGCAGTCGAGGCCGGCTTCACACAAGCCTTCTATTCGCCGGAGCTTGAGAGCTACCCCAAGATCTATCTCGATCCCAAGAGCCATCTCGCGCCCACGCGGCTCTCCTATTTCAGCATCGCCTACAACACCAAACAGGTGGCGGCCGACAAGGTGCCGAAAACATACGAGGACCTCGCCGATCCGCAATGGCAGGGCAAGCTGGCGTGGCCTTACGCCAACACGGGGCGTTATCTCTTCATGATCAACCTGCGCCTCGCCTGGGGCGAGGAACGCGCGCTGGCCTACTTTCGCAAGCTTTCCACCCAGAAGATCATCAACTTCGCCTCGGGCAGCGCGCGCACGCTGGTCGATCGCGTGATCGCCGGCGAATACCCGATCGCCATCAACATCTACGCCCACCACCCACTGATCAGCGCCGGCAAGGGCGCGCCGGTGAATACGCAGCTCATGGACCCGGTGCCGAGCGCGTCGGGCTCGCTCACGGTGCTCAAGGGCGCCAAGCATCCGCATGCCGCCATGCTGCTCACCGATTTCATCCTCAGCCGCGAAGGCCAGGAGATCATGGCGAAGGCGGAGTATTTCCCCGCCCGGCTCGACGTCGAGGTCACGCCGCAGCTCGCGAGCATCGTGCCCAAGCGCGCCGGCTATAAGGAGAACTTCGTCAGCCCGCAGCAGCTCAAGGAACAGCTGGAGAGCACCGACAAGATCATTCAACAGTTGTTTCGATGAGCAGCGGCAAGAAACAACATGGTTGAGCAGAGCGGCGCCACAGCGTCCCCTCCCCCGCGTGCGGGGGAGGGACAGGGAGGGGGCCAGACAACGATGATCCATGCTGGTTCATCCCCCACCCCATCCCTCCCCCGCAAGCGGGAGAGGGAGGAGTCCGCGGCACGCACGGACCGTGATCGCAACGTCAGTGATTGAGGAACGCTCAACATGATCATCACATCCGTCGAGTTCGAGCCGTGCGTCATGCCGCTCGAGGACAAGAACTGGACCTTCGCGCTCGGCACCGCCTCGACCTCGCGTGGCTATATCGTGCGGCTGACCTCCGACAGCGGGCACGTCGGCTACGGCTATTCCAACTCCTCGCCACACATGGGCTCGACCTTCGAGTCACTGCCCGCGGAGCTCGAGCGCTTCAAGCCGCATGTGCTGGGCAAGGACGCATTCGCGATCGAAGCGATCCACATGGCGCTCGATCGCTCGCTCACCGGGGCAAGCCAGGCCAAGGCCGGGATCGATTGCGCGCTGCATGACCTTTGCGCTCGCTCGCTCGGTGTGCCGCTCTACAATCTCCTCGGCGGCAAGGTGCGCGACAAGGTTTCAGTGCTGCGCATCGTGGCGATCAAGACGCCGGCCGAGATGGCGGCCAATGCCGAGAAGCTCCTCGCGCAGGGCTACCGCTACTTCAAGATCAAGGTGCACGGCGATGTCGAGGAGGATGTCGCGCGCGTCAAGGCGATTCGCGAGCGCGTCGGCGAGGACGCCCATCTCACCATCGACGCCAATCAGTCCTATTCGCCCAAGGACGCCATCACGGCGATCAACCGGATGGCACAATATCGACTTGACCTGGTCGAGCAGCCGGTGGCGCGCGACGATCTCAAGGGGCTTGAGCTCGTCACCCGCTCGGTGCCCGTCACGGTCGAGGCCGACGAAGGCGCCGGCACCGTCGACGAGATCATGACGCTGGTCTCGAACCGCATCGTCGACGCGGTGAGCCTCAAGATCCAGAAGCTTGGCGGCTTGCGCAACGCGCTGGCGGCCGCCCGCATCTGCGAGGCCGGCAAAGTGAAATATCGCCTTGGCGCCCATGTCGGCACTCGGCTCGGCAACGCGCATGCGATCCATCTCGCCGCCGCGCTGCCGGGCGTCGACTATGCCTGCGAGCTCGGCGAGTTCAGCCGCATGTTCAACGATCCATTCGCGGGCATTGAGGTGGTCAATGGCGAGCTCGCGGTGCCGGACGGGCCGGGCTGCGGGGTCGAGCCGGTGGCGCAGGCGCACGACCGGAAGACCGGCGCAGCTTGAGTCATCCTACGAAGAGTTGGCTGACGCCCTGACCTGACACAACAATTTCAAGCCTGGCTCGCACCGAGCCGCGCTCGTTAATTCGCCGTTCACGAATAACAAAGGGTCAATTTTCGAGCATGGTTTACAGATTTTAAACATCCAGGTGCAAATATACCGGCGCAGTATGTCAATTGTCGGGACTTTGTGCCGATGCCACGGATGAGCAACATCAAGATTGCCGGGCGGATCGTCATTGCGACGATCCTGCCGCTCCTGGCATTCGCCGGGTTTGCCGCCAAGGGTCTGTTTGAGAAATGGTCAACCTATCAATCCGTGGGCCGGGTCGCCGTCGTTATTGAGTCTGTCCCTTCTGTCTCCAACCTCGTTCACCAGCTGCAGCGGGAGCGCGGCGCGTCAGCAACGTTCGTTGCATCAAAGGGTCAGACGCTCGGCGATGTGATGCGGAACCAGCGTGCGGCGACCGACAAGGCCATCGCGGAGTGGCAGCAGCGAGTGAGTGACATCGACGCCTCGACGCTGGGGCCGGGCTTCGGCCACGCTCTCGATCAGGTCAAACCCGCCATTGCCGACATTTCCAATGTGCGCCGCGACATCGATGCCCTCTCGATCACGGGACCGAAGGCCGTCACCTATTTCTCGTCGACAATTGCAAACCTGATCGGCCTGATCGAAGCGGCCGGAGAGCTCTCCGATGATTTGAGGATCAATCAAAGATCGCGGGCGTTCGTCGCCATCGTCAAGCGCAAGGAATTGGCAGGCCAGGAGCGCGCCACTGCCTCCGGCGCCTTCGCGGCGGGCGAATTTGCACCTGACGTACACCGCAACTTTCTCCGGCTTCTGGCATTGCAGGAGGCCCAGATGTCGGCGTTCGAAAAAGATGCGACAAAAGCCGAGATCGACGCCGTTGCCGGCGTCCTCAAAGGCGCCGTCGTCGACGAGCTTGGCCGCATGCGCGCGATCGCTGCGGCGGCCCCCTTTGACAAAGCCGCGGTCAAAACGGTTGCCGCGCCGGTTTGGTTCAGCACCATAACCCAATACATCGATCTCTTGAAAGCCGCGGAGGACCGGGTTGCGGCGGAATTCCTGAGCGCCACACATGCGGTCGCCAACGAGGACAGATCGGCATTTTATGGCATTGCCGCGGTCTCAACCGCGGTCCTGTTGCTCGTCCTAGCGATGACCATCGTCGTGGTGCGCTCGATCACGCGCCCGATCGCCCGGCTGCTGCCGACAATGAGCGAGCTTGCGAAGGGCAATCATGGCGTCGAGGTCGCGGATACCGAGCGCGGCGACGAAATTGGCGAGATGGCCAGGGCGGTCATGGTCTTCCGAGAGGCCGGAATAGAGAACACTCGCCTGCAGGCCCAGACCAAAGAGCAGGAGAGCAGGTCGCTTCGCGAGCGAGCCACCGCTGAAGCCAAAATCATGGCCGATCTCGATGCGGCGGTCGGCGGCCTCGTCAAGGCCGCGATGGCCGGCGACTTCTCCCAGCGGGTTCCACTGGAAGGCAAGCAAGGCACCATTCGCAATCTCGCCGATGCGATGAACACCATGTGCGAGAACATGGGCAAGGTGATGAATGATCTCGTCACCATGTTGAGCTCGCTGGCCGAAGGCGATTTGATGCAACGTATTAGCGGGAGCTATCAGGGGATGTTCGGCACCCTGAAAGATCGCGCCAACACCACGGCCGAGACGTTGTCGAGCACCGTGTCGGGCATCTCGGCAGCGGTGAAGGAAGTGACCAACGCCGCGGCGGAAATCTCCACCAGCACGACCGATCTTTCACAGCGCACGGAGGAGCAGGCTGCCAGCCTGGAGGAAACCTCGGCATCGATGGAAGAGATGTCCGGAACTGTGAAGAGCAATGCGGAGAACGCGCAGCGAGCCAATCAGCTCGCGGCCGGCGCCCGCGAAGTGGCGGATCGTGGCACGGCCGTCGTGGCGGACACCGTCGAGGCCATGGGGCGGATCGAGAAGTCCTCGAGCAAGATCACCGCCATCATCGGCGTCATTGACGAGATCGCGCGCCAGATCAACCTGCTGGCGCTCAATGCGGCGGTCGAAGCGGCGCGCGCCGGGGAAGCCGGACGCGGCTTCGCGGTGGTGGCGAGCGAGGTTCGCTCGCTGGCCCAGCGCTCCTCGCAGGCCGCCAAGGATATCAGCGACCTGATCAGCAACTCGTCGGCGCAGGTGAAGGACGGCGCCGACCTGGTCAATCGCACGGGCGAGTCGCTCAAGGAGATTGTCGACGCGATCAGGAAGGTGGCGGATATCGTCGGCCACATCGCAACTGCCAGCGCCGAGCAGTCGACCGGGATCGATCAGATCAACAAAGCGCTCACGCAGATGGACGAGGTGACGCAGCAGAACTCGGCTCTGGTCGAGGAGAATGCGGCAACCGCCAAGACGCTGGAGGAGCAGGCCGAGGCGATGACCCGGCAGGTCACATTCTTCCGCATCGACGACGGCGCCCAGCGCGACACAAGCAGGCGCACCAGCCGAGCGGCAGCATAGCCGAGCACAGCTGCTCGAACGCACGCACGGTGGCGCCGACCTGGGAGGCGTCAGCCGCGCTTTTCGCGCCCTGCCCTCGC
>Ga0137409_10002901_pt1 | contig 18196 bp, 15 predicted proteins | sample CZODoug1_16funga_FD_122059 | JGI IMG/M metagenome (GOLD analysis project Ga0137409, IMG submission 122059) | Vadose zone soil fungal communities from Angelo Coast Range Reserve, California, USA - CZODoug1_16fungal (Hybrid Assembly) | ecosystem: Environmental > Terrestrial > Soil > Vadose zone... | reverse complement strand
CACCCGCAGGCCCTCGCGCAGCAGCTCGTCGCCGGCGCGGAACGTGGCGCGCAGGCCGGGCTCGTCCGAGTCGTACAACAGGATCACGTGGGGCGCGTGGCGCTTCACGAGCTGGGCCTGCTCCGGGGTGAGCCCCGTGCCGAGCGGCGCCACGACCTCTTCGATCCCGGCGAGGGACAGGCGGAGCGCGTCGAAGTACCCTTCGACCAGGATCGCGCGCTCCGCCTTGCGCATCGCGTGCTTCGCGACGTGCAGGTTGTACAGCAGCTTTCCCTTGTGGAAGATCGGGGTGTCGGGGGAGTTGAGATACTTGGGCTCTCCTTCGCCGAGGATGCGGCCACCGAAACCCACCACGCGGGCGCGCACGTCGTGGATCGGAAAGAGCAGCCGGCCGCGGAAGCGCGGCGCCAGCGTGCCATCCTCCCGTCTAGCTAACAGACCCGCCTCGAGCAACACCTCGTCACGCACGCCCAAGCCTTTCATTGCGTCGAGCAATGCCTTGTTCCTGGGCGCGTACCCGAGGCCGAGCGGCTGCACGGTCTCGAGGTCCAGGTGCCGGGTCGTCAGGTAATCGCGGGCCACCTGCGCCTCGGGGCTCTCGCGCAGCTGGCGCGCGAACCAGTCGGCTGCCGCCGCCACGGCGCTGTAGAGCGGTTCGCGGGGATCCGGCCCGGTGGGCCCGCGCTCCGGGATGGTGATCCCCGCCCGACGTGCGACCTCGCGCACGGCCGTCGGATAGTCCATGCCAAGCTTCTTCATGAAGAACGTGAATACGTCGCCGCCGGCGTGGCACACGAAGCAGTAGAACATCCCCTTGCGGGGAATGACGGCGAAGTTGCGGTGTTTGCCCCCGTGAAACGGACACGGCGCGCGATAGTCGGCTCCCGTGCGCTTGAGCTCGACGTGCTCGCCGATGATCCCCACGATGTCCGCGGCCTCGCGGACCTGCTCGATCACGTCATCGGGGATGAGACTCACGCCTTGAACTCCACGACCGTGACGCCGGGGCCGCCCTGGTTCGACGGCGCGAAGCTGAAGCGCTTCACCCGCGGGTCGACCGAGAGGACCTCGTGCACGAACTGGCGCAGGGCGCCGGTCCCCTTGCCGTGGACCACGCGGAGATACGGGAGATCGGCGAGGACGGCGTCGTCGAGCGCCTTGACGAGCAGCGGTTCGGCCTCAGATACCCGGAGCCCGATAAGAGAAATCTCCGTTGCGGCGGTCAGCGACGGCGCAGCGGAGGGTGGAGGAGGTTGGGGGAGGTTGGGGGAGGCTGATCCCCTGCGGGCACGCTTCAGCTCCTCCAGCGACATCCACCCTTCCTTCGCCTTATCCCCGGCCGTTTCCCCGGCAGTCTCGTCGATGGCTTGCTCGACGAGCCGCCGCGCCTCCCGCGCCGTCGCCTCGTCCACCGCGGCTCGCGCTCGCCCCAGTGCCTCTTCGACCTTCTTGCGCGCCTCGAGCAGGTAGGCGCGAGTCTGCTCGCGTGCTTCGCGCTCGAGGCTCTGCGCCCGAGCCTTCACCTCCCGCTCGCGCGCGGCCAGCTCGGCGGCGCGCGCCTCGAGCTGTTCGGCGTCGGCGCGTGCGCTCGCTTCCCGCGCGCCTAAATCCTGCGCTTTCGCCTCCAACTCGCGCGCCCGGGTCTCGACGGTCGCGAGCAGGGCGTCCAACGCCCGCTCGGCCCCGGGCACGGCCCGCTGGGCGATCTCCAGCACATCGGGGGCAATGCCGAGACGGCGCGCGATGGCGAGCCCGTAGGAGCGTCCGGGCACGCCTTTCAGCAGCCGGTAGGTCGGCGTCAGGGTGTCGGCGTCGAACTGGAGCGACGCGTTGACGATCCCCACCGTCTCCGCCGCCAGCTGCTTCAGGGCGCCCAAGTGCGTGGTCGCGAGCGTCACCGCCCGGCGGCGGGTGAGGGTCTGCAGCACCGCCGTCGCCAGCGCTCCCCCCTCGGCGGGGTCGGTACCGCTGCCGATCTCGTCGAGCAGCACGAGCGATCCCGCCCCGGCCCGCTCCAGGATGTCGCGCAAGACGGCGACGTGAGCGGAGAACGTGGACAGGCTCGCGGCGATCGATTGGCGGTCCCCGATGTCCGCGAATACACCGGTGAACACGGGGAGGGTCGACTGCGGGCCGATCGGCGGGATGATGCCGCTCTGGGCCATGAGACACAGCAGCCCTACCGCCTTGATCAGCACCGTCTTGCCACCGGTGTTGGGACCGGAGACGAGGACGGTGAATTCGTCCGGGGCGAGAACGAGATCGAAGGGGACCACAGCCGACTCACTCGCGCCCAGAAGCAGCGGATGACGACCCGCTCGAATCTCCAGAGGCCCCGGCCCGATCGCCGGGGCGAAGCCGTTCACTTCCACGGCGTAGCGCGCGCGGGCGCACAGGTCGTCGAAGGCGATGCACATCTCCCACGCCGCAGCGATCGCGTCGCGATGCGGGCGCAACAGCTCCGTCAACTCCCGCAGCACCTGCAGCACTTCCCGCTGCTCCTCGACCTCGGCGGCGCGCAGCGCGTTGCCGAGCTCGATGACCTCGGGCGGCTCGAGAAAAACAGTGGCGCGGGTGGCCGACTCGTCGTGCACAATGCCCCCGATGCGGGCGCGCGCGGTCGAGCGCACGGGGATGACGTAGCGGCCTTCTCGCAGCGTGACGGCCGCGTCGGGCGCCCGCTCCGTGGGGTCGAGCGCCGCGAGCATGGCCTCGAGCTTCTGGACCAGACGCGCTCGCGCCTCTCGGACCGCCCGGCGGGCACGCGCGAGAACGCGGGACGCACCATCCAGCACCTGTCCCTCCGCGTCGAGCGAGACGGCGAGCCGCTGCTCGAGCTCTTTCGGGGGAGGATCGACCCGCAGCGCCGCGGTGCGAGGCGCATCGTCCGCGAGGCGAGCCAGATCGGCCGCCACGACGCGCGCCGCCGCGAGGGCGCCTTTCAGCTGCGCGAGTGCGGGTCCCTCGAGGGCGCTGCCCGGCACCCGCAGCAGGTCCACCGCAGCGCCGATATCGGGGACGGGCTCGGCACGAGTCGCGTCGTCGGTCAGGAGGAGGGCGGCGAGCTCTGCGACTTGTGCGAGCGCGGCGCGAATCGCATCGGGATCGGCGCCAGGGAGACGGCCCAGCACGCGTGCGGCGCCGAGCGGACCGGCGGCGTGCGCCGCCACCCGCTCCAGCGCGGCAGGGAACTCCAGTGTCTCCAGCACGGAGGGCGCGACCCCTCCTCCGACAGTCATACGGCCGCCGCCAGCTCCTCGCGGACGATCTGGTTCACCAGTTTGCCGTCCGCCCGGCCCTTGAACTTGGGCATGACTTGTCCCATCACCTTTCCGATGTCCTTGGCCCCCTCGGCGATCGCCTCCCGCACGGCGCGCCGGATCTCCTCGGGATCGATCGCGGCGGGGAGGAACTCCTCGAGCGCCTTCACCTCGCCGAGCTCCGCCGCCGCCCGGTCGGCGCGCCCGGCGGCGGTGTACTGCTCGGCCGCCTCGCGGCGGCGCTTGATGCCGCGGCGCACGACCTCGACCGCCTCTTCATCGGAGACGGGGTGCTGGAGCTCGAATTCGCGGTTCTTGAGGTCTGCGAGGATGGTGGAGAGGAGGAGCGTGCGCCCTTGATCGCGGTTTTTGCGGGCTTGGTTCATCGCGGCGCGGAGCCGCTCGGGCAAGCTCGCCACGTCAGGCCGGGTGCGCGCGCCGGCTTTTACGGCGCGCCGCGTCCATCTTTCGCTTGCGTCGCTCGCTCGGCTCTTCGTGATGACGGTGCGTGTACAAGTCGGCCAGGATCCCGCCTTCTCATCCTCTGGGTAACTGCGACGGACATAAAAACTTAGCCCTCCGGATTCGATGGAGCAACCCTGGACTCACCCCGGCGGCCAGGTCATGGGCCGACCGCCGAGCAGGTGCAGGTGCAAATGGAACACCGTCTGCCCGCCGTCGGGGTTCGTATTCACCACGACGCGATACCCACGCTGCGCGATGCCGACCTCCCGCGCCAGGTCGCGCGTGAAGCCGAGCAATTTCCCCAGCAGACCCGCGTCCTTCGTCTCGTTGAGCGTGGTCACGTGATGCGTCGGGATCACGAGGAGGTGCGTGGGCGCTTGGGGGTTGAGATCCGTGAACGCCAGGATACCGTCGCCGCGCTTCACGATCGTGGCCGGGATCTCGCCTGCGGCGATTTTGCAAAACACACACGCACCCGCCATACACCTCCACCTCCGATGACCTCGCCCGGACGGGCGGGGCTAGCGCCCGGGGTCCCTTAGCCCCCGAACGCCTGGCGCAGCTGCTCCCAGAACTTCTTGCCCGTGTGCTCTTCCGCGGGCGGCTTGCTCTCGATCTTCGCGAGCTGCTCGAGCAGCGCGCGCTGCTCCGCGGTCAGCTTGACGGGCGTCCAGACATGCACGCGCACGTGCAGGTCGCCGCGACCCGATTCACCCACCCGTGGGAGCCCCTTGCCGCGCAGCCGATACACGGCCCCGGTCTGCGTACCCGAGTGGATCTCGAGGGTGGCGTCACCGTACGGCGTCGGGATCTCGACCTCGGCGCCGAGCGCCGCCTGTGTGAAGGAGACCGGCAAATCATAGATCAGATCGTCGCCATGGCGCTCGAAGCGTGGGTCCTCGGCGATGTCCAGCACCGCGATCAGGTCGCCAGTGGGGCCGTTGCGCGGACCGGGGACGCCGTGTCCCCGCATGGTGAGATAGTGATGGTCCGCGACGCCCGCGGGGACGTTGATCTCGAGCTCCTGCTCGGCGCGGACGCGGCCGTCGCCCTGACACTTGGAGCAGGGCTGCTGGATCACCGTGCCCTCGCCGGCGCACGTGGGGCATGGCGACACGGACACGAATTGTCCGAACATCGAGCGCGCGGCGCGCCGTACCTCACCCGTGCCGGCGCACGTGCCGCAGCGCACCGCTTTGGTACCGGGCTCCGCCCCGGTGCCGCCGCACGCGGCGCAGCGCTCCAGGGTGCGGACCTTCACTTTCTTGGTGGTGCCGCTGGCAACTTCGGCGAGGCTGAGTTTCAGAGTGACCTTCAGGTCCTCGCCGCGGTTGCGTTCCCGGCGGGCTCGGTCCGCGCCGCCGAAAAAGGCGTCGAACCCGCCCAACCCCCCGAAGTCCCGCATGAAGATGTTGAGCGCTTCCGACAGATCGAAGTGCGTGAACCCGCCACCACGCGTACCCGCGCCGCTCCTCAGCCCCGCTTCGCCGTAGCGGTCGTACGTCGCGCGCCGCTCGGGATCGCGCAGAACCTCATACGCCTCGGTGATCTCCTTGAACTTCGCCTCGGCCGCTTCTTTCTCTCCAGACGCGACGCGGTCGGGATGATGCTTCATCGCGAGGCGGCGATAGGCCTTCTTGATCTCGCCTTCGTCCGCATCGCGTTTGACCCCGAGAATGGCGTAGTAATCGCGCTTCACTCGAGCAGCTCACCCACGAGACGGCTCGTGTGATCCACGAGCGCCACGATCTTGTCGTACGGCATCCGCGTCGGGCCCATGACGCCGATGACTCCGGCCAGCGGGCCGAGCCGGTAGGACGCGGTCACCAAGGTGAAGGGCGCGAGCGTCGCATCTTGATGCTCGCTGCCGATGGTGATGGTGAGCCCCTGCCCGAGGCGCTTGGCCAGCGCCTCGCGCAGCACCTCACGCCGCTCGGTGACCTCCAGCAGTCCCTGCAGCCGCTCCTTGGTGGCGAACTCGGGCTGGCCCGCGAGCAGCTGCGCGCTCCCCAGCACCACACCCCCGCCGACGGCGGCCGTGGCCGGCACGTCGAACAGATCGTCCGCCTCCTGGATGAAGATGTTCAAGAGCTCGCCCGCACCGGCGTCGGGCGTAGCATCGCGCAGCCGCTGGGACAGCGTGGCGCGGATCTCGCGCAGCGTCAGCCCCGCGAGGCGCTCGTTCAGAACCACCGCCACCTGAACGACGATCTCGGGCGCCATGACCGAGGGCACTTCCACGAAGATGGTGCGCACCACCCCGCTCTTGAGCGTCAGCACCAACAGGAGCCGGTCGGACCCCGCCTGCAACAGCTCCAGCCGCTCGAGCACCGCCTCATCGAACGTGGGGCCCACGGCTACACCGAGCTCTTTCGTGAGCACGCCGAGCACCTGCGCCGCCCGCTCGAGGATCTGATCCACGGCGTTGCGCTCCGCCAGCTCCTCGCGGATGTGGTGCGAGTCGGATGCCGACACCTGGGACAGCCGCATGAGCGAGTTCACGTACACGCGGTAGGCGAGATCGGTGGGGACGCGGCCCGCGGACGTGTGGGGGTGGTACAGATATCCCTTCTCCTCGAGGTCGCTCATCGTGTTGCGAATCGTGGCGGCCGAGAGCGCGTGGCCGAACTTCTTGGAAATAGTCCGGCTCCCCGCCGGCTCGGCGGTCTCGACGTAGGTCTCGATGACGGCTTCGAGGACCTGGCGCTCGCGCTCGTTCAGAGATGCTACCATATCACCCAAGCTATTACCTGCTAACAATTTAGCTCGCTCGCCCTACACCGGTCAAGTCACGGATGAGCGCGTCGAGCCTGAGCCACCCTTCGGGACGGCACACCAAGCGCTGGTTTACAACGTCCGCCCAGCCCTGGTCGACCCAGCGGGCGGCAGAGGGCGGCAACGGGCGGCCCAGGGCGGCAAGAGGAACGCCCGCGTCGGTGCGCAACGCGAGGTACAGGCTCTCCAGTTCCGATTGCTCCTCGGTCAGGACCTCCTCGGCCTCGACTGCCGGCAGTCCGGCGCTTACCGCGCGTCGGTAGCCCTCCCACGCAGATCGATTCCAGCGACGCACCCGGCCGTCGAACGAATGCGCGGCAGGCCCGAGTCCGAGATACGCGCGACCCGACCAGTAGGCAGAGTTATGTCGAGAGCGGCGGCCGCCGCGGGCGGCATTCGAGACCTCATAGAAGTGATAGCCATAAGCCGCAAGCCGCATGTGAGCAAGCAAGTACTCCTCCGCGTATCGGTCGTCATCAGCGACGGCCGTGGCGCCGCGTGAGATCCACTGGGCGAGAGGGGTGCGTTGCTCGACGGTGAGCCCGTACAGGGACAGGTGCGCGGGCAACAGGTCGCCGGCAAGGTCCAAGTCGCGCGCCCAATCCCGCTCGAGCTCACTCGGGAGGGCAAAAATGAGGTCAAGCGAGATGTTGTCGAACGCCGCGGCACGAAGGGTCTGCACCGCGTCGCCGATGCGGCTCGCGTCGTGCAAGCGATGCATCCACTTCAACACCCGATCGTCGAAGGACTGCGCGCCTAACGAAACGCGATTGATGCCGGCGTGACGCCATGCGGTCGCATGATCGAGCGTCACGTCCTCTGGATTCGCTTCGAGCGTAACCTCGACGTCGTCACGAGAAGGCGTCACGTGAAAGGCGTCGCGTAAAGACGTGAGCAGGGCTGAGATCGCTTCGGGAGGCAGCAACGAGGGAGTGCCACCGCCGAGGTAGATCGTTTCCAAACTCTCGCCACCGTAATCCCCAGGCTCGCGCCCGGGGTCAGCGGCGCGTACAGCCGCCAACTCTCCAAGCACCGCCTCCACGTACTCCCGCGCCGGGATGCGCTTGCGGACCGCGATAGAGAAGTCGCAGTAGGAGCAGCGGCGCTGGCAGAAGGGGACGTGGATGTAGAGGTGCTTCACGGAGGGAATTATAGCGCATCCACTATCCATGAACCCCGGGGCATGGCCCCGGGGTTAACCCTCACGGCAGGATTGGGTGGACCTCCTCACAGAACCCGACGTGGTGCTCCGCATCGTTCAGGTGAGCCCAAACACCATCCCGGGCCGTTGCTGCACCACCCCCCGCATCTCAAGCTCCGTCAGTGCGGTCAGCACGGCGCCGGTGTCGGCCCCCGCCGTGGCGACCAGCACGTCCACGTGCTTGGGCTCCGTCGCGAGGGCATCCCACAAGCTGCGCTGCAAGTCGCTCAGATCGGTCGGCTGACCCCGAGGCGACGCCCCAGTCTTGCTCCGCCCAGCCGTCCCCGGATCGCCCGCCCCCGGCAGCCCCAGCTCTTCGAGGATGTCTCCCGCCGTGAGCGCGGGCTTTGCGCCCTGCTGGATCAGCTTGTTGCAGCCGAGCGAGCTGGGGCTCGTGATCGGCCCGGGTACGGCGAGCACTGCTCGCCCTTGGTCGAGCGCGCAGTCCGCGGTGATCAGCGCGCCCGACCCCGGCGCGGCTTCCACGACCACCGTCACACCGGCGAGCCCGGAGATGAGCCGATTGCGCCTGGGGAATGCCCCGGCGTGGGGCCGCTCCCCCGGCGGCAGCTCGGTCACGAGGCACCCGCGGGCGACCATGCGCTCGTACAGCGCGCGGTTCACCGCGGGATAGATCACGCCGAATCCGTTCCCGAGGATTCCCACCGAGGCGCCGCCCACGTCCAGGGCAGCCGCATGCGCGATTGCGTCGATGCCGCGCGCCATGCCGCTCACGACGACGACGCCCGCGCCAGCCACGCCCGCGGCAAGCAGGCGCGCTGCCTCCGCGCCGTACGCCGAGTGGTCGCGGCGACCCACGATCCCCGCCGCCGGACGGGCGAGCAGCGCCGGGTCACCCCAGACGAAGAGCAGAGCGGGCGGATCGGGCACCTCGCTCAGTAGCCGCGGAAACGCCGGGTCGTCGGGCAGCAAGACGCAGGCACCGAGGCGATCCAGCTGGTCGAGGATCTGATGGCCCGCCCGCGGAGAGGAGGCGCGGATCGCCGTGGCGGCGGCGCGGCTGAAGCCGGGCAACGCGGCGATCGCGCCGTGCGGGGCGCGCGGCCCCGCCGAGGCACTCTCGAACGCGGCGACCAGCGTGCGCAGCCGCGCGGCCCCGATCCCCGGGACCTGCGCGAGCGCCAGGTACGAGGCTATCTCGTCGCGACTCCGGCCCGCAGCGCCTGCCATAGCGTCTCGAGCAGCTCCGGCACGCCCGCCCCCGTCACCGCGGAGATCGCGACGACGGGCGCCCCGCCCTGCGTGCAGATCGTCGGCAGGGGGGATGCGGGAGCCGAGAGATCGACCTTGGTGAGCACGACGATGTGGGGCTTCGCCGCGAGCTCCGGCGAGTACGATGCCGCCTCCCGCAGCAGGAGGTCGTAGGTAGCCTGCGGATCCGGGCTGTCCACCGGCACGAGCACGGCGACGAGTCGGGTGCGCTCCACGTGCTGCAGGAACTTGAGGCCCAACCCCTTTCCCAGGTGGGCGCCCTCGATGATCCCGGGAATATCCGCGGCGACGAACGTCCGCTGGTCCGACAACGCAACTACTCCGAGGTGCGGCTCGAGCGTCGTGAACGGGTAGTCGGCGATCTTCGGCCGGGCGGCGGAAATCACCGAGAGCAGTGTGCTCTTCCCCGCGTTCGGCTCGCCCAAGAGCCCGACGTCGGCGATGAGCTTGAGCACCAACTCGAGCTGTCGTTCCTCCCCGTACTCCCCCGGCTCCCACTCGCGCGGGCTGCGATGCGTGGGGGTGGCGAAGCGCGCGTTGCCCCGGCCGCCGCGCCCTCCCGGCGCCACGAGCAGGGTGTCCCCGGCCGAGAGCACCTCACCGATCAACTGACTCGTCGCGGCGTCGCGCACTTCGGTACCGGGCGGGACCGGGAGGTAGAGGTCGGCACCCGACTTGCCGGTCATGTTCTTGCCCTTGCCGTGCTGCCCGCGCTCCGCCTTCCACTCGGTGCGGTAGCGATAGTCCAGCAGCGTCGCGAGGTTCGGGTCGGCGCGCACGAAGACCGTGCCGCCCGCTCCGCCGTCGCCGCCGTCGGGCCCACCTTTGGGGACGAACTTTTCGCGCCGAAACGACGACGCGCCCGCGCCGCCAGCGCCGCCCACAACGTGAACCACCGCGCGATCTATGAACACGTCACGCCAACTTTCGGCTCTTAACGTCAGTCCACTGCTCACGAACCAGCTGCCGATGCTCTGCATCGAGGTCCGGCTCCAGCAGCGCAAGCATTGCCTCGATCTCTTCTGCCGACGCGCCGGTGTTCAACGCGCCGCGGAGGTGCGAATGCAGCTGGTCGGCGGTGCCGAGCACCGCCGTTGCCGCCACGGTACAGAGCTCCCGCCGCTTGAGGTCGAGGCCCGGCCGACCGATCACTTTGCCGTACGCATCGACCAATACCAGATCCTCGAGCGCCGGGTGGAGCGCGCGCAGGTTCACGAGCAGCTTGTGATATGCGCGTCCGTACACCTCGCGGCACACCGTCTCCCCGCGCGCCGCCCACGACTCCCAGTCCGCGTGCGCCAGGTCCTCCGCGCCGCCTTCGACCGGCGCCGGCCCACCTACGCCACGCCACGCGGCGAACGCCACCAGAGCCAATGGATAACCCACGACGAGCATGCTCTGCAGCAATAGCTCCTCGATCCACATCCCCGGGACGCGCGCGTCGCGCGCTGCCGCGAATCGCGCCTGGAGCTCGGGCGCCTTGCCCCGCGCGAGGGCCGCCGCTACGCGCACCAGCGCGGCCGTTGGCGCGTCGAGCACCAGACCGGTGCCGTCCGCCATAGTACGTCGCCCCGCTCCCCTCTCCTTCATCTTTTCATTGCTCCAGTCCTCCATTTACCCGCAGCTCTCCCACGGTCTCGCCGCGCGTGTTCACGTTGGGTCGAGCGGTGAGCGAGGCCGGACGGGGCCGGAGACCCAGCAACTCGAGCACTGCCGCCATGGCGAGCGCCGAGGCGACTGCGTGTCCATCGGTCACCTTGAGCGCGACCCCGAGCCGTTCCTGAGGAAGGAGGGCGCAATACACGCCTTCGGCGCCGACCTTTGTGATCACGCGGGCCGGGTGCGCGCGCATCATCTCGGTACACGGCCGACCCTCACCCGCGATGAGCTCGGGGTGACGCAGCATGGATTCCACGATTGCGGATTGCGGATTGCGGACTGGACGCGCGCCCTTCGAATCCGCAATCCGCAATCCGAAATCCGCATTCGCCAGTCTCGCGTACGCCCACGCCATGTTTTTCAGTGGCAGCCCAAAGCACACCACGCCACACCCGTCCACAGCAGTCTTGATCTCGGCGGCCGGGACTTCCGTCCAGCGGCTCACCTCCGCCAGGCAGCGTTGCTGCACCGGGTGCTCGAGCCGCGTATAGAACTCCGTGGGCCAGCCGTGGTGGCGCGCCAGCGCCAGCATGCCGGCATGCTTCCCCGAGCAGTTCGAATAGATCGCCGTGAGCCGCACGCCGCGGGTCTGGTAGTCCTGCGCTACCCGGTCGGACAACGGCGGGTGCGGGCCGCACAGCAGATCCCGCTCCGAGCAGCCGATCTTGCCGAGCAGCTCGCGCACCCGAGCCACTTGTGCCGGCTCGCTCGAGTGCGACGCGCACGCGAGCGCCAACTCCTCGCTGGTGAGGCCGAATCGATCGGCCGCCCCATCGGTCACGAGCGGCAGCGCCTGAAACGGCTTCGCCGCCGAGCGCCAGAACGTCACGAGCTCGGGGTCGCCGGTGCGCGCCACGAGGCCGCCGGTCGAGTTTACCACGGCGACATGGACTTCATGAACCGTCTCAACAACGCCACCGCGAACCTGTTCAACTCGCATGGTGGCCGCTCGCGTCCCCGCTCCCCGCTCCCAGAGCAAGGCCGATCCCTATCAACACCAAGAGTCCGCCGCCCAATGCCATCAGCCGCGGTACCTCGTGAATCGCGGGGATGATCCAAGCGAGGAGCGTCGCCCCCACCGGCTCCCCCAGCGCGGCCACGTTCACCGTCGTGGCACGGAAGTGACGCAGCGCGTAATTCATTCCGGTGTGGCCCACGAGCATGGGTCCGGCCGCCATGGCGCCGAATACCGTCCAGTCGCGTCCCCCGAAACCTACCAGAGGCGTGCGATAGCCGAGCGCCAGCAGCGCGAGCGCCGCGGCGGCCACCGCGTACACTCCCGTTGCGTAGCGCCAGATCCCGACGGTTTGGCGGACCCGTCGCCCGATCACGTAATAGCCGGCGCCGGTGAGGGCTCCGAGCAATGCCAGGACGTCACCACCCAGGGCGCCGGGCGACAGCCGCGCGTCGCCCAGACCGATGAGGCTCGCACCGATCACCGCGAGCCCGATCCCCCAGGCCTCCGCGCGAGTCGGATACTCGCGCAGCCAAACGGCTGCGAGGCCCCACGCGAAGACAGGTTTCAGCGAGACGAGGACCACTGAGCTGGCGACGGTGGTGAAGCGGAGCGAGGCAATCCAGGACCAGAAATGCAGGGCGAGGAAAAGGCCGGATAACACCATCAGTGGAACGAAGGCGCGCGGTGAGGCCGCCCGCTCGCCGCTCGCTTCGCGCACCCCCAGCACGCCAACCACCGGGAGGACCAGGGCCAGCCTCCAGAATGCAATCGCCAACGCGGGCGCCGCCGCGAACCGCACGAGGGGCCCGGCATACGTGGTCGCGAGGACCGCCACGATCAGCACCAGGAGGGGAGACATGGGCGCGAAACCTCACCCCCCTTCCCTCTCTCCGCAATGCGAGCCTCACTGTTGCCCTCCCTACGCCCCGCCCCCAAATTGCGCGCTCCATGCGGCTCCGACTTACGTTGCTCGTCGCGACATTGCTCCCCGCCCTCACGGGTGGGGCCGTGCTCGGCGTGGCGTCCCGGTTCCATTTCCAGAGAGTGTTGCCGTGACCGGCTTCCAGCCCGAGCCCCGGCTCACCCGCGACCATCTCGAGCAGCTGTTCACCGAGATGGCGGCGCGACGCGTGGTCGTCGTGGGCGACGCAATGCTCGACATTTATCTTGCGGGCGACGCGGAGCGCATTTCGCCCGAAGCGCCCGTGCCCGTGGTCACCGTGCACACCCGGCGCGCCGCCCTGGGCGGCGCCGCCAACGTGGCGGCGAACGTGGCGGCGATCGGCGCCGAGTGCCGTCTGGTGGCCGTGATCGGCGACGACGCGCGGGGCGACTCGCTGCGCGCCGAGCTGGCGCAGAACCGGCTCCCCGACCGCCACATCGTGGTCGCCGCCGCGCGGCCTACCACGTCCAAGACGCGCGTCACCGCGCGGGGCCAGCAGGTGGTGCGAATCGACGAAGAAGTCGAGGACCTGATCGCGCCGCGCACCGAGAACCAGCTGCTCGGACAGCTCGACGCGGCCATGACGGACGCCGATGCGGTGCTCATCGAGGACTACAACAAGGGGACGCTCACCCCGGGCGTGATCGAGCGCGCGATGATGCTCGCCAAGAAGCGCGGCATCCCGGTCGTCGTGGACCCGAAGTTCAAGCATTTCTTCGCCTACCGGGGTGCGACGCTGTTCAAGCCGAACCGCCGGGAGCTCGAGCAGGCGATGGGCGCGACGCTCGACCTCGCCCACCCCGACGCCCTCCCCACGTCGCTCGACAAGCTCGGCGTGGACAACCTCCTGCTCACGCTCGGCCCGGAGGGCATGGTGCTCGTCACCAAGGACCGGCAGTTCACGCGCATCCCCACCATGGCGCGCGAGGTGTTCGATGTGTCGGGTGCGGGAGATACCGTAACGGCATGGGTGGGAACGGCGCTCGCGGCGGGTGCGTCGGTGCGCGAGGGAGCGCAGGTGGCGAATTACGCAGCCGGCGTCGAGGTGGGTAAGTCGGGCGTCGCCACCGTATCGCCGCTGGAGGTGCTGGCGATGCACGAGGCGCACTACGATCAGCTGGGGAAACTGAGAAGGGGTGGGCTGCTCTAGCGCCAGGCCAGCCCGACCCCGATCACGACGCCATCCACCGTCTCCAGCCGCGTCCCGCCCCCCAGGACCGCATGGTCGATCCGGTAGCCGACTCGGGCCGAGAGCGGTGCGCGCGCCAGCCGAAGGATCATTCCCACCTCGCCGCCCTGCGCGTGATCGAACGCCTCCGGGACATTTGCGTGCGCCACCACCGCGCGCCACAGCTCCACGTAGCCCCGCGCCGCGGACCCCACGAACGCCGTCGCGGCGCGCGCCCGCAGTTCCCAGAAGAGCCAACGCTGCGTGCTTCCCGCCAGTGTGTACGCGCGCGCGTGCGGTCCGCCCTCCAGCGTCAGCCAATCGAGCGCCCGGACGCCGAGGAGCAGGGTGCCCTCCACCAAATCGCGCCCGGCGGCGCTGCCGCCGTCGTGATTAAGGGTCCCTTGCAAGTAGCTGACGCTCAGCTCGACCCGCCCGATTGCGAGAGCGCCCTGTCCGAGGAATGCGGACCCGGTGAACTGGTCGATCCCCGCGGGCACCGCGCTGCGTACGCGGGCGGTCACGAGCGAGGCGCTGCCCGTCGGGCGCAGGGCCTGCGCGCCCAGCTCGCCGGCGGTGAGGGCGGCGACCAAGAGGACGAGCGCGCGCCTCATGGTCCGCGGGGCTGAATGGCGATCGCCTCACCGGCGCGGACCATCACGCGGACTTCCCGGCGGCGCCGGGCATTTTCGGCCGTGGTGGTCTCGACCCGCCGCTGCCATGCGTCTCGCAACGTCTGGTTGGCGCGTGCGTTCGCCACCAGCGGTCGGCCGGGCCGGTGCAGGACATAGCCGAGCAGACCGGCAAAACCGATCGTTCCGGCCACAGCGATGCGTGGGCCACTCGAAGCGTCCGTGCCACCGACGATTGCGGGGAGCGCCGCGACCGCGCCCGACAGGAGCACACCGCCCAGGAGCGCCCGCCCCGCGGGACCGGCCTTCGCGCGCTCCGGCAGAAACGCCGAAGCGGCCGGCGCGGGCGGCCACGGCAGCGTGTCGGGTCGGAACAGCCGGACGTCGAGCGGGATCTGGACGATGCTCGCGAGCTCGCCGGTCGGCGTGCGCGAGGCGACACGCAACAGTACGCGGTTGACCGGCGGTGGCGCTCCCGCCGCGTCCAGGCCGTCCCACTGCACCTTGAGGCTGTCACCGATCGGGCCGGAATAGAGCGCACGGAACGGCGCGCCGTCCTCGTAGCGCAGCGTCACGTCCACCGTCTGGAACGAGCTGACGATGACCCAGATGCCGAACGCCCCGGGCCCCGGCGCGATCGTTGTGTCGTGCGGCACGTCCACCGTTACAGTCTTGGTCTGCTGGCGCACGCCCTCGAACAGTCCGGTCACCTCGGGCGGGAAGACGAGGCGGTCCGGCCGGTACCGCGGGTCGAGCATGACGAGCCGCCGGAACACGGCGGCGGCGGAATCCCGCCGCCCTCGGAACAGCTCCGCGGCACCCAGGTACACGAGTCCCAGGACACGCTTCGCGGCGGGCGCACCCGCCGCTTCCAACGGGGCGAGCTGCCGCCGCAGCAACCCGGCAGCAAGATCGAATTCGAGGTGCTTGTAGGCGCGGACCCCGTCGGCGAACACACTGTCGGACGTCTGTGCAGACGCCCGGCTCGGTGCGGAGCCCAGTGCGCCCGCGAGCGCACACACCCACGCGCCGCGATACCTCACGGCTTGAGCTCCTGCAGCACGATGTCCGTGATCCGCAGCTCCTTCCCGGGCGCGATTCGAATCTCGAGCTCATAGGGCTGAAAGCCGTCCCGCACCACGCGCAGCCGGTGCGCACCGGGCGGGACGGGCACACCGGCACGCGGCGTGTTGCCGATCAAGTCGCCGTCCACGTAGACCTCGCCCCACGGCGTCGCGTTGACGAACAGGCGGCCGGGCGCTGCGACCTGCCGCGGTGCAGCGGAGCGAGCCGGGGCCGCGGTGCGGCGCGCTATTCGCGGTTCCGGAGCGGGAACGTGCGGCGCAGGCACGACGGTGTCGACCGGTGCGACCGTCCGGCCGAAAGATGCGGGCGAGTCCGTCGGCGGCACCACCTCAAGCGACGACCGCGCGTCGGACACGCGGCCCGGGGTGGATCCGGAACTCAGCGCCCACGCGGCGCCGACGGCCGCGACCGCTCCGAGTACCAGCACCGAAAGGGAACGGCGGCGCCGCCTGCGCTTGCGGGGAGGATCTCCCGGAGCGGTCTCGCGGATCAGCGTCACGAGCTCCCGCGAAAGCGCCGGCTCGGCAGCCGGTGAGCGCACGCTCAGCGCACCGGCAAAATCGCGAACGCTCGGAAAGCGCGCCTCCGGCTCCGGACTGAGCGCGCGTTCGAGCGCGAGGGTTACATGCGGAGGAGCGGCGAGCTGGGCCGGTTGTCCCGGGCGGTCGGAAGCAGGGGGGTGCCCGCTGAGACACTGGTAGACGAGGACGCCAAGCGCGTACTGGTCGGCCTTTGGGCCGGCCCGGCCCGGCGCGAGTTGCTCCGGCCCGCGGTAGGGCACGCGTGCTGCCTTCCCGCCATCGCCGGCGAGCGCGCCGAGCTGCTCGAGCTCCCACGGCACCCAGAAATCGGTCACATGCACGTCGCCGGCGGTGCCCAGCAGCACGTTCCCGGGCGTCAGCGCCGCGTGGCAGATGCCGAAGCAGTGCGCGGTGTCGAGGGCAGCCGCGACCTGCTCCACCAGGCACAGGCAATCGGACAGCTCCATTGGGCCATTAGCGCGCAGCTCTTCGGCCAGGGACCGCCCCTCGACATACTGCATGGAACACCAAAAGAAGCCATCAGTGGCGCCGGCGCCGTACAACGGGACGATATGGGGGTGGTCGAGGGCTGCCGCGGCGGCGGCCGCGTGGTGAAACACTTCCTCGGCGGCGCGAGGCGCGTTCGGGGCCCGCGGCATCAGCTTCAGCGCGACCGGCTGATTGTACTCCAGGTCGCGGGCGAGGCACACCACAGACGCGGGCCCGCGCCGATGCACCGTCTCGACTTCGAACAGGCCGCGCAGGTCCTCCCGCGCCGCGGGGTCGACCAGATCGTGCCCCGAAGGGGGCAGGTCGACGGACGTCATGGGACCGGATGGATGCTCAAGTCCTCGAACCTATCCCGTCGGGACACCGGTGCAACCGCCGCCCCGATCATGTGCCGGTGGCCGTGAACGTCACCGGGTTGCCCGCGATGACTGCCGCCGCCGTGGCTACCAGCGTGTTTGCTCCGGCAATTGGCCCTAGAGTCCAAGACGTGACGGCGGCGATCCCGTTCACACCAGTCATGACCGGGGTGATCGGGTTCACCGTCCCGCTGCCGGGAACAGGCGCGAACGTTACTGCGATGCCCGCCACCGGATTACCAAACTGGTCCTGGACGATCACCGAAGGTGGTATCGCCACGGCGGTGCCGACGGGGGCGCTCTGATTGTTCCCGGCGTTGACGGCGATCGTCGCTGCGGCCGCCGCCGTGATGTCGAACGCGCTGCTCGGACCGCCGGTAGGCCCGGAGGCGCTGCTCACGAGCGTATAGCCCGTCCCGGCCTTGTCGATGCTGAGCGTCGAGAACGTGGCCACCCCGGCCGTCGCCGCTACTGTCACGGTGCCCGACAGCGTGCCGCCGCCCGGGTTGGTCCCGATCGCGAGGGTCACATTGCCGGTGAAGCCGGTCGCGGTGTTGCCGTTCGCATCGTGCGCGGTCACCTGGACGGCGGGCGTGATCGCCGCGCCCGCCACCGTGTTGGTCGGCTGGACGGTGAACACGAGCGTCGCCGCGGCACCCGGCGTGATGTCGAAGGCCGAGCTCGCGACGGGTGTGAGGCTCGGCCCGCTGGCCGTCAACGTGTAGCCCGTCCCCACCTTGTTGATGGCGAGATCCGCGAAGGTCGCGACCCCCGCGCTCGCCGCGACCGTGGTGGTCCCGGAGAGCGTACCGCCGCCAGCGTTGGTGCCGATCGCGACCGTCACGTTCCCCGTGAAGCTGGTGGCGGTGTTGTTGTTGGCGTCGAGCGCTGTCACCTGCACCGCCGGCGTAATGCTCGCGCCCGCCACCGTATTGGTCGGCTGGACGGTGAACACGAGCGTCGCCGCGGCGCCCGGGGTGATGTCGAAGGCCGAACTGGTGGCGGGCGTGAGGCTCGGCCCGCTCGCCGTCAGGGTGTAGCCCAGCCCCACCTTATTGATGGCGAGGCCGGCGAAGGTCGCGACGCCGGCGGTTGCGGCTACCGTGGCCGTGCCTGAGAGCGTCCCGCTCCCGGGGTTCGTGCCGATCGCGACCGTCACATTGCCCGTGAAGCTGATGGCGGTGTTGTTGTTGGCGTCGAGCGCCGTCACCTGCACCGCCGGCGTTATGCTCGCCCCGGCCACCGTATTGGTCGGCTGGACGGTGAACACGAGCGTCGCTGCGGCGCCCGCGGTGATGTCGAAGGCCGAACTGGTGGCGGGCGTCAGGCTGGCGCCGTTCGTCGTCAGGGTGTAGCCCGTCCCGGCCTTGTCGATGCTGAGCGTCGAGAACGTGGCCACCCCGGCCGTCGCCGCTACTGTCACGGTGCC
>Ga0137409_10002900_pt1 | contig 18198 bp, 24 predicted proteins | sample CZODoug1_16funga_FD_122059 | JGI IMG/M metagenome (GOLD analysis project Ga0137409, IMG submission 122059) | Vadose zone soil fungal communities from Angelo Coast Range Reserve, California, USA - CZODoug1_16fungal (Hybrid Assembly) | ecosystem: Environmental > Terrestrial > Soil > Vadose zone... | reverse complement strand
CGTGGCCCGGCGACCGTGTCGAGCCGTGGTCCAAGATCCGCAAGATCACCGCCGACCACATGGTGATGTCGAAGCGCGTGTCCGCACACGTGGCCAGCTTTTTCGAGGTGGACTTCACGCGCGTGGCGCAGCTGCGCAGCAAAGCCAAGCAGAGTTATGCCGAGCGCGGCGCAAGTCTCACGTTCCTCGCATTCATCGCGAAGGCCTGCGCCGAGAATCTGCGCACGCATCCGGTGGTCAATGCCGCGGTGTCGGGCGACAGCACGATCTACCGGTCCGAAATCAACGTCGGGATCGCGGTGGCGCTCGACTGGGGCCTCATCGTGCCGGTGATCAAGCACGCCGACGAGCTGTCGCTCATCGGCATCGCGCGGGCGATCAACGACCTGGGCGAGCGTGCCCGCACCAAGAAGCTGCTGCCCAACGACATCCAACGCGGCACGTTTACGATCACCAATCCCGGCGGCTTCGGCCCGTTCGCCGGGATTCCGATCATCAACCAGCCGCAGGTTGCGATCCTGGGCGTCGGCGCGATCGAGAAGCGTCCCAAGGTGGTGACCGCAGCCGACGGCACGGAATCCATCGCCATTCGCACGATGGGGATGCTGACGATGTCGTATGACCATCGCGTGGTGGACGGCGCCGATGCCGACAAGTTCTTGGCCGACGTCAAGAAGCTGCTGCAGGAATTTCCCGAGGGAGCGGTGTGAGCATGCCGAAAGTCCTGACTGCCGCGCGCGTGCGCGTGCCCACGCAGAATGAGACGGAGTACGTGAACACGCTGCGGGAGCTCAGCCAGTTCGCCGAGGCACGCGGGCAGCGGATCTGGCTGTACCGCAACGCCAAAGATCCGCGGTTGTTCATCGAGTTCTCGGAGAGCCCCACCGAGATGTCGCATCGTGCCCAGGCCTCGCGGTTGCCGGAGGAGATCAAGCTCGAGAAGCGGCTCCAGGCGTTGGCGACGTACGCGCCCGATGCGTGGGAGCTCTGGTCCGAGGTTCCCGTCGCCACCACGTCGCAGGCGTAGCGGCCATGTCACGTCGCGTTCTTGTGGTGGACGGCGATCGCTGGGAGGTGTATCCCTCCGGACGCGTGACGGTGTATGGCCGCGATCAATTCGGTCTCATCTTCGAGCACGGGACCGGGCCGCAGCGCGGCCGCCGCGTCACGCATTTCTCGCCGCTCGGCGCCCGCTCCCCCGAGCGCGCCTTCACCGAGCTCTCCGATCGCGAGCTGCTGGAGCTGTTCCGCCAGTCGCAGCCCGCGTGGACCGCGCCCGAGGCCGACTACGCCGCACATTGATCTGCATTGTCATTCGACGGCATCCGACGGCGAGTGTGAGCCGCCGGAAGTCGCGCGCCGTGCGCGCGCCGCCGATTTGTCGGCCATCGCGCTGACGGATCACGACACCACCGACGGCGTAGCCGACGCGGCGCACGAAGGCGCCAAGCTCGGCATCCGCGTGATTCCGGGATGCGAGTTCAGCGTGCGCGCACCGTGGGGCGAGCTGCACGTGCTCGCGCTGTTTCTGCCGCAGGAGAATGAGCGGCTCCAGGGCTTTCTGCGCGACACGCGGGCCGCCCGCCGGCTGCGCGGCGAGCAGATCGTCGCCAAGCTCCAGGGCCTCGGTGTGGCGATCGAGCTGGAAGACGTCGAGGCGCAGCTCATGGGCGGCGACGGCGGCGCGCTGGGGCGGCCACACGTCGCGCGCGCGCTGGTCGACGTTGGCGTGTGCGACAACATCAGCGACGCCTTCCGGCGCTACCTCGGCCGCGGCCGGGCCGCCTACGTCGAGAAGCCGTTACCCAAGTTGGGCGAGGTCACCACGCTGGTGCACGAGGTCGGAGGGCTAACCGTCGCGGCGCATCTGGGTGATCATGGGACGGAGGCCCAGATCCGCATCTTTCAGGATCAAGGACTCGACTGTATCGAGGTGCGGCACCCGAGCCACCCGCCGGCGGTCGAGCAACGGCTCACCAGGATTGCCGAACGGCTGGGCCTCGGCATCAGCGGCGGGTCTGATTGGCACGGCGAGAGCGAATACGGAGAGAGCCACGCCCCGTTGGGCGGCATGCGCGTGCCCGACACGTGGCTGGAGCAGCTCGAACACCGGCTGGAGCTCACGGCGAAGCAACGGGGAGGACAGGCAGCACATGAGTGAACCACTACCGATCGGCAGCAAGGCCCCGACGTTCAAAGCGCCCGCATCCGACGGCAAGGACTATGCGCTCGGCGACCTGCTGAAGAACGGCCCGGTGGCGTTGGTTTTCTATCCGGGCAACAATACTCCCGGCTGAAACCGCCAACTCTCCGCCGTGCGCGATGAGATCGCCAAGTTCGCAGCCGCCAAGATGCAGCCGCTGGGCGTGAACCCCGCCAGCGTCGACAGTCATCGCAGCTACGTCGAGAAGATGCGGTTCAACTTTCCGCTCCTCTCCGATCCCGAGCGTTCGATCGCCGGCGCATACCACGCGCTGAAGGACGATGGCAAAGGAATTCGGCGGACCGTCTACGTGATCGGCCGGGACGGAACGATCCGGTTCGCGCAGCGCGGCGCCCCCCCCGTGGACGACATCGCCGGTGCCCGCTGACCTGCATGGCAAGGTCGCCCTCATCACGGGCGTCGGTCGCGTCGGCCAAATCGGCCATGCGGTAGCGCGCGGCTTCGGCCGCGCGGGCGCGAAGTTGCTGCTGGCGGACGTCAACGCGGTCGGCCTGGCCGATCGCGTGAAAGAGTTCGCGGCGGAGGGGATTGCGGCGAAGGCGTCGGCGGGGGATCTGACGCAGCCCGATGCCGCGCGTGCCGCGACCGCGGCGGCGCAGTCACACTTCGGCGGCCTCGACATCGTCGTCAACGTGGCGGGGGGATTCTTCAGCTACGGCCCGTTCACCGAAGTGAAGCCCGAGATTCTGGACCGCGAGCTGTCGGTCAACTTCAAAACGGCGTTCTTCATGTGCCAGGCGGCGATGCCGCTGCTGATGTCCCGCGGCAGCGGCGGGGGGGGGGGCGCGATCGTCAACTTTGCGTCCATCGCAGTGGTCCATTCGGTCATGCACATGTCGGCGTACAGCGCGGCGAAGTCGGCTGTGGCCGGCCTCACCCGCGAGCTGGCGCGCGAGTACCGCGACGCGAATGTCCGCGTGAACGCGGTCGCGCCCGCCACGGTGCGGACCGCCGACAACGTCGCCCAGATGGCGGATACCAAGACCCCCTTCGTCGAGTTGGACGAGGTGGTGAACACCGTGCTGTTTCTCGCGAGTGACGAGGCCAGCGGGATTACCGGGCAGATCGTGCCGGTCACGGGGAAGGCGTACTAGTGCGGCTCGAAGGGACGGCCGCACTCGTGACCGGAGCAGGAAAACGGCTCGGCCAGGCGATCGCCATCGGGCTGGCGCAATCGGGGTGCGATATCGCGGTGCACTACCACGGCTCGGCAAAGGGCGCGGAAGAGACCGCCCGTGCAGTGCAGGGCGCTGGCCGGCGCGCCGAGCTCTTGCAGGCCGACTTGAGCGATGCGAAGGCCGCGCGCGGCCTCGCCGGTCAGGCGGCGCGTGTTTTCAAGCGCCTCGACGTCGTCGTCAATTCCGCCGCGATCATGGTGCGCCAGGAGGTGGAGGCGGTGACGCCGGAGAGCTGGGATACGACGCTCGATCTCAACCTGCGCGCCATGTTTTTCGTTTCGCAGGGTGCCATTCCGCACTTGCGCCGCGCCAAAGGGAAGATCGTCAACATGGCGGACATCGCCGGGATGGAGCCCTGGCCCGCCTATGTCCCGCACTGTGTCAGCAAAGCGGGCGTCATCATGCTGACGAAAGGGCTCGCCCGCGCGCTCGCGCCGGATGTCGCCGTCAACGCGATCGCGCCCGGGGCGGTGCTGCTGCCGGAAGATTGGGACGAGCAGGCGCGCGAGCACATTCGGGAGACCACGCCGCTCGAGCGGCTGGGGTCGCCGGCGGACGTCGTCGCGGCGGTGCGGTTTCTCCTCGCAGGCACCGATTACGCCACCGGCACCGTGCTGGTCGTGGACGGAGGGAGACTCATCCGCTGAGGGACGTCGTGGTGGTCGGCGGGGGCTGCTACGGCACGTTCTACGCGTCCCAGCTCGCGAAAGCCAAAGCGCGCGGCAAGACTCACTACCGGACCGTCGTCGTCGTGGATCGTGATCGCAACTGCAAAGCACGACGCGAGCTCGGCGAAGCCCCGGATCGGACTTTTATCGAGTCTGATTGGGGGACTTTTTTCGATCGATTCTTGATCGAATCCAGCGATGACCAGATTGTCCCGTCGCCGCACATGCCGCACCTGATGTTCGAATGGGTGCTGCGGCAGGCGCGAGCGCGCTGGCCGCGGCGCGGAGTCTCGGTCGCGCCGGTGCCGGGCGACGTGCCCACGCCCTACGATCGGCCCAGCGGCGGCGGCGACGAGACGCGCTACGTCTCGTGGGCCGACTGGATCTGCCCGACGCACTGCATCGAGCCCGCGCTGTGCCCGGCGATCGGTGCACCGCGCACCTGGGAAATGTCGGACTCCGTCCGCGACCTGGCCGATCGGCTGCGAGCAGGCGGCCGCCCGGTGAGCGGGCCGGCATTGTTCGTGTGTAAGCATCAGGTGTTCGGCGTCGGCATGTTCTCGGCGGATGCGGTGCGGGCCGGCGATCAGGTCGTCGCGGAAGCCGGTGCGAGTGGTCTCCCGGCTGAGGTGCTCATCGGCACGATTTCGAGCTGCCACGGGGCGCTGAATCTGTTGAAACTGGGCCCTCGCACCACGCACGACGCACGACACACGTGACTCCCGAGGAGCGCTCCCGCTACCTGGCACACGCCCGGGAGCTGTTCAACAACCGCGAGTATTGGCTGGCACACGAAGCGTTGGAAACAGTCTGGCGTTCTATTATTAAGGAAGATGAAGCGCGGGTCTGGCAGGGTGTGATTCAGTCTGCCGCGGCGCTGCTGCATCGGGATCGCGGGAACCGGCACGGCACAGTGGTCGTTGGAGCAGCGGCGCTCGAGAAGCTGGCCGGACCGCAGCGACCCGAGATTGAATTCGAAACGGTTCAGTTTCGCGCGCAGTTGGCGCGCGCCCTAGCGGGGGAGGGCGATCCCCCGCGCCTGGAATTCAGAAACCCATGACTGAGCGGACTGCACTCATCTACGACGTCGTCATTGTGGGCGCCGGCCCCGCGGGGCTGTGCGCCGCGCTCTACGCCCACCGCGGCATGCTCACGGCGGTCACGATCGAGCGCGGCGCACCCGGTGGTGAGCTGCTCAACACCGATCTGATCGAAGACTACATCGGCTTCGAGAGCATCAAGGGCTGGGAGCTGGCGCAGAAGATGACCGAGCACGCCAAGAAGTTCGGCGCCGAGATCGTGACCGATACGGTCGAGCGCATCGGCAGGGACGCCGACGGCTGGTTCGACGTGCACACCGCGCGTGGCAACGTTTACCGCAGTCAGGCCGTGATCCTCACGGCGGGCGGCACACCGATCAAGCTCGGCGTGCCGGGCGAGAAGGAGTTTGCCGGCAAAGGCGTGTCGTACTGCGCGGTCTGTGATGGCGCGTTCTTCAAGGGCGAGCGCCTCGCCGTCGTGGGCGGCGGCGATGCCGCCGTCGAAGAAGCCGACTATCTCACGCGCTATGCGAGCAAGGTGCACCTGGTGCACCGCCGTGACGAATTCCGCGCGTCCAAGCTCCTGCAGGAGCGGGCGTTCACGAACCCGAAGATCCAAGTCATTCGCAACACGATCGTGCCTGAAATCGTCGGCAACACCAAGGGCGTCACCCACGCGGTGCTCGAGGACACCGGAACGGGCGAGCGCTCCAATCTCGACGTGGGTGGCGTGTTCATCTTCGCGGGATTCAAGCCCAATACGCAGCTCGTCGAAGGCCACGTGGACCACGACGCCGGCGGCTATCTGATCACCGACAACCGCATGATGACCTCGATGGCGGGACTCTTCGCCGCGGGCGACGTGCGGAGTCAGGTCACTCGGCAGATCACGACCGCGGTGGGGGACGCGACGACGGCGGCGATCGCGGTCGAGAAGTATCTCAAGTCCCTGCGCGAGCAGCAGGGCGACGGCAAGGGCAAGCCATGAAGGTCGTGCAGATCGCCAACGGCGTGTTCGCCGAGAATTGCTATCTCATCATCGACGAACCGACGCGCCAAAGCGTGATCGTCGATCCCGGCGAGGAAGCGGGTCTGATTCTCCACAAGATCGAAGAAGCGGGCGTGCAGCCCGTGGCCATCCTGCTCACTCATGCGCATGTCGATCACGTGCTCGGTGTGGAGCAGGTCGCGCGTAAAACAGGCGCGATCGTGTGGCTGCATCCCGCTGACCGCCCACTGTATGACGCCGTGGGGGAGCAAGCGGGATGGTTCGGCCTGGTTCCGCCCGAGGAGCAGCCGCCTCCCGACCGCGACCTGGTCGCCGGCCAGCAACTGCAGGTCGGTGGCCTGAGGTTCGACGTGCGGCACACACCCGGCCATTCTCCCGGCAGCGTCTGCTTCGTGGGGCATGGCGCCGTCTTCAGCGGCGACGTGCTGTTCGCCGGATCGATTGGCCGGACCGATTTGCCCGGCGGCGACTTCGAAACGCTGATTGCCAGCATCGAGCGCGAGTTGCTCCCGCTGCCCGATGATACCATCGTGTACAGCGGACATGGACCCGAAACGACCATCGGACGGGAGCGCCGCACGAATCCCTTCCTCACCCGCATCTCCCACAGCGCCTAAACCCCGGCCCCGGCCCCGGTGCATGCGCTGCGGCGCCGAAGTGCAGCCGAAGCCGTGGGGCTGTAAGAATCCGTGCCCCAATTGCGGGTTCATGTATCCGCTCGGCGATTGCTCTGATTGAACCACCTCCTCGCCATTCTGCTGCTCGCGATCGACTGCGCGGCCCGCGCGTGGCGTATTCAGCTCGCCAGCTGGGCGGCGGGCGGGCGCCTGACGTTTCTCGATGCGCTGCGATTGAACCTCTACGGCGAAGCCGCCTCGACGTTCACGCCGAACCGCCTCGGCGGGGAGCCGGCGCGATTCCTGGGGATGACCTGGTCGGGGTTGCGCGTCGTCACGGCGCTGGTCGCGCTCGGTGTGGAGGTCGCCGCCGAGTGGCCGGTGTTCGGCGTCGTAGCGGTTGCGTTGGTGGCGTACTACGTGCCGGATTGGAGTCAGGCGGCAGATCGGTTTTTGACGCACAGCCTCGCCCGCGATCTCCTCGGGATCGAGCTGATCGCGCTCGTCGCGCTGCTCGTCATCTGGACGCTGCAGCGGCTGGTGCGGCCCGGCGCGATCCGGCACCGCGTGCGGCGGCAATGGCGCGTCGCGCTGGCGCACGTGCGCCGGGCACCGTGGTGGGTGCTGTTTGGAGGCGCGCTGCTGACCGTCGTGAGCCTCGCGGCGCGCGCGTTGATCCTGCCCGCACTGGTCTGGGGCCATCCGGATGCGCCGCCATTCAGCGTGATGTTCTTCGGATCATTGGCGCTGCTGCACGCGCCGCTGGTCGTGCCGCTGCCGTCAGGCGGGGGCGGGATCGAGGTAGCGTTCCTGTCGGGTTTTGCGGGAGACTTCGGGCCCGGGCATCAGGTGACGATGCTGTTGCTGTGGCGCTTCTACACGACGATCGTGCTGACGGTGCTCGGGATGTACTTGCTGGTACGCACGCACGGTGCGGCCGCCGCCAAGGAGCTGTTCACCGTCGGCTGGTTTCGGCGCCCCCCCCGCTAGCAGCGGGGGCGGGGGCCATCGCCATCAGGACGATCGTGCGCTCGGCGGCGCGCGCGATGCCGTGTGGAATGCCTGCGGGCGCGGCAACGAAATCGCCGGGACCGGCGGCAACCTCGCGCTCGCCGATGAGGAAAGTGGCCTTTCCGCTCAGCACTACATAGAATTTGTCGGCGCCGGCGTGGGTATGAGCGGCCTGCGCCTGGCCGGGCTCGAGGCAGTTGAGCCCGACAATGAGCCGATGCGATCGAAAACAGTCGACTTTCGTCATGGCGTCGGCTCGAAACACGGCGCGGTCCGGCAGGTGCTGAATCAATTCACGGGATTCCATGGGCGATTCCTGGCTCGAGACGGACGGCGGTCGAATCGACGGAGGGGCGGTGGGCCAAACGCGTATCGAACGTGATCCCCTCGGGGAGCTGCCGGTCCCCGCCGAAGCGCTGTGGGGCGTCCAGACCGAACGGGCACGGCAAAACTTCCCCATCTCCAATCTGCGGCCTCTCCCCGCCTTCGTCGACGCCGTCATCCTCATCAAGAAGGCCGCTGCGCTGACACACCGGGAAACCGGACGCCTCGATCGCAAGCTTGCCGATGCGATCATCACGGCGGCGGACGAGGTGCTGGCCGGGGGACACCGCGACCAGTTCGTCGTGGATCCGTACCAGGCGGGGGCCGGCACGTCGCACAACATGAATTGCAACGAGGTGCTCGCGAACCGGGCCAACGAGCTGCTCGGCGCCAAGCGGGGCGACTACAAGCCGGTGCATCCCAACGATCACGTCAACATGGCGCAGTCCACCAACGACGTGATTCCGACCGCCATCCGGCTCGCCGCGCTGTCGCAGCTGGCGGCGCTTGCGGAGTCGCTGACGCGTCTCGCGCGTGCCTTCCTCGCGAAGGGCAAGGCGTTCGACACCATCGTGAAATCGGGACGGACGCACCTGCAGGATGCGACGCCGATCCGTCTCGGCCAGGAGTTCACCGCGTTCGGGCACACCGTCGAGCGCAACCGCGACCGCATCACGCGCGCCGCCGACGATCTGCGCGATCTCGGCATCGGCGGTACGGCCGTCGGTACGGGACTCAATGCCGAGCCGCAGTACCCCGCGCTGATGGTCAAGCATCTCCGCGCGATGACCAACCTCGACCTGCGCGAAGGCAAGGATCGCGTGCAGTTGATGCAGTCGATGGGCGACGCCGCGGGGTTTTCGGGCGCCCTGCGCACCTACGCCGCCGATCTCGGCAAGATTGCCAGCGATTTGCGGCTGCTCGCGTCCGGCCCGCGCACCGGTTTCGCGGAAATTCTGCTGCCCGCGGTGCAGCCCGGGTCGAGCATCATGCCGGGGAAAGTGAATCCGTCCATCCCCGAGATGGTGAACCAGGTCTGCTTCCAGGTGATGGGCAACGATGTCACCGTCACCACGGCGGCGGAGGCGGGGCAGCTCGAACTGAACGTGATGATGCCCGTCATCGCTCACAACATCCTGATGTCGATGATGATCCTCACCAACGCGACGCGCGTGCTGGCGGAGCGGTGCGTCGAGGGGATCGAGGCCGACGCGGCGCAGTCGGCATACTGGCTCGAGCGCAGCCCGGCGCTTGTCACGGCGCTCGCGCCGAAAATCGGGTACGCCGAAGCGGCGAAGCTGGCGAAGGAAGCCGTCGCCAAGAACGTCACCGTGCGCCAGCTGGTGATGGAGAAGGGACTGTTGAAAGGCAAAGAGCTCGACGAAGTCCTCGATTTGCGGGCGATGACGGAGCTGGGTGTGCCGGGAGAGCGGAAGAAGCAGTGACTCTCACAACGGAGACGCACGCATGAACTGGATCGCGGGACTGGTCGCAGGCGTCGTGGTCTACCTCGTGGACTGGGTGGTGTGGAGCAAGGTGTTCACGAAAGGTATGGACGCATTCATGGTCACGATGACGCCGGAGGACATGAAGCGGTTCATGGGTCCGGCCCTGGCGAAGTCGGCGGTGCTGTCGCTCGCGTTCGGCCTGCTGTTCGCGTGGTTCTACGGTCGTTTCCGCGGCGCCCTCTGGGTGCAGGGCGGCGGACCGCTCGCGGGCATGGAGTTCGCGACGGTGCTGTGGTTGCCGACGATCTTGCTCGCGACCGTCGGCAGTAGCGTCTGGTACCTCAAGGCGAAGCCGCTGCAGATGGCGACCTGCTGGGCCTGGCTGATCCGCATGAACGCGGCCGGTCTGGCGGTGGGTTTGCTCGTGAAGTGATCGGAGTCACGGCACTCGCGAGCGCGACGAGGTAGAAGTTTCCTCATGCGTACCCTGACGCTGGTCCTCGTCGCGCTCGCCGTCGCCGGCCATAGCGCCGCGCAACGCCGCGCGCGCATCGGTCCCACAGTTTCGACGATCTCCATCGAAGACGGCTCCGGCGGGAGTCATTCGTTCACGTCGTTTGGCGGCAGCTTCGCGTTTCTCAGCGGCGATGACGGCGAAATTGGCGTGGCCGTGTCCCGGTACGGCGATTTGTCGAACGACAACTGCGTCCGCAAGCTGACGTTCGTTGGGGTGGAGTCGAACTACTATCCGGTCGGATCCAAAGGCGTCGCACCCTTCGCCTCGACCGCCATCGGACTGGCGCGCGTCACCGATCAGGACATCAAGTTGCTCGGCTGCGGACCTCTCACGCCCTCGCCCACGGCGACGAATCAAATCGGATTGGGGTTTGGCCTCGGCGTCCGTCTAAACATCGGCGCCCAAGCCGCGGCACTCCTCGAGGGCCGTTTCTTTCAGGTTCCCAACAGCGCGATCCAGGCGCTGGAGGGTCGAGCCAACGTCTCGCTCGCGTTTGGGAAGCCGCGCCAGACGCAGTTGCTCAACGGGACCCTCGGTCCCGCCGTCGGCATCGTGACGCGCCTCGGCGGACCGATGGAAGGACGAGGCCCGACGCTCGGTATCCGATTCCGGCGCGAAACGAAGAAGTCCGGCTCGCTCGGCCTGCAGATCGACTACGCCCCGCTACGGGTGACCACGGCCTGCCCCGGCAACTGTGCGCCGTACGCGATCCTCTTCGCGCCCGCGTATGAGCCGTCTCTGCACCCGGCCTGGGGGCGTCTGTACCTGGACCTTGGGTTCCTGCTCGCCGGTTTTCCGGCGCTCGGCGAAGATCGTGGCGTCGGGCAGGGCGCTCACGGCGGATTGGGCGCCGATATTGGCCACGGACACTCGTTGATGTGGAACGTCAACGCGCGGGTATTGTGGCTGCAGCGCAATGCTTCGCATGACCGCAACGCCTTCCTGCTGCAAGCGGCCGTCAGCGTCAGCCCGGCCATTGAATCCCGATAACGACGGTCGCATATTCCGACCATGCGCGTTACAACCTGGGCGGAATACGGCTTAATCGTTTCGATTCATCTGGCGAGGCGATCGGGGCAGGGTCCCGTCGCGGCCCGCGAGCTGTCCGAGCAGGAACGCCTCCCGCACGACTACGTCGAACAGATTCTGTTGCGTCTACGACGCGCCGGCTTGGTCGACTCGGTCCGCGGCGCCCGCGGCGGGTATCTGCTGGCGCGCCCGGCGCAAGACGTCAGCGTGAAGGATGTCATCGAAGCCTCGGAGCACGTGACGTTCGAGGTGAACTGCGACGTCCACCGCGTGGACGAAGAACGCTGCGATCCGGCGACCGCCTGCAGCATTCGTCCGGTCTGGCGCATGCTCGAGCGGCGCATTAACGAAGTCCTCGCCAGCGTGACCCTCGCCGACCTCCAGCATGCCGAGCCACAGGTCTACCAGATCGCCGGAGCGGCATCGGTCCATTGACGACGCTGTCGCATGAGGAGCTGCTGCGGTACTCCCGGCACCTCACGCTTCCCGATGTAGGTCTCGAAGGCCAATCGAAGCTGCGTGATGCGCGCGTCCTGTTGATCGGCGCGGGCGGACTGGGATGTCCGGCGGCGTTGTATCTCGCCGCGGCCGGCGTGGGCACGCTGGGGATCGTGGACTTCGATCTCGTCGATCGCAGCAACCTGCAACGCCAAATCCTCCATGGCACCTCCGGCATCGGCACCGCGAAGACCGAATCGGCGCGGGCGCGCCTGCGCGACGTCAATCCCCACGTGCAGATCGAGACGTTCGCCGAGCGCCTGACGTCGGCCAACGCCCTCGCCATACTGCGCGACTGGGACATCGTCGTCGACGGATCCGACAACTTTCCTACGCGCTACCTCGTCAACGACGCGTGTGTGCTGTTGGGCAAGCCCGACGTGTATGGGTCGGTGTTCCGCTTCGATGGCCAGGTCTCCGTGTTCTCCGCGAAGCAGGGGCCGTGCTATCGATGCCTCTACGCCGAGCCGCCCCCGCCCGATCTCGTGCCGTCGTGCGCGGAGGGTGGAGTGCTCGGCGTCCTGCCCGGAATCATCGGATCGCTGCAGGCACTCGAAGTGATCAAGCTGATCGTGGGATTCGGCGAGCCGATGATCGGCCGCTTGCTGTTGTTCGACGGCCGGCGGATGCAGTTCCGGGAGCTGGCGCTCGAAAAGGATCCGGATTGTCCGGTCTGCGGCGTTCGTCCAACCGTCACGTCACTCATCGATTACGAAGCATTCTGTGGGGAAGTGGGGCGAGGGACGGGGGATGGAGTCGAGATCAGCGCACTGGAGCTGCAACGTGAGCGCGGGCGTAAACCCGATTTGCTCTTACTCGACGTCCGTGAACCGCGCGAAGCGCAGATTGCGCGGATCGAAGGTGCGCGGCTGATTCCGCTGCGCGAACTGCCGCGCCGGCTCGCCGAGCTGCCGGGACATGCCGAGATCGTGACGCATTGCCATCATGGCCAGCGCTCGCTCCAGGCGCGTGAGATTCTCAAGGGAGCGGGATTCGCGAGCGTCCGCAGTCTGGCAGGAGGGATCGACGCATGGTCGCGCGAGGTGGATGCAGACGTACCGCGATACTGAGTGCCGAAGGGGGGACTCGAACCCCCACGGGCTTGCGCCCACTGGCTCCTGAAGCCAGCGCGTCTACCAGTTCCACCACTTCGGCGAGGACTTTTGAGGAACGGCAATCTAGATTGTTGTATAACCCCAAGTCAATGCGTATCTTGCCGACGATAGCGTGGAAAAAATTTCGATCGCCAGGAATCCCAAAGCCCGGCACGATTACCATCTCCTGGAAACGTGGGAGGCCGGTCTCGTCCTCAGCGGGACCGAAGTCAAGTCGCTGCGAGATCGCAAAGCGAGCTTGAGTGAAGCGTATGCCCATGTGCGCAACGGCGAAGTCTGGCTCGAGGGCATGACGATTTCGCATTACGGGCCGGGCAGCTACAACAACCCGCCGCCGGCCCGCTCCCGGAAGCTCCTCCTGCACAAGCGTGAAATTCGCAAGCTGCTCGGCGCGACGACGCAGAAGGGCCTCACCGTCGTGCCGCTCGAGGTCTACTTCAAGGACGGATTAGCCAAGGTCGCGATCGCGCTCGCCAAGGCCAAGAAAGCGCATGATAAGCGTGAGGACTTGAAACGGCGTGTCGCGGAACGCGAGATGGCACGGGTTGTGAAGGGGAGACGGTCATGAACGTCCTCCTGCTGCTCGGCGTGCTGGTGCCGCAGCAAGTCTTGATTGCCACGCCGCGCGGCCAGGTCAGCATTCCCGTGATGAATGAACAGGGTGCGGCCGCGGTCGCCGCCGTTCTCCTCGCGCAGCCGCTCGGGCTGACGGTGTCGTTGGACGGGTCGGCCGCGCACGTGACGTTGGGAGATCACAGCTTCGACTTCGATGTGGGGTCGCCCTTTGTGCGCTACGAAGGGGCCGCGTATCCGCTCGTTGGGGCGCCATACGTCGCCCGCGATACACTCTTTCTGCCGCTGCACTGGCTGACCGATCACCTACCGCGCCTGCTCGCCGGTCGCTATCGCTGGGATCCCTGGCTTGCCCGCCTCGACGAACGTCCGGTGCTTCCCGCTCCCCCTCCGGTCGCCAGCGCTGCGCCGCCGCAGCCGATCGCCACGCCCAATCCGATCACGGGTCTGCGGCTGGTGCACACCATCGTCGTCGATCCGGGGCACGGCGGCGTCGACCCGGGGAATCCGGGACTGCACTTTCCGCGCGGCCTGACGGAAAAGGACATCACACTCGGTATCGGCAAGCTGCTGCGCGCCGAGCTGGTGCGACGGGGTATGAGCGTGGTGCTCACGCGCGCCACCGATACGCTCATCGACCTGGCGAACCGGCCGTTGTTCTGCCGCGCCGACTGCGATCTGTTCGTCAGCATCCACGTCAATGCCATGCCTCCCGGCCGGCGGCAGTCGCTGGTGAACGGCGTGGAAACGTATTTCGTCTCCGACGCCAAGACCGAAGATCAGAAGCGCGTGGCGCAGATGGAAAACGACGCGCTGCGATTCGAGACGGCGCCCGGCCTCGACGGAGGTGGGTCGGTCGGCTTCATTCTCCACGACCTGCAGCTCAACGAATATCTCCGTGAGTCGGCGCGCCTTGCCGAGCTGGTGCAGGGCAAGGTCGCGGGGATTCATCCGGGTGAAGACCGCGGCGTCCAACAGGGTCCGTTCCTCGTCCTGGCCGCGGCGCGCCGGCCGGCGATCCTCGTCGAAGCCGGATTTGCCACGAACCGCACCGACGGCGCATTCCTCGCATCGAGCCAGGGACAGCACAAGATTGCCAGCGCGATCGCCGAGGGCATCGTCGCCTATCTGCTCGAGTTCGAGCGCAAACTCGCGGTGGGGAGCGGAGGCGGGCAGGCGCGATGACCGGCCGGAGCTGGAGCGCACTGACGCTGATCTGGTTGATCGCGGGTTGCACGTACTACAACGCGATGTGGACGGCCGAGCATTATGCCTCCGACGCGCGGCATCTCGAGGAACGCGGCCAAGTGTCGGAAGCGCGCGCGCAGTGGGCGCTGGCCGCCTCCAAAGCCGAAGCCGTGGTGCTGCGCCATCCGCGCAGCCGCTGGGCGGACGACGCGTTGGTCCTGCAGGTCGAAGGGATGGCTCGTTCCGGCGCGTGCCAGGATGCCACCGAGCCAATCGCGCGAGCCGATTCGAGTGTGAAGGAGCCGGCGCTGCGCGAACGGGTCGCTCTCGCGACGGCCGAGTGCGCCGTCGCCACCGGCCACCCGCGGCAGGCCGGCGCCGTCCTGGCGCTGCCGCTCGTGTCCAAAGACGGCGGCCGTTGCTCGCGCGCCGAGTACCTTGCGGGCGAGGCGGCGCTGCAACAGCTCGATTATGAGGCTGCCGTAAAGCATTTCGAGCGATCGCGGGAGCCGGCTGCCCTCCCGGCGCTGGTGCGCGCGCAGCTGTTAGCCGGGCGAACGACCGAAGCAACCGCCGCGATCGATGCGATCGACAACGGCGCGCGCTTCGAGTCCGACCGGGCGGATCTTCTGGCACAGCTTGCTGCGACCGCCGGACCCGAAGCGGCGTCGGCAGCGTTGGACCACATGCTCCGGCGCGCCCGCTTGCCGCTCACCGAGCAGGCCAAGTTGTTACTCGCCGACGCCGACCGCCGTCTGGCGCGTGGGGACTACGATTCGGCTGCGGCGCGGTATCGACGCGCGGCGGACATCGCGCCAGCCGACGCCGCCGAGGCAGGAATCGCGCGCGTGGGCCAGCAGCGAGTCTTGATCGGGCGGTCGACCGGACGACGTGAGCTGACTCCCATCGCGGCCGAGCTGACGCGGATTCTGCGTACGGAAGCGGGTGGCACCGCGGCGAAGCACTGGCTCGACCTCGTCAACGCGGTGATCCCCGTTCCCGAAACGCCCGGCATGCGCTTCCGGATGGCTGAAGTTGCGCGGGATTCGCTGGGTGCCGCCGGGCTCGCCGGCCAGCTCTTCCTCGATGTCGCGGCCGGGGATACCGGCTCGCTCTACGCACCCAAGGCACTGGTGGCGGCGTTAGTGCTCCTTCCCGAACGCCGTGATTCGATTGCCCAAGTCCTGGACACGCGCTATGCCGCGTCACCCTATACGCGCGTGTTCCACGGCGAGCCCAGCGTCGCGTATGCCGCGGCGGAGGACTCGCTCGCGCGTGAGCTTGGCGTGCAACTCGCGCGCAGCACGACGGCTTCCCCCGGTGCCCGCTTTGACGCGCCGATTCCCGGTCCCCGGGGGCCGTGGCTCGACGAGCCGGAGAATGCACCCGGTGTCCGGGAAACGAGAGCAGCGGGGGCTCAGCCGCGTCCGCCCAATGGAGCGCGTCCCGTACCCGATCGCGACCGGCCGAAGCAGCCGGAGCGCCCGTGAGTGCGGTGGAGCTCTTCGGGACCACTTTCCAGAATCCGATTCTCCTTGCTGCTGGGACCGCCGGCTTCGGCCGCGAGCTCGATCGCGTCATCGATCTCGACCTGCTCGGCGGCATTGTCACGAAGGCGGTGACGCCGGAATCGCGTCAGGGGCACCCGGCGCTGCGCGTCGCCGAGTTCCGCGGCGGCATGCTCAATGCCGTCGGTCTGGCGAATCCGGGCGTCGCGCAGGTTGCCGAGCACGAGCTGCCGTGGCTGGTGCAGCGCTTGCGGCGCGCGCGAATCATCGTGAACGTCGCGGGTGCGAGCGTCGCAGATTACGTGCAGGTGCTCGAGCGGCTCACCGAGCTGGAAGGTATCACCGCGTTCGAGATCAACGCCTCATGCCCCAACACGAAGGCGGGCGGCCTCGAGTTCGGTTCGGAGCCACGAGGCTTGGCAGAGCTGGTGCGCGCCTGTCGCGGGGCGTCCACGCGGCCGCTCAGCGTGAAGCTCTCCCCGGTGCTCCCAGACATCCCCGCGATGGCGCAAGTGGCGCTCGATGAAGGAGCGGAAGCGGTGAGCCTCGTGAATACCATGCCCGGATTGCTCGACAAGCGACTCGGCAACGGCAGCGGCGGCTTGAGCGGCCCGGCCTTGTTGCCGATCGGTGTGCTGGCGACGCGGCGCGTCCGTGAGCGCGTGGGCATGCCCGTCATCGGCGTCGGTGGCGTCCGCAATAGTGCTGACGCACGCGAGTATCTGGCGGCCGGCGCGTCGCTGGTCGCGATCGGGACTGCCGCGCTCGCCGATCCGCGGGTACCGGTGCGCATCGCGCGGGAGCTGACGCATGGCTGAGCTGATCGTCGCGTTTGACGTGTCGAGTGGACGCGAGGCAGTCGCGCTGGCGGGACGCTTGCCGGGCCTCACGTGGGCAAAGATCGGACCGGTGTTGTTCGGCCGCGAGGGCCCGTCCCTCATCAAGGAGTTCACGCAGCGGGGCGTCCGCGTATTCCTCGATCTCAAGTGGCACGACATCCCCAACATCGTCGCGAGCGCGGTGTCGGCGGCGCGCGAGCTCGGTGTCTCGATGACCACCGTGCACTGCCTGGGGGGACGTACGATGCTGACGGCAGCGGCCCGCGCCGCGGGACCAGACCTCGCGCTGGTCGGGGTGACGGTACTGACGTCGCATGACGCAGCGGAGCTCGAGGGCGTGTTGGGACGGGGGGTTCCCGACGTCGGGTTCGAGGCTGAACGTCTGGCGCGATCGGCGTTGCAGGCTGGCCTGCGCGGTGTCGTCGCGTCTGGACAGGAGCTTGGCCTGTTACGCGAGGCGCTTGGCCCAGACCCATGGATCGTTGTCCCGGGAATTCGCGCACCCGGCGAAGCGGCGGGTGATCAGGTTCGCACCATCGAGCCGGCGGAGGCGGTACGCCGCGGCGCGACGCACCTGGTTGTCGGCCGGCCGATCACGGCGGCCCCCGATCCGGTGGCCGCGTACCGGCGCCTCGTCGAAGCGCTCGATTGAGGGTATTAATCGGTCCTATGCGATCGGCTCGGCAGTGGCTTTCTGTCTGGGCGCTCGCGGTTGTGGCGCTGGGCGCGCAGCGCGAGGCGACGCTCACCGCTGCCGCGGAGCGTGCGAAACGCGCCTGGTCCGCGCACGACGCCGAGGGGCTCGTGGGGCGGAGCTCGAACATCGTGCTCCAGATACCTGGTGCCGATCCCTCATCGCCCCTGGGTCGATCGCAGGCGATCGCCCTGTTGCACCGGTACTTCCGGCCCGCGGCAGAGCGGGGTCTCGACGTCACGGCGATTCGCGAAGTCGAGCCGGGAAAAGGGTTCGTGGAGCTAACCCGGCGCTATGTGGTCGTCGGAACCACCGAATTGCGACGCGAAACGCTGTATCTGGGCTTTCGGTTGCTGGACCGCGAATGGCGTCTCGCGGAGCTGCGGAGTGCCCCGTAATCGATTGTCGTGCGGCCCCTTGCGTGAAGTTACGACCCCGTCTATTGTTCACGGCTCAGCCAGAACTTTTGCACTTTTCCGGAGCTGCCTGTTGAAGGTACGTTCGAGCGTGCGCCCCATCTGCGAGCACTGCAAAGTCGTGACGCGCAGGGGCGTGATTCGCGTGATCTGCAAACGCAACCCCAAGCATAAACAGCGGCAGGGTTAGGGAGAGGCATGGCTCGTATTGCGGGCGTGGATTTGCCGCGCGACAAAAAGATCCAGTACGCACTTCCGTACATCTTCGGCATCGGTCCCAGCAACTCGATCAAGATTCTCGC
>Ga0137409_10002899_pt1 | contig 18201 bp, 15 predicted proteins | sample CZODoug1_16funga_FD_122059 | JGI IMG/M metagenome (GOLD analysis project Ga0137409, IMG submission 122059) | Vadose zone soil fungal communities from Angelo Coast Range Reserve, California, USA - CZODoug1_16fungal (Hybrid Assembly) | ecosystem: Environmental > Terrestrial > Soil > Vadose zone... | reverse complement strand
GAGTACGGTGAAGTTGCCCGGTCCCTGCGCAATCACGCCGTTCGGATAAAAGTCGGTGAGGAATTGGCGCAGCGTTTCCTGAGGAAACTGCATGCCGCCATTGACGCACTGAATAGCGTCTCCAATTTTTTGGGTCGTAGCGCTAGGCGGGCAAATCATGCGATTAAACACCGGTAGAACATAAAGGTTCGGCGTCAGATTGGCGTCACGGCTTAAACCCGCCGGGCGGTCGTTGATCGTGCCGTCTTTGTTCTCGTCAAAGCCCGTCGTGATGTTGAACGGCGCGCCCGACGAAGCGTTCACCGTCATATTCAGCCGAAACCCTTTAGGCAAATTCATGAAAGTGGTGATAAAGGCGCTATGCCGGTGATCACCGGACGCGCGCCCCCATTCCGGCTTCAAATCGTAGTTGTTGGCCGGAAGGCCGCTGGCGTCGGTTTTCATCCATCCTAAACTATATCTGCCGATGACCGTGATCTTGGTCAGACGGCGTTGGAGTTGGAAATCCATCCGGTTCGTCAACGACCTGGCCGAAGTTTCATACTGATAAACGAATCCCGCTTGGTTGCCCATCGGAAAGTTGTTCGTACCAGGATACGGCGCGTTGACGTTGCGCGTGCGGAACTGATGAATGCCCCTGTCCTGAAAATAGGTGAACGAGCCGACGAACGATTTAGGCAATTGCCGCTCGACCGAAATGCTCGCGTTGAACGAATACGGCTCCTTCAGGTTTGGATCGAGTTTGTATGTGTTCTGATTATTTTTCGAGTCCAGGTCTGCGCTGGTAGGAATGGGCGGATTGTTAGGGTTGAAGATCGCGTTTTGAATAATGTAACTCTGCTGCGCTTGTAATCCACCGCCCACCGGGAATCGTATCGTATTTGAGTAATTGCCGTCGCTCAAGCGGTCGAAGAAGATGCCCGCGCCGGCGCGGATCACCGTCTTGCGGCTCGGCGAATACGCGACGCCGAGGCGAGGCGCGAAATTGAGTGTATCACTCACATGCGACTGAAACTCGTGCCGCAGACCGTAAGAGATCGTCAGATTCGGTCTCATACGGAAGTCATCCATGATAAACCACGATCCGCGCCACATATTGTAATTAAACGTCGGATTGCCATTCTTGACCGTATTGACCGTGAACTGAGTCGCGCACGGATTGCTGGAAGGGTCGTTGGGATCGACCGGCAAGCCCGGGTTGCACTGCGGGACGGACGAATCGTTGAGCGCGATGAGCGCGGCTCGATACTGATTGAGAGAAGAGAAGAAATAAGCGCCGTTGAAATTACTTTTGTTCAGAGTATTGGTCTTCTCGTAGTCGAACTGAATCCCGCCTTTGAGCGTGTGCTTTTTGTGCGTGAACGTCAGTAAATCCTGATATTCGAAGCTGTCGCTGCCACTGAGATTCTGTACGACGGTGGAGCCGCCGCTGACGAACGAATCGGCCACGTTGATGGACACTCCATTGCCGTTCGCCTCCTGGTCGGTGTGCTCGTGCTGATATTGAAGACGCGCTTCGTGGATCATATTCGTGTTGACGATCCAGGTCTCGGTCAGCCGCAAGGTGTGGTTCGAGTTCTCGCGACTGGATCCACTTTGCTCCAACTGGTTGTTGCCGGAACTGGAACCACCGCCGCCACCGGCGCCACCGAAGCCGCCACCGCCGCCACCGCCGCCGAAACCGCCACCGAAGCCGCCGCCGAAGCTGATTCGGAATTCGGAGTTCGTCATTTTGCTGATGCGGTAGTTGTAATTCACGTTGAGCGTGTTGGTCTTGTTGATCAGATAATCAACGCGCGCGCCCGCAAATGTGCTGACGGTTTCGCTGGGCACGTTTGGATTGCAGTTCGTAATTTCCGCAAAAAGGTCCGGTCCAGGCTGGCATGGCGCCTTAGAACCTAATTGCACAAGATCGTAGTTGAGCAGCCTGGGTATGGTCGGGCTGCTTCCGTTGAGGTCGGACCGATTGGCGAAGAACGATGTCGAGAGGCGCTTCTTGAGCAGCGGCCCACCCATGAAAAAATCATAGCGCGGCTGCGCCACGTTCGGTCTGGTTATGGCGAAAGCGTTGCGCGCGTCGAGCGCGGAGTTGCGATATCCGAAACTGCCGCTGCCGCGCCATTCGCCGTAACCGGGCTTGGTGATGATCTCCACGCGCCCGAAACCCGGGTTGGAATACTGAGCCGAATACATATTCTGGTTGAAGACGATGCGGGCGATGGCCTCTCTCGGCGGCAATCTTCCGCCGCTGAATCCGTCAACCAGGATGTCCGCTCCCGCGCCGTTCACGCCTCCGCCGGCCAGCGCGTTCAGATAATCGCGCAGGTCGTCTTCGTTGTCGGGCAGGTTCGCGATCTCCTGCTCGGACAGCGCGATCGCGTTCATATTCTGATCGGGCTCGGCCGAAACGGCCGAGTTGTTAGCGGAAACATCCGTGATCACCTCGACCGCGGCGATGGCCATCTTGACGGAGAGGACGCCGGAATACGGCGCCTTCAAATCGTTGATCGTCTGGGTTTGAAACCCCTTGTAGGAGGAGGTCAGCGTGTAGGTTCCGGGGGAAATGTTCGGGATCGAAAAATCGCCAATGGCGTCGCTCTTCGCCTTGCGCTCCTTGCCGCCCTGGCCGGTCAGCGTGATTTCCGCTTCCGGGATCGCGTCTCCACGCTCGTCAGCTACTTTTCCTCGCAACGTCGAATTTTGCGCGAGCGCGACGCCGGTCAGCGCCAGCGCGATGAAAAAGACCGATAAGAGCCACCGCGCTTTTCAGCTCGCCCGGCTGGTGATTCGATTGATCATTCTCTTTTCCTCTTGCTGCAAATTCTTCTCCCTCCAACTCCATTCATAAATGCTTTAATGGCGATTTCAGGCTTCATGCATGAGACGAATTCAAACTTTGAACAGTTTCACGAAAAATTCCCGCTCGCCGAGGAAAACGGCCGCGCGGACGCGCATTTAGCAAGGTCGCTACGTAGCCTTTTGTCCGCTGATATGTCCGCTGATGATGGCGGCGCATCGTCTATATTTAAATAGACCACCGAACGCGCGCGGGTTCCATTTTCTTTTGACACCCATAGCGCGATGACTTAGCTTAATCCCAGTCTTGAGTTGAACTCAGAATGAGGCCCAACCACGGGGAACACTGGGAGCACGGGGATCAGATTGATTGGAAGACATGCTGAACCTTTCTTCCATAAAGCCTTTTCCTCTTTACTTCCCCGTGATCCCCGTGATCCCCGTGGTTCTTTTTGCTCAACTCCAGACTGGAGCGCGATCGATGCCACTCCGGTTTCATAACTGATTATCAAAGAAAGGTTCAAAGGACGTGACTGATTTCATTCGCATTACGCGCGGGGACAATCCGTATCAACGCGAGGTTCAAGGCAAAGCGAACGAGCCCATCACGGTCGCCGCTCTGCTCGACCGCAGCCGCGCGCTCGTCGGGGGGCGCGATCTCGCCTATTCGCTCGAAGAGATAGTCGAGCGGCTCGACCGGAACGCGCCGCGCGTCGCCGTCATCGGCGGTTCGCCCGATCACCCGGCGCACGTCATGGACCACGAGACGACAGCCCGCGCGGCGATTCACATCTGGCGGCGCGGCGGCGTGCCCTTCGCGTTTTCGACCCCGGTGTTGTGCGACGGGACGGCCCAATCGAACGTCGGGATGTGCTATTCGCTCCAGTCGCGCAACGCGATGACCGAGATGATCGTCAACCAGATGGAGGCGCAGTCTTACCACGGCGCGTTCGTCATTCAGGGATGCGACAAACAACCGATGGCCGCCGTGGCGGCGCTCGCCCTGTTGGACGTGACCAGGCGGGCGCGAGGCGACGCCCCGGTCTTCGCCACTTTCGCCCCCGCCCACGTGCTTAAAGGCGGAACCATCCCCGATGATTTGCATGACGAGATCGAAGAAGTCGCCCAAATAGCTGAAGAGGCCGGGCATCAGGCGATCGCCGACGATCTGCGCGACGCGCTATGCTACGTGCTGCAATGCTCATCGAACCAGGCCTTCCAGGGCGTCTTCATCCGCGCGGTCGCCGCCGGCGTCATCACGCGCGAGTGGAGCAAAAATCTCGAGAAGCGACTGGCCGTCAACACATGTGACGGCAAAGGCGGCATCTGCGCTTTCAACGGCACGGGCAATTCGTCGCGTCATGTGGTCTCGGCCTTCGGCCTGGTTCACCCCGCGCTCGAATTACTCACGGCGCCGCCGGACCAGGATCGGGTGAACGCCGCCGTCGACGCTCTCTTCGGTTATTGCGACAACCCCGATTACTCGGTCTCCGAGATGGTCAAACAGAACGTCGAGAACGCCATCCGCATTCACGCCACCACCGGCGGCTCGACCAATCTGATGATGCACATGGTCTCCGCGGTGATTCACGCGGGCGTGGATTTTTCGATCTGGGATTACGAGCGCATCCGCCTGGCCAATCCAATTCCTGACCTCTTCGATTACAGCCTGACGCAGGGCCGCACGATCTTCGAGCTGGCGGAGCAGTGCTGCTCGGGACAGATTCGCGGGATGGAGACCGTGATGTATGAGTTGATCCGCAACGGCGTCCCGATGAACGTCGCCGCCCCGACCGCGACCGGCTCGACGTGGAGAGACCGATTGTCCGACACTCGCAATCTCTCGGCAGAGGGCGTCAAAAACAACCCGATTCTCTTGAGCCGCCCGCGACGACAGTTCAGCGGCGTCGACGCGCTGCGGAGCAATTTCTTCGATTCGGCGGTCGTCAAGATCAGCGGAATGCCCGACGCGCAGCTCGACGAATTCGACGCCAAACTCGCGGTCGCGCTTTATTTTGAAAACGAAGACGAAGCCAACAAAATGCTTCTCGACGATCATTTTCTCGACTCGGTCAAATCGAACGAAGCCGTCACGCGCGAAGACCTTTTGAGGATTTATGAGAACAACGCGAAGCGGCAGGCTGATGCGGCGATCACTTCCCTTTCGCGCGAAGAGCTTTTCGAACTATTGCTGCGGGAGCGCGTCATTAAATTCGCCGTCGTCATCAGCGGCCAGGGGCCTGAGGCCTATGGGATGCCCGAAATGTTCACGCCGATGCAGCACGTCAACGCCAACCGCTATTTGAAGAAGCTGGCGATGATCCTGACCGACGGGCGATATTCCGGCGTCAGTTACGGCGCGGCCATCGGCCATATCACGCCCGAGGCCAAACGCGGCGGTGGCATTTTGTATTTGCAGACCGGCGACATCATTCAATCGAACCTGCGCGCGAGAAACATCATATTTGTCGACCGCGAGGCGCTGCGCGAACGCGGCGAGATCGTGTCCTACATCGGCGGGCTGACCGATGAGCGGCGCGAACTTGGCGTCGAACGCTTGCGCCGGATCAACCGCCGTCTGCTCGACATCGCGCCGACAAACCGGATGCGCGACGTGACCGACGCCGCGTATGGAGTCGCGCCGAACGCTGTGGCAGAATGTGTATCGCAAACGTTTGCAGAATTCGCGGACCGGAACATGGCAATGGCAAGCGATTAGAGAGTGGGAATTATGGAAAGCATGCGAACCATTCAATCAATATGGCTATGCGACATTCTGTCATTTGGCGGCGAGGGAGAAGAGCTTGAATTGCAGCCGTTGAATGTGTTGATTGGGCCGAACGCTTCAGGCAAGTCGAACCTGATTGAGATATTCAGATTGCTGCGCGCTCTGCCATCGAACCCTTCTCAAATCATACGCGAAGGCGGTGGCGTTTCAGAATGGCTCTGGAAAGGCGGCGACCCAGTTCCTTTTGCCATGATCATTTTGAAAGCTGGTCAAGTCGAATACCGGCTGAAATTCACAAAAGTCGGCTATCGGTGGGAAATCATAGAGGAACACATAGTTATTTCCGGCCAACGTATTGAGAGAAATTCAGCTCATAACCCTGAGTTCTCGCTATTGGCAAATCTGAAAGACGATCCTCAAGTATCCTCGCTGATAGAAACATTATCTTCAATCGGCATTTACAAGGAATGGAACCCTGGACGTTTTTCTTTATTGAAATCACCGCAACGTCCTGATCTCCCTAGTCGCCCACTTCTTGAGGATCTAAGCAACTTCGGTTTGGTATTCAACAATCTACCCCATCGTCTCAAGCTAAAGATCACGGAACAACTCACGCAAATATACGATGGTGTAGAAGAGGTAAGAACTCAAATTGACGGCGGGACAGTGCAAGTTTTAATTCAAGAAAAAGGACTATCGTCTCCAACTCCTCTGGCCAGAGTTTCAGATGGGACATTGCGCTTCCTTTTCCTACTCACGCTGTTGAATCAGCCTGAGTTACCGCCGGTGATTTGCATTGAAGAACCGGAAAGCGGCTTGCACCCTGACGTGATTCACACTGTCGCCGAGTTACTTATCGAAGCCTCTCAACACACGCAAATTATTGTCACCTCGCACTCCGAGCAATTAGTCTCCGCTCTTTCGGAAGTTCCCGAAGCAATCATTGTCTGTGAGCGCGATGAAACAGTCACGCATCTTCGCAGACTTGATCCGGAGCAGTGGAAAGTCTGGCTGGAAAAGTACACGTTGGGCGATCTTTGGCGCAGAGGGGATTTGGGAGGCGTTCGATGGTAAAAGAGATTCGCATCTATTGGGAAGGCAAAGGCACGAGCGATTCGATCAAAGATCTCCTGCGTAAAGGGATGAACGAATTCTTGCGCGATCTCAGGAATATCGCCAGAAGCAATCGTGTCAGATGGGATTTGATCGCCTGTGGGTCACGCGATTCAGCCTATAAAGACTTTGCGATGGCGTTAAAAACCTTTCCCAACGCTTTCAATGTATTGCTTGTTGATTCAGAGGCGCCAGTCAATCCCCCGCCCTGGCGCCACCTGAGACAAAACAGTGGCTGGGAACTTGCTGAAGAGCACGATTCACAATGCCATTTGATGGCGCAAGCGATGGAAGCCTGGCTGATTGCTGATATAGAAGCTCGGAGGAACTATTACGGACCGGATTTCAATGTGAATCCGATACCTGGAAACATGAATGCCGAGCAGATAGACAAAAATCAACTGAAACGCGCACTCACCAACGCCACGCGCAATACTAACAAAGGCAAGTACGACGAAGTCAAACACGCCTGTGAAATCCTTCGGAAGCTTGATGTCGCTAGAGTGCGCCAGGCTGCGCCTCATTGTGACCACTTGTTCAAAACTTTAGCTGAAAAAATGGACGCCAGTAGTTGAAGCCGCCCCGTTTCAACATGCGTGGTCTTCGCAGCGGGCGTCGCGATGGGCGCGAATACCGCCAGTAGTTGAAGCCGCCCCGTTTCAACATGCGTGGCTGTTTGCTCCTCGTTTGAAAGCGCGATTGGCTTTCCGATAGCGTTCAACCCCCAACACAGCAAAAGGAGATTGCCGATGAAACTGACAATGCTCGTTTTCACTCTCTTCTTGTCCATCCTTCCCCTGGCTTCGGCGCTGGGAGCAGACAATGACATCGAGAAGCGCGTCGAAGACGGCTACGCCGACTCCGGCGGAGTGAAGATTCATTACGCCGCGCTCGGCGACAAGAAGAATCCGTTGATCGTAATGATCCACGGATTCCCCGATTTCTGGTACACGTGGCGCGACCAGATGGCCGCGCTGTCGTCGGATTATTACGTCGTGGCGATTGACCAGCGAGGCTACAACCTCTCGGACAAGCCGAAAGGCGTCGAGAATTACGACGTGCGGCTGCTGGCCGGCGACGTGACCGCCGTGATCAAACATCTGGGCCGCGAGAAAGCGATCATCGTCGGGCACGATTGGGGCGGCGTGGTCTCGTGGACTCTGGCGATGTATCAGCCGCAGTTCGTCGAGAAACTGATCATCCTCAATCTGCCGCACCCGCGCGGGCTTTCGCGCGAGTTGGCCAACAACCCGCAGCAGCAGAAGAACAGCCAGTACGCCCGCAACTTCCAACAACCCGACGCGCATACCAAAGTGACCGCCGAGCAACTGACTTTCTGGGTTAAAGACCCGGAAGCGAAGAAGAAATACATCGAGGCCTTCAAGCGTTCAGATTTTGAGGCGATGCTCAATTACTACAAGCGGAACTATCCGCGCGAGCCCTATAAGGAAGACACGTCGCCCCTCGTGAAAGTCAAAATGCCCGTGCTCATGATCCACGGCCTTGATGATTGGGCGCTGCTGCCCGGCGCGCTCAACAACACCTGGGAATGGCTCGAAAGCGATCTGACGCTGGTGACGATCCCGAAGGCCGGACACTTCGTCCAGCAGGACGCCTCCGACCTGGTCACGCGCAATATTAAGATGTGGCTGAAACGATAATCACAGGAGTCGTTCATGTAGCTTGGCGACACCTAAAAGAATGAAACCCCACGTAGGCGCCGAATTTATTCGTCACGTGACGAATAAATTCGGCGCCTACGTGGTCATTTTCATTCGATCCCAAAGCGATCGAAGATTTCATTCCGGCTGTCGCGCGGGGAACCTGGAAGCCATGATAGTGGTAAAGCCCACCGCAGCGGGCGCAAGCATAAAGCCTTGTCATTACCCACATTTCTGCGCGAAATGTGGGCCTTCTTCGTCGCGTAGCGACCCAAAAGGGCGTCCGCAAGCGAAAAAATGTGGGTAACGACAAGACTAGAGTCTGTCCCACTCCTGGTCCTGGTGCAGTTGCGTAAAAGAGAGCAACATCAAATAGACGGCGCCGAAGAGGAGCGTGAACAGCCCGGCGAAAGCGATCGTATGTAAATAAGCGAAAGGATTACGCAAGCCTTCCAACAGATCGTAGAGCAAACTCGTTGGATGGAAGAACACGTCCCAACTATTCCAGCGCAGAAAGCGTCCGAAGTAGATGCCGAAGCCGTTCAGCGCCAGCGCGCCTAGCGCAAATAACCAACTGGCCGTGTTTCCCACAGTCCTGCGCACCAACATCTGCATCAGAAACAGCGAGACCAACCCGAGAAACGATCCCGTCCACGCGAAAGCGACCAGCGTGATCAGGTCGTACCAGAGCGGCGCGCCATAGCTCTGTTTGAGATGGATGATGTCAGTGATGAGATAGGGCGCGTTTGGCAGAAACAGCAGCCACAGTAGTGAGAGCCCGATGATCGGAAGCCAGCGAAAGCGCGTGGGCCAGTGATTCAGGTTGTAAGCGGCAAAGGCGCCCAACGCCGGCAGCCAGGCGAGGAAGAGATTCCAAACCAACCAGGTGCGCGCGGAGGAGCCGTAATGCCAGGCGCGCAGCGCGAGAAGCCCGAGACAGAACGCGGTGGCAAAGCCGAGCGATGCGAGAACGGCGAGTTGTCGTCGATAGCTTTGGTAATTGGCGAGTGAAGATGAAAGTTTAAAGCGCGCAATCATAACAAACCTCACGTCAGCAGTGCGGCGTTAATCTTAGCACATCGACGTGACGACAGAAAAATAGGGAGTGGGAAGTAGGGAGTGGGAAATAATTTCCCGATTCCCCGCTCCCCGCTCCCTATTCCTCGACGCCTCCACTCCAAAGCGCTTCAGTCCGCGCTTCTTCTTTCAATCATTAAGTATTATCGCCGGTAATATCGCTGAGGATGTCCGTAGTACCTTCCCCTGGGATAATATCCTTGCCGATACTTATAGCGGGATCTTACCCCGGGGCGATACTCGTGTCTTCCGCGGTAATACCGCGCCCGTTGATCGTAACGGCGATAATGTCCTTGCGCAGAGACCGGGGCAGTAAACGTCGCCGCTACAGGAAGCGCGAAGACGCATGTTAGCGCAAGCCAAACTATTACCTTCTTAAATCGCTCGTGATTCATATTCCTCCTTCTCCAGAGCCTCAGACTGCTTTGGCAGATCGCTTTGGCAAATTGCTCTGGGGTAAACGACACAAGGGGGCGCATAATCGTCAATACGCATATTCAGCGCGCATTACCCTACGCAAATAATGCGGCTTTCGTCTACATCTGGTGTAAACAAGAGCCACATTCGGATTGAAACTTCGGGAGTAGAAACGTCAATCGCGGGCGCCTCCACTCCCGTGCGCTTCGGTCCGCCTTCTTCTTCCGTTTTAGAAACGGAAGCCAAACCGGAACCCATGACCATAAGGCCTGTAGTAGCCACCACCATATGGGCGCCCATAATAGCCTCGATAATAAGGCCTGTAGTAGGGGCTGTATCCTCTCTGGTAGTACCCCCCATAAGGATAACCATAGCCACCACGATATCCGTAGCCACCACGGTATCCGTAGCCACCACGGTATCCGTAGCCACCACGGTATCCGTAGCCACCACGACGCCACTGCGCCACATCGCTATATACGCCACTTTGCGCGTATACAGGAGGAGCAACCGTTGTCGCTATAGGAAGCGCGAAAACGCACATCAGCGCCAGCGAAACCAGTATCTTCTTAAATCGTCCGTAATTCATATTCCTCCTTTCAGAGCCTTCAGACGACTCTCATGCATGAATAAATTACAAGGATGAACCTCGAGACTTGCATGTTTCATTCGCATGTCTCGTGCCAGTCTTGCCGGCGCTTGGCGCTTTAAATCGGTTTGTGACTGAGTAAATGGGAAGGGGGCGCGGCCTTCCGGTACAGTCGGTAGATCACAAAATGGGCGAGGAGTTCGATTTACCATTTTCCATTTGAAATTTGACATTGATCATTGCCGGAGGCGATCCAGATTCAATGCCCCCAAATACCCAAGGATTATTGGGCGATTTCCGGGGCAATGACAAATGACAAATGGAAAATGCTTTTCCTTCGGCTATTAAGCCCGTCTGACCGCACGCCGGCGAGCGCGGCTCCTGGCCATCCAGCGTCGCTGCCCGGCTTTGATTGCGGCTTTCTCAGTGCGATAACCGGCAAGGCGCGGGCTTAGCTCGAAATGCGCGGGGTCTTTCAAACCGTAACGCCATTGGAAGCCATGCCGGCGCATGATGCGCACCATCAGGCGTCCCCTGGGCGTAAGGCGACGCCGGTGTCCGGCCGCCACGCCGCCGATGTCCACGGCCAGTCCGGCCTCGTGCATCGAGGTTCCGGGCCGCCTGGCGCTGTATATGCCGCGCCGGGCGCGGCAACGGCGGCTGCGGGCGCACCGAAAGAGGGAGCGCTGCTCGGCGCGCGAGCGGAAAGCGCTGTTAATACGAGGCCGGATGCCCCGCTTACGCATGTCGCGCACGGCCGCGTTGAGCCGCGCGCGGGCGTCGTTATCAAGCGCATTGACGCGACTGCGACCCAGCGCCCGCGGGCTCAAATAAGATGATACAAGGATAATGATGACCAGGCTGATTCCGATGGCCAAAAGGACAAGCAACGTCTTAGTTTTTAGGTACAACATTAGTGTGAAGAGCTAACCCTGACAGTTAGGGGTGGGGGATTCTATCGCAATCCACTTCTGGACGCCATCTACCGCCAGGTTTCAGGTTTCAGTAAAAGAATGACGCCACAGATTCCAGCCTGAGACCTGACACCTTTTGTCTTATTGGCGCTTCAACTGCGCCAGCGCGGTCTTGGGAATTTTAGCCACGATGCTGACTTGTGTCCCGACCAGGTCAGCCACGTCGTATTTCACCGCGAATCCGAGGATTATCGCCGATTCGGTTGAATTCAGTTTGTAATCGCCCTCCAGCCAACGCGCCATCTCGGCTGACTCACGGCGTAAGCCATAATTCCATACAGACCGATGGCCGCCAGCAGCAGCGCAAGCAGGCCGAAGAAGCTGGAAACCGCGCCGATCAGCCGTTCCTGCACGAGGGACTCATCAACCTGCGTGGCGAGCATTTTGATGTTGAAGAGCGGCGGGTTGGCGTCAATCTCCCGCGCTGCATGTCTAACGGCTGCAATGACGCCCGTCAGGTCAGCCGCGGTGAGGATTTGGAAGGTCGTCGCGCGCCAGCGAGACGGATATTGAAAGTAGGGAACATAGTACGTGCGCAGCGCCGGTTCGCGCAGGCTGTTGTACTTCGCATCTTTGACCACTCTCGCGGCGCCGTACCAGGCTGAGCGATTACAACGAAGCGGCATAAAATTGACACCGCCTGCCCTGGGCACTAAAATTCGACGCGGTCAGCGAGATTTCCTCATTCGGTTGGCATCGAGGCCTCCCGAAGTCCCACGGACTGCGAATTAAAAACGCCGTTGCCGATCATAAAATTGCTCCTCTTCAATCGCAGCCTCTCGCCGGCGCAATCTCTTGTGATTATTTCCTGAGGAGTGATTATGAAACTTAACCAGACAGTTTCTCTACGCCAATTGCGCAGTACACACACGTTCGTGCGAGCGATTTCATCGCGCCGCTTCCTGCCGGTCATACTTTCGCTCGCCGCCATTCTGGGCGTGTACCCGGGAGAGTGGAAGAATGAGCGCGTTCTGGCCGCCGCGCAGGGCGACTTCATCGTCGCGCTGGCGGCCAACAATCAACTCTTGCAATTCAGCGCCTCGGCGCCCGGCTCGATTATCAGCGCGACTATGGTGACGGGGTTGAAGACGGGTGACTCCCTGGCCGGCATTGATTATCGTCCGGCGACGGGGCAGCTCTACGCGCTGGGGGTCAACGGCGCCTCGGGCCGCCTGTACACGATCAACCCGCTGACCGGCGCGGCCACTCCGGTGGGGACCGGATTCACGATGCCGCAATCAGCGGGGACTAGCGCGGGCAAGGATTACGGCTTCGATTTCAACCCGACTGTAGACCGCATCCGCGTGGTGGCCGATTCGCGCGACAACTTCCGCGTCCATCCGGAGACGGGCGCGGCCGTGACCCCCGCCGACTTCGCGCTCACCGAGGGCGCCTCGGTCACCGGCGTGGCCTATGATCGCAACTTCGCCGGCTCGAAAGTGACGACGCTCTACGCCATCGACCCGAACACCGACCAGTTGGTAACCATCGGCGGCATAGACAGCTCACCTTCGCCCAACGGCGGAGTGATTCGTTCCGTCGGCCCTCTCGGAGTGGACACCGCCAGCAATGTCGGCTTCGACATCACCGTCGGCGCTGAGGGCGTGGCTTTCGCGCTGCTGACGGTAAACAACCAACCCGGACTTTATTCAATATACCTGCCGACGGGCAAAGCCACATTGGTCAGGACGCTCAACGTGAAGACGCCGCTTGTGGATATCGCCGTCGCGCCGGTTGGCGCGGCGCAATAAGCGGATTGCGGATTGTAGAGACGCAAAATGTTGCGTCTCTACTCGTGCAAGAGGCTCCGCAATAAACTGATTCCCCCTTGTTGATTTAGCGCATGACCGCTTTCTCCGCTCCCAGCCCGGTGTTCGCGCGCACGTTCAATTCGGTAAATTTCGCTTCCGCCTCAGGCTCGCGCCCGGTCAACGCGCCGAGCGCCGCGCCTAAAAACCCAAGCGGGATACTGACGATCCCCGGATTTTCCAGCGGAAAGATAGCGCCGCCCTTCATAATACTCGGACTGAGCAGGATCAAAATCAGCGACGAAAGCAAGCCGGTAGCCAGTCCGGCCACCGCGCCTCTGGTGTTGAACCTCCGCCAAAACAGCGACAGCACGATCACCGGCAGATTGGCCGATGCCGCCACCGCAAACGCCAGCGCGACCAGAAAGGCCACGTTCGCATTCGGCCCCAGCAGGATCGCGATCATAATCGAGACCGCGCCGACGACAAAGGCAGTGACGCGCGCCACGCGAACCTCTTCGCCCGGCGATCGTTCCTTGCCCCGATGCAGAACGTTGGTCCAGAAATCGTGCGCGAACGAGGTCGAGGCGCTGATCGTCAATCCCGCGACGACGGCCAGGATTGTGGCGAACGCGATGGCCGAGATGAACGCGAAGAAGAGATCGCCTCCGAGCGTTTGCGCCAACAACGGCGCGCTCATATTCGTCCCGCCGTTCCTGGCGATGAAATCGCGGCCGACAATCGTCGCCGCGCCGAAGCCGAGAAACGTCGTCAGAATGTAGAAACCGCCGATGATCAGCATGGCCCAGACCACGCTCGTGCGCGCCGTCTTTGCGTCAGGCACGGTGTAAAAACGCACCAGGATGTGCGGCAACCCGGCGGTGCCGAAGATCAAGGCCATTCCCAACGAGATCAAATCGAGCGCGCCATACGGCGGTTTGTAACGCAATCCCGGCGTCAGGAAGTTCTGCGTCACCATGTTGCCCTGCGCGTCGTGATAGGTGACCTGCGTAACGGCGGCGAAGAAGTTTCTTTTTGGTGTTGAAGCATTTCGGGTTCAGTTTAGGAAACTTCAACACCAAAAAGCTCAGAAGAATCGTCCCGCCCATCAATAGAATCGCCTTGACGATCTGCACCCACGTCGTCGCCAGCATCCCGCCGAAAACGACGTAAACGATCATCAACACGCCGATGCCGATGACCGCCGTGTGAAAAGTCACGCCGGCGCCCTTCAGCAGCAAGGAGACCAGCGCTCCCGCGCCCACCATCTGCGCGATCATATAAAAGGTGCTGACGGTCAATGTCGACAGCGATCCCATCGCGCGCACCGGGCGCGGGCTCAGGCGATAGGCCAGCACGTCGGCCATCGTGTATTTGCCCGCGTTGCGGAGCGGTTCGGCCACGACCAGCAGCACGGTCAAATAGGCGACCAGCCATCCGACCGAATACATAAATCCGTCGTAGCCCTGAAACGCGATGATCCCGGCGATGCCCAGGAACGAAGCCGCGCTCATATAATCGCCCGCGACCGCCACGCCGTTCTGCCACGCGGTCAACGAACGCCCGGCGGCGAAATAGGCGCTCGATCCGGTTGAACGCCTGGCGGCCCACCAAGTGATGCAGAGCGTGACGCCGATGAAGACCAGAAACATCGCAAGCGCAGTCGACATCGTTCACTCGCCCCCTTTCATACGCCCTTGCAGCTCATGGATGATCTTCCGCGCCATCTCGTCGAAGCGCCCCGCCGCCCGCACGTACAACGCCGCGATGATCCAGGCCATGAAGAATTGCGACAGCGCGAACAAATAGGCGAGATTGATCACGCCCAGAACGCGACGGCTCATCAATCCCGGCGCGTATCCGACCAGCGCCGGCAAGGCGAAGTAATAGACGATGAAAAATATCACCGCCGGCGCGATGAATTTGCGCTTGGCAGCGATCAGATTCTTGAATTCGTCCGTCGCCGCGACGCGCTCCCAATCCGCGGATCGAATCGTTTCATTCGACCGCTCTTTTTCGTTCAACTCACTTGCAGATTGCATGAAATCCTCTTGTGTCAAATTTATGAAGAGAAGGCGGGAAAAGCATTGCCGCGAGCGGCGAGCGGGATTATATGACAATGCGCGCCACGGCGCCAAAACCGATTGCCAATCCAGATTGTATCGCCTACGCTGGATCAATAGGGCTTATAGGCCCTGTAAGTCCTATAAGCCCTATTGATTTCTCTGAGGAGACCCATAGTAATGTTCCGATTGATAACCTGCTTTCTATTGCTTGCGGCGTGCGTTTACCCGCAGGACGCCAACCACGACTTGCTCCACCGCAAACTCGCCGCCGAAATCGAAAAGATCTCCGTCTCCCACGACGGCGTGATGGGCGTGGCGATCAAAGACCTGACCACCGGCGAAGAGGTATTGATCAACGATCAACTCACTTTCCCGACGGGCAGCTCGATCAAAATCCCGGTCCTGATCGAACTCCAAAAACAAGCCTCGGAGGGTAAATTCAAATTGACCGACCAGCGCTGGGTCGAAAAGAAATATCAGATCGGCGGCAGCGGCGTGATCGTCAATTTCAGCGACCACACATCACAGTTGAGCCTGAATGACCTGGCCGCGCTGATGATCGTTCTGAGCGACAATACCGCGACCAATATGCTGATCGATCAGGTCGGGATGGCCAACGTCAACCGCACGTTGGATGAGTTGGGGCTGAAGCAGATTCGTTTGCGCCGCAAGATGATCGACCAGGCCGCCTCGGCCCGAGGCGACGAGAACACCGCCACCCCGCGCGAAGCGCTGGCGCTGATGGAGAAACTCTATCGCGGCCAGGTCGTAAACCGTCAACTGAGCGACGACGCGCTGAAGATTCTCAAGATCAGAAAGAGCTCCCCCATCCCGCGATTGCTTCCGGACAGCGTCGAGATCGCGAACAAGCCGGGCGAAATCGATGGCGTGGCCTGCGACTGGGCGGTCGTTTACGTCCCGAACCGCCCTTACGCGATCGCCGTCATGACCAACTACAACGGCTCCGACGGCGCCGCCGCGGACGAGGCGATTGCGAAAGTGTCGAAGCTCGCCTACGATTATTTCGCCAGGCTGTCGCGCTCGACCGTTTACGGCGCGCGCGTGCCGCTGGAATTATTGAAGCATAAGCAGGACTGAATTATGGCCATTCACAAGCGACGCGATGAATCGGGGCGTGTGGCGACGAGGCTGCTGCTCGAATCGACGGAGCCGGTCGAGCTTCCGCCCGCCGAAATTGACGAACAGGACGCGACGGTTGAGCGCGAGGAGTTCCGCCAATATCTGCCGGAGCTTTTAGACGCGCTGGAAGAAGGCGGCTGGGCGGATCCGGCGCCGATGGTGCAAAGCGATTCGATCTTCGTCATCGAAGGCGAGACGCGTTCGTTCTGGGTCAGGCTATGGCACACCGACGAATCGCGCGCGCGAGTCGCGCGCGCGCATGTTCTGAGCTGCCTGCCGCATACGCCCGCCTTCAAGATCAATTTTGGCGATAACCAGCCGTAAGCTACTTTCCCTCGCTCTTTTTCTCCCATTCTTCGCGCGTAAGCGGCTTGATCTCTTCCAGCCGCTTCTTCACCAGCGCGGAGTTCAGGCCGGAGAGTTCTTTCGCCTCCCAAGCGTCGAAGTCTTTCACTACGTCGGCCAATTCGCGGGCGAGCGCGTCCGCGCGCTCCACCTGAGTTTGTGAAGGGCGGCCTTCATAGGAGATGACGTTGCTGTAAAGGTCGGCCAGATATTCCCGCAACCGCTCCTCTCCGGTAATTGCGCCGCCTTCTTTCGTGGCGACGATCTTCTTGCGTTTTTCGTCGGCCTGCGCGGCGGTGGTTTGGATTTGTTTGCGCAACGGATCATCGGGCGGCAGTTGCGACGCTCGCGCTTCCAGCGCCAGCCGCGCGCTGTTGATCCGATCGACCGCAAAGGACATCTCGCCGAGCAGCTTGTAAAGCTTCAGCGCCAAATCGAGCTGCGCCTTGCAGTCTTCCGCGCTGTGTTTGGCGCGCGGGTCGGGTGTGACTTTCAACTGCGTGGTATAGACCTGCTTGTCTTTGGTCATCTTCACTGTATAGACACCCGGCAGCACGCGCGGCCCGTATGCGGCGCCGAAGGCCGCGGTCGCCGCCGTCGGAACCTTCGGCGGTTTCAACCGCATTGACCACGTCGCGCGGTTCAGGCCTCGGCGCTTGCTGCTGGGAATCGCGCCTAGCAGTTGGCCTTCGGAATCGAAGACCTCGATCTTCAAGTCGCCGAAGATGTGGCGCTTGCGCTGATAGTAGATGATGGCCGCTTCGTCCGTCGGGTTGGGCCCGACAAAAGTCGCGTCGCCGTTCGACCAGCCGCCGTTTCCCGAAATGCTTTGCGCGGTTGGGCGAGTCGCGATGAAGGCCGCGTCTTTAGCCAGCGTCTCCGGCATCAACGCCCGCAGCGGCGTAATGTCGTCCACGATCCAGATGCCGCGCCCGTGCGTGGCGATCACCAGGTCGTGATCGCGCGGATGAATCGCCAGGTCGCGAACCGCCACGTTGGGCAGATCGCCGCCCTTGTACTGCGCCCACTGACGCCCGCCGTCGAGCGAGACCCACAGCCCAAATTCCGTGCCGACAAAGAGCAGATCACGGTTGACCAGGTCTTCCTTCACCACGTGCGCATAGCCGCGCACTGGGGAGTCGGCCGCGACCAGCGGCGTCCATGTCTTGCCGAAGTCGGTCGTTCTGTAAACATAGGGCCGCATGTCGCCGAAGGCGTGGAGGTCGAAAGTGACGTAGGCCACGCCTTCATCAAAATGGCCGGCGTCAATTGACGACACCCAGGCGTTTTTCGGCAGTCCCTGAATATTGCCGACGACATTCGTCCAGGTCTTCCCGCCGTCGCGCGTGAGCTGCACATTGCCGTCGTCCGTACCGGCCCAGATGACGTTCGCGTTCTTCGGAGATTCGGCGATGGAATATATCGTCGTGTGCATCTCGGCGGCGGAGTTATCCACCGTGATGCCGCCCGACTGCTCCTGCTTCTGCTTTCCAGGATCGTTGGTCGTCAGGTCGGGCGAGATGCGCTCCCAGGTCTGTCCGTAGTCG
>Ga0137409_10002897_pt1 | contig 18211 bp, 14 predicted proteins | sample CZODoug1_16funga_FD_122059 | JGI IMG/M metagenome (GOLD analysis project Ga0137409, IMG submission 122059) | Vadose zone soil fungal communities from Angelo Coast Range Reserve, California, USA - CZODoug1_16fungal (Hybrid Assembly) | ecosystem: Environmental > Terrestrial > Soil > Vadose zone... | reverse complement strand
CCGACATGATGCGCCGAACCAGAGCATTCAAGTCTGTGACACGTCGTTGAACGCGGACACTTAGAATTGCGCCGATAACCAGGCTCAAACCGATGGCGAAGGGAAGGGCCACGAGCAGCGCGCGTGCCACCGCTTCGGCCAGCTCGTTGAGCTCGCCATTGTGGCGGGCTATCACCAACACGTTTCCGTTCGGAAGACTGCGCGCAATGGCCCGAACGTCCATCCCTTCCTGCCCCCGCTGGTCGACCCTGACGACCTGCGCGTTCTGGACGGTCGCGTTGACCGCGAGCCCCTGGGGGACGCTTTCCAGATTGCCGGCGATCCGGTGTCCGTCCGCGCGGAACAGGCCGGCGAGTTTTATGCGACGCGGATCCTCACTCAGCCGATCTTCAATCGCATTCAACCGGCGGTCCGGCGTGTCGGCCGCGATGGCGAGACTTTCCTCGACGATAGCGGCGTCCGTCCCCGCCAGCATATAAGCCGCAGCCTCCCAATAGACGAAGGCCGAGAACAGCAGAATGCAAGCCGCAAACACGGTGGAAGTCAAACGGAAGGTCGTGGTGCGGACGAAATCAGGAAGTTTCACGAAAAATAAACCCAGCGCTACGGACATTGTGAATCATTGCAGAGCAATCTGCTGCAGCGGCTCCCGTTGCGCACGGCGGAGCGCCGCTTTCGAAAATTTAGGGCGATGGGCCTGGGGCTACCACTAAATAGCGTTTTAGAATCAAAGCTTAGCCATGACTTGCTGCAGCGCTTTAGGGCCGTATGGCGCAGTAGCGCGGAATGAACGATCCGACGTTTACGTGTTCTTCGTTGCGCGTTTGGTCTGGAAGCCCTTGACCACATGGCTGATGACATCGCGCAGCCACGCATGCGCAGGCTGGTTGTCAAGCCGTCGCGGCCAGATCATGGCAGCTTCGATCGGTTTGGGCGAACGCGACAGCCGATGGAAAGCGAGGTGGTGAGACTTGATCATACTTTTGGCGACGTTGAGCGGAAGCACCGATACCAGGTCCGATGTCGCCAGAATCTGCGCAGCTGACAAGAACGGCGCGCGCATCGCTGGTCTTGTGGCAGGCTTTGATCGTCCGGGGCCGGGGTCAACGAAATCGGGCCCAAATTGAGCAGACGAGATTTCCAGTTGCGGGAGAGTTGCCAGCTTCTCGGTCGAGAATTCTCGCGCTTGCGCTGCCGGATGTCCCTTGCGGTGCACCACGACGAATTGATCTTGCAGCAGCCGCTTGAGAGAAAACCGCTCGCCTTGGGCGCCAAACCGGCCAAGCGCCGAATCCAGTTCGCTTCGATCAAGCAGCTGGAGAACGTCGAGAGTGCCGCTCGGCCGAAAATCCAACGTTACCCCGGGAGCAATCTTGGCGACACGCGCTGCTATCGGAGCGACGAGAACGATCGCCGCATAGTTGTCGACGGCAATATGGAAGGTTCTTGTCGCCTCTGACGGCTCGAACTGAACCGGTTCCAGCGATTGTTGCAGCCCTTCGAGTGCAATCCTGATGGGCGTGGCCAGTTCCTCGGCCCGCGGCGTCGGCATCATCCCGGTTGGGCTGCGGACGAACAGTTCGTCTTTCAACATGTGACGCAATCGGGTCAAGGCATGGCTCATGGCGGGCTGACTGAGACCCAGCCGGTGTCCGGCCCGTGTGACGGATCTGTCCCTCATGATGGCGTCGAACACCACCAGCAGGTTCAGGTCGATCGCACCTAACTTGGGGGCTGTCTTGTTCAAGCCGCTCCAGCTCATTCAAACCAGGCATGTTCGAATGAAGAGAATGCATTTCCCGAATGGGAAACTCAACCCTAGATTCCTGGTTGTCGCCTGGAACAGCGGGGCATTCACTTTCTGCACCCACGGCATTTAGCCATTGGGCGCGCCAACGGAAGTGATGCGCCAAGGCGGCTCTAATGATCGACGGCCAGAGCGACGAGAATCCGGTTCACGTGGGAGAACGCTATGATTGGAATCGTTCGGCTTGCATTGCGACGGCCATATACGTTCATCGTGATGGCGGTGCTGATCCTGATTTTTGGAACAGCGTCAGCCTTGCGCACGCCGACCGATATCTTTCCGAACATCAACATCCCCGTCATCAGCGTGGTTTTCAGCTTCACGGGCCTGCCTGCCGACGACATGGCCGGCCGGGTCGTCACGTTTTATGAGCGCTCGTTGCCCAACAGCGTCAACGACATCGAGCATATTGAATCCCAATCGATCGCCAATTACGGGATCATCAAGATCTTTTTTCAGCCAACCGTGAATATCAACGCCGCGCTGGCGCAGGTCAACGGCATGTCGCAGACCGTGCTGAAGCAGATGCCGCCAAGCATCACGCCGCCATTGATCCTGAGCTTCAATGCCTCGAGCGTGCCGATTCTGCAGCTCGCCCTTTCGAGCGACCAGCTGTCCGAAACCCAGATCTTCGATGACGCGCTGAATTTCATCCGACCGGCATTGGCACCGGTTCCGGGGGCTGCCCTGCCGCTTCCTTTTGGCGGCAAGGTGCGCCAGGTCCAGGCCGATCTCAATCAGCAGGCTTTGCATCAATACGGCGTTTCGGCGAACGACGTCATCAACGCACTCTCGCTGCAGAATCTGATCACGCCGGTTGGAACCCAAAAGATCGGAACTTACGAATATACCGTCAACCTGAACGACTCGCCGGCCGCGGTCGATGCCTTCAACAATCTTCCGGTGAAAACGGTCAACGGCACGGTCGTCTACATGCGCGACGTCGCCTACGTGCATGACGGCAGCCCGCCGCAGATCAACGCCGTTCACGTCAACGGCGCCAGCGCCGTATTGCTGACCATCGTGAAGGCGGGCGCCAGTTCGACCCTGGACATCATCAACGGCGTCAAGAACCTGTTGCCGTCGGTGTCGCAGACGCTTCCGAGCAGCCTGAAGCTGACCGCGGTGGGCGATCAGTCGGTCTTCGTGACCGATGCGGTCTCCAGCGTCGTCAAGGAAGGCGCGATCGCGGCAGCGCTGACCGGGATGATGATACTGCTGTTTCTTGGCAGCTGGCGCTCGACCCTCATCATCACGCTCTCGATCCCGCTCGCGATCCTGGCCGCGCTGACCGGCCTTTCGCTGCTGGGCGAGACGATCAATGTCATGACGCTCGGCGGTCTGGCGCTCGCCGTTGGCATCCTGGTCGACGACGCCACCGTAACCATCGAGAATATCAACTGGCATCTCGAGGAGGGCAAAGAGATCGAGCCCGCCATTCTCGATGGCGCGCGGCAGATCGTTGTGCCGGCGACGGTCTCGCTGCTCTGCATTTGCATCGCTTTCGTGCCGATGTTTGGTCTCGGCGGCGTCGCCGGCTACCTGTTCCGGCCGCTCGCCGAGGCGGTGATGCTTGCGCTTGCCGCGTCCTATGTGCTGTCGCGAACGTTGGTGCCGACGCTGGCGAACTACCTCCTGCGCAACCAGCACGCACACGGCTCGTCCGACGGTGCTGATCACGCCCCGGCGAAAGCCAGCCGCAATCCGCTCGCACGCTTCCAGCGCGGCTTCGAGCATTATTTCGAACGTGTCCGCAGCGGCTATCTGGGCTTGATGCAGCTCTGTCTGCGGAACCGGATCAAGGTGATTGCCGGATTCCTATGCTTCAGCGTTCTGTCGTTCGGGCTTGCGCCTTACCTCGGCCAGGACTTCTTCCCGACCGTGGACGGCGGCCAGATCAAGCTTCATATCCGCGCCCCGACCGGAACGCGGATCGAAGAAACGACAAGTCTCGCCGACCGGATCGGAACGGCCATTCACGGCATCGTCCCGTCGAATGAACTCGACGGCATCGTCAGCAATATCGGGCTGACCGTCAGCGGCATCAACATGGCCTACAACAACTCCGGCACCATCGGCGTTGCAGACGCCGACATCCTGATCAGCCTCAAGCCCAATCATGCGCCGACCGACAACTACATCAAGACCATGCGGGAAAAGCTGCCGCAGCAGTTCCCGGGCACCTCGTTCGCCTTCCTTCCAGCTGACATCGTCAGCCAGGTCCTGAACTTCGGCGTGCCCGCGCCGATCGACCTGCAGGTTGCCGGCCGGGACCTTGCCGCAAACCGGAAGTATGCAAATGAGTTGCTGGCAAAGGTCAGGGCGATCCCGGGCATCGCCGATGCGCGAATCCAGCAGGCATTTCAGCAGCCGACGCTTAACGTCAATGTCGACCGTTCGCTCACCTCGCTTGCGGGTCTCACCGAAAAGGACGTCGCCACCGCGATGCTGACGACGCTGTCGGGAAGCTCGCAGTCCGCCCCAACCTATTGGCTGAATCCAACCAACGGCGTCTCCTATGCCGTCTCGGTCCAGACGCCTCAGCGCGACATCAACACCCTGACCGGGCTGAAGAATATTCCGGTGACGTCCTCTGGCAGCGCTGATCCGCAACTGCTTGGCGGCTTGGCGAATGTCGAGCGGGCCAAAAGCAACGCCGTGGTGTCGCACTACAATGTCCAGCCGGTCATCGACATTTTCGCGACGCCGCAGGGACGCGATCTCGGCGCGCTCGCGTCCGAGATTCAGAAGGTGATTCACACGACGGCACCAGACCTTCCAAAAGGCGCGAGCGTCGCGTTACGTGGTCAAATCAGCACAATGACCAGCGCCTATCAGCAGCTGTTCGTGGGCCTCGCGGCGGCGATTGTGCTGATCTACCTGCTGATCGTCATCAACTTCCAGTCCTGGGTCGATCCCTTCGTCATCGTCATGGCGCTGCCGACGGCGTTGGCCGGCATCGTCTGGATCCTGTTCGGGACCGGGACCACACTTTCCGTGCCCGCGCTCACCGGCGCGATCATGTGCATGGGTGTCGCGACCGCCAACAGTATCCTGGTGATCAGCTTTGCCCGCGAACGGATGGCGGCGGGCGTAAATGCCATGACCGCTGCATTCGAGGCAGGCGGCTCGCGGTTTCGGCCGGTCGTGATGACGGCTCTCGCCATGGTCATCGGCATGCTGCCGATGGCGATCGAGCCCGGACAGAATCAACCACTGGGACGCGCGGTCATCGGCGGACTGATCTTCGCTACCTGCGCCACTCTATTCCTGGTGCCCACCATCTTCAGCCTGGTGCACGGCCGGCAACGTGCCGATGCAAATCAGGCCGACGCTGCAACCGCATCGTCGCATTAAGCGGAGAATAAAATGTCATCGGAAGACATCAAAGCACCAAGCCGACGGAGCCTCCTGACAGCCGCTGCAGCCGCGATTCTGCTCGCGAGCGTCGTGGTCGGCTATGGCTTCGTTGACCGTGCTCAGAGCAAGCAGGAAGTCGTGCAGTGGACCAATACGCAGGCCATTCCGACCGTTGCACTGGCTCAACTCACCCCCGCCAGCCTGCATCAAACGCTGACATTGCCAGGGAATATCCAGCCCTTCAACCGAGCGGCGATCTTCGCGCGGGTGAACGGTTACGTGAAGAGTTGGGACCACGACATTGGATCGCCCGTCAAGTCCGGGCAAGCGCTGGCCACCATCGATGCCCCCGATCTCGATCAGCAGCTCGGTCAGGCGAAAGCGACGTTGGCAAGCGTGAGGGCCAATCTGCAGATTGCATCGCTGACCGCCAACCGGAACAACATCCTGCTGCAAAAGCAGATCGTTGCCCAGCAGCTTGCGGACCAGACCACGGCGGACGCCACGGCGAAAGAAGCCGTGGTCGACGCCAACGAAGCGAACGTTCGGCAACTCGAGGCCATGCAATCGTTCAAGACGCTCGCCGCCCCCTTTGATGGCGTCGTGACCGCCCGCAACGTGGAGATCGGGCAGCTGATCAACTCGGGAGGTGGTTCCGGTCAGGCGCTTTTCGAGGTGTCAGACCTGCATCGCGTTCGCATTTTCGTGCAGGTGCCGCAGTCGTTCTCGGCCGGGCTTGCCCCCGGGATGAAAGCGACTTTCGAAATGCCGCAATATCCGGGCGTGCAATTCGACGCGACGCTTTCGCATATTTCCAAGGCAATCAATGCGACTTCCCACAGCATGCAGGTCGAGCTTCAGGCCGACAATGCAGCTGGCAAGTTTTTCGGCGGCAGCTACTGCAATGTGCACTTCGAAGTTCCGACTCCTGCAAATTTGGTAACAATTCCATCCACTGCGCTGGTGACCGGGAATCAGGACACGCAAGTCGCCACTCTCGACGGCAACAACAAGGTCGTCCTCAAAAGCGTGCAACTCGGCCGCGACCTCGGCGACAGCGTCGAGGTTATTGCTGGCCTGACGCCATCCGATCGGATCATCAATAATCCGCCGGAGACCTTGGCGGCAGGCGACACGGTTCGCGTAGCTGCAGCAACGCCGCAGGCCGCCGCGTCAGCATCCGCTTCGACGACGTCGCAGCAATAGGGCGCGTCCATGCGGGTCTGCGCAACACTTCCTCCCCGAGGGCGAGACCTCAGACTGGACCTGTTTCGCGGTTTGGCGAATTGGGCGATCTTTCTGGATCACATCCCGCACGAGGTGCTGAGCGCGATCACGACCAGGAATTACGGATTCAGCGACGCGGCTGACTTGTTTGTTTTCATATCCGGTTACACGGCCGCATGCGTGTTCGGAAGAATAATGATTGAGCAGGGTTACGTTGCGGCTGCATCGAGATTGGCAAAGCGCGCTTCAATACTGTACGCCGCCCACATCATGGTGCTCGCCATCTACATCGCCACTGTCGGATGCGTTTCACGAGGACTGCATGATCCGGATGATTTGAGCCAGTTCAACGTCGCCGTTTTCATGAGCCATCCGCTTTGGGAGTTTATCCAGGCCTTGGCTTTGAGATACCGGCCCGTCAATCTGGACGTACTTCCGCTCTATATTCTGTTGTTGGGAACGTTTGCTCCAGCCTTGTGGCTGATGGTGCGCAAACCGACGCTGACATTGGCTGGTTCGATGGCTGTGTATCTTGCTGCAAGGCATTTTGGGTGGAATCTTCCGGCCTCTCCATCGGGCCTTTGGTATTTCAATCCGTTCGCCTGGCAGTTCTTGTTTGTGCTGGGCGCCTGGATCGCCCTCGGCGGCGCTCAAGCCATTCAATCGGTCATTCGAACAAGGGCCGTGTTCTGCTTCGCGATCACCTACATAATCTTCGCTATGCTGGTGACGATGGCAACTCACGCACCCGGCCTTGGCAATCTTCTTCCGCATTGGATTTTGCAGCCGTTCGATCCCAACGACAAGACGAATCTCGCGCCCTACCGAGTGGTGCATCTCATGGCTCTCGCTATAGTGGTCACGCGGTTCGTGCCGGCGGATTCGCCAATTCTGCAATGGCGCGCACTGACGCCGCTGATCAAATGCGGCCAAAACTCGCTTCAGGTGTTCTGCATCGGCATTGTCCTTTCGTTTTGCGCCCACGTTGCAATCGAGATGAGCCTGAATTCTCTTTGGGTTCAAATCTTCGTTGGCGTCACCGGTATACTGTTCATGACTGCAAGCGCATACATGTGGTCCAAACGGCAACATCGCGTACTTCTTTCGCGAACCGGAATACGTCCTATGTATCGCGATATAACGTCAGCCGAGGAAATCCCAATGCGTGTTGAATCCGATTGGCACACAGGGCGCAAACCAGGCCAGCCTTCCTTGGCTGGATTTTCCGCGGAGGCATCGCATGACGGGTAGTTTTGCGCACATTGGGCCGGCAACGACGACCGCGTTCCTGGCCTCGTTGGTCGAGGCGGTGGAAGCGCTGACGATCGTGCTGGCCGTCGCCACCGTTCGTAACTGGCGTCCAGCCGGACTCGGCGCATTCGCCGGTCTTCTGGTGCTGGCCCTCATCGTCGTGGCGCTTGGTCCCTTACTCGATCGTGTCCCGCTACACCTCTTACAGCTCGCGATCGGGATTCTGCTCTTGCTGTTCGGCATGCGCTGGTTGCGAAAAGCGATTCTGCGCTCGGCGGGCGTGATTCCGCTGCACGATGAATTAACGACATTCGCGGCCGAAACGGCGGAACTGCGCGAGCAAGCCCGCCGCAACGAGGCCCGGCTCGACTGGCTGGCGGCGCTCGCCAGCTTCAAGGCGGTGCTTCTCGAAGGACTTGAGGTGGTGTTCATCGTGATTGCGCTCAGCGCCGGTCGCGGAATGCTGATTCCCGCGAGTGCAGGCGCAGTTGCGGCGTGCCTGCTGGTCGCTGGCGTGGGCTTTGTCGTGCATCGGCCGCTGGCGCGGGTTCCCGAAAATACGCTCAAATTCGCCGTCGGCGTCATGCTGTCCGCATTCGGCGTCTTTTGGACCGGCGAAGGTCTCGGCGTGGCCTGGCCGGGCGCAGACCTCGCGATCGTCGGATTTGCCGTCCTGTTCCTTGCCGTTGGGTTCGCGTCAGTCGCGTTCTTGCGTCGCCCCCGCATAAAGGCCTTGTCATGAACATGTTGATCGCGGTGCTTCGCGAATTGATCGGGTTGTTTGTCGATGACGGCTCGCTTGCGCTGATGATCCTTGCGGTCGTCATACTGGCGGGCATTTTTGCAACCCTCGTGCCGGATCTTCAGCTGGCGGCGGGCGCTGTACTGCTGTTTGGGTGCCTCGGCGTCCTTCTCGCGAATGTGGCAAGAGCCGCCCGTCGCTGATGACGCTAATCCGACCTATCCCGACGCTCGGGGTTCTCCGAGCCGCACCAAATACGCGCAAAGCGGACATTCGCCCAAACGGCGTGGGTCAGCTAAGTGCCGATAGTGTTGCAAAACTCCCAAAATGCCGACCGACTAATTTTCCGCGAAAAGACGAAACAAGCGACGATCGCCGATCAATGCGCCTCAAACCCGCTGCGGAATCGCCTGTGAGTTTGACGCACGGCGGCGTAGTCCCCCACGGTCGCGCTTTCATTGGGCTGATCAAGCTCTGCGAGCAAGTTTTGCAGAGCTTCTTTCGCCGCCGCCGCTTGCGGGCTGTCGGCACGCAGTTGCTGCAAGGCTTCTCCAATCCCGCTTACGGCGTGACACTTAGGATAAAATGAGGGCGACTCCTTATCGTAGAACGCGCTGATCGCCTTCAGCGGCGTCCGGCACAAATCGGCGGCTCGCTCTCGCCAAAACATAATTGCAATTTCGAAAGGCTCGGCCCCGGGCGCGGTCGCCATTGATTGCAGGCAGAGTTGCCTGTCCGGCACACCCCTAGCCTGTAGCATGCGTGCGGATTGACGCGGAACAGCTATTCGCGGCGGGGAGACGGACGATTGCCCGAATGCCAGTCGGGGCTGGGCCGGAAATATTTTCCAGCAGGACTGAGCCCCCGAGCCGGTCAACGATACGTTTTACGATCGACAGTCCCAGGCCGGTGCCATCCTCGGTCGGCCGGCTGCCCCGGAAGAACGGTTCGAATATCCGGTCGATGTCGTCTGGTGGAATACCCGGTCCCGTGTCTTCAATCTGCAGCACCGCCTCGCTACCCTCACGATAGACCCCGATGTCGACCCGCCCCCCGGCAGGGGTGAAGCGCACAGCATTGTCGATCAAGTTCCGGACCATCGTCGCGATCATGACTGGCTCTCCCTTCGTCGCGATCGGCTCGATCAGCTCGAATCCGAGATCTACTCCCTTGCGCGCCGCCTCCGGCAGCAAGTCGGCCACCAGATCCATCACGGTGCGGTCGAGTGGCACCACGGCCGCCTCGCTGGAGGGGGCGGCCTCATGTCGCGCCAGCGCGAGCAATTGTTCAAGCAGATGCTTGGTGCGGGCCATCCCTTTCTTGAGCGCAGCAAGACGCTCGCGCGCCGCCTCCGGGAGATCAAATGGGTCAAGATTTTCGGCTTGCAGGCCAAGAGCGGTGATGGGAGTCCGCAGTTCGTGCGCGGCATCGGCGACGAAACGCCGTTGCTGATCCATCATCGATTTCATGCGCTCCAACAGCCCGTTGATCGATGCAATGAACGGGTGGAGTTCGCTGGGCGTTCCCAACAGCGGAAGCGGGGTCATATCATCGGCGCGCCTTGAGTCGAGATCGCCGGCTAACCGCACCATGGGGCGAAGCGACCTCGCGATGACCAAGGCTGTGACCAGCAGCAGGCAGGGTATCAGCGCCGCGATCGGCAGCAGGGTGCGAAGCGCCATATTGCCCGCTATATCGTCCCGAACGTCGGTAGGCTGCAATACGGCAAACCGGCTTCCATCCGGACGTGTCCGCAACAGCGCCCGCATCGATCGAGCGGTGAACGATGTCACGTGCAGGCCGTCCTGCAGGCTCCAAAGTTGACGCTCCTCGGCGCGGCCGCGAGGCGCCGTCCCCAATTCCACCACATCAACCTCTGCGTCTGCGTCAACGCCGCGAAGCGATTGATCGCTCTTGACGCTGCCGTTCTGCAACAGGCTGCCGATCTGGATCAGGACGGAATCCTGCATCTCGATAGCCTCACCGAACGCCCAGAAGTAGCTGAATACACCACCAACACAGCCTGCCAACAGGATGATTGCGGTCAACCCGACAAAGAGACGCGCGCGCAGTGACGCAGTCATGACGGGCGATCCACCATCCACCCGACGCCGCGCACATTGCGGATGGCCGTGGCTCCCAGTTTCTTCCGGATCGTGTGAATCACGAACTCGATCGCGTTGCTCTCGACCTCCTCGTTCCAGCCGTAGACTTGCCGTTCAAGCTCGCTGCGCGACAGAATCGTGCCCGGTCGCGTCAACAGCGCGGAAAGAAGCGCGAACTCGCGGGCGGTAAGCAGTGACTCCTCGCCGAGGAAGGAAGCTTCCCGTGTTGCAGGATCAAGGTGAAGCTTGCCATTGCTGAAGACGGCAGAAGAACCACTGCCTTGACGGCGAAGCACCGCACGCATGCGCGCCAGCAATTCGCGGATCTCGAACGGTTTCACCAGATAGTCGTCCGCGCCGAGATCGAGACCGTCAATGCGGTCGTCCACGCCGTCCCGCGCGGTCACAATGATCACGGGAAGCTTGCGGCCAAGCGCGCGAAACCGGCGCAGTACCTCGCGACCGTCCGCCATGGGTAGCCCAAGGTCGAGCAACGCCACCTCGTAAGCTTCGTTCTCCGCGGCATGGATGGCGGTCTCTCCGTCGGTCACCCAATCAACGGCGTATGCCGCGTCCTTAAGCGCCTGCTCGACGGCCGCGCCCACCATCTTGTCGTCCTCGATCAGCAACACCCGCATGCCCGATCCCTCGTCCGAGACGGAATACTGATTTTCCATTCCCTCACTTAGCGCAGACTTAGAATGGAAGCGATGACACGTGTCCTCGCTCCGGAACGCGCGCTTCCGTCAAAAATTCAACTCCTAAGCCGCTCCTAAGTCGAGGTTGGCATGGTCGGGTATCGCCTTTGGGCGACTCTGCAATCCCAAGAGGAGATACGACGTGCCCGCCACGGCGAACCCGAAGCTGTCCCGGTTGCATAACAAGGTCCCGGAAGTCACGGCGATCTTCTGGATCATCAAGATCCTGTCGACCACTGTTGGCGAGACCGGTGCCGATTATCTTGCCGTGCATGTCGGCCTTGGGGCGAGCACGACTGCCGCTATCATGGTTGGTTTCCTTATCGTCGCGCTGGGCATGCAGCTCCGCGCACGAAGCTACGTTCCTTGGACCTACTGGCTAATGGTCGTACTGGTCAGCGTCGTCGGTACGCAGATCACCGATTTGCTCACCGACAAGCTGGAGATCAGCCTCTACCTTAGCACGGCGGTGTTTGCAGGTGTTTTGGCCGCGATTTTCGCGATCTGGTACGGCGTCGAGCGGACGCTTTCAATTCACACCATTGTCACCAGGCGACGCGAGCTGTTCTACTGGGCGGCGATCCTCTTCACGTTTGCGCTGGGAACGGCGGCCGGGGATCTGGCGACCGAAGCCCTCGGCCTCGGCTTCCAACTCGGCGTCGTCGCATTCGGCGCGCTGATCGCGGTCATCGCCCTCGCCTACAATCTGGGCGCCAATCCGGTTCTCACCTTCTGGCTGGCCTACATCCTCACGCGCCCGCTTGGCGCTTCGCTCGGCGACCTGCTTTCGCAGTCCAGAAGTTACGGCGGCATCGGCCTCGGCACCATCTACACCAGCATTGGGTTTCTCACCGTCATCGTCGCACTGGTCGCCTGGGTGAGCTTTGAAGGCGAGCGAAACGGCAAGACCGATCCGGTGCGGTGATTCCAATCTCAATGTCCATTAGAGACCCACGCAATCGCGTGCGGGCAAGACCAAGAGGAGAACACGCATGAACAAGACAATTCTGGCGCTGGCCGTCGGCCTTCTGACGGTGTCGACAAGCGAGCCGAACGTGCACGCCAGCGGGCACATTTCGTTCGTACCGCTTGCCGAAGCGGCAATGTCATCGAAGCTCGGCGACCTGACGCCGTTCCGCACCATCGTCGTCGACGTCTCGACGCTGCTTGACAAGGGCGACCTCGCGGAAGCCAAGACGCGGATCAAGGATCTCGAGACCCAATGGGATGAGGCGGAGGCCGCCTTGAAGCCGCGCGCCGCCGCCGACTGGCACACCGTCGACAAGGCCATCGACCGTGCGCTCGAAGCGCTGCGCGCCAGCACCCCCGACGCCACTAAATGCAAGCAATCCGTTGCTGAGTTGCTGTCGATCATGGATTCAGTCGGGAAATCCTGACGCTCGGCCGCGTTGCATTTTGACACGTATCCAACACGGCCGACGGCGGCGCCACGCGCCCGCCGTCGACATCCAGCGGAAGTGGAGGAAGCATGGATCAATACTACAAAAGCGCGGTCGACACTGAGCGAGCGAGTAAGGTTCCAGAAGTCACCCTGGGATTTTGGATCATCAAGGTACTCGCGACGACGCTCGGCGAGACCGGCGGCGACGCCGTGACGATGTCGATGAATCTCGGCTATTTGGCAGGAACGGCGATCTTTGCGGCGATCTTCGCCGCCGGCGTCACCGCACAGATGAGCGCGAAGCAATTTCACCCGCTGCTTTACTGGACGGTGATCGTCGCGACCACCACCGTCGGCACCACGCTCGCCGATTTCGTCGATCGCTCGCTTGGAATCGGCTATCTCGGCGGCTCCTCACTCCTGGCCGTTTTGCTTGTCGCTTCGCTTGCGCTCTGGCATCGAACGATGGGAACTGTTTCGATCGCGTCGATCAACTCGAAGTCGGCCGAGACCTTCTACTGGGTGACGATCATGTTCTCGCAGACTTTGGGCACCGCGCTCGGCGACTGGATGGCCGATTCGACCGGGCTTGGCTATGCCGGCGGCGCTCTGGTGTTTGCCGCCGGGCTCGCTGTCGTAACCGGGGCCTACTTCTGGGCCAACATTTCGCGGACTGTCCTGTTCTGGGTCGCGTTCGTGCTCACCCGGCCGCTTGGGGCTACTGTTGGCGACTTCCTCGACAAGCCGCTCGACCATGGCGGTCTGGCGCTCAGCCGATACACCGCGTCGGCCTCGCTGGCGGCCATCATGGTTCTGTTGATCGTGCTCGTGCCGCAGCGCTCGGGGAAACATCCGGCCTGACGACGTGGCGCGCAAAGCGGCCATTCGGCAGAGCCAGGCGCGCATCGCGCCGAACCGCGGGCCACCCATTCTTCGCACGGGCGCGCTATGGCACCGGGTTTCCGCCGGAAAATGTCTATCAACCCCGAAGCTCGCTCGTCACGCTGCTGATGACATCTCGCAGCCACGCATGTGCGGGCTGGTTATCGAGCCGTCGCAGCCAAATCATCGCAGCTTCGATCGGCTTGGGCGAACGCGACAGCCGACGGAAAACAAGGGGGTGAGACCTTGTCATGTTCTTGGCGACGTTGAGCGGAAGAACAGACACCAAATTCGACGTCGCCAGAATCTGCGCTGCAGACAGAAATGGCGCACGCATCGCGGGTCTTGGGCCAGGCTTTGATCGTCCAGGCCCGTTCTCGACGAGATCGGTGCCGAATTGAGCCGACGAGATTTCGAGCTGGGGGAGCGCGGCCAGCTTCTCGGCTGATAGTTCCTGCGCCCTTGCGCTCGGATGACCCTTGCGATGTACCACGACGAACTGATCCTGCAGCAATCGCCTCCGCGAGAAGCGCTCGCCCGTCGCGGCGGATGGCCCCATCGCCAGATGCAGTTCGCTTCGATCAAGCTGATCGAGAACGTCCAGCGTACCGCTTGGCCGAAAATCCAGCTTCACCCCGGGAGCAATTCGGGCAACATGCGCCGCGATCGGTGCGACCAGAACGATCGCAGCATAATTGTCGACGGCAATGCGGAATGATGCCGTCGCCGTTGACGCATCGAACTGCACCGGTTCAAGCGATTGCTGCAGCCCATCGAGTGCGATCCTGATCGGCGTGGCGAGTTCGTCGGCCCGCGGGGTCGGCACCATTCCGTTTGGACTGCGGACAAACAGCTCATCTTTCAGCATGTGACGCAATCTCGTCAGGGCATGGCTCATCGCAGGCTGGCTCAGTCCCAGCCGTTGCCCCGCCCGCGTGACGGATCGGTCCCGCATGATGGCGTCGAACACCACCAGCAGATTTAGATCGAGCGCTGCTAACCTGGGCGCTGTCTTGCTCAAGCGACTGGAACTCCAACACAATTCAAAGCGCGCATGTGAAGATGAAGAGAATGCATTTTACGAATGCGAAACTCAACCCTAGATTCGGGATTGTCGATTGGAAAATGGCGCTTGGCGAGGCTGCGAAACGGCAGGTGGGCCGGGCGCTAAGGCCGCCCCAAGGATCGGGCGCTACAGCGACGGCACATCGTTTTACACGGGAGAAGCTCATGATTGGAATCGTTCGGCTCGCCTTGCGGCGGCCCTATACGTTCGTCGTCATGGCGGTGCTGATCCTGATTTTTGGTACGGCGTCGGCGCTGCGGACGCCGACCGACATCTTTCCGAACATCAACATTCCCGTCATCAGCGTGGTGTTCAGCTACACCGGCCTGCCCGCCGACGACATGGCCGGCCGCATCGTCACGTTCTACGAGCGGTCGCTGCCCAACAGCGTCAACGATATCGAGCACATCGAATCCCAGTCGATCGTAAACTACGGGATCATCAAGATCTTCTTTCAGCCGACCGTGAACATCAATGCCGCGCTGGCGCAGGTCAACGGCATGTCGCAGACCGTGCTGAAGCAGATGCCGCCCGGCATTACGCCGCCGTTGATCCTGAGCTTCAACGCCTCGAGCGTGCCGATCCTGCAGCTCGCGCTTTCAAGCGACAAGATGTCGGAAACCCAGATTTTCGACTCGGCACTGAACTTCATCCGCCCGGCGCTGGCGCCGGTTCCAGGCGCCGCGTTGCCGCTTCCGTTCGGCGGCAAGGTGCGCCAGGTCCAGGCCGATCTCAACCAGCAGGCGCTGCATCAGTACGGCGTTTCCGCCAACGACGTCATCAACGCGCTTTCGCTGCAGAACCTGATCACGCCGGTGGGAACGCAAAAAATCGGCTCCTACGAATATACCGTCAATTTGAACGACTCGCCGAAAGCGGTGCAGGCTTTCAACGACCTTCCGGTCAAGACCGTCAACGGCACCGTCATCTACATGCGGGACGTCGCCTATGTGCATGATGGCAGTCCGCCGCAGACCAATGCCGTTCACGTCAACGGTGCCAGCGCCGTTCTGCTGACGATCATGAAGTCGGGCGCCAGCTCAACGCTCGACATCATCAACGGCGTCAAGCGCCTGCTGCCTTCGGTGTCGCAGACGTTGCCGGCTAGCCTGAAATTGACGGCGGTGGGCGATCAGTCGGTTTTCGTGACCGACGCGGTATCCAGCGTGGTGCGGGAAGGCGTGATCGCGGCGGCGCTGACGGGCGCGATGATCCTGCTGTTCCTTGGTAGCTGGCGCTCGACCCTGATCATCACGCTCTCGATCCCGCTGGCGATCCTGGCGGCGCTGACCGGACTTTCGCTGCTCGGCGAAACCATCAACGTCATGACGCTCGGCGGCCTCGCGCTCGCGGTCGGCATCCTGGTCGACGACGCCACCGTCACCATCGAGAACATCAACTGGCATCTCGAGCAGGGCAAGGAGATCGAGCCCGCCATTCTGGATGGCGCGCAGCAGATCGTGGTGCCGGCGACCGTCTCGCTATTGTGCATCTGCATCGCTTTCGTGCCGATGTTCGGGCTCGGCGGCGTCGCCGGCTATCTGTTCCGGCCGCTCGCTGAAGCGGTGATGCTGGCGCTGGCCGCGTCCTATGTGCTGTCGCGCACGCTGGTGCCGACGCTGGCAAACTATCTCCTGCGCCATCAGCGCGTCCACGGCTCGGGCGATGCGGCTCATGCGAAAGCCAGCCGCAATCCGCTTGCGCGGTTCCAACACGGCTTCGAGCGCCTGTTCGAAAACGTTCGAAAAGCCTATCTCGGCCTGCTGCAGCTCTGCCTGCGGAATCGGATCAAGGTGATCGCCGGGTTCATGGCTTTCAGCATCCTGTCGTTCGGCCTCGCACCCTCACTCGGCCAGGACTTCTTCCCGGCCGTCGACGGCGGCCAGATCAAGCTGCATATGCGGGCACCGACGGGAACGCGGATCGAGGAGACGACCAGCCTGACCGACCGGATCGGAACGGCCATCCACGGCATCATTCCGCCCAACGAACTCGGCGGCATCGTGAGCAATATCGGGCTCTCGGTCTCCGGCATCAACATGGCCTACAACAATTCCGGCACCATCGGCGTCGGCGACGCCGACATCCTGATCAGCCTCAAGCCCAACCATGCGCCGACCGACGACTACATCAAGACCATGCGGGAAAAACTGCCGCAGCAATTTCCCGGTACCAGCTTCGCCTTCCTTCCGGCTGATATCGTCAGCCAGGTGCTGAACTTCGGCGTACCGGCGCCGATCGACCTGCAGGTCGCCGGCAGCGACCTTGCGGCCAATCGCAAATATGCCAATGCGCTGCTGACGAAGATCAGGGCGATTCCGGGGATCGCGGACGCGCGCATCCAGCAGGCGTTTCAGCAGCCGACGCTGGACGTCAATGTCGACCGCTCGCTGACCTCGCTGGTGGGCCTAACCGAAAAAGACGTCGCCACCGCGATGCTGACGACGCTGTCGGGCAGCTCGCAGTCCGCCCCGACCTATTGGCTCAACCCGGCCAACGGCGTTTCCTACGCGGTGTCGGTGCAGACCCCGCAGCGCGATATCAACAGCATGACCGGCCTGCAAAACATTCCGGTGACGTCGGCAGCGGCCGCCAATACCCAGTTGCTCGGCGGCCTGGCGCAGATCCAGCGCGCCAACAGCAACGCGGTGGTGTCGCACTACAACGTCGCGCCTGTCATCGACATCTATGCGACACCGCAGGGACGTGATCTCGGCGCGCTGGCATCGGATATTCGAACCGCCATCCACGATACCGCAAAAGATCTCCCCAAGGGCGCAAGCGTGGCACTGCGTGGCCAGGTGAGCACGATGACGAGCGCCTATCAGCAGCTCTTCGTCGGCCTCGCGGCGGCGATCGTGCTGATTTATTTGCTGATCGTCATCAACTTCCAATCCTGGGTCGATCCGTTCGTGATCGTGATGGCGCTGCCGACCGCGCTGGCCGGGATCGTCTGGATTCTGTTCGGCACCGGAACGACGCTTTCGGTTCCCGCGCTGACTGGCGCCATCATGTGCATGGGGGTGGCGACCGCCAACAGCATTCTGGTGATCAGTTTTGCCCGCGAGCGGATGGAAGCTGGCGCGAATGCGCTCGCGGCGGCATTCGAGGCCGGCGGTTCGCGGTTTCGCCCGGTGCTGATGACGGCGCTCGCCATGGTGATCGGCATGCTGCCGATGGCGATCGAGCCCGGACAGAACCAGCCGCTGGGGCGGGCCGTGATCGGCGGGCTGATCTTTGCCACCTGCGCGACGCTGTTTCTGGTGCCGACGATCTTCAGCCTGGTGCACGGCCGGAAGCCCAGCGCGGCAAGTGAGCCAGACGGCGCAACGATACAATCGCATTGAGTGGAGATAAGTGAAAATGCCCTCGGAAGACATCAAAGCGCCAGGCCGGAAAAGCCTTCTGACCGCCGCGGCTGCCGCCGTCCTGATGGCCGGCATCGTGCTCAGCTACGGCTTCATCGGCCGCGCGCAGAGCAAGCAGGAGGTGGTGGACTGGACCAACACCCATGCCATCCCCACGGTTGCGCTCGCCGGACTGATCCCCGGCAGCGCGCATCAGACGCTGACGTTGCCCGGCAATATCCAGCCGTTCAACCGGGCGGCGATCTTCGCGCGCGTCAACGGTTACGTGAAGAGCTGGGACCACGACATCGGATCGCCGGTCAA
>Ga0137409_10002896_pt1 | contig 18213 bp, 19 predicted proteins | sample CZODoug1_16funga_FD_122059 | JGI IMG/M metagenome (GOLD analysis project Ga0137409, IMG submission 122059) | Vadose zone soil fungal communities from Angelo Coast Range Reserve, California, USA - CZODoug1_16fungal (Hybrid Assembly) | ecosystem: Environmental > Terrestrial > Soil > Vadose zone... | reverse complement strand
TCGGGGAGATGGCGGCTTGTGGAAGCAGTACGACCCCATCAAGGTCGCCTCCATCGAGTACTTCATGGCCGACCCGAGCGCTTACTGGAAGGTCTCGAAAGATCGGGGCCGAGTCGCGCTCGCGGCTCGTCCCAACCCCGGCCACCACGCGCTCGCTGCGCTCGAGGCGACCGGCCACGTGGCCGCGGTCGTCACCCAGAACACCGACGGCCTGCACCAGGAGTCTGGCAGCCGCAACGTGGTCGAGATCCACGGGTCCAGCCGCACCGTGCAGTGCCTCGACTGCGGAACCCGGGAACCTCGGGCTGACGTGCAGGTCCGCCTGGACGTGGAGATGCCTCCGCGCTGCAAGGTTTGCGGAGGGACCTTTCTCAAGCCGACGGTGGTGCTGTTCGGCGAACCAATGCCGCATGCGGCGATCACGAAAGCCTTCGCGCTCGCTCGCGAGGCCGACGTGGTGCTCGTCGTGGGTTCCTCGCTGGTGGTCTATCCCGCGGCGGACATCCCGCTGGTCGCACTCCGTTCGGGCGCCCGGATGATCGTCATCAATGCGGAGCCGACTCCCTTCGACGAGCTCGCAGAGGTTGTCATCCACGGCCGCTCTGGGGAGGTTCTGCCGGAGATCGTCGGGCTCATAGATGAATGACGCTGCCGAAGGTCACCAGATGTCCGTCGACGATGAGCTCGCCTCCCGACCCGATGTCTTCGGCGATGCCCTCGATCGCGGAGTCCGACAGCTCGACGCGGACCCTCCGGCCCAGCGTGTCTGAGAGCTCGCGCCAGCGTGCGAGCACCTCATCCGCAGTCGCCGATGTCCACCGCTCCAGCTCGATGCGCAATTTCTCCAAGAGCTGATCCCGATCCTGGTTGAGCTTTGCAGCGCCTTTCGGCGCCCAGGTCAGGTTGATGCCGATGCCGCAGACCGCCTTGGTGGGAGACGATTCGACCAGCACTCCGCCAACCTTGCCGCCGCCCAGCAGCAGGTCATTGGGCCATTTCAGCCGGACGCCGCTGCCGCACGCTTCGGCGGCGGCAACACCCGCGGCCAGGCTCAGGATCGCATTGGGTGCGAGAACGAACGACACCAGAAGCGCGGTGCCGGGTGGAGACTCCCAGCGGCGGTCAAGGCGTCCGCGGCCGGCGGTCTGATGGTCGGCGACGACGATCGAGCCGATCGGAAGGGCGCGAGCCATGTCCTGCGTCGAGGTGACCGACTTGCGCTTCACGACCCTCGGGCTTGGCTGACCCACGCGCCGGTAAGCTAACAGCACCATGAGGCTCCACCGCGCCGTCACGCTGGTGGTGATGATGCTGCTGGCCATCGGACTGTTGGTCGTGATGACCGCAGGCGCCATCGGAAGCTTCGACACCCACAGCCTTATCGCGCTGGGCGTAGTCGTCCTTGCCGCCGCAGCCGGCGGTGTTGCGTTCAGCTGGAGGCGGTACTACAGGCGCGTACCCCGACCCGGCCGCTGATGCTTCGTCTGGGTTACAAAGCATCAGCCGAGCAGTTCGGCCCGCGAGAGCTGCTCGAGTTCGCTCTCGCCGCTGAGGGCAACGGCTTCGAAAGCGTCTTCGTGAGCGATCACTTCCAGCCGTGGCGTCATTCAGACGGTCACGCGCCTTTCGCGATCGCCTGGCTCGCTGCCACAGGCGAGCGAACCACGAAGGTCCTGTTGGGCACGTCCGTTGCAACCCCGACGTTTCGGTATCACCCCGCGATCGTCGCGCAGGCCTTTGGGACGCTCGGCGTGCTGATGCCGGGTCGAATCATCCTCGGCGTCGGAACGGGCGAGCACTTGAACGAGGGTGCGCTCGGCATCTCGTGGCCGGATAGCAAGGAGCGATTCGCGCGCCTGCGCGAGGCGGTCAAGCTGATCCGGCTGCTGTGGACCGACCAATCGGTCACTTTCGACGGCGACTATTACCACACGCGTAACGCCACTATTTACGACCGCCCGGAGCAGCCCATTCCGATCTACGTGGGCGCCGGCGGTCCGCAGGTCGCGAAGTACGCCGGCCGGGCCGGCGACGGCCTCATCTGCACCTCGGGCAAGGGAATGGAGCTCTACTCGGAGCAGTTGCTCCCGTCGTTCGCAGATGGTGCAAAAGAGTCAGGTCGCGATGCGAGCCGGCTCGATCGCATGATCGAGGTCAAGGTGTCTTACGACACGGATCGGTCGCGCGCGCTTGAAGACACGAAGATCTGGGCCGCCCTTGCCCTGCCGGCCGAGGCAAAGGCCGGCGTGGACGACCCGCGCGAGATGGAAAGGCTGGCGAAGGGAGTTGAGGACGTTGCGCATCGCCGCTGGCTGGTGTCGAACGACCCGGATGAGCACCTCGAACAGCTGCGCCCTTACCTCGAGCTCGGGTTCAACCACCTCGTCTTTCACGCACCCGGCCAGGACCAGGCCCGCTTCCTGAAGGTCTACGGCGAGCAGATCCTTCCACGCCTGCGCAAGCAGTGGGGTTAGAAGTGGCCACCTGGGTTGTCGTTCTGATCAAGGATTTCAGTTCCGCCAAACAGCGCCTGCAGCCTGCGCTTGGACCGAAGTCACGACAGGCCCTGGCGCGTCGCAACGCGCTGCTTGCGGTGCGAGCGGCCGCGGCGGGCGACCAGGTGCTGGTCATTGCCGGCAGCCAGGAGGTCGCAGACCTTGCGGCTTCGTGGCGAGCCGACGTGCTGCTCGAGCCGAGGCAGGAGGGACAGAACGTGGCGGCCGCGCGCGGCATCGCCCGTGCAGTGGAGGGCGGCGCTGAAGCAGTGCTGCTCCTGTCGAGCGACCTGCCCCTGGTCACCATCGATGCGGTGCGCGAGGTCCTCGAAGCAGGCTCGCGACTCGATGCTCCGGTGGCGATGGCGGTCGCGGCCACCGGTCGCGGCGGCACCAACGCGCTCTACCTTCGTCCACCGGGCGCGATCGCGCTCCACTTCGGCTCCGACTCACTCGCCAAGTTCCGGCGTGAGGCCGAGAGTCGCGGCGTCAACTTCTCGGTGCATCACTCAGAGGCATTGGCGCTGGACCTCGACGAGCCTGGCGATCTGGCGCGGTTGCGGCGTGCGGTGTGACGCACCTCGAGCTGATCGCGGTGGAGGGCCTGCCTGAGGTCAGGCCGGGCGACGACCTCGGAAGGCTCATCAGCTCGAGGTCGGCGCTCAAAGCCGGCGACATCCTTGTCGTGGCCCAGAAGGTGGTGTCCAAGTCAGAAGGCCGGCTGATCAGCCTCCAGACTGTGACCGCGAGCGAGGAGGCGGTTCGCATCGCCTCCAACTTGATCGCCCAGCCAGACCCTCGAATGGTGCAGGTCGTCCTCGACGAGAGCGTCCGCGTGCTGCGGTCGCATCGCGTTCTGATAACCGAAACCCGCCAGGGATTTGTTTGCGCGAACAGTGGGGTGGATCATTCCAACATTCCCGGGGACGACGTCGTGACGCTGCTGCCGACGGATCCCGACGGCAGCGCGGACCGGCTGCGCCGGAGCCTGCGCGAGCTTGCGGGGGTCGAGGTCGGCGTGATCGTCTCTGACACGTTTGGCCGGCCGTGGCGGCTGGGCATCGTCAACGTCGCGCTGGGTGTGGCAGGCCTCCCCGCGTCGGTCGACCTGCGCGGAACCGCCGACGACGCGGGCAAGCCACTTCATGCGACCGTGCTTGCCGTTGCGGACGAGATCGCGGCGGCGGCCGGCCTGGTCATGGGCAAGACGGCGCGCACCCCGGCGGTGATCGTGCGCGGGCTTCAGATGAAGGGAGGCGGACGTGGGCGAGACCTGGTGCGCCCTGCGGCTGAGGATCTCTTCCGCTGAAAACTGTCGTCCTCGCCGGCGGAACCGGCGGCGCCAAGCTCGCCGCGGCCATTCAGCGACTCGTGCCGCCCGGCGATCTGACGGTGATCGCCAACACTGCCGACGACGACGAGTTCTGGGGCCTCCTGGTCTCGCCGGACGTCGACGCGGTCATCTACAGGCTGGCCGGCGTCTTCAATGAGGCTGCTGGCTATGGAGTGAAGGACGATTCGTTCTTGGTGCTCGAGTCGCTTGGCCGCCTGGGCGAGCCTTCGTGGTTTCGCATCGGCGACAAGGACTTCGCGACGCACCTTGTCCGCGCGGAGATGCTTCGAAGAGGATGCACGCCCACCGAGTGCGCGGTGGCGCTGTGCGGTCGGTTCGGAATCGACACCCACGTGCTGCCGATGACAAACGAGCGGGTGCGCACAAGGTTCGTCACCGACCAGGGAGAGCTGTCGTTCCAGGAGTACTTCGTCCGTGAACGACTTCGACCGGCGCTGCGCGCGATCCGTTTCGAGGGCATCGAGTCCGCGCAGCCTACCTCTGAGGTCGTGTCAGCCCTGGCGGAGGCGGACCTCGTCATCATCGGGCCCTCGAACCCGTTGATCTCGGTCGAACCGATTCTTCGAATAATCGGCGAGCGCATGCCGCGCAAACGTACCGTGGCCATCACCCCGATCGTCGCCGGCGCGGCGCTGAAAGGGCCGACCGTGGAGATGATGCGGGCGGTCGGGCCTGAACCCAATCCGGTCGAGGTGGCGCGCATGTATCGCGACGTGGCCGCCGGATTCGTGCTCGACGATCGCGACCACGCGCTTGCCAGTGCGGTGGAGAACATGGGTTTGCGAACACTTGTAGTGGACACCGTGATGTCCGACGGCGGCGCTGCCCTTGCCGCCAGGATCCTCGAAGCCTTTACGTCCCGTGCGAGTTGGCGACCATGACCAGGACTCCGATGAGCACCATGACGAGTCCGACCACCAGGATCGCGTACTGAGCGACGGCGACCAGCTGACTGGGCGCCTTGATGACTTCTTCTGACTCCATTCCAGGCGCATTGCCTGAGGCGAGCGCCCAGCCACCCGGCGGGGCGTCGGCGGCGTCGCGCTTTCCTTTCTTCTTCTTCCTGGGCTGATCGACCGCCGTTTCGGCCGACGCTTTTGCTTCCGAAACCACCGACCAGGCGGCGGGGGCCGCGGCCGCGGGTTTCTCTGGCTCGATCGGCCTCGCCGGCTCGGAAGGCGCGGGGGTCGGCGTCCATACGGGCTCGGGGGGCGCGGGCGTGAAGGTTGGCTCGTAGGCAGGCGGCGCCTCAGGTGGCGCCTCCGGAGGCGCAAACTGGCTTGGCTCCGGTGCCGGCGCCCCCAGGTCCCAGGGCGACTGCGACGGCGCTTCGTGCCTTCCCTTTACCGGTGGCGGAGGCGCCGCGGGCGGCGGTTCGAAGGCCGAGGCTTCATAGGTGGCCTGTGGCGCCGGCGTGACCCAGGTCGAAGTCGGCGCGGCCGTTTCGGCCGGGGCTTGCTCCGCCTTCTCTTCCCGTCCATGAGGCGCGAGAGTGCGCTGGCGTGCGGCGCGAACCTTGTGCTCGATCTGCGAACGTCGCGCCGAATACATCGAGCGCTTGTCCACTGACTTTCGGCGCAAGACGAAGAAGACCGCGATCACGCCAACCAGCGCCGCGACCGGCCCGATGATCAGGGCTATGGGCATAGGCGCCGATTATCGGCGATCGGTCCATGTGTGACAATCGCCGCCGTGGCGCTCTACGACCGGATCCAGGCCGAGCTCGTCGAGTCGCGAAGGCGTCGCGATGAGGTGACGTTGAGCACGCTTTCACTCTTGAAGAGCGAGCTGGTGAAGGCGAGCAAGGAGAGTACGGCCGGCGGAACGATCGACGATGAGCTCGTCACGCGGCTCGCCCGCAAAGAGGTGAAGCGGCGCGAGGAGGCGATCGAGGTCTATCGCAAAGCGGGCCGTGCGGAGTCGGCGCGCCGTGAAGAAGCGGAGATGGCCGTGCTGAAGACCTACCTCCCGGCGGCGATGAGCGAGCAGGAGGTGGAGGCAGAGGTCGCGGCCGTGATAGCGGAGCTCAAGCCCGAAGGTCCGAAGGGATTCGGGATGGTGATGAAGGCCGCGACCGCGCGCTTGGCGGGGCGGGCCGAAGGCCAGCAGGTCGCTGCTGCCGCGCGCAAGCTCCTTGGCAACTAGGAAAAAGCCAAAGAAGTCCTGGATGTCGCCCTCACCTCCGCGCGGGGCGAAAAAGCGGGCGTTGCTGACGGTGGAGCGCTTACGCGAGCTTTATCCGGCCGTAACGGAGCTCGAGCACACGGACCCGTTCCAGCTCGTGATCGCGACGATCCTGTCGGCGCAAACGACAGACAAGTCGGTCAACCTGGTCACGCCTGAGCTGTTCAGGCGCTATCCGACCCCGGCTGACCTCGCGGCAGCTGATCCCGCCGAAGTCGAGAGGTTGATCAAGCCGACTGGGTTCTTCCGGCTCAAGACGCGCAGGATAATCGACGCAAGCAGGCGGATGGTCGAGTTGTTCGGCGGCGTCGTGCCGAACACGCTCGACGACCTGGTCAAGCTTCCCGGCATCGGGCGCAAGACCGCCAACGTGATTCTTGGGGTTGGGTTCGGCGTACCCGGGTTTGCCGTCGACACCCACGTCACGAGGCTGACCAACCGGCTCGGGCTGGTGAGGACCCGCGACCCGGTCAAGATCGAGTACCAGGTTTGCGCGATGGTGCCGAAGGAGGAGTGGACGGGCCTGTCGCTGCGCCTGATCCTCCACGGGCGTCGCATCTGCATCGCCCGCCGGCCGCGCTGCGAGGAATGCGTCCTCAACGATTTCTGCCCGTCCTCCACCACGCGGCCCAAGCGCCGGCGGCTCACCAAAACCTCCTAGGCCGAGGGCTCGGCTTGTTAGAGGCGAACATCTGTTCTACCATTCATCTGTGGAATCGCCTGAGCCCCGTTTGACGGAAGTCGAGTACCTCGAGGTGCCGTGCAAGTCGGCCCTCAACCCCGTCAAGGGAATGGGCTTTTCGTGGTCGCTCAATCCGTACACCGGCTGCGAGCACCGCTGTGCTTTCTGCTACGTCCGCGCTTTCGAGCTGCGGGCGGACCGGCCCTCCGACGATCGCTACGGCCGCTCGATCCGCGTCAAAACCAACGTCGCAGGCGTGCTGCGCAGCGAACTGTCCCGCAAGTCGTGGCGCAAGGAGACTGTCGTCATCGGCGCGGCGACAGATCCGTACCAGCCCGCCGAGGGACGTTTCAGGCTCACTCGCCAATGCCTCCAGGCCTTGCGGGATTTCTCAAACCCGACCGCGATGATCACGCGTGGCCCGATGATCGTCCGCGACCTTGACGTCCTGAGTGAGCTCGCGCGCCGAGCCGAGCTGCACATCACGTTCAGCATCCCCACGGTCGATGACGACATCTGGCGCCGGACCGAGCCGGGCACGGCGCATCCCAGGCAGCGGCTGCGTGCGATCGAGCAGCTGGTCGCGGCCGGGATCGACGTAGGCGTCGGCATGGCCCCGATCATCCCCGGCCTGTCCGACCGGCCCGATCGGCTGGAGGCCGTGGTCAAGGCCGCCAGGGCGGCCGGCGCCACCGGCCTGTGGGCGGGCATGCTTCACCTGAAGGACGGGACCCGAGAGCACTTCATGGCTGTCCTCGGCAAGCACTGGCCCGAGCTCGTGCCCCGCTACGAGCAGGCCTATCGAGCGCGCGCCTACCTTCCACCGGCCTATGCCGAGCCGACCATGAAAGCGGTGGCACGCCTGCGAGCGGCTCACGGTGTGTCGGACCGCCGCCGCGTCATCCTCAAACCTCCTCCCGAGCCCGAACAGCTCTCTCTTCTCAACTAGCATTTCGAGCATGAGGAGCCCGATCGACGTGCTGGCCGGGAGGGTGGGCGGCTTCCAGAAGATGGAGATCGCGCGCCGGACCGTGCCGTGCTACAAGCACGTGATCGAAAAAGACGGTGAGAAGCTTGCCGTCTGCCTCCTCGTGGATTCGGGCAAGCTCTACCGATTTCCTTACGAGACCATGAAGGGCATCGGCGGCCTCGAGGTGAAGGCACGTTACCTGCGAGGCGAGATGGAGCACCTGCGTCTCCGAGAGTTTCAGCCGGGCCTGTGTCGTTATGTCGAAAGAGCACCCGGACAAGCCGTCTGAATCGCTCGTCCAGGAGCTGCTCTCAGAGCGGCGCGCGCTGAAAGTGACCGTCGAACGTTTGCGCCTGGAGCTCGCTGATGCCCAGACGACGGCCGGCGGCCCCGACCCTCGATTGCGTGAGCTTCAGCAAGAGATCGAGCGTCTCAGGTATCAGCTCGCCTCAGCCCGCGCCGAGGCGGGGCTGGCGCGCGAAGAGCGCGACGAGCTTCGAGTGGGCATCGAGCGCGCCCTCGAGCGCCTGACCGAACCCTAGAAAGAAAGAAAAAGGCCTCGCACGTGCGAGGCCTTTGGTGAAAGTCGACTACTTGACTGAATTTGCCACCTGGTCGACGTACTTGTTGATGTAGCCGCTGATCCCGGGTGCGGGGATGCGCTCGCCGTTGCCCTGCAACGACTGCACGAGGAAGATCACCCAATAGATGAATCCGATGATCCAGAGGGGAATGACGATGATCTGTACGATCGGGATGAGGCCAAGGATGATGATCGCGATCGACAGGCCGCCGAAGACGACCAGCGAGTTGGCGGCGTTCCACTTGACGTCAGGATCGTCCTTGCCGACGAAGAGGAAGATCAAACCGCCGATCCAGCCCAACACGTAGGCCAGGATCGTGTACGTCTTCTTGTTGCTGCCCACCGAGCTCGGCGTCCCTCCCATGGGGGCCGGTTGCGGCGGCGGGGGTGGCATCTGCGACATGGGCTCTCTCTCCTTCTTTGGTGGCGTGCTGCGCGCCAGATTATGGGTTGAATGCCGCGAAAACGCCATAGCGGTGGCCCTCTTGCTCCGAACTCGGGCTGAGTACAACGCACTCTGCTAGTCTCGCGACGAGATGGCCGATTCCGGTCAGCCACAGGGGACGCCGCCCGGCTCGCAGCCGCCAGACACGCCTGCCTGGGCCCCAACTTCAGAGGATCTGGGCGCCGAAGACGGCCTGCGTTCGGCGGCCGATCCGGCCGTTCCGGCCCCGCTTCCCTCTGCTCCGGCTGTGCCTTATTCCGACGTCGCAGCGACCATGCGCCTCATCCCGGTTCCGCCCGCGTCAACCCCTCCGCCGCCGATTCCGGCGCTGATCACGAACCCGCCGGCTGCGGCCGGTGAGCGTTACATCGGCAAGTACCGGGTCAAAGGCGAGCTCGGCCGCGGCGGCATGGGCGCTGTGTACCTCGCGGAGCAGCCCGGCCTGGGGCGAGAGGTCGCGATCAAGGAGCTGATCCAGTCGGCGGCCGCCGACCCAGTCGCCCTCAAACGCTTCCTGCAGGAGGCCCAGGTGATGGCGCGGACCAGCCATCCCAACCTCGTCCAGGTCCACGACATCGAGTTGATGGGCGACGCGAACTACATCGTTCTCGAATTCATCCGTGGAAAGTCGCTTCGCGATTTGCTGAACCAGGGTCCGATTCCACTGCCCCAGGTCTTCGCGATCATGCACGGGGTGCTGCAAGCCCTCGACTACGCGCACAAGCGCGCGATTGTGCATCGGGACATGAAGCCTGAAAACGTACTGCTCTCCGAGGACGGCATGGTCAAAGTGGCTGACTTCGGCATCGCACGGCTGACCGACGATTCAGGGGTCGGCGGAACCGCGACGAAGACCGGGACCACCGTCGGCACGCCTCAGTACATGTCGCCCGAGCAGGTCGCCTCGAGCAAGGTTGACGGGCGCAGCGACCTGTACTCGGCGGGCATCATGTTCTACGAGTTGGTGGTGGGCCAGCCACCGTTCACGGCCAACGAGGCCGACGGGCCGTTCACCCTGATGGCCAAGCACGTCCAAGCCCCACCCAAACCACCTTCAGTTCATCGACCCGGACTCGACCTGGGGCTCGAGGAAGCGATCTTGAAGTCACTCTCGAAGCGGCCGGAGGATCGTTTCCAGACGGGGCAGGAGTTCGACGACGCGATCGCCAGGGTCGCCGAACGAATCTGCCCCGGATGGCAGCGCAGCCTGGAACCTGGTGCAGACCTCTCGAAGATGGTTCCCAACGCAACCGCGCCCCCGGCGACGCCGATCGGAATGGCCATCCAGCAGCCGACCACCGCTGTCCCTGTTCAGGCGGCGTACAACCCAACCCCGCCAGTGAAGCCTGTGGCCAAGCAGTCTGCCGGCTGCCTCAACGTGCTGATCGGGACTATCTCCGTGACCGCGGCGTTTGTCTTTCTAGCGGCTGCCTACGTCCATTAGTCAGGCGAACGCTTCTGCTCGGCGAGAGCTTGCTCCGCCGCTTCGCCGACCAGGATGTCTTGCGGGCCCGACTCGCCGGCGGCGATCACGGTTTGCCCCGTGTACTGCAGCGTGAAGCTGTGGTGGGACTGGGTCGCCATCTCGGTCGGGAATGGAACCCACGGTGACGACGAGGTTTCCCGGATCGCCGTCACCTGGTACAGGCTGAACGTCTGCGCCGATTTCCCTTTCAGCTGAACGCCGGGCACCAGGTCGACCGCGATGTACTCCTTGCACATGTCGTACGTCATCTGGCCGATGAGCACGTGGAAGGCAGGCGCGTGCGCGCAGAACCTGGCGGCGGTGTTGACGGTGTCGCCGAGCGCTGTGTACTGGAGGCGGCTGCGCGATCCCATGTTGCCGACCACCGCGGGCCCGGTGTTGATGCCGATGCCCCAGCGGATCGGCGGTAGGCCCTTGGCCAGCAGCTGTTGCTCGAGCTCGGGGGCGCGATTGACCATGTCGTACGCACAGCGAAGGGCAAGCAACGCGTGGTTCTCCTGCAAACGCGGCGCGTTCCAGAACGCCACGATCTCGTCGCCGACGTATTTGTCGACGGTCCCGTCCCAGGTGAAGATGATCCCGCTCAGATGGTCGAGGTACATCTGGACGAGCTCGGTGACGTCGTTGGCTGCCATCGACTCGGACATCGAGGTGAACCCGCGGATGTCTACGAACAGCAGCGTCATGTCGCGCCGCTCGCCCCCGCGCAAGATGTCGTCGACGCCTCCACGGGTCCTGGCCAGCTGCGCGACGATCTCTGGCTTCAGGTAGTGGCCGAAGATGCGGGTGACCTTGCGCTTCTCACGATCCTCGTACAGGAATCGATAGGCCGTCACGCCCGAATACGTCAAGCCGATCGCAAGCCACGGGTGGAAGAGGTCGGGCACAAGACCCCCGTAATTGGCGAGGATCGTGATACCAACCGTGAACACAACGAGCGCCACGCCGGTGGCGATCAAGCCCCACAGCACGCGCACCCTGGCCACCGCCACCGCCATCAGCAGCGCGAGGACGAGGATGGTCAGGAAGACGACCAGAGGGGGCTCGTGAACCAGGAACTTCGGGGGTACGGCGAGCAGCATCTGGATCACGTTGGCGTGCAGCTCGACGCCGGGCATCAGCGACCCACTTGAGGTCGGAGTGAGCACCTCGTCGTGCACGCCGGTCAGATAGTAGTAGCCGACCAGCACGACCTTGCCGTTGACCGCGTCGTGGGAGAACGAGCCGTCCCACACATCACCGAAGGAGAGGTACTGACCGTGGTCATAGTTGCGCGGCGGCCCGAAGTAGTTGATCAGGGCCGAGCCGGTGTCATCGACCTGGAGCGGATCGCTCCATGCGGTCCCGAACGATGCGTTGTGGCCCGATTCCTGGAGGGTGGCTCCGGATTGAAAGTCTTTGCCGAGCACAAACGCGCGGTAGGCCGCAAAGCTGAGCGGGTTGATGATCTGCGAATCGCAACGTCCGTCGGTTAGGCAGGCCGGTTGGACGAACATCGGGAGCCGGCGCACCACGCCGTCCGAGTCGGCCGCGTAATCGGTCGACCCGAGCGCCACGTTTGGAGCCGGATTCTTGCAAGCGACATTCGCGTCAGTGTTCGCATCGGTGCAGCGGAACTTCTTCAGCGGAACCTGGTCGATCCCGATCTGGATCACTTTGCCGTCGGCGCTCTTCGTATTGTCAGCGCCGTACGAGAGGACGACCGGGATGGTGCTTTCCCAGAGCGCCTTCGCGAAAACGTCGTCGCTCTTCTCCTCCCGCGGATCCGGGAAGCCAACGTCGAACGCGACCACAGCTGCGCCGGCCGCCTGGAGGTTACGCAGCACCTGTGCGTAGCGATCGCGAGGCACCGGATACTGCCCGATCTTGTCGACGCTCGCGTTGTCGACGCCCACGATGACGACGTTCGGATCGGGGTTGGACTGGGCGATGAGGCGGTCCTCGGGATGCACCGAGATGTTGATCAGGCAAGCGCCGGCGTGGGTGTCACAGGCGACCTGCTGCGTGTACAGCGCGTAGATGACTCCGCTGAGGATCACGGCGATCACGACCGCCACCTCAGTGCGGTACGTGTACCAGTAGCGGATGTATCGGCCCACGGGCAGGCTCGGATCATAACGCTCGGCTTCCCGGGTTGTTATTAGGATCGAATCGATGACAGTGAAGGTCGGGATCGCGGGTTGGATCGACAAGTCGTTGATCGATTCCAAGCTCTTCTACCCCCTGAACGTCAAGACGTCCGAGGAGCGGCTCAACTTCTACGCCAGCCAGTTCTCGGTGGTCGAGGTCGACTCCACCTACTACGGCATGCCCAAGCCCGAGAACTCCGACCTGTGGGTGGCGCGGACGCCTGAAGGCTTCACCTTCGACGTCAAGTCGTTCTCCCTGTTCACGAACCACCCGACCAAGCCGATGGCGCTGCCCAAGGACATCCGGGATGAGCTGCCGGAGACCCTCCGCGAAAAGAACATCTACCTCGAGCAGATGCCTGACGAGCTGGTGGATGAGTCGTGGGAGCGGTTTCGCATTGCCCTCGAGCCGCTGCGGGCGGCGGGAAAGCTTGGCGCGGTCTTCTTTCAGTTCCCGCCCTGGTTCCTGCCGTCGTCCCGCTCGCTCTCATACATCGAGCAGTGCCAGGAGCGCATGTTCGGGTTTCAGCTCGCCGTCGAGTTCCGCCGGCCCGAGTGGATGGATGCACGCCATCGCGACGGGACCCTGGCGTTCCTACGCACCCGGGACATCCCTTACGTCGCGGTCGACATGCCGCAGGGCCACAAGACCAGCATGCCCCCGGTCTTCGAGGTGACCTCGACCAAGCTCGCGGTGGTCCGTTTTCACGGCCGTAACCACGAGACCTGGGACATCAAGGGTGCGCCGCCCAACCTGCGTTTTCGACACGACTACAAGGACGAGGAGCTGGCAGAGTGGGTGCCCCGGATCAAGGAGATGGAGCGCTCGGCCAAGCAGGTGCACGCGCTGATGAACAACAACTACTCGAACTATTCAGTTAAGAACGCCAAGCAGCTCGAGAAGCTGTTGGAGGCCTGGCAAAAATGAGATATGCGGGAAAACCCGGATGGTTTTCCCTCATGCGCGTGCGGCTGCGCCGCAGGCGCTGCTCCCATTCCGGTATATGGATGGGACTTGATTAAGAGGCTGAAGCCTGGCTACGCATGGAGTCTCAAGGACAAAGTTGCGACCGGGCATAGCCCAGTCGCCCATGCCGCGCCAGTGACCGCGCTGGGGTGGACGTAGAATCCCGGCCATGAAGGCGCTGACCTTCCAGGGTGAGGGAGACGTCAAGGTCGTCGACGTGCCCAAGCCGGCGATCAAGGGTTCAGGCGAGGCTTTGATCAAGGTGACCATGGGCGCGGTTTGCGGCTCGGACCTTCATATTTTTCACGGGCACACCCCGATGAACCAGGGAGCGGTGCTCGGCCACGAGTTCGTCGGTGTGGTCGAGGATGTAGGCTCGGAAGTCAAGCGGTTCAAGCCTGGTGACCGCGTCGTGTCGAGCTTCTTCACTTCGTGCGGCGTTTGCGCCCTGTGCCGTAAAGGCTGGTTCAACCAGTGCGTGGACAAGTCGACATTCGGCCACGGCGAGTATTTCGGAAACCTCGGAGGCGGCCAGGCGGAGTACGTCGTCGTGCCTCTCGCCGATCACTCCATGGAGCTCATCCCCCATGGCATGACCGACGAGCAGGCGATCTTCGTCGGCGACATCCTGGCGACGGGATTCTTCGGCGCCGAGCGGGCGGAGATCAAGCCCGGCGACGTCGTGGCGGTGGTCGGCGCGGGCCCCGTCGGACTGATGGCGACCATGGCAGCGCAGCTTTTCGGTCCGTCACGCGTGTTCGTCGTCGACATGGTCGACTCGCGGCTCGAGATGGCGCTGGACCTCGGCGGCATCCCGATCAACGCGAAGCAGGTTCACCCCGTCGAGGCAATCCATGGACAGACCGGCGGAGTCGGCGCTGATTCGAGCATCGAATGTGTCGGACTTCTTTCAGCGGTCGACACGGCGATCGAGAGCGTCCGTGGCGGCGGCACCATCTCGATGGTTGGCGTCCCGAGCGCTGTGATCGGTGACTTCCCATACATGAAGATGTGGCTCAAGGCGCTCACGTTTCGCGCCGGGTGGTGCAACGTGCAGGCCTACATGCGGCCGCTGCTGGACCTGATCGCGGCCGGCCGGCTCAAGCCCGAGGCGATCATCAGCCACCGCATGAAGCTCGAACAGGCCGAAGAGGCCTACCGCATCTTCGACGCGCGCGAAGCCACCAAGATCGTGCTTACGCCATAGGCGGAGGCGCATCCAGCGCCATGAGATAGCCGCGCGCGCGTTCGGTCAGCGGGTAGCGGTTTTCAAGCTCGTGAAAAGCCGGGCCATGGTCGCTCTGCTCCAGGTGCGCCAGCTCGTGGACCAGCAGGTAGTCGAGCACCCAATCCGGAAGGCGAGCGGCTCGCCTGGCGATCCGGATCGCGCCGGCGGTGAAGGTGCAGCTTCCCCAGGTGTGAGCCATTTCCGCGTACCCGATGGAGGTCCAGCGCAGCCGGCCGCCGAAGTGGCGGTCGTTGAGCGTTCGCGCGCGCTGCATGAGCCGTTCGTCGGAGGGACGCCTCCGCTCCATGCGGCGCTCGATGCGGCGGAGCATGGTCTCCGCCCACTGCTGCCGCTCGGCGCTCGGCATCCATGACGGAACGAGCAGCTCGAGAACCCCCGACCTGAGGCGGGCCGTTACGGTCCGGCGGCGCCGTTTCGAGGGGACGATACGCACAGGCGGGCTGAACTGGTTCGAATCGTGTTCCAAGACGTTGTGCTCCGTTTGTTGCTGAATCGACTGCAGCGATTGTATGCAGGCACGCCGCGAAGTGAAACCCAGCTTGTTAAGCTGGCCGCGCAAAAGACGTGCCCAGAAGCCTAGTCATCGGAAATGGCAACGTCCTCGTGGGCTTCGACGCCAACTATTCGGTTCGCGACATCTTCTTTCCGCGTGTTGGCGACGCCAACCACACCATGGGCAACGTTTGCCGCACGGGCTTTTTCATCGACGGAAAGTTCGCCTGGGTGTATGACCCCGCCTGGGAGCGCCACCTTGGCTACGCCGAGGACTCTTTGGTCAGCAACGTATCGCTCACGCATCCCGGCCTCGGGATCACCGTCAAGTTCGAGGACTACGTCGACCTCGCGCGCAACTGGTTCATCCGCAACGTCGAGGTCAGGTCCACGTCCGGATTCACCACCGGTCACGTGTTCTTTCACTACGACTGGTACATCGAAGGTTCGGACATCGGCAACACCGTGCTTTTCGAGCCCCGTCATCGCGGGATCATCGCGTACAAGGCCAACCGCTACTTCCTGGCCGGCGGCATAAGCGGGCCCGAGTTCGGGATCGACACCTGGGCCAACGGCAAGAAGGGCAATGGACTGGCCGGCACGTGGGTCGACGCCGAAGACGGAACGCTCGGCAAGAATCCGATCGAGCAAGGCTCCGTCGACTGCACCATCGGTTTCGATATCGGCCCGGCCAGGGCCGGCGAGCCGGCTTCGGTATGTCACTGGCTGTGCATGGGGACCCGGCTGAGCGACGTGACGACCTACGGCCAGGAGCTGATCGTCGGCCGCGGACCCGAGACGTATCGCGGGCGCACCCTGACCTACTGGCAGGTCTGGTCCGAGAAGGACCACCGGCACATCGACGAGGAGCTCGGCTCCGATGTGACGCAGCTCTACCGGCGAAGCCTGCTCACGGCTCGCACTCATGCCGACAACCGCGGCGCCATCGTCGCCGCGACCGATTTCGACATCACCAAGTTCGCGCGCGACACGTACGCATACGCCTGGCCGCGCGACGGCGCTCTGGTCGCCAACGCCCTCGACCGTGCGGGGCACCAGGACGTCACGCGCCAGTTCTTCATGTTCTGCCAGCAAACGCTGGTGGAGGAGGGCTTCTTCCTCCACAAGTACACGCCGTACGGTCAGCCCGGCAGCTCATGGCTGCCGTGGGTCGACTCAAATGGCCAGCGCACGCTGCCCATCCAGGAGGACGAGACGGGTCTGGTGTTGTGGGCGCTTTGGCAGCATTACCGCCTCCACGGCAACCTCGATTTCGTGGTCGGGCTCTACTCCACCCTCGTGGTGCCGGCCGCGGACTGGATGGCCTCGTACGTCGACAAGAGGAACGGGCTGTTGATGCCGTCATGGGACCTTTGGGAGGAGCGCTGGGGCATCCATGCATTCACGGTCGGTGCGGTCTGGGGTGGCCTGGACGCGGCGCGCAACTTCGCGGACCTCTTCGGTGACGTCAAGGCGTACGTTCGGTACAGGGACGCCGCGGACCGGCTCCGGAAAGCGTCCGACACCCACCTGTACAGCCCCGACCTGGGCCGCTTCGCCCGCCGCATCGCGGTGGAGGACGACGGCACGATGACCGTGGACATGATCCTCGACAGCGCCCTCTATGGGTTGTGGCGCTTCGGCATGTATCCGCCGGACGACAAACGGATCATCGACACCATGAATGCGATCCGCGATCAGCTCTCCAACAAGGCCGCGACCGGTGGCATCGCCAGGTACGAGGACGACTATTACTTCAAGGTCGAACCCGACACCAAGAAGGTTCCCGGCAACCCATGGTTCATGTGCACGCTCTGGCTTGCACAGTGGTACATCGCCACGGCCAAGGACACACACGACCTGAGGCCTGCGCGCGACATCATCAACTGGGCGGTCGCGCACCAGATACCGGGCGGACTGCTTTCGGAGCAGCTCGACCCCAATACGGGCGCACCGCTGTCGGTGTCGCCGCTGACGTGGTCACACGCCGAGCTGATCGTCACCGTGGACGAGTTCTGCCGGAAGTCCGAGCGCGTTCGCCGCTCCGCGATCTCGACCCTCCCGCCGAAAGCGAAAACGGGTTAGCGACTCGGTCGGTCGATTTTCCCGCATGTGCCGGCTCCGTCGGCATTCGATTCGCCTCCAAACCCGCTGGAGCCGGCACCGGCGCCCGGATTACAGAGGAATGTTCCCGTGCTTGCGGGGCGGTCGCTCCACGGTCTTGCGCAGGCACAGCTGAAGGCCGCGCACCAGCTCGCGTCGCGTCTGGCTCGGCTCTATGACGTCGTCGATATAGCCTCGCTCGGCCGCCACGTAAGGATTGGCGAACCTGGCCGTGTACTCGGCGACCAGCTCCTTGCGCCGGGCGACGGGGTCCTTGGCCGTGCTGAGGTCGCGCTTGTAGATGATGTTCACCGCGGCTTCGGGCCCCATTACTGCGATCTCGGCGGTCGGCCACGCGAGGTTCAAGTCAGCTCCCATCTGCTTGGGCGACATGACGCAGTAGGCGCCGCCGTAGTCCTTGCGTGTGATCACGGTCAACTTGGGCACCGTCGCCTCCGCGTACGCGTAAAGGAGCTTGGCTCCGTGCCGGATGATCCCGCCGTGCTCCTGGTCGCGCCCGGGCAGGTAGCCGGGGACGTCGACAAACGAGATGATCGGAATGCCGAACGCGTCGCAGAACCGGATGAACCTCGCCGCCTTGACCGACGCGTTGATGTCGATCGCCCCGGCCAGCACCTTGGGCTGGTTGCCGACGATTCCGACGACATGCCCGCCGAGCCGCCCGAGGCCGACGATGATGTTCGGCGCGAAGAACGGCTGAACTTCGAAGAATTCGCGATTGTCGAGCACGCGCGCGACGAGCTCTCGCATGTCGTAAGGCTTGTTCGGCGATTCCGGGACGATGGTCTGGAGCTCGGGGTCCGCGCGCTCGAGGTCGTCGGAGGTGGGGACGAACGGCGGCCGCTCGCCATTCGAGCTTGGAAGGAAGGAGAGCAGCTTGCGGACGCCTTCCGCGCACGCCTGCTCGGTCTGGGGCAGGAAGTGAGCGACGCCTGACGTGGCGTTGTGCACGTCACCGCCGCCCAGCTCATCGAACGTGACCGCCTCGCCGGTGACCACGCGGATCACCTCCGGACCGGTGATGAACATGTATCCCTGCCCCGCGACGATGAA
>Ga0137409_10002895_pt1 | contig 18219 bp, 17 predicted proteins | sample CZODoug1_16funga_FD_122059 | JGI IMG/M metagenome (GOLD analysis project Ga0137409, IMG submission 122059) | Vadose zone soil fungal communities from Angelo Coast Range Reserve, California, USA - CZODoug1_16fungal (Hybrid Assembly) | ecosystem: Environmental > Terrestrial > Soil > Vadose zone... | reverse complement strand
CCCAGGCGGCCGGCCGTGCCGATCGTGCCGAACTTGCCGTCGATGCGGGGCACGAGCAGGATCTGGCGGTTGCCCTGTCGGGCAGCCTCGATCGCGGCCTTCTGGTCGTCGCCCTCGACGGCGAGGGTAACCGACATGTGCGGGAGGACGACGATGTCGTCCATCGGGAGGACTGGGAGCAGCTCGGACTTTGGTGTTGCCATATCTAGGTCAACTTTTACCCATGCCAGGCGATTCCCACACCTGACCTCCGGCGCTGCCGTGTGGGGCGGAGGCGCCGGACTGGTCTAGGCCCGGGTCACGCTCCCCGAGGCCGCCCCGCGCCGGGACACCGCGTCGATGACGACGGCGGCCAGGAGCACCAGCCCGGTCACGATGTACTGCCACTCAACGGAGGAGATGCCTTGCAGGTACAGGCCGTTGTAGATGCCGGCGATCACCAGCCCGCCCAATACACCGTGCAGCGGCTTGCCTCTTCCTCCGAAAAGGCTCGTGCCCCCGATGACCGCCGCAGCGACCGCATAGAGGACGTACTGCCCGCCCCCGACGTTGTTCGACATCCCGCCCAGGAGCGACGCATAAAGCAGCATCGCCACGCCGGCCGTGAACGAACAGAGGGCAAAGCCCACCGTGCGGACACGCGAGACATTGATCCCCGCCCGGCGGGCCGCCTCGGCGTTGCCGCCGATCGCGTAGACGTAGCGTCCGAACTTCGTGCGTTGAAGCAGGATGGTCCACGCCCCAAGCACTCCGAGGACAATCGGGATGAACCACGGCACGCCCTCCAGGGTCCCGAGGTTGGCGCGGTTGGTGTTGCAGATGGCCACGACGACAAGCGCCACGACGGCGATCAGCCCGATCTTGACCAGGGACAGGCTCGCGGGAGGCGCGACGAGGCCGCTCCTCCGCCGGCGCGAATCACCGAACCAGATGAACAGGCCCAGTCCGATCACCACGACCCCGGCGCCGATCCAGGAAACGGTTGGGTCGATGGCCCCCCACATGAGGCGATAGATGATCGAAAGGTTGTCGCCCAGGCCCGCGAGGTTGGGGTACCCGGAAAACGGACCGCGCAGAAGGATGTAGAGGAACACACCGTTCGCGATCAGGTACCCGGCCAGCGTGACGATGAAGGACGGCAGCCGGAGTCGCGTGATCAGCATGCCCTGGATCATGCCGAACACGGTGCAGAAAAGCAGCCCGGCGAGGATGGCCGGTATCCAGTGCCAGTTGGTGGTGATCGGCTGGATCAGCTGGACGGTGATCGCCGCGCCGCACGCACCCACGAACCCGACTGACAGGTCGATCTCGCCCAGGATCAATGCGAAACCTTCGGCCATGGCGAGAACCATGATCACCGCCGCTTGCTGGAACAGGTTGACCAGGTTGCCTGGGGAGAGAAAGACGTGGTTCGGGCTGATCACCGTGAACACGACCATGATCGCCAGCATGGCGGCGATAACCGGGAGCACGCCGCTTTCGCCAGCCTTGATTCGCGCGGTGTAAGCCCGCACGTACTCGCCAAGGGACTGAGCCACGACCTCCGGCGGTAGCTCGGCTTTGACTGCCTCTGGTGCTGCCGTGAGGTCGGGCGCCTCTTCGGGCGCGACGCCGGCTATGTCAGCTCTCCCTGGCCCGTGTGCCGCCTGTGCGGCTGTAGCGCCCTGTGGTCATGTACTCGACGACCGTCTGCAGATCCATCGCCGAAGCGTCGTCCTGAACCACGAGGCGGCCCAGGTAGAGAACCGCGATCCGGTCGGCCACCTCGAAAACGTCAGTCAGGTTGTGAGAGATGACCATCACCGCGAGGCCTCGATCGCGCAGGCGCTTGATCAGGTCGAGTACCTGCCTGGTCTGTGCGACTCCGAGGGCGGCGGTGGGCTCATCCATGATCACCAGCTTCGAGTTCCACATCACCGCTTTGGCCACTGCGACGGATTGGCGCTGGCCGCCCGAGAGCGACGCCACCGGCTGGCGGATGGACCGCACGGTAGTCACGTGGAGGCTCGCCAGCGTTTCGGCCGCGGCGCGTTCCATGCTGTCCTCGTCCAGCAACCGGGAACGCACACGTTCGCGGCCGAGAAACATGTTCTGCACGATGTCGAGGTTGTCGGCCAGGGCGAGGTCCTGGTAGACGGTCTCGATGCCCAGCCGGGCGGAGTCACGCGCATTGCGGATGTGGACCGGGTGACCCTCCCAGAGGATCTCGCCGTGGTCCGGCTGGTAGATGCCGGCGATGCACTTGGTGAGCACGGACTTGCCGGCGCCGTTGTCCCCGCATAGGGCCGTGACTTTCCCGTAAGGAAGGTCGAGCTCGACGTGGTACAGCGCCTGCACCGGGCCGAAGTGCTTGTCCAGCCCCCGAACTTTGAGCAGAGGTGCGCCAGTCGCGTGCTGTTCGGCGACGGCAGCCGTCATGTCACCAGTCATTATCTCGACTCTGAGCGGAAGCGGGAGGAGGGTGACGCCGCCGCGGCGGCGGCGGCGTCGGTCATTGAAGGTGTTAGGAGATGCCGGCAGCGGTGCAGGCCGCGGCGCCCGCCTTGCTGCACAGCGTTGCGCTGTCGACGAACTTGTCCTTGATCACGGTCGATGCCATGTTGGCCTTGGTCGTCCACAGCGGGACGAGAAGCGAAGCCGGCTGCTCGTTGCCGGCGACGCCGGACGGAGGAGCGGTCTTGCCGTTCACCAAACCAGATGGCGGCGTGGCGCCGGCGCGGAGAACGGTCGCCAGCGCGACAGCGTCCTGCGCCTCGAGATAGACGGCCTTGTAGACAGACCCGCACTGGTAGTCGGTCAGCACGTTGACCATGCCGTCGAGGGTTGCATCCTGTCCGACGGTCGGGATCGTCTTGGCCTTCACGTTCTTGTTCTTGAGAACCTGTACCACTGCGTTGGCGAGGCCGTCGTTGGCCTCAATCGTGGCGTTGATCGCGGGGTTTGCCGTAAACGCCTGCTGGAAGATGGTGCCGCCGATGTCGTTCTTCCAGTCCGTGGCGACCTGGTCGCCGACGAGCTTCATGCCGGCGCTGTTGGTCTTGCCGACGGTCTCCTGCTTGACAGCCTCGCCCCAGACCACAGAGTTGTAGCCCATGGCGAACGAGACTGCGTTCGGGTCAGAGTTCTGGCCACCGTTGAGTGTGAAAACCTGCGGGTTCTTCACGCCCCAGGCGGTGACGCAGTCCATGAATCCCTGGCCGATGAGCTTGCCCACCTGGACGTTGTCGAAGCTCACGTAGTAGGTGTTCGTTCCAGTAAACGTGGCGCGGTCGTAGCTGATGAACTTCACGCCTTTGTCCTGGGCCAGCTTCTGGATCTGCGTTCCGACGGTGCTGTTCAGCGGGTCCACGATCAGGACGGTTGCCCCGGCCGTGATGTCCGCCTGCGCGATCGCGAGCTGCTGGGCCTCTTGACCCTGCGCGTTGTCGATCTTGAACTGCGACGAGCTGTACCCCGCCTGCTGGAATGCCTTGGTCAGGTAAGGCGCATCGAATGCGACGTACCGCGCTGACGAAGTTGTGTCGGGAAGAATGACTCCGACCATACCCTTGCCCGCTCCGACCAGGTCTTTGAGCTTGGGCATGTACGAGAAGTCCTGAGTGAACGAGCTGATGCTCAGGTCAGACGGCACGACTGCCGGCGACGCGGTTGCCGTGCCTCCGCCTCCGCAAGCCATAGCGACGATCCCGACGACCCCGAGCATCGGGACGAGTTTGGCGAACCTCATAGGGTCCATCTCCTATCTAAGTGGCACCTGTCGCCTTCTTCCCGGGATGCCCGGGGCGAGAGTGCGCCGACGAACAGGCCTTACTCAGAGCCCATGGCGGATCCGCCCGCCCCGCGCAGAGCATGTCGTACACCTACACGTTTGTCAAGAGTGCGATCGTGCGACCCACACAATTTGTTCAAACTCTTGACAAACCCACCCCGGGAGCCATGATTCCGGTGCCGGCCATGCTGAAGAACGGGGAGGGGACGCTCGGATGGCTGCGAGGCCGTAACCGCGACCGCGTCTTGGGTGCGCTGCGCGAGCGCGGGCGCACCAGCCAGGCCGGCATCGCGCGAATCACGGGCCTTTCGCGCACGACGGTCCACACGCTGGTCGCTGAGCTCAAGGCTGCCGGCCTGATCCACGAGGTCGAGGTCGGCACTCCGGATTTTCGCGGCGGGCGGCCGGCGGCCCTGCTCGAGCTGCGGGACTCGTCGCTGACCGTGGTCGGCATCGACTTCGGTCACAGCCACGTCGGGGTCGCCGTCGCCGACATCGGTCATAACGTGCTGGCGGAGCGGCGATGCGATCTCGACGTGAGCCATGACGCCCGGGCGGCTCTCGACGCCGGCGTGCGGATGGTGGACGAGGTCCTCACGGAGGCTCGGGTGGACCGGAAGACTGTGGTCGGCGCCGGAATCGGAATCCCAGGCCCGGTCGATCGGGCGCGAGGAGCAGCCGGGTCCGCCACCATCCTCCCGGGCTGGACCGATCTTCGGGTTGGGAGCGAGATGAGGGAAAGGCTGGCAATGCCGGTCGAGATCGAAAACGATGCGAACCTGGGTGCGCTCGCCGAGCTGACCTGGGGCGCCGGCCGCGACAGCTCGAACTTCGCGTACATCAAGGTCGCAACCGGCATCGGCGCCGGGTTGGTGCTCGAGGGCAGATTGCTGCGCGGCGCATCTGGCACCGCGGGCGAGATCGGGCACACCACCCTGGACGAGTCGGGCGCCCTGTGTTACTGCGGCAACCGAGGCTGCCTTGAAACGGTGGCGTCGGGGCCGGCGATCATCAGGCTCGTCGGGCTGGTGGACGGAGAGGTTCCCACCCTGTCCCGCATCGTCGAGCTTGCGGTGGCGGGCGACCTCCGCTGCCACCGGGCAATCTCCGATGCGGGACACGAGATCGGCGTCGCCGTCGCGGGGCTCTGCAATCTGATCAACCCTGAGCGCGTGATCGTCGGCGGTTTGCTCAGCCGGACAGGCGAGGTGCTCCTACAACCGATGCGAGAATCGATTCGGCGTCACGCAGTGCAAGCTGCAGCCGAAACCCTTGAAGTCCATGCGGCGGTGTTCGTTGAACGTGCCGAGTTGCTCGGCTCCCTTGCCCTTGCACTCCAGGGCTCGAGCGAGCGCGCCACAAAGATGGTCGGGGAGTCCGGAGGTTAGGAAACTCCTGCCGCGGCGCACGCGGCGGCGTATTGGTCGTTGCACAGGTCGGCCTTGGTCCAGAACCTGTCGGCGATGACGGTCGAGATGACTGTCAGCCTGGTCACCGCCACGGGGCTCACGAGCAGCGCCGGGATCGCCGCGCTCGAGTTGTCGACCGTTTTCCCGGCGGTCATCGAGGCGGGTACGGCCACGCCATAGGCGAGGTAGTAGGCGAGCTGCGCGGCTGACTCAGCCTCGGTCCTGATCGACCTGTATGCGGTCATGTACTGCTCTCCGGCCAGGATGCGCCGGACCGCACTCAAATCCGCGCCGGCGCCGGTGACCGGGGGTAGAGGCTTCACGCCGGCCGCGATCAGGGCCGCGATGGCACCTCCAGCGGCGGCATCGTCGGCGGCGTAGACGCCGTCCACTTTGTTCTGGAGCTTGGTGAGCGCGTCGGCCATCTCTGTTTGGGCGGAGTCGAGACCTGCGTGCGGTGTGTCATAGACCTGCGCCAGGTTCACCTTGCCTTCGAGAGTGTTTTGAACGCCCTGCTTCAGCAGCCTGGCCATGGCGTCTTGCGGGTCTCCATTGATCATCACCACGGTGGGATTGGCCTTGCCCTTGAGCGCGCTGAGTAATGAGTTGGCCTGCAGCGGGCCTATCGCCGCCTCATCGAACGACACGAAGTAGGCGACCGCCGGCGCGTTCAGGACCAGCCGGTCGTACGAGATGACCGGGACCCGCCGCGCCTTGGCCCTGGCGACGATCGTCGCCGACGCACTGGCGTCGACCGGATCGAGGACAAGGACGTTGGCTCCACCGGCCAGCGCCGTCTCGGCCTGTGTCAGCTGTGCGGAGGCGTCGCCGTGCGCGTTGTGGTGATCGACCGTGCAGTCTGAGCAAAGGGACTTCATCTTGGCTTCGAAAATCGGAAGATCCTGGCTCTCGTAACGAGCGGCCTGGGAGTCGGGCAGCAGGAATGCGATGCGCTTGCCGAGCGTCACCCCTGCGCCATCGCTCGGGCCACACGCCGCCAGGCACACGCCGACCATGACGAGCGCGGGAAGAAACGCAGCCCGGTTCATGCGCATTTACCTCTCAGAGTCAATTGCTGTGACGTTGGGGTGGAGTGCTTGCTTTAGGTCCAATGCGCCGCGGCGCCAGGCCTCACGGCCGACCTGCATTCTGTTGCGGTGACCTGCGGGTGTCAAGCTCACCCGCGACTCAGCCATCGACCCTATCATCGAGAGCCGTGGCGATCAGGCGCGGCTGGATCGTGGTCGGCTTCGGAGTTCTTGCCGCGCAAGCTGGACACCTGCTCGCCTACCAGGTCCGCCTCGGCGCCGCGGCCCAGCAAATGCAGAGCTCGGGGGTCCATTTCTATTTTCCCAACTTGGTGCGGACCAGCCTGGGCATCGTGTGCGCCGTGACGCTCGCGGCCCTCTTCCTGATCGGGCTGGCGCGGATCCTGGGCGGCCGGTCGATCAGCCCAGGCTCAGCCCCGAGCTACACGCGACTCGTCGCGGCCCTCTTCACCGTCCAGCTGCTGTTCTTCGCCGCCCAGGAGGTGGGCGAGGCATGGGTAGGCGGAGCCCCGGTCGCTTCCGTCGCCGATCTGTTGCTCTGGGGAACCCTTGGACAGCTCCCTGTAGCGCTGATTGCTGCGGCGGGTCTGCGGTGGCTGTTGGCCCGGTTTGAAGCTGCTGTCCGGGAAATTCGCATCGCCCTCGCCGCAGTGCAGTCGCCGGCTGCATTCATCGCGGTCGCGGCGCTTGCCTGGAGCCAGGCGGACCGAAACCTGCTGCTCAGGCCCGCTGCGGGCGCTTCGCTCGCCGAGCGCGGGCCACCCTCCTCGTTGCGCTTCAGCTCGAACTGATCGCAGGCGCGCAACCGCGCGCATGGAAATTGAGGAGGACGACATGAGTCGCACACGGATGGCGGTGGCCATCGGCATCCTGGTTGTTTTCGTTGTCATCGGCGGCATCCTGGTCTTGGCGACCCGCGGCGGCGGCGGCAGACCGGTAACTTTCGACGTCACTGTTACCGGGGCCACAGAAATGAATCCGCCCAACCTGACCGCTCACCTAAACGACACCGTCACGATCAACGTCATGAGCGACACGGATGGCGAGGTGCACCTGCACCTCTACGACATCGCGTTCGAAGCGAAGGCCGGCCAGACCGTGAGCCACACCTTCAAAGCCGACAAGACCTGCACGTGCGACATCGAGTGGGAGTCCACGAGCAAGGGACTGGGCACGCTTGTGGTCTCGCCATGATCCCTGCGGCCGGCATCCTGCTTCACGGCTTCGGGCAGCGCTATGACCTTCCGATCTCCCTCGCGATCTATCTATACGCGGCGGCGGGGGTGGTGGTCATCTCGTTCGTGCTGGTCGTCCTGTTTGCGGGCGACCAGGTAGGCGCAAAAGCGGTCGAGTACCCGCGGCGCCCAATGAGCTGGCTGGTTCCGATCGCGCGCTCGGGTTGGCCCCGGATCATCGGTGGCGCGATGGGCGTGGCCGGGCTCCTGGCGGTGGTGATCGCAGGCCTGCTCGGTTCGACCAATCCGGTGCTCAACCCGGCTGAGTACCTCGTGTGGATCTACTTCTGGGCGGGGCTCGTAATCGTCTCCGGCCTCGTCGGCAATCTCTGGTACCTGGTCAACCCGTGGTCGGCGGTCTACGACCTGGTGAACCGAACGGCTCGCCTGAGGCCGGTCTGGAAGCTGCCGGAGTCGGTAGGCGTATGGCCGGCGACGGCGGCTTACTTCGCGTTCGCGTGCCTGGAGCTGACATCGGGCATGGCGAACCGGCCATGGCTCGTCGCGCTGCTTGCCGTCGTTTACACGGTGCTGACTTTGGCCGGGATGTCCCTGTTCGGTCGCGACGAGTGGCTCGACCACTGTGAGGCCTTCACCGTGCTCTTCGGCATCGTCGGCCGCTTCGGCCCGATCGAGGCCGAGCGCGATGAGGCGGGGCGGATCGCCATGATGTATCTCCGTCCGTGGGGCGTGGGCTTGCTCAAGCCGTCACCCGCAGGCTGGGATCGAGTCGTCTTCGTGATCCTGATGCTTTCGACCCTCGCCTTCGACGGCATCATCGCCACGCCGGCATGGCAGAGCTTCACCGTCGACCTCGAGCCGATCTGGCTGCCGATGGGCGCGTTTGGGTTCTTTTTCGTCCGCACCCTCGGCCTCATCCTGCTTTCGATCGCGTTCCTGCTGGTGTTCATCACGTTCATGGAACTGGTGATCTATCTGGGCCGGCGCAAGGTCGATCTGACAGCGACGATCTCAGCCTTCGCGTTGACGCTGGTGCCTATCGCGCTGGTCTACAACGCAGCGCACAACTACAGCTACGTCGTCCTCCAGTCCCAGGCTTTGTTCCCCCTGCTCAACGACCCGCTCGCCAGGGGCTGGCACCTATGGCCCGCGGTCGCCGGGTTCAAGCCGAGCTTTGCGTTGGCGCAGGCGTCGACGGTGTGGTACGCGCAGGTCGTGCTGATCGTCGTCGGCCACGTCATCGCCGTGTACCTCGCCCACCTGAGGGCCGGCGAGCGGTTCCGAACCGCTCAGCGCGCGCTGTTGAGCCAGTACCCCATGCTTCTGCTCATGGTCATGTACACGATGACCAGCCTGTGGATCCTGGCCCAGCCCATCACCAGGGAGGCGGGGTGAGCCGGCCACCAGCCAAACGCGCGAGGCCGATGCGAAAGCCTGTCTCTCGCACCCCGGTGTGGGTGACGCCGCTCGCGGTGGTGGCGGGCATCGCATTGCTGGTGGGCGCTTTCCTCCTCATCCGGTGGTACACGACGCCCGTGCCGCCGCCGCCGCTGAACGTCGACGCGACGCAGCGGGTGGTCGCTGCAATTTCGAGCATCCCCGCCTCCGAGCTGGAAGCAGTTGGTCAAGGCTCCGCCAACAACGTGATCAAGCCTGTGCCGGGGACAATGCTCACGGGCCCAAACGGTCATCCAGAGGTGTTCTACCTTGGCGCCGAATACTGCCCCTACTGCGCGGCGGAGAGGTGGCCGATGATCATCGCCCTGTCCCGGTTCGGCACCTTTTCCGGCCTCAAGACCACGACCTCGTCCTCGTCCGACGTCTACCCGAACACACCAACCTTCACCTTCCACGGCGCAACGTACTCGAGCCAGTACATCGACTTCGTCTCTGTGGAGACCACCGACCGCGACCGCAATCCGCTGGAGTCGCCGACCTCGGCGCAGCAGGCCCTGGTGAACCAGTACGACACGTCGGGATCAATCCCCTTTGTCGACTTTGCCAATCGTTACGCGTTCTCGGGCGCGATGTACCTGCCTGACGTCCTGAGTGGGATGAGCTGGCAGGCTGTGGCCGATGCGCTGCAGCAAGCGGACTCACCGCAGGCGAAAGCGGTCCTCGGATCGGCCAACCTGATCACAGCAGCGCTCTGCAAGCTGACGGCTGACCAGCCCACCTCGGTGTGCTCGTCGGCCACCATCCAGGCGATCGAGAAGACGCTGGGCTAAGTGAGGTGGCAGATGCTGGCCGGGCTCGCCAGCTTGGCGGGCCTTGCCATCTCGATCTACCTGACGGTGGTGCACTACTCGACGATCCCGCTTGCGTGTCCCGCGAGCGCAGTGGTCAACTGCGAGCAGGTCCTGTCCAGCCGGTACGCGGTGATCGGGGGCTCAGCGCTGCCGACCTCGGCGGCCGGGATCGTCTGGTTCGCGATCGCCGCCGGTTTGGTCCTGCTACGCCGGCGCCGGGCGCTTCTGGCCTGGTCCTCAATCGGTCTCGTGACGGCGCTGTTCCTGGTTTACATCGAGATCGTGCAGCTCGGCGCCGTGTGCATCTGGTGCACGGCTGCCCACGCGATGGTCCTGCTGATCTTTCTGATCGCGCTTCCACGGCCTGAGGGGGATAGGGTGAGCTCGTGACCTGGCCCGTGGACGTGAGCGTGTACGCGGGACTCGCAGCGCTTTTCCTGGGTCACGCCTGGCTTGCGGGCAGGGTCTCCGATGCCCAGCGGAAGCATTCTCTGAGTTTCGGGCTCGGGCTCGTTGTCTTGTGGCTGGCGCTGGAGACGCCTCTCGACACCATCGGCGACCACTACCTGGACAGCGTCCACATGTTCCAGCACGTCCTGCTCGGCTTCGTCGCGCCGCCGCTGATGCTGCTCGGCCTCTCGTCCCAGATGGTTGGACAGATCGTGCGAGTTCCGGGCGTCCGCGCGCTCACCGAGCCGGTGCCGGCCCAGGTCATCGCCGGCCTCGTGATGATCGTGTGGCACTTGCCGCTGCTCTACAACGCCACTCTCTACTCGGAGCCGCTGCACATCGTCGAGCACGTTTCGTTCATCGCGGCCGGCGTTGTGATGTACTGGCCGATGCTCCAGGCGACCTCGGCGCAGGCTCGCTGGCAGATGTCGCCGGGCGCCAAGCTCCTGTACATGCTCCTGGCGACCCTGCCGCAGGATGGGGTTGCGCTGGCGCTCATCTTCTCGCGCGTTCCTTTCTACGACTACTACACCCACGCGCCGCGGCTGATCCCCTCCCTGACGCCGCTGATCGACCAGACTGTCGCCGGCGCCACGCTCATGACCTTCGGCAAGGCGACCATTGTGGTGGCGGCGATCGCGGTGTTCTTTCGCTGGTTTGCGAGCGACCAGCGGGCCGACCAGGCTCATGCCATCGCGAGGCTGTGACGTACCTGCATGGCAACGGTTTCCGGGGTCCTGAACACATCAGGTGCACTGAAGCGAAGCAAGCGAAAGCCTGCGCCGATCAGGCCATTTTGGCGGCGGTTGTCATCAACCAGCCGATCGCGATGGTTGCCGCCGTCGTATTCGATGGCCAGCCGCTGAGCGCGATAAAGCAGGTCCGGACGCCCCAGGAAACGGCCTCGATCATCGTGGATGGGAACTTGAACCTCCGGCCGCGGGAGTCTGGCGAGCACGAGGATCATCCGTAGCCGCGTCTCCATTGCGGACTCAGCCTTTGGCTCGGACAGGTCAATCACACGCCGAAGCCGGCCGATTCCCCTGGCTCCCACATGCTCGACGATATAGGCGCGCAGCTCGGCAATAGAAACCAGCCCGGCATGAAGGAACAGGTCCGCCGCGACGACTCCTTCCATCAGCGGATCTCTGGCTCCGAGGTCGACAACCGTGCGGAGGGCCGACGTCGTTCCTAGACCGCGCCGGACCACGATCTCCTCGGCGCCGAGGGCGGCGCGGCTAACTGATGCGCCGGCACGACGCCGGGTGCCGATCGATTCCGGGATCGTGACCTCGATCGGATCGCATGGTGCTAAGTCAAGTCCGTGCAGCCAAGCCGCGGTCCGGCCGGAGAATGCAGAGCCCGCCGGCAATCGACGGGCGATAGCGCTCAACAACAGTTGCGGGCTCTCCTTCAACCCCACCCAGCTGTACACACCCGAGCCCAATCGGCGATAGGCAGCTCCCCGCAATTGGCGACGCGTCACACCGACGCCGGTGGCTTCCACAACTGTGAATGGCCCGGTCCTGAGCGCGGCCGGCACCGGATGGCTAGGTGGCACCGAACCAAGATCGCCGCCCTGGCCTGATAGGACAACGTTGGTAGTTAAGGCGACCATCGGGGCCCGAATGGCCCTATCCACCCGGGCGCGATGCGGCAATGGGGCCCAAATGGCCCTATCCGCGGATCAGGGTTAGAATCCCGGAAGGGTGCGGTGAAGTACTACGAGAGCATTCTCGACATCGTCGGGAACACGCCGCTGGTGCGTCTGCACAAAGTCAGCAAAGGCCTCAAGCCCACGATCCTCGCCAAGCTCGAGCAGCTGAACCCCGGCGGCAGCGTCAAGGACCGGATCGGGCTGACCATGGTCGAGGAGGCCGAGCGCACCGGCCAGCTGCGCCCCGGCGGCACGATCATCGAGCCGACCTCAGGAAATACCGGCCACGGTCTCGCCATGGTGGCTGCGATCAAGGGCTACAAGATGATCTTCGTCATGCCGGACAAGATGTCGGCCGAGAAGATCAGCCTGCTGAAGGCATATGGCGCGGACGTCGTGGTATGCCCGACGAACGTCGAACGCTCGTCGCCGCAGTCGTACTACTCGGTCGCGGACCGGCTCGCTCGCGAGGTGCCGGGCGCGTTTCAGCCCAATCAGTACTTCAACCCGCGCAACCCGGAGGCTCATTACAGGACGACCGGGCCCGAGGTCTGGGAACAGACGGAAGGCCGCATCGACGTTTTCGTCGCAGGGATGGGGACCGGCGGCACGATCACCGGCGTGGCGAAGTTCCTCAAAGAGCGCAAGCCGTCGGTGCACGTGGTCGGGGCTGACCCTGAAGGTTCGCTCTACTCCGGACCGATCGCCCCTTACAAGGTCGAGGGGGTCGGCGAGGATTTCATGCCCGGCACGATGGACATCAAGATGGTCGACCAGATCGTCCAGGTCACCGACAAAGAATCATTCGTCGCCGCCCGCCGTCTGGCCCGCGAGGAGGGCATTCTTGTCGGCGGCTCGTCTGGCCTGGCGCTGCACGCGGCGCTCGAGGTCGCGCGGGAGCGAGGACCGGAAGAGGTCATCGTCGTGCTCTTTCCCGACACCGGGCGCAACTACCTGAGCAAGTTCTTCAACGACGAGTGGATGCGCCAGAACGGCTACCTGGCGCGGCTGGGCGCCGTGCGAATCCGCGAAGTCCTGCTGGCGCATACCCAGGGCGTTCCAAAGCTCGTCACGGTGGAGGCTCGCAAGTCGGTCGGCGAGGCAATCGACCTGATGCAGCAGTACGGCATCTCGCAGCTGCCCGTGGTCGACGATTCCAACGGCCATGGTGTCGTCGGCACGCTCCAGGAGCGGACGCTCCTGGATCGTGTGTACCGCGACCCCGCGGTGGTCACGACTGCCGTGTCATCCGCAATGGACGCGCCCCTGAGCCAGGTCGGTGTGGACTCATCGCTCGATGACGCGTTCGAGCCGCTCCTCAGAGGAGAGCAGGCAGTCCTCGTCGTCGAGGCGGGAAAGCCTGTGGCCGTGATCACACGGGCCGACCTGCTCGAGTTCGTCGCCCACCGCGGCCAGGGCTGAGCTTGTCGAAGGACGAGACAAAGAGCTGGGGTTTTGCGACCCGAGCGCTGCATATTGGTCAGGGCCCTGATCCTGCGACTGGCGCTGTGGTCCAGCCGATTCACCTCGCGACGACGTTTGCGCAGCAAGGCGTCGGCAAGCACAAGGGTTTCGAGTACTCACGATCGGGCAACCCGACCCGGGCGGCGCTGGAGGAAAACCTCGCGGGCCTCGAAGACGCCAAGCACGGCCTGGCCTTCTCTTCGGGTCTTGGCGCGGAGACGACGCTCATGCTGCTGCTCAGCCCGGGCGATCACGTCGTCTATATGGAAGACGTCTACGGCGGAACTTTCCGCCTCTTCGACAAGGTGCTCAAGCGCTTCGGCATGACCTTCACGGCCGTGGACGCCGGAGACATGGACGCAGTCGAGGGCGCGATCACTCCGGCGACCAAGCTCGTATGGCTGGAGTCGCCGACCAATCCGCTGATGCGGATCGTCGACATCGACGCGGTGAGCGAGGTGGCGCACAGCCACGGCGCGCTGGTTACGGTGGACAACACGTTCGCGACGCCGTATTTGCAGCAGCCGCTCCATCTCGGCGCCGACTTCGTCGTGCACAGCTCGACGAAATACATCGGCGGCCACAGCGACGTGGTGGGCGGCGCGATCATGACCAACAACGACGAATTCGAGAAGCAGCTCCGATTTCACCAGAACGCGGTCGGGGCGGTGCCATCGCCGTTCGACTGCTGGCTACTGCTGCGGGGCATCAAGACCCTGGCGCTGCGCGTCGACCGCCAGAGTCAGAACGCGATGGAAGTGGCGCAAGCCCTGGAAAAGAACAAGGCGGTAAAGCGGGTCCATTACCCTGGGCTGGCCTCGGATCCGGGCCATGCGGTCGCATCGCGCCAGATGCGGATGTTCGGGGGCATGCTGAGCTTCGAGGTCGCTGACGAAGCCACTGCGCTGCGCACCCTGGAGCGCCTCAAGCTGTTCGCCCTGGCGGAGTCGCTCGGCGCCGTCGAGTCGCTGGCCGAACATCCGGCCCTGATGACCCACGCGTCAATTCCGGCCTCAGAACGAAAGCGGGTCGGAGTCGGTGAAGGCCTCATCCGGCTGTCGATCGGTGTCGAGGATGTGTCCGACCTGATCGCGGACCTGGAGTCAGCCCTCAACTAACATTCGGGCGTGCCTCGCGAGCTGATCAGCCGCACCCTCTACCAGGGTCGAGATCGGGCCGCGGCGCGATCATTCCTGCACGCGATCGGACTGACCAACACCGACATCGACAAGCCATTTGTCGGAGTCTCGAACGTCTGGAGCGAAACCATGCCGTGCAACTTCGGCCTTCGCGAGATGGCAGCGCCGTTGAAAGCCGGCATTCGAGCCGCGGGCGCCAACCCCATGGAGTTCAACACCATCGCCATCTCCGACGGAATCACGATGGGCACCGAAGGCATGAAGACCTCGCTGGTGAGCCGAGAGGTGATTGCCGACTCCATCGAGCTTGTCGGACGCGGGCACATGTTCGACGCGATGGTCACCCTGTGCGCGTGTGACAAGACAATCCCAGCCTCTGCGATCGCGCTGGCCCGTCTCGACCGCCCCGGGCTGGTCCTGTACGGCGGCTCCATCATGGCGGGCATGTTTCGCGGGCGGCAGGTTGCGGTTGGCGATGTTTACGAAGCGATCGGCGCCGCCGCGGCCGGCAAGATCACCGACGCCGACCTCGCGGAGCTCGAAGCGGTGGCGTGCCCCGGCGCGGGCGCCTGCGGCGGCCAGTACACGGCGAACACGATGTCGATGGTCATGGAGGTCATCGGCCTTTCGCCAGTCGGCTTCAACTCGATTCCGCAGACTGACCCGGCCAAGCATCGCGCGGCGGAGGCGATGGGCAAGGTGGTGATGAACGCGCTCGAGGAGGACCTGCGCCCTTCGCGCATCCTGACCCGACGGGCCTTCGACAACGCGATCGCCGCCGTCGCCGCCAGCGGCGGCTCGACGAACGCAGTGCTGCATCTGCTCGCGCTGGCGCGTGAGATCGGCGTCGAGCTCGCGATCGACGACATCGACCGGATCAGCCGGCGCACTCCATTGTTGTGCGACCTCAAGCCAGGCGGGCGGTTCGCCGCCGTTGAGCTGCACAAAGCCGGCGGCATCGCGCTGTTGACGAAGCGGCTCATCGAGGGCGGGTTCGTCGACGGGGACGCCCTCACCGTGACAGGGCGCTCGCTCGCCGAGGAGTCCGCGTCGGTGACGGAGACCGTCGGGCAGGAAGTGGTAGCGCCTCTTTCCCGTCCGCTGCGCCCGGAAGGCGGCCTGGTGGTGCTGCGCGGAAACCTGGCCCCGGACGGAGCGGTGGTGAAGATCACCCAGCACACGAGCACGTTCCACCGGGGTCCCGCGCGCGTGTTCAACCGCGAGGAGGACGCGTTCGCCGCCGTTTACGCCGGCCGCATCAAGCCCGGCGACACTGTCGTCATCCGGTACGAGGGGCCGCGCGGCGGGCCGGGCATGCGCGAGATGCTGCAGGTCACGGCGGCGATCGTCGGCGAGGGGCTTGGCGACTCGGTCGCGATGGTGACTGACGGACGCTTCTCGGGGGCGACGCAGGGATTGATGGTGGGCCACGTAGCCCCGGAGGCGGCCGTCGGCGGCCCGCTCGCCGCCCTTGAGGATGGCGACATCATCGACATGGACGTGGAAAGCCGCCGGCTGAACGTCGAGGGGGTGGACATAGAAGCCCGACTGAAGAGCTGGTCACCACCCGAGCCGCACTACCGCAAGGGCGTGCTGGCGCGCTACGCCCTGCTGGTGGGCTCAGCCTCGGAAGGAGCGATGCTCAAGCCGTAGCGGCGGGCTCTGGATTCGGCGTCGTTGGCTCCAAAACCTACTTGACTGCAGGCAACCAGGCCGGCCGCCGCGATTCGAAGGCGGCGATCTCGGAATCGTGGCGCTCGACCAGCGCAATCTCGTCGAGTCCGTGCAGCAGGCAGTTGCGGGCAAATGCATCGATCTCAAACCGGTAGCCAAACCCGTCGCCACGGACTTCTTGCTTTTCCAGATCAACGGTCACCCTGGTCGTCGGATCTTCGACCACAAGGTCCATAAGGTGTCTCACCTGACGCTCCGGAAGCGTCACCGCCAGGATCCCAGTCTTGTAGCAGTTGGCCAGGAAGATGTCCGCGAAGCTCGGCGAGATGATCGCCTTGAAGCCAAAATCTCGAAGCGCCCACGGCGCGTGCTCCCGGGATGATCCGCATCCGAAGTTCGCGCCCGTCACCAAAACAGAAGCCCCCGCGTGTTCAGGCTTGTCCAGCACAAAATCGCCGCCCGCCCGCCAGTCGAAGAAGAGAAACGGCCCATAGCCGGTCCGCTCGATCCGCTTCAAGAACTGTTTCGGAATGATCTGGTCGGTATCGACATCCGCGCGATCCAGCGGCGCCATCTGGCCGGAAACCTGAGAAACCGGATTCACTTGCCCCCCCTCGCGACACTAAAAGGAAACATCTTTCTAAAGGAGCTCCCGCACGTCCACCAGGTGGCCCGTCACAGCAGCCGCGGCGGCCATAGGCGGGCTCATCAGGTGGGTGCGGCCGCCCGAGCCCTGCCGCCCCTCGAAGTTCCGGTTTGAGGTCGAGGCGCACCGCTCGCCTGGCGCGAGGATGTCCGGGTTCATGCCCAGGCACATCGAGCAGCCGGCGTTCCGCCACTCAAAACCCGCCGCCTTGAACACCAGGTCCAGGCCCTCGTCCTCGGCTGCGCGCTTGACCGAGGTCGATCCGGGCACGACCATCGCGCGGACCTTGGGGTGGACGTGCTTGCCCTTGATCACGCTCGCCGCCGCGCGCAGGTCCTCGATTCGCGCGTTGGTGCATGAGCCGATGAACACCCTGTCCACGGCGATGTCCGCAAAGGCAGTCCCGGGCAGCAGGTCCATGTAGCGGAGCGCCCTTTCGTCCGTGTCCGAGCGCGGCTCAGGCACGCGACCCGTCACCGGCGCCACCTGGCCCGGGTTGGTGCCCCAGGTGACGTGCGGCTCCAGGCGTGACGCGTCAACTGAGATCTCGTCGTCGAAAACAGCATCGGTGTCAGAGGAAAGCGACCGCCAGTGATCCAGGGCCGCCTCCCACGCCGCGCCCTTCGGCGCGCCAGGGCGGCCCTGCAGATAGGCGAAGGTCGTGTCGTCGGGCGCGACCATCCCCGCCTTGGCGCCCCATTCGATCGACATGTTGCAGATCGTCATGCGCCCTTCCATAGACAGGCCGCTGATCGTCGAGCCCCGGTACTCGACGAGGTGCGCCTGGCCCAACGAGGTGCCCGTCTGGCCGATCAGGCTCAGCACGATGTCCTTCGCCGTCACGCCCAGCGGGAGCACGCCTGTGATCGTCACCGACAGGTCGCCCAGGCGCTTCTGGGGCAGGCACTGGGTGGCGAGCACGAGCTCCACCTCCGAGGTCCCGATGCCGAACGCCAGCGCCCCGAAAGCCCCGTGGGTGGAGGTGTGCGAGTCGCCGCACACAATCAGCATCCCGGGCTGGGTCAGCCCGAGCTCGGGGCCGATCACGTGCACGATGCCCTGCCGCCGGCTGCCGATCTGATACAGGGGGATGCCTTCCCGCCGGCAGTTTTCGGCCAGGAGCTCCATCTGGCGGCGGGAGCTCTCGTCGGCCGCGCGCACGCCGCCCTGGGTGGGCACGTTGTGGTCCATCGTGGCCAGCGACAGGTCCGGGCGCCGAACCCGCCGGCCCGCCAGCCGCAACCCCTCGAACGCCTGCGGTGAGGTCACCTCGTGGACGAGGTGCAGGTCCACGTATAGAAGGTCGGGCTCGCCGGGCGCGACGCGCACCACGTGGGCGTCCCACAGCTTCTGGGCGAGCGTCTTGGGCATCGAACGCCAACTCTACGCAAAGCCCTGGGGCAGGAATTTGTGGCCCGGACACAACCCAAAGCCCGGTTCGCTCGTTACTATGCAAAGTTCACATGGTCAGTTCATCCCGCACCCTCGTACTCCTCCTTGGACTCCTGGGCCTTATT